>Ga0307476_10000608_pt1 | contig 26114 bp, 28 predicted proteins | sample atmos_gasesECM2C_2_FD_203314 | JGI IMG/M metagenome (GOLD analysis project Ga0307476, IMG submission 203314) | Hardwood forest soil microbial communities from Morgan-Monroe State Forest, Indiana, United States - atmos_gasesECM2C_05 | ecosystem: Environmental > Terrestrial > Soil > Temperate...
TTGCCCTGGCGACGGCCTTTGACTTCGGCGACGGTGAAACCGGAGCCCTCGTGAATCACTTTGCCTTCGAACTCGAGCTCATCGCCGGGAAACACGGCGCTGCGCATCTTGGCTTCCTTGACGCCGGCGAGGATCGGCATGATGTCGAAATTCGCCAGCGCGCTGGCGAGCCATCCAGTGGTCTGCGCCATGCATTCGATCAACAATACGCCAGGCATCAGCGGATAGCCCGGGAAATGGCCTTCGAAGACCGGGCTCTCATTCGCTTTGGGGATGGTGCAGGCGGTGCGAATGCGGCGCTCGCCGACATCGACGTCGACGATGCGGTCGAGCATCTGAAAATATTCAAGGCGCATGATGGCGCCTCAGGCGCCCTTGGCGGCGATCAGTTCGTCGATGCGGTCGCTGAGGTTCTTCAGCACGAAGTACTGATCGGTCGTCGCCTTGCCGTCGTTGACTTCCTGCGTCCACTGTTCGAGCGGCAGCTTGATGCCGAACGCTTTGTCGATGGCAAAGGCGATGTCGAGGAAATCGAGGCTGTCGATCTCGAGATCGTTGATGGCGTGACTTTCGGGCTTAATGTTCTCACGCGGGATGTCGCAAGTTTCCGCAATGATTTCAGCCACTTTATCAAACGTGGTGGACATCAGACCTGCTCTTTTCGGTCACGGCAAGGATGGACGCCAGCCCCGGTCCGGCGCATGCAAGCCCGACCGTGCCGGGCCTCTTTGGGACGCGAACGCCCCGTATAGCGAAGGATGCCGGCAAGTTCAACGGCGGCTGCCCGGGACCAAAGTCGCGCCGAGGCTTGCGGATAAGCCCCTGTGCCGGCTATCGGATTGCGACCAACGCGGGCGGTGATCTTCGCCTTGTTCCGGTCGGCGAAAGGCGACAACATCGCAGCTGCGACCGCCCGGCCGGATTGCGCCGGGACACGGGCGGCAACGGGAGGGAACTCATGCTGTACGCGCTCCGGCTCGCCGGACTAGCCGCGCTGACGGCGGCGCTGCTGCCGTCCAAGGCGGGTGTCACGCAGGTGCTGATGCAGCGCGACGTGTCGCTCAAAATGGCGCTGACCATCGCCGAGACTGCAATCGCCGAATGCGAAAAAGCCGGCAACAACGTCTCGGTGGCGGTGGTCGACCGCGCCGGACGGCTGCGCGTGTTCCTGCAAGGCGACAAGGCGGCGCCGCACAATATCGAGCTGGCGCAGCGCAAGGCCTATACGGCGCGCACGTTCGGCCGCACCTCGGCGGAATGGGCTTCGCGCACCGAGCCGGGCTCGGAGCTCGCCGGCCAGCGCCAGCTCGAGCACGTGATTGCGCTGCGCGGCGGTGTGCCGATCAAGGTCGGCGACGACACCATCGGCGCCGTCGGCGTCAGCGGCTCGACCTCCGGCGGCGACGAGGCCTGCGCCATGGCTGGCGTGGCGCGGGTGGCCGACCAACTGAAATAGTTTGCTTATTTCTTCTTCACCGGCACTTCGATCGGCGCGCAATTCTGCCGGCCTTGCAAGGCGCAATCCTGGGCCTTTTGCATGGCGGCGATGGTGTCGGCGATCCACACCCCGGCGGTGATGAGTATCGACACGATCACCACCGCGATGACGTTCATCAGCATGCGGTGCCGGTAGTCGATATTGCCGTCTTCTTCCTCGAAAGCGGCGAGATCGTCGACCGGTTCTGCGCCGTCGCCATCCGGCGTAACCGGCGCGTGGCGCGGCCACGACGTGCCGGCGCGACGACGCAATTGGAAGCTCAGGATCTGCCCGGAGCCGTCGCTCGGATTTTGCCGGTCTTGGACCACGTAAAGGTCACCATGCGATATGACGACAGAGGATGGACGACGGAGGACAGATAGATCGCCGCCCATTCTTTCCGTCGTCTATCCTCCGTCGTCCGTCGTCTGATCTAGAATAGCGCGTTGCCGGACGATTTCTAAGCACAGATTATCCGCAGGGGACGGCGCGGCATGGGTTCCATGCATTCCAAGACGCCGCGAACTGGCCTAGAATCGGCGAGCAGGGCGCGACAGACACGACGGAGCAATTTTATGACAAGTTTCGCAAAGACGAATATCTGGCTTGCCGCCGGCTGGGCGCTCGCCCTGGTGCAGTTCGCGGCATCGGCCGCCCAGGCCACCGACTATAATGTCGGCTCGATCCAGATCACTGCGCCCTGGGCGCGGGCGACGCCGAAAGGCGCGAGCACGGGCGCCGCCTATATGACGATCACCAACACCGGCAAGACCCCCGACAAGGTCGCCTGCGTATCGAGCGACGCCAGTGCCGAGTGCCAGATCCACACCATGACCATGGAGAACGGCGTGATGCAGATGCGGCCGGTCGAAGGCGGGCTCGAGATCAAGCCGGGCGAGACCGTGACGCTCAAGCCGGGCGGCCTTCACGTCATGCTGGTCAGTCTCAAGCACCCGCTGGAGCAGGGCAACACGGTGAAGGCGACGCTGAAATTCGACAGCGCCGGCTCGGTGGACGTCGACTTTCCGATCGCCGCCATCGGCGCCGCCGCGCCCGGCGTTCCGGCCGGCGGCGGCACCATGATGATGCAAGGCGGCGGGGGCGGCGGCATGCAGATGAACAAGCCGTGACGCGCAGCTATTTGCCTTCCTTGAACGGCGCCTTCATGCCTTGCGGCAGCGGCGCCTTGAAGGTGTTGAGCGTCATCGACACCATGGCGTAGTAGCCGAGGATGCCGACCAGCTCGACGACGCCGGCGTCGCCGAGCAGTTTCTTCACCTTGTTGTAGGTGCCGGTGCTGACGCGCTTCTTTGCGTAAAGCTCTTTGACGAAATCATAGATCGCCATTTCGTCCTTCGGCGCCTTTTTCGGCGCGCGGCCGGCCTGGATGGCGGCGATGGTTTCCGGCTTGACGCCGGCCTTCTCGGCCATCGGCGCGTGCATCGCCCATTCGTATTGCGCCTTCCATTGTTGTCCCGTGCAGAGAATGGCGAATTCCGACAGCCGCGGCGACACGCTGGTCTTGAAGCGCAGATGGCCGCCGAGCTTTTGCGCCAGTTCGCCGAAGGTCGGCGAATGCAGGTAGATCGCGAACGGGCCCGACATCTTGAACTGGCCGCGCGGCCCCGAGGCGATGGATTGCGCCAGCGCGCGCTGCTCGGCGGTCAGGTTGTCCTCGCTGAGCTTGGGCAGGCGGGGTGATTGCATGTCGGCCATGGATGTTTCCTCTTGTGACAGCGGACGGGCGTCGTCGTCCTTGGTGTTTCTATCGCTGAGCTGGCGATGGGCGGGTGGCCATAATGAACGAGGCGAGGGCGGTACGCTACCGGCGCTTCCTGGCTTTACCTTTGGCGGGGCTTTTCTTCGCCGGCTTCGGCGCGGCCCGTTTGGCCGCCACGGCACGCCGCGACGGCATCAGGCCCGCCTTCTCCACCTGGCGCACCCAATAATCCCAGGCGCGTCCCATGGACGGCGGCCGCAATTGGTGCGCCGCGGTGAGCTTGGCTTCGCCCGGAGAGAGCGAATCCACGTGACCGTGAGCGATGGCCTGGCTGAGCAGCTTGGCGTTATCGCAGCCGAACACCGTGCGGAACGTCAGCTCGCGCAAGCTCAAGCCGGCGACGGTGGCGCCATGCCGGCGCATCAACACCATCCAATGCGGGCCGAGCGCACGCGCCAGCGACGCGCCTTCCTCGGGCTTGATCACCAGCATATTGGTGTCGCCGAACTCGTCGCGCTGATCCCAGAACGGCACTTGGCCGATCACGGCGCCGAGATGAAACACCGGCACCAGCTCGCGCCCGGAAATGGCGTAAGGCAGCACGGCGTGGGCGTGGTGATGGACCACGGCGTTGACCTCCGGCCGCGCCTTGTAGATCTCGCCATGGATCACGCGCTCGCTGTAGAGACGGAACTCGGTCGGCCGCACTGGCTCGGAATCGAGGTTGAGCTCGACGATGTCGGATATTTCCGCCAATTCCGGCGCACGGTGGCGCGGGATGAAATAGCGTTTTGGATCGCCCGGATGGCGCACGCTGACATGGCCGAAGGCATCGAGCACTTTCTCGTTGGCCATGATGCGCGTGGCGACGATCAGCTCGTGCAGCAGTTCGGCAATCTTTTGATCCGGCATGGTTGGCTCCGTTTCGGCGTTTTCCCGCAAGCTTTTCGGCGCTTGTTTTGGCATCATGGCGCGGATCGCGCCAGAGGATGATCCCGAAAAGCGACGACCGGTTTTCGGATAAGATCATGCGGCAACGAAAAATCGAGATCATGATCCAATTCCCTCGAATTGGATCATGTTCGAGGAGTGTTCCATGGCCGTTTCCGTGAAAGCGTTGTTCTTCGACGTGTTCGGCACGCTGGTCGATTGGCGCAGCTCGATCGCGCGCGAGGCCGAGACGATGCTCAAACCGCTTGGTTTTACGCTCGATTGGCCGGCATTCGCCGACGCCTGGCGCGGCGAATATCAGGGCGCCATGGACGAGGTGCGCTCCGGCCGCATACCGTTCTGCAAGCTCGACATACTGCACCGGCGCAATCTCGAGCTGATCCTGCCGCGCTTTCACGTCGGCACGCTCTCCGAAGAGCAGCGCCGCGCGCTCAATCTGGCGTGGCACCGGCTCGATGCCTGGCCCGACGTGCCGCCCGGCATGGCGCGGCTCAAACGCAAATACATGCTGGCGCCGGTATCGAACGGCAACATATCGCTGATGGTCGATCTGGCGCGGCGCAACAATCTGCCGTGGGACGCCATTCTGGGCTCGGAGATCGCTGGCGACTACAAGCCGAAGCCGCGGGTCTATCTCGCCGCCGCCGAAGCGCTGGACCTTCCGCCGCACGACTGCATGATGGTTGCCGCCCACACCAAGGATCTCATGGCGGCAGCGGCGCTCGGCCTGCGCACCGGCCACATCGCGCGCCCCAACGAGCACGGCCCCGGCCGCGGCGAGACCGCGCCGAGCGAGAAAGTCGATGTCGCGGCGAACAGTCTGGAGGATTTGGCGGGGCAACTCGGAACGTGAGGCGCGCACTTTCCCCTCCCCCTTGTGAGGAGGGGTAGGGGTGGGGGTCGAGAGGCGACGCGCAAGCGTCGATGTTGGCGCTTCACCTCACGACCCCCACCCAACCCTCCCCACAAGGGGGAGGGCTAAGGGAGAAGCGCCGGATAATCCGTATAGCCCTTGGCGGCCCCACCATAGAACGTCTTGCGATCCGGCGGATTGAACGGGCCGCCGCGGCGGAAACGTTGGTCGAGATCGGGATTGGCGAGATAAAGCGTCGCGAACGATACGAGATCCGCCGCGCCGTCACGCAGCACGGCGTTGGCGCGCGTCAGATCGTAAGCCTTGTTGGCGATCAGCGCGGCGCGCCACAAGGGACGGAAGAACGCCGCATCCAAGCGCGGGCCCGCGCCGACCGGATCGGCCGGTCCCGGCTCCACCATGTGCAGGTAGGCAAGTCCGATCCGGTCGAGCATCCCGACCACCGTGGCGAAGGTCGCGGCCGGGTCGCTGTCGGAGATATCGTTGAAGGCGACATTGGTCGGCGACAGATGCACGCCGACCTGCCCGGCGCCCCATTCGTCCGCCACCGCCTCCATGACCTCGATGAGCAGGCGAGCGCGATTAGACGCAGGTCCGCCATAAATGTCGGTGCGCCGGTTGGTGCTGTCGCGCAGGAATTGATCGAGCAGATAGCCGTGGGCGGCGTGCACTTCGACGCCGTCGAAGCCGGCGGCTTTCGCATTCGCGGCAGCTTTGCGGAATTGCGCGACGACGCCGGGAAGCTCGGCGATGTCGAGCGCGCGCGGCGTGACGTAGGGTTTCATGCCGTCGAGCGTCCAGGCCTGGCCTGCCGGCGCAAGCGCCGACGGTGCCACCGGCAATGCGCCGTCGGGCTGCAAAGATGGGTGCGAGATCCGCCCGACATGCCAGAGCTGCAGAAAAATCCGCCCGCCGGCGGCGTGCACCGCTTCGGTCACGAGCTTCCAGCCGGCCACTTGTTCGGCGCTGTGGATGCCCGGCGTAGCGGGATAACCAAGCCCCTGCGGCGACACTTGGCTCGCCTCGGCGACGATCAATCCGGCGCCGGCGCGCTGCGCATAATAGGTGGCGTTGAGTTGCGTCGGCACATTGCCCGGCCCGGCGCGGTTGCGCGTCATCGGCGCCATCACCACGCGGTTCGGCAGGTTCAGCGGGCCGAGGCGAAAGGGCGAGAATATATCCACACTACTCATTTCAATCCCACACTTGTCAGCCCCACGCCTCTCAGCCCCAAACTTGGCGCGCCGTCTCGAGAATACGTTCGAACTTGCGCCACTGGTCGTGCTCCGGGATTGAAATACTATCGAGGCCGCCAAATCCGCATTGCGGACTCAGCGCCAGTTGTTCGGCCGGCAGATACCGGGTCGCGTCGTCGATCCGCCGCCGCAACAGATCGAGGCTTTCCAGATCGGCGCGCTTGGTGGTGACGAGGCCTAGCACCACGATCTTCGGCTTGGGCACGTAGCGCAGCGGCGCAAAGCTTCCGGAGCGCTCGTCGTCATATTCAAGCAGCAGCCGATCGTGCTGCAATTGCGCGAACAGCCGCTCGGCGATGCCGTCATAGTGGCCCTCGCGATGCCATTGCGGCATGACCTTGCCGGTCGCCGGATCGATCGTTCGCGGATTGCCTTTGCACAGATGAATGCCGAAGGTGACGCCGTCGAAACCGGCAATCACGGCGTTGTCGGCCGCGATCGAACGCGCCATGTTCTCGTCCGGATCCTCGCCGCGGGCGCGCATGCGGTCGAGCGAAACCTTGTCGACATAGGCGGTATAGCCCGGCGCGTCGATCTGAATGTAACGGCAGCCGGCATCGACCAATTCGCCGATGATCTGCCGCGAGATTTTGACCACGTCGGCAAGAAACGCGTCCATGTCCGGGTAAATCGCTTTGGACTGCTGCCAGTCGAAGCGCTGCGAGATCCGGTCGGGGCTCAAGACCGTCACCTTGACGGGATTTGTCGCGATCTTGCTGGAGAATTGATATTCCTGCAGCGGCACGTTGCGTACGAGGCGAAGCCGCTCGACGACGCGGCGCCGGGTCCTGATCGCCGGGCCGGGCGCGTTGAAATTCTGTTCCGCGCGCGCAAACGGCGCCAAGCTGACGCCTTCCATCGATTTGTCTTCGGCGGGGACCTCGAAGCCCGCGACCGACTCGCTGAAACTTTCCTGGAAATTGCGCCGTCGCAGCTCGCCGTCGGTGAGGATGGGAAATCCGATCGCCTCCTGCCTGGCGATCACGTGGCGGATCGCGTCGTCCTTGGCGCGGTCGAATTCGCCTTCGCTGGCGATGCCGCGCTTGTAATCGTCAAAGGCACGGCGCAGGTCGGGCGGCGCACACAACCCGCCCACCTGATCGACCCGAAGTTTCCGTAAATCCGTCATCGTCGCCGTCGTCGGCATCGCGATGCTCCTCATTTGGCAATCTGCAAATTCAGCTTGCGCACGATTGTCGCGTAGCGGTCGGCATCGCGCTGGCGAAATGCGATATAATTCGCGGTGCCGTTCTCTGCCATCACCATGCCGAGTTGCTCCATGCGCGCGGCCATGGCCGGCTCGCGCATGACCTTGGCGATTTCGGCCTGCAGCCGCGCCACGATCTGCGGCGAAATCCCCGCTGGCGCGAACATTCCCATCACGGTGGCAATGTCGAAACCCGTGATGCCCAATTCGTCGCAGGTCGGGATCGCCGGCGTCGACGCCGAGCGCTGCAACACGCTGATGCAAAAGCCGCGCAATTGGCCGCCCGCGATCAGCGCCTGAACGTTGGGAATGCCGGACCAGCCAACCTGGATTTCGCCGGTCAGGAGGCCGTTCACCATTGCGGTGCCGGCGCGATACGGCACGTGCAGGACATCGATCCCGACGCGATCGGCAAAGATCGCCATGGTCATATGATGGATCGATCCGACGCCGGCCGAGCCATAGGTGATCTTGCCGGGTTCCTGTTTGGCGAGCGCGATGAAGTCCGACAGCGTCGCGGCCTGCAGCTTCGGGTTGGCCACCAAAATGGTCGGCAAGCCGACGAGCCCGGTGACCGGCGTGAAATCCTTCATGGGGTCGTAGCCCATGTCGGGATTGAGCAGCGGGTTGATCGCCATGATGCCGGTGTCGCCCAAATACAGGGTGTAACCGTCGGGCGGCGCTTTCGCCGCGGCAATCGCCGACAGTGCCCCGCCGGCGCCGGTGACGTTTTCAACGACGAATGACTGGCCGAAGTCGTTGCTCATCCGATCGGCGAGCAACCGCCCCAAGACGTCGGGATTGCCGCCCGGCAACGACGAAACGATCAGCCGCACCGCATGTGTCGGGTAGGATTCGTCCTGCGCGCGCGCGGCGGAGAAGAGGCAAGCCGTAGCTGCCATCGCGATCACAACAAGGTGCGCACGCATGGGCTAAATCCCTTTTTGATCGCGATCGCAGCGTAACGCCGTTCAGCCGGTCTAGTCGAAATGCAAACCGCTTTTCTTGACGACGGGCTGCCAGCGCGCCGCCTCGGTCCTGATGAAGTCGGCGAATTCCGCGGGCGTGCTCGACGACAGATAGAGTCCCACGGCGTCGGCCCGCGCCTTGATGGTCGGATCGTTGAGGATTTTTGCGGTCTCGCCTTGCAGCTTGTCGATGATGGCCGCGGGCGTGCCGCGCGGCGCCACGAGCCCGAGCCAGACCGTGAGATTGCCGAGATTCAGGCCGGCCGCTTCGTCGAGTGTCGGCAGATCGGGCAGCGCCGGGAACGGCCGCGCGTCGAGCTTGGCCAGCGCGCGCAAATCGCCCGACTGGATCAGCGGCAATTCCGCCGAAGGCCCGTCGAACACGAAGTCGACGCTCTTGGTCAAAATGCCGTGCGCCACTTCCGAGCTGCCGTTGTAAGGCACCAGCACGGTATCGATCCCGGCCGCATCGTTGAACAGATAACCCTGCAGCTTTGTCGAGATGGTGCCGGCGCCGTAATTGAGCTTGCCCGGCGCGGCCTTGGCCTTGGCGACCAAATCCTTCACCGATTTGTAATCGCTTTGCGCATTGACCACGAGGAGGCCTATTGTTTTCGCCACCAGCGAGATCGGCGTAAAATCGGCGATCGGATCGTAGGGCAGGGTTTTGTAGAGATACTGGTTCATCACCAGCGTCGAATCGATCGCCATCAGGAGCGTATAGCCATCGCCCGTCGCCTTGGCGGCAGCCTCCGCCCCAATCACCGTATTGGCGCCGGGTCGGTTCTCGACCACCACCGGCTGCTGGAAATCGACGCTCATCTTGTCGCCAATAAGCCGCGCCAGCACATCCGACGGCCCGCCGGCGGGGAACGGGACGATGATGTGGATCGGGCGGGTGGGATAGGGGGTTTGGGCGGGGGCGGACGTTGTGGCCAGCGCCGATAGCAATACGATTGCAGCGCGATAAAACGAGCGCATAGCGTTCTCCTGGGGTGAAGCGGATTATAGGACCGTCAATCCAGCAACGCACCCCTGCGGAAGCCGTTACCGGCGGTCGAAGAATTGGCGGTCGATGGGTCTGTGTTACGGGAAGGCGGCTGCGCACGATGCGCACCCTGAACCCGAAACTGGTATATCATTCCGCAATTATGATTTTCGGGAAACCGGCTGCATTTGCGCCGCCATGGCAGTGGGGCATCTTTCGTCGCGATCCCTGCAATCGGCTTTTGATCGACGATGGTTCGCCCGACTATGAGCCGATGACGGCAATCTATCAGGCGCTCAAGGCGGCAGGGTTCAGGGAAACCTACTGGCAGTTCGTATATCCGGGTCAAATCGGCGGAGTTGTGAAAACTCCGAGAGGCACATTGATCGAGCTTCACGTCCGTTTCTTTGAGCGCGGGATGATTTACGCTGAAATGGAAGTAGGCCGATCGGTGCTCCTTCACTTTCTGAACCGGAGATACTACATCAACGAGTACCTGATACGAAAACTTGGCTCCAGGCTGACGTCCTCGCAACTCGACTATCTCCGCGTCTCGACCGCGAGATACAAAGCATGTTGTGACAGCGATTGGCCTGAATGGACTATGGAAAACCGCTTCATAACACGCAGTACCAGGATGCAGATTCGTTTACTCACCGTGCTGGCTGATTGGCGCGTGCTCGCACTGATAATGCTGGCAAGTATCGCTTCAAGCGTCGTACGTCATTCAATTGCGGTCCCTTTGGTCGCCGCCTTGATGATCTTGGTTTATCTGTTGGCGCCGAAGCGAGCCCAGTAGCCATTTTCCGCGCGGTGATTTGGCAGCTTTTTTCTTCGCCAGCCCAAATTAGCTTCCCTCGCTCAATCGTACCGAATCCCCGCCTCCTTCAGCACCTTCTGCCACCGCGCCGCCTCGGTCCGAATGAACGCGGCAAACTCCTGCGGCGTGCTGATGACGGCGAAATTGCCGGTCTGGTTGAATTTTTGCCGCACGTCGGGTTCGGAGAGAATGTGCACGACTTCGCGGTTGAGCTTGTCGATGATCGGCGCCGGCGTGGCCTTGGGCGCGACCAGGCCGAGCCAGATGGAAATATCGTCGAAATTCCGCAGGCTCGCCGCCGCGGCCAGCGTCGGCACGTCGGGGTAAGGCTCCTTGCGACTGTCGAGCTTGGCGAGCGCGCGCAGCTTGCCGCCCTCGATCAGCGGGCCCGCCACCACGGTCGCGGCGTAGACCATGTCGACGGCACCGGTGAGCAGACCCTGCACCGTCTCCGCCGTGCCTTTGAACGGCACATAGACCGTGTCGATGCCGGCCGCCTTGTTGAACAACAGGCCGGCGAGCTGCACGGTGATGGTGCCGGCGCCGTAGTTGAGCTTGCCGGGCTCGGCCTTGCCGCGCGCGATCAGCTCCGCCACGCTCTTCGGCCCGGTCTGCGCCGGTACGCACAACAGCGACATCGATTTCACTGTGGTGGTGATCGGCGCGAAATCAGCGAGCGGATCGTAGGGCAGGCTCTTGTAGAGATACTGGTTCATGGCCAACGTGGAATCGATCGCCATCAGCAGCGTGTAGCCGTCGGGCGCGGCCTTGGCGACGGTCTCGGCGCCGATGATGGTATTGGCGCCGGGGCGGTTGTCGACGACGACGGGCTGGCCCCAGTCCTCGTTCATCTTCTGGGCGATGATGCGGGCGGCGATGTCGCTCGGGCCGCCGGCGGGAAACGGGATGACGATGTGGATCGGCCGCGTCGGATAGGCATCGTCCGCGTGGGCCGCGGTCGACGCCAACGGCGCGAGCGCGCACAGCCAAACCAATGCAGGCAAGCAATACGACCGATGCGTCATGGCGCGCTCCCGGCGGCTACCGCGCCATGCTAGGCTGGATTTCGAAGTCGGAACACATTTGGCAATCGCCGAGGAGAGCGGCATGACGGCGCGCATCGGATTGATCATTCCGTCCTCGAACCGCATGGTGGAAGAGGAGATGGTGCGCCATGTGCCGCCCGGCGTCACCGCGCATGTGGCGCGGCTGCGCATGACCGGCGCCCATCGCGTCAGCCTCGACGCGCTGCTGCCGCAAGTCAAGGAGACGGCGGCCACGCTGATCGATGCCCGCTGCGACGTCGTCGCCTTCCACTGCACCGCGAATTCCACGTCGGAGGGCGTCGCGGGCGAAGCAAAGCTTCTCGGCGCGCTGCGCGACGCCGGCGCCACCCATGTGACGACGACGGCGAGCGCCATCCGCCACGCCTTCGACGTGCTCGGCGCGCGCCGCATCGTGCTGTTGACGCCCTACAGCGCCCACGTCACCGACGAGGAAGCCGGATTCTTGTGCGAGGCCGGCTATGCGGTGGTGCACGCCCGCGGCTTTGCGCTCAAAGGCAGCGACGAATATTGCGCGACGCCGCCGCATTTTTGGCGCGACCGCGCGCTTGAGGCGGCGCGGCCCGACGCCGACGCTTATTTGCTGAGCTGCGCCAATATCTCCGTTTTTCCGGTCATCGAGGAGATCGAGCAAACGCTCGGCCGCCCGGTGGTGACCAGCAATCAGGCGGTGATCTGGGAGGCGCTATCGCTGCTTGGCATCAATGACAGGCGCAACTGCCGCGGCCGTTTGTTCGACAGTCTCGCCGCCAATAATTCCACCACAGCCCGCGTACCCGCATGAGCGAACCATGACCTTGCAGCAGAACACCGACCGCATTCAGACCACCCACATCGGCAGCCTGCCGCGCCCGCACGCGCTGCTCGATGTGATGAGGGCGAAATATTCCGGCCAGCCCTACGATCAAGCGGCCTACGCGGCGATGCTGGCCGCGGCGGTCAAGGACACCGTGCGCAAGCAGGCCGAATGCGGCATCGACATCGTCACCGACGGCGAGTTCTCAAAGCCCGGCTTCTTCACCTATATCCAGGAGCGGCTCGAAGGTTTCGAGCGCCGCCCCGACCAGAAGATGAAGCTGTTCCAGCAGGAGGTCGCGGCGTTTCCGGAATATTACGCCGAGTATTTCAAGCAGGCGATGATGGGCGGCGCCATCGTCGGCCTGGCGCCGGTGGTGTGCGTCGCGCCGGTAAAATATCGCGGCGAGAAACTGGTGCAAACCGACATCGCCAACGTCAAGCAGGCGGCGGCCGCCGCCGGCGTGCCCGACCATCACGTCTTTCTGCCCGCCACGGCACCGTCGGGGGTCGGCATCAACGAATATTACAAATCCGAGGAAGAATATTTCCACGCGCTCGCCGCCGAGCTCGGCAAGGAATACCGCGCCATCGCCGATGCCGGCATCCTGGTGCAGATCGACGATCCGTTCCTGCCCGATATTTTCTTCGAGCCCGATCTCGACCGCGCGCAGATGCGCCGCCGCGCCGAAATCTATGTCGAGGCCACCAACACCGCGCTCAAGGGTATTGCGCCGGACAAGGTGCGCTTCCACACCTGCTACGGCATCAACGAAGGGCCGCGGCTTTACGAGGCCGCGCTCGCCGACATCATCGACTACGTGCTCAAGATCGACGCCGGCTCCTACAGCTTCGAAGCCGCCAATCCGCGCCACGAGCACGAATATCATCTGTTCGAGCGCGTCAAACTCGCCGACGGCAAGGTGATCTGTCCGGGCATGATCACCCATGCCAGCAATATCGTCGAGCATCCGGAATTGATCGCCGAGCGCATCGTGCGTTTCGCCAAGCTGGTCGGCCGCGAAAATGTCATCGCCGCCGCCGACTGCGGCTTCTCCTCGCAGGCCTTGTATCGCACCGAGGTGCATCCCACCGTGGTCTGGGAAAAGTTCAAGGCCTTGCGTCAGGGCGCGGACCTGGCGACGAAGATGCTATGGAAATGATCGGCCGTGGCCGCGGGCCCTCACCCAGCTGCGTTTGCTGACGCTCCTGCGCCGCCCTCTCCCGCAAGGGCAGAGGGCATGCCCGCGCGTTTTGTTACGCTGCTTGTTTTGTTGTTGCTTGCCACGGTACCGGCGCACGCCGCCGACGACGTCGAAAACTTTTACCGCGGCAAGAAGGTCCGCTTCATCGTCGGCTCGGCGCCGGGCGGCACCTACGATCTGCTCGCCCGCATCGTGGCGCGCCACATTGGCGCGCATATCCCCGGCAATCCGATCATCATCGTGCAGAACCAGCCGACCGCGGGCGGGCTCCTCATGGTCAATCAGCTCTACGCGCTCGGGCCGAACGACGGCACCGCGATCGGCGTGCCGCTCAACGGCATTCCGGCGGCGCCGCTGCTGCAGCCCACCGCGGCGCATTTCGATGCGGCAAAACTGATCTGGCTCGGCTCGACCCACAGCGAGCCTTACGTCTCCTATGTCTGGCACACCGCGCCGGTGCAAAACCTCGCCGACGTGCTGCGCAAACAGCTCGTGGTCGGCGCCACCACGCCGGGCACCACCATGAACGATTTCCCGCAGCTCACCAACGCCGTGCTCGGCACCAAATTCAAGATCGTGCCGGGCTACGCCTCGACGCCGCAAATGAACGAGGCGCTGGAGCGCGGCGAGGTCGAAGGCATCGCCGGCTTCGGCTGGTTCGCGCTCAACGCCCAGGTGCCGCAATGGGTGATGGAAAAGAAAATCACCATCATCGCCCAGTTCGGCTCGGCGCGGCATCGCCTGTTGCCCGACGTGCCGCTGATGCTCGACCTTGCCAAGTCGGACGCCGATCGCCAGGCGCTGCTGCTCTTATTCGGCCGCACCGAATACGGCCGGCCCTATTTTCTGCCGCCCGACGTGCCGGCGGAGCGGGTCGAGGCGCTGCGGCGTGCTTTCGATGCCACCATGAAGGACGAAAGTTTTATCGCGGACGCCGACAAGATCGGCTTCGAAGTCGATCCGCTGACCGGCGAGCAGGTCCAGGCGGCGGTCGCCGCGCTCGCCCATACGCCGCCCGACGTGGTGACGCGGGTGCGCGCGGCGCTGAACCAACAATGATGTTTCCCCTACCCCTCGTGGGGAGGGTAGGGTGGGGAAGTGGGAGGTGACGCGAGAGCGTCGACACCTTTATAAATCCTCCCGACCCCTACCCCTGCCCCTCCCCACAAGGGGGAGGGGAAAAAGAAGAAGGTCCGCCCCGTGCACGCCCCGCAAGCTTCGCTGCAATCGCGCCGCGCCATGTATTCCAACAACAAGCTGCAGATCGGCCTGTTCGGCGCCAACTGCTCGTCCGGCCGCGCCGTGACCTTGGTGCCGGAGCGCTGGTCGGGCAGCTGGCCGGACTGCAAGCGCCTGGCGCAGATGGCGGACGAGGCCGGCATCGACTTCATGCTGCCGATCGGCCGCTGGAAGGGCTATGGCGGCGACACCGATTATCAGGGCACGACGCTCGAAACCATCACCTGGGCCACCGGGCTCCTCGGCTGCACCAGGCACATCACCGTGTTCGGCACCGTGCATGCCCTGATCTTCAATCCGGTGGTGGCGGCGAAGGAAATGGTCACCGCCGATCACATCGGCGAGGGCCGCTTCGGGTTGAATATCGTGGTCGGCTGGAACGAGGGCGAGTTCGACATGTTCGGCGTCGACGCCGGCCAGCACGGCGAGCGTTACGATTACGCCCAGGAATGGATCGACGTCATCAAGATGATCTGGTCCGACAAGGAGAATTTCGACTTCAAGGGCCAGCATCTCGACATGAAGGGCGTGCGCGGCAAGCCAAAGCCCTACGGCAACACCCGGCCGCTGATCATGAATGCCGGCGCCTCGCCGACCGGCCAGGCCTTCGCGATCCGCAATTGCGACGCGTTCTTCCTGCAGGCCTCGCGCACCTCGCTTGCGGAGACGCAAGGCAAGGTGCGCGCCGCGCAGGACGCGGCGCGCGCGCAAGGCCGCGACATCGGCTGCTACAGCGTCGGCGTCGTCACCTGCCGGCCGACCAAGAAGGAAGCCGAGGAGTATTTCCATCACTGCATCGTCGAGCACGCCGACTGGTCGGCGGTCGACGGCATTTTGGCGCTCAAGAACATCTCGCCGCAGACCGTGCCGATGCAGGAATATCTGACCAAGCGCAGCCAGTACGCCCAAGGCATGGGCGGCCTGCCGATCGTCGGCGATCCCGACTACGTCGCAGGAGCGCTCGCCGATCTCAGCAAGGCCGGGCTCACCGGCATCGGCATTTCGCTGGTGAACTATGCCAACGAGCTGCCGTACTTTTGCGACGAGGTGATCGGGCGGCTGGAGCGGATGGGGATCAGAGAGAAGCCGCGTTCATCCGTCACCGCGTAGCGCTGCGAAACTTTTCCCTCCCCTTGTGGGGGAGGGCAGGGTGGGGGGCCGGGAGGTGACTCTCAGCGAAGACGGCTGCAATACATCGTCCGCGCCTGTGCGTGACCTCGCGACCCCCACCCCTACCCCTCCCCACAAGGGGGAGGGGAATTAGCGTCGGCTCGCGATCGCGGTGCCGCGCTTCTTGTTGTAGCGGTTGATCTCCACGCGTTCCCACACGCCGTTGACGTGATAGGGATCGCTGCGGGTGAAGGCGTCGACCGCGGCACGGTCCGCCGCGTCGATGACAAAAACGCTGCCGACCGGCGTCTCGCCGTCGTCGGCAAGGAGCGTGCCGGCGGTCACGACGTCGACGCCGTGATCGCCGGATTTGTCGAGATGGATGCGGTGGTCGCGATAATGCTTGGCCCGCGTCGGCAAAATGTCCTTCTTGTCGAGCGCATGAACGACGAACAGCACTGCGCGCACCTTGTTTGTTCAGGCGGCCATTGAACCCACGACGCCCTGCATGAAGTCGACGAATGTCCTGGCGATCTCCGCCTCGTACGGCGCCCATTCCTCGAACGAAATCAGCGGCACGTCCTTGTCCTCGATCGGCAGCTGATGCAGCTTGCTGCTGGGGATGAGCTTTTGCGCGGCGCGGCCGCTCGCCGAATTGTGGGTGTTGTCGTTGCCGGGGATGACGATGGTCGGCGCCTTGATCGAGCGCAGCTGATCGTCGGTCACGCCCATGATGGTGAAATTGGCGCCGGCCAAGAACAGCTTGTGCCAATGTTCCATCACCGCGATGTAGCGCTTCGGGTCCATGGCCATGAGCACGTCGCGGTTCTTCGGATTGGCGGCGATGCGCTCGCGATATTGCTCGGTGTCGCAGACCGCGGCCATGCCGCCTTGTTGCGCGGCGCGGATATATTGGCCGTAATATTGTTCCGGCAACCGCCCCGCCGCAAAGGCGCCGCCGGTGACGCGGAACAGCAGCAAGCCGCGCACCGCTTGCGAATGCCGCAACGCGAACAGGATCGAGGTGCGTGAGCCCGACGACGAGCCGCCGATGAACACCGGCAGCGCACCCTTGCGCGACAGAAGCTCATGAAGATCGTCGGTCCAGATTTCCTCTTCGGCCTCGGTGCCGTCGATGCGGATGTCGGAGGCGCCGGTATTGCGCCGGTCGTGCAGCAGGACGCGAAAGCCGCCGGCCGCGATCTTCTTCGCCAGCGGCACGAACTCGTCGTGCGCGCGCCGCCCGCCCGTGATCAGCACCACCCAGGGGCCACGGTCGCCGACGATCTCGTAAACGATGTTCACGCCGCGAATGTTCTCTATCGGCATCCCAACCTCCACATATTGATCAGCTATTCTATCCTTGTCGTGGAGGCGATGCGACCGTGAATCTATTTCTCCCTCCCCCGCTTGCGGGGGAGGGTAGGGAGTGGGCCTGCGGCCGCGAAGCTTGCCCAAGCGGCGACACTGACCCCCTCTGGCTTCGCTTCGCTCGCCTCTCCCCCGCAAGCGGGGGAGAAGGAAATCACGCGCGCCGGCGCGAGATCACGTAGGATTCGTCGAAGAACCACAGGCCGCTGCGCTCGCGCAGCACGGCGCGGGTGGCGTCGATATAGCGGCCGTCGGCGACAACCTCGCCGAGGCGGTCGTCTTCCACCTGCGCCACATAGATCGCCGCGTTCCAGGCCGCGAACAGCGTCGAGGTGCCGATCGATTCGGAGATTTCCGACGGCAGCGTGTGCATCTCGTAGCGGAACAGCGAGCGGTTGTCCGCATACGCATTGAAATTCAGATCGCGGCCGGCGGCGCCGAGCTCGTGCTTCACGGCTTTCAAGATCTGGTGCCGGTCATGGATGAACGGATTGTCGTCCGGCCAGACGCGCCGGATGATTTCCATGCCGGGATCGTGGCCGTGGGACTGGATGGCGATCAGCCGGCCGCCGGGGCCGAGCGCCCTGGCCAGCGGCCCGATCACCCGCTTGGCCTTGAAGTCGAGCGAGGCGCGGGCGCGATAAGGCTGCGAGGCGATGACCAGATCGTAATTGGCGACGGTGCCGCCCGGCTTCGGGATGATCGGGTCGAGCAGGAAGCGATGGTCGTCGCGATAGATCACCAGCACCACCGGCCGCTCGTAGACCGGATTGCCGGTGCGGGCGCTGACGCCGGCTTTCCAGTTCTGCGCCAGGAACGGTTCCAGATCGATGATCTGCTGCTCGAAGCGGTGCGCCGAATTGCCGATCAGCGGCAGCTCGTGCCAAACGAGGCTCGACGCGGCATTGAGCGATTTCACCTGCAGCCATGGCGCGTCGGCATAGGCGAGATTGGTCAGCACCAGCACCGACGCCGGATGCTCGAAGAAGCGGTCCGACATTTTCTGCAAGGTCAGCCGCACGTCCTCGAGGCTGATCTCCTTGCCGACGGTGTAGAACGGCATGGTCGGGAAGCGGTCGTGCATGGCGCGCATCACCCGCACCAGCACCGAGCCGTCGCCGACGCCGGCGTCGAACACCCGCACCGCCGGCGGCCGCGGATGGATGTGGACCAGCTCCTCGGAAACGCGGTGCGCCACTTCCCACTTCTCGCTGCAGGTGTTGACAAACAGCAGATATTTTTGCCGGTTGTCGAAGAAGCGGAAATTGCGCTGCGGGTCGCCCGGTGTTTGTACTTGTGCTTGCGCCGCGGCGGGTCGTTGCGGCGCCGCCGCCGCCGCCGGGCGCGGCGCGTGGCCGCGCTCGATGATCGTCGGGCGCGCCGCGGCGCCGTGGTCTTGCACCGGGTTCGACTGCATGAAACCGTGAATGCGGTCGAGCGTGTCGGTGGTGATGCGGCCGCCGTTGCGCAGCCGCGCCGCGAGCTTGCCGTCGTTCACCGCGCGGCGGCCGAAGGTGGATTCGGCCAAGCCGGTGCGCCGGCAATAATCGGAAATTTCCGCAAGTAGCTGTTGCGCGTTCATGGCACGCGTCCCTGACGTTTCCGCCTCGATGCCGCGCCGGTGCTTTTTGGCCTTGTTGTTATGGGCGGGCCGGCCAGCTTCAAGCGAACCAAGAGGCGAGGGCAGGGTCAACCACAAATTGGCCCACCCCTGTAGTGGGCAAGATAGTGGGTTATTGCCCATATTCGGGGTCAGGCGATCCACTGGGCAACTGCAGCCGGTGCCTAGCGGTCGCGCGATCGCCAAATTATTTGGGCTTCACGCCAAACTTGCCCTCGCGCTCCCAGCCGACGATCGCCCAATGCGCGGTAAAGTCGGCGCTGTCGCCAAGCCCTTTGTCCTCGATCTCATGGAGGACTGGCAGGACGCGCTCGGGCATCAAACCTACAATCAACAGGTACGCTCCCGCCGAAGCGCGGACCCTGTCGTCAGTGTGGTCGAGAAGCCCGGCGAGGGCGGTCCGGCCGGGACCGATTGCATCAAGGGCATTGGCGATTTCATTCATGAGACCCACAATCTTGTTCGCACCGTCGATGTCCTGCAATTCGTCCTTAAGGGCGCCCTCCAGCTTGGCCGCAAATTCAAAGGCCTTGATCAGCGAGGCGGCGCGTTCCTCGTCAGTCACCGCGCCCTGGCGCTTGAGCAATGCGTTGATTGCCGCCATTCCCTTCGCCTTCAGGAGATCGAGTTCCTTGGTTATTTCGATGCCGGCGAGCAGCGCCTTGAACTGTGCCGCACCGTCCATCGATGGAAGCGTCGCAAGGTTATTGTCCAGCCACGCGTCCAGTTTCGCTCCCAACTGGGTGATGGCATCATCGATTTCCACGGCAACCTCCTACTGATCCGTCCGAACGCCTGTCTATTTCAGGATATGCAATCTCCGCAGAACCTTGAGTCCTTCCTCGCGCTGCACATCGTAGGGCTGAGTTTGCAGCCATTGGTATGTCGTAATGCCTTTTCCCTTATCAAAGTAGGAATATTCACCACTGACGGCCTCATGCAACAGGGTCGGAAGCGGGATGACATTGTCGGTGTTTTGCAACAGCTCCGCCGGGATTTTAGAGTTCGCGCCGCCTTGCGTGACGATGTGATGATACTGATTGCCGCTGCCCGCACGGCCAAAACGCTTGACGAGGAGTGCTAGGTACGCTGCGTCCTTGATGAAATCCCCATAGCTCGAAAATTCCTCATAATTGCTGCTCACTTGTAGTTCTTCGAGGCTATATGGGCCGTGCTTGACAAATTCGATCGCGGCGTCGGCATCGATCTTGAGCTTTTTGAGTTCGGCAATCGAGTTCGCCATATCGATCAACGTTGCCGCATCGGCTGCGAACCCGATGCCCGGCACCGCATCGACCAAAAGCTCGGCAGCCAAGCGCAGCACCGCAAGCGCTTCGGTCCGCAGTGCACGTCGTGCTGTAACGCGACGGATGCGATCTATGACGTCCTGCGCGATGACCGCTTCCGACCCGTCCTTCGGACGAAATTGTCCGCCACGTCCGCCTTCCGTTCCGGCCGGCCAACCGGGATGCTTCGGATCGTCGGGGCTCGCCTTGCGAATTTCAACTTTTAGTGAGCGCCGGCGCAGGTATTTGATGTGGACATCCTCTGCCTCCATGGCGTCGCGCGCGGTGTGATCGGGCAGGTCGGGGATGCGCAAATGCACCGCGGCGATGCGCGCCAAGCCTTGATCGTTCGCGTTCAGAGCGGATGCGACGGTCACTAGTCCGGGCATCAGCCGGTTTACCGCCAACTCTCTTCTGTAGGCGCGGCGGAGCAGGCGTTCGAGTTCGGCGCACTCACGCACGACAAAGCGCCCGTCGCGCCGCTCGATCAGCGGCGTGCGGCCGAGCAGCAAGCCTTGCTCGGTGCAGGCGAGGCCGAGATTGTCATCGCTGGTGTTTTCACTGAGACGCCAGATTTCGTGCATCATTTTCGTCCCATGATGGGATACTTTTAGGCTTTTGATCCCATTATGTCAACACTAAAGAGACGTCGCTTGACATTCGTCCTATTTTATGCGACGAGATCAAATCCCGCTCTCTCGAAGGACGCCTTCCGGAGGCAAGCCGTGAGGTGGAGCGGGTGCGGTGCCCGCGGGTGGCTTTGCACGCTGCTCCCGGGCGGCTTGGGCATCATGTCTCCCGGCATTACGACCGGGGTGGGAGGTGCATCCCTGGACTGGGACAGGCGAAGGCGGGTAACGCCCGCGCAGACCGCGTCCTAGGAAGCCTGGCCTGAAGCCGAGCCTTTGGGACGAATACTCCCTTAGGTGAGAGCCGCGGTGGAACGCCGACAGGCGTGCGCGCTCCGAACGGGCGCGCGCCGTGCGCAAGCGCGGCGGTTGGTGACCTGCGTCTGTCGGCGTTCTGCCTCCCCTCTTTCGATGAGGGAAGACAAAAGCAAGTGGCGAGTGGTGGATAGCGAAGCGGACTTTGCCAATTCGCGCCTCGCCCGACACGCAACTCCGACGCGGATCGCGTTGCGAGAATGAGATCGCGCATTCACCTCTCCCCGCCGTGCGGGGAGAGGTCGAGTGAGCGGAGCGAACGAGGGTGAGGGGGCCTCTCCGCGATTCTGAGCGTTGCGGATGAAGCGATGCGTTGCAGACCTTCCGCAATTCTGCGCCCTGCGGAGAGGCCCCCTCACCCCACCCTCTCCCCGCACGCGGGAAGAGGGAGTCGCGAGCGTCTGTTTTGGTCGACCAATTCGGGCTACCGTTCCGCAGACCAAAAGGACAAACGATGCCCCGCTTTGCTGCCAATCTCGGCCATCTGTTCACCGAGCGCCCACTGATCGAGCGCTTCGGCGCCGCTGCCGCCGCGGGCTTTGCCGCGGTCGAGCTGCAATTTCCTTATGACGTCGCGCCGTCGGCGGTGACGGGCGAGCTGAAGCGGCATAACTTGACCCAGCTCGGCATCAACACGCCGCAATGCCCGGAATTCGGTCTCGCCGCGCTGCCGGGCCGCGAGCGCGATTGGGACGCGGCCTTCAAGCGCGCGCTCAATTATGTGGTGGCGATCGGCGGCCGCGCCATTCATTGCATGACCGGCACCGTGCCGCCGGAGCAACGGCCGGCGGCGGAGAGCGTTTTCATCAAGAATCTCGAGCGCGCCGCCGCCGACGCCGCCAAGGCCAACATCACGCTGTTGATCGAGCCGATCAATCCGCGCGACCGGCCGGGCTATTTCTTGAGCCGCGTCGAGCACGCCGCCGATGTCATCGCCAAAGTCGGCGCGCCCAACGTGCGCATCCAGTTCGATTTCTATCACGTGCAGATCGTGAGCGGCGACCTGCTCAAGCGCTTCGAAAAATTCTTCCCCGTGATCGGCCACGTCCAGGTCGCCGCGGTGCCAACCCGCGGCGAGCCCGATGAGGGCGAGATCAATTATCCCGCCGTGTTCGAGACAATCGACCGCTCCGGCTATGCGGGCTGGATCGGCTGCGAATACAAGCCACGCACCCGCACCGAAGATGGGCTCGGTTGGGCAAAAAAATACGGCGTCGTGCCGCGGATGACGGGCGAGATGATAAATACATCGTTATGATGTATCATAGTGTGATACCAAAGGGCGAACCCGATGGCGATCCGAAGCTTCAAGGATCGGCGCGGTCCGGTTCTCTTCGATGGGCAGTGCCCGAAGGGCTTTCCGCCGGATCTGGTCAGGATCGCTCGACGCAAATTGCGTGCGATCGACGCAGCGGTCGCTGTGCGCGATCTCACCGCGCCGCCTGGTAACAGGCTCGAGAAGCTGAAAGGCGATCGAGTGGGTCAATGGTCAATTCGTATCAACGATCAATGGCGTGTATGTTTTACTTGGACGGACGACGGAGCCCATGATGTCGAAATCGTCGACTACCACTGATATCGGTCCGAGCTTTCGCCGGCTGCCGCCCTTGCATGTCGGCGAAGTGTTGCGGGAGGAGTTCTTGGCGCCGCTGAAACTTTCGCCTTACGGTATCGCCAAGGCGCTTGGCGTTCCTCGCACGCGGATCGAACGGTTGATCCGGGAAGAAACGGCATTGACGGCCGACACGGCTTTGCGCCTGTCGCGCTATTTCGGCACAACGGCGGAGTTTTGGATGAATCTTCAAACCGGCTACGAATTGGACTGCGCCAAGCGGGCGCTTGCCTCGAAGCTCGCCAAGATTGCGCCTCGATCGTCGCCGCGTGCGGCTCGAATGGGCCGCCTCCGCCGCGCTCGGGCAGCGTGACACCATGCGGCTGGAAGGCAAAACCGCCTTGGTCACCGGCGCCGGATCCGGCATCGGCAAATGCATCGCTGAAACTTTTGCCCGCGAAGGCGCGCGTGTGGCGCTCACCGATATCAATGTCGCCGCGGCGAAGGACGCGGCGCGCGCCATCGGCAACAACGCCATCGCGATTGCCTGCGACGTGACCAAAAAAGCCGATTTCGCCGCGGCCGTGGCCGAGACGCTGTCGGCATTCGGCGGGCTCGATATTCTGGTCAACAACGCCGGCACGACCCACATCAACAAGCCGATGATGGAGATCGGTGAGGAGGAGTTCGACCGGACGTTTGCCGTCAACGTCAAAGGCGTGTTTCTGGGCTGCCAGGCGGTGGTGCCGGTGTTCCGCAAAGCAGGCGGCGGCGTCATCATCAATATCGGCTCGACCGCGGCGATCCGGCCGCGGCCCGGCACGTCGGCCTATGCCGGCACCAAGGGCGCCGTGCACACCATCACCAAGGGACTCGCCGGCGAACTGGCCGAAGACAAAATCCGCGTCTGCGCCATCGCGCCTGTTGCGACTGAAACACCACTATTGCCGAGTTTCTTGGGCCCGAAACCGGGCCAGCGCGAAAAGTTCGTCGCCAGCGTTCCGCTCGGCCGTTTGGCGCTGGTGCAGGATATCGCCAATGCGGCGTTGTTCCTGGCTTCGAAGGATGCGGAATTTTTGACCGGCAATATTGTGGAAGTCGATGGTGGGCGGTGTGTGTAGCGATGTCATCATCCGCGCAAGCGGATGATCCAGTAAGCGCGGTGCATCGGATTGAATCGCGCACTCAGCGATTACTGGGTGCCCCGCCTGCGCGGGGCATGACAAGGGTTAGCTCTGCCTATCCTACCAACGGGCCAGTCGCCGGTGTATGATCCGCTCAAGGGAACGGACGGATTTTTTGATGTGGGGTAGAAAGCGCAAATCCGATGCGCCGGCCGCCGCCGCGCCGCCGTCGCCGCTGACGCAGGCGATGCATCAGGCGCGTGTCGAGGCGGCCGAGCGCACCAGCGTCGTGGTCGATCTGCGCGATGCCGAGGTCGCACGGCTCGAGCTTTTGAACGAGGCGCTCGATACGCTGTTTGCCGACCTTCCGCCCGAGGCCGAGCTGTTCGACCGCGGCATCAGCCGTGGCGACACACCGCGGCTGTGGATCGATTCGGTCGCCCATGTCGCCATGGGCCGCGACAAGCGGGCCTATCGCTTCCTGCACGACACCCGCGTCGGCCGCCGCGTGCTGGCCGAGTCCCACGAAATTCCGGACATCGTCCGGGCGGTGACCTCGTATGTCGCGCGCCGCCTGGTGGAGCGCCAGCGCGCGCTCGACGAGGATCCGGAATTCATCACGCGGGTGACCCGCGGCGAAGCCGGACGCGCGTTGCGCCGCCGGCGCTGGCGGACTTTCGGCACGCTGCTGCTCGGTTTCCTGCTCGGGATCGTGACGCTGATCGCCGTCGCTTTGATCTTCGCGTCAAAATCTTAAGTCAACGTCTGCCGTTCGACCTCGCGCATGGTGCCGTCGGCATCGCGCTCGCGGCCGATCATTTCGCAGCTCCATTTTACCAGCGTGCCGTCGATATGGAATAAATTGTAGCCGGCGGCGTTCTCATCGCCGTGTCTGCCGCGCGCCGACGCCGACGGTACGCCGACCGCGGGAATTTTCTTCTGCGGCCCGTCGAGCCACACAACGGCGCGGCGGTGGTCGTGGCCGTGCAGCAAAAGCTCGGCGCCCTTGTCGGCGAGCACGCCGCGCAAATCCGCGGCATCGACAAGGCGCCGCAGATGACGCTGCCGCGGCGTTACCGGCGGATGATGGATGAGCACGATGCGGAACGAGCCGAGTGTCTGATCGAGGATTTCCAATAACCGCGCCAGCTGGCGTTTGCCGAGCCGGCCGGTCGCAAGCAACGGCGCCGTCGGCAGCGCTGTCGACAGCCCGATCAAGGCGACATTGCCGCGGCGGCGCACGAACGGAAAGCGGTCGAGGCCGTCGTCGCCGCGCATATAGTCCGCCCAGTATTGCGCCGGCGCCTCCTGGACGCGGCCGACATAGACGTCGTGATTGCCGGGGACCAACGTGACGTCGCGCGGCGGCCCAAGTGTTTGCAGCCAGCCGCGGGCGCGATTGTATTCGTCCGGAAGCGACAGATTGACCAGGTCGCCGGTCACGGCGATGTGGTCCGGGGCGGACGCTTTCAGATCGCGGATGGTCGCGTCGAGAATTTCGGGGCGATGGATTTTCTTGCGGCCGCGATGCCAGTTGATATAGCCCAGCCCGCGCTTGCCGATGAGCTCGGCTGGCGCCGGCCGCGACGCAAGGTGCCAATCGGACAGATGGGCGAGCGTGAACATGGCCGCATCATGCTACGTGAAATCTTGAGAAAGCGTGCAGCGCCGTCACGAACTGCCGATCAGGATGCCGGCGGCAAAGACCAGCACGCCGCCGACCACGACCTGGAAGGCGGCTTGCAGGAACGGCGTGTCCATGTAGCGCATGCGGATCCAGGAGATCACCGCCAATTCGATGGCGACGACGACGAAGGCGAGCGAGGTGGCGACAAAGAAATTGGGAATGAGATAGGGCAGCGCATGGCCGAGCCCACCGATCGCCGTCATCGAGCCGGTCACCGCGCCGCGCACCACCGGCGCGCCGCGCCCGGTGAGCGAGCCGTCGTCGGAGAGCGCCTCGGCGAAGGCCATGGAAATGCCGGCGCCGATCGCGGCCGCGAGCCCGACCAGGAACGTGGACCAAGTGTTGTGGGTGGCAAACGCCGCGGCGAACAGCGGCGCCAAGGTGGAGACCGAGCCGTCCATCAGGCCGGCCAAACCCGGCTGGATATATTGCAGCATGAACAGGCGCTTGGCCGTCTGGTCCTCGGTGGCGCGTGCTTTAGGCGAAATCCTATTGCCGAGCTCCTGCGCCAGCTCTTCGTGCTTGTCCTCGGCGGCGGCGAGTTTTGTCAACAAGTCGCGCACGGCGGTGTCTTTCGCCGTCTCCGCGGCGCGGCGATAGAAGCGCGCGGTTTCGAGCTCCATCTCCTCGGCGAATTTGCGCGTGTCATCGATCGCCAGCGGGCGGTTGAGCCAGATCGGCCGGCGCTCGACAAAGCCTTTGACGTTCTGGCGGCGGATCAGCGGCAGGAAATCGCCGAATTTCTTGCGGTAGAGATCGAGCAGCATGTCATGATGGCCGATCTCTTCTTGCGCCATCTTGTCGTACATTGCCGCCGTGTCGGGATAGGCTTCGCGCAACGCGTCGGCGAAGGAG
>Ga0307476_10000610_pt1 | contig 26073 bp, 25 predicted proteins | sample atmos_gasesECM2C_2_FD_203314 | JGI IMG/M metagenome (GOLD analysis project Ga0307476, IMG submission 203314) | Hardwood forest soil microbial communities from Morgan-Monroe State Forest, Indiana, United States - atmos_gasesECM2C_05 | ecosystem: Environmental > Terrestrial > Soil > Temperate...
CCGCGGTACCCGAGCCCAGCATTCTATCAACCGCGTCAGCTACCTGCCCCAGCGCGGCAAGATATCGCGAAAATACATCGGTTACGCTGAACTTCTTACGATCGGATTTCCGCTCCCTTACGTCCAGCACTTGCAGGATGCCAGAGGCATCAAATCCAATCCGCCTTGACAGCGCCTCGACCGCCTCGCGCTTGCCAACCGGCGCATCGTGTCCCAGCACAATAAGTGCGTGGCGAAAAAGCGTAGCGAACGACGAGACCGATCGTAGCAGCAGCTCCCACATGCGGGAGTCATTACCCGAGGCGAGCAGTAAATGCTGTCGCAGAAGAGCCAGCTTCTCCCGCAGCTCGTATTCCACCTGGAGACGATGCAGATTCGCCGGAATCGACAGCCCTTGAACCACATCTTCGCCAAAGAGAACGCGGTGGTGCCGTTGCATGTCGAGCAGCTCAATCGTGAACACGTCGGTGGAGTGCTCGATCTCGTCGCGGGTCATGAATAAAGGTGGAGGCTGTTTCTGCGCATTCCACCACTTCACCGCAGGAGCGAGGGACTGCAGGGACGCGAACGAACTGTCGCGAATCACGCAGAACAGATTCACATTCGAGAACTCAGGATGGAAGTCGCCCGCAACCGCCGATCCGAACAGGATCACGCTCTCAAGGTTAGCTCCCGCCGCTGCGCGCAGCCGGCTGACAAAATCGTTGATCGTTTTTTCCGGAACCATTTTCGTCCTCGCTGGCTACCAGCTGCTGCTGCCACCACCACCACCGGAACTGCCGCCGCCGAATCCGCCAAAACCTCCGCCACCGCCGAATCCGCCCCCACCGCCGCTATATCCACCACCCCCACCACCGAACATCCCAGAAAAGAGCATCCAGAAAAGTACACTCCGAAGAGGAGTAAAGAGAACGATGAGTATGACAACAATTACCAGAATAATCCCGCCGGCTGATATGCCGCGGCTCGGCCTCCCCTCGGCTTGTGGCGGAGCCGGCGCCAGTTGAGGCGCGGTAATTTGAACTCCGGCATCCTGTGCGATGACGTTGGCCACGCGCGTAGTGACCAGCAGCAGTGCCTGACTATAGTTTCCACTCCGCATGAGCGGGATCGCCTCCCGCTGAAACGAAGTGACCTTCCCGTCAGTTAGGATCGGCTCCAGCCCATAGCCAACCTCAATGCGCGCGCGATGGTCGTCGATCGCATAGAGGATCAGCACTCCGCTGTCCTTGGATTTACTGCCCACGCCCCATTGATGGAAGAGATCGACTGCGTAGCTTTCGATATCCGAGCCGTCGAGCGAATGAATCGTCACCACCGCGATCTGGGCATCCGTCTTTACTTCGATCTGGTGGCAGATGTCGTCCATCTGCGCGATCGTATTCTGGTCCAGAACGTGGGCAAAATCGTTGACATAGTCGACCGCTTTGAGCTTGGCGACCGGTTCGGCCTGCGCCGCCAGAGCCAGCGTCAGCACCGCCATCACACTAAGCCACAATTTCGCGTAAGAACTCATCGAAGTGCAAATTGTACAGGACGCAAGGCAGGGAAAGATTGGTCCCGAACGGCCAAGGAATCACTCGGCAACAGCGGGATTAGGAAGATGCGCCGGCTTCTTCGCCGGCGCCTCCGCAGAGCACTAAACCATTGTTAGTTCACGCGGTCAGTTCACGCGCAGAAGCATCAACGTGCCGCTTTCAAGCTTTACATTGTTCTTTTCGGAACTGACAACCGAACCCTGGTTCGGCGTCGGCGCGCTCGTCGTCAGCTTCAGATAAGAGATTCCGACCACGCCCTCTGTCTGCGCCGTAATCCGGGGCCGCGCGTTCGTTCCCGTCTGCGTATCGCTCGGCATGTTACTTTGCGACGCCACCTGAGGCGCAGGCGACGGCGTGGATCCGCCCATCCCGCCGGCTCGCGATGAATTGGGATAGCCACCTGCTCCGCTGCTCGGAGACGCTTCGCTGCTTCCGCCTGCACTGTTCGCCGAATTCTGTGAACCCGAATTCTGCGAACCAACGATCGCCTGGATAGACATCGGCATTTGCATCTCGCTTCCGTCCTTCATGACGGCATGGTCAAATGTGATTCCCACCTGAGATTCCTTTTGCTCCTTGTTGCGCGGCTGCGCTTCCGTAACGTGACCTACGACCTCCGTATCTTTGGCCACAATTACCGTGCCGGCGTTGCTCTTCAGGTCTTGCGTCACTTTGGCCACCACTTCGTCGCCGGTCTTCGCTTTTTTCGCGTCGATGGTCTTGGTCAAAGAAACGGGAATAACGCTGCCGGGCGCAATTCGCGTTGGGTGTGCCTCAGTGGCTGACGGCGTCGAGGTCTGCTGATCGGAAGCTGGAGTAGACTGCGCTGGGGCCGGATTACCTTGTGCGGCCGCGACGCCCAGCATCAGAGTACCTGAGAAGATGCTGATAAGAACGCTTTTCATTTACAACCTCCTTCATGAGTGTTGAGGCTTATTAAGTCGAGGGCGCACTCGCCTTAATCTGCTATTTATTGGATGCATTTTCAGAGTGAGAGGCTATCAGAATGTCGCCAACCTCAAATATCGCCGTGGCATCGAACTGGTGTGCCGTTTCTACCTTTCCATCGGGTAAGAGTTCTTGTCCTCGGCCTGCCGTTGGTCGGCATCGCCGCTTGCACAAATCACAGGGACAATCCAGATGAAATCCGTCGACGCACGGCTGAAGCCACAGAGACCATGAGGCGCGATGCCCAGGCGGTGGCCGAAGGCGTGAAGGAAGGGATGGGGCACCAGCAGGCGATCAACATCAATCGAGCCTCGCGCGAAGATCTGCTCACCTTACCTGGCGTGACCGAACGCGAGGCCGACCGCATCGTTGCGGATCGGCCGTTCCAGAATGCGCACGACTTAGTGACACGCCATGCGGTCTCGGAAGAGGAGTATGAAAAAATCCGCGACCGCGTGATCGCGGGACGCTGACCGCAGGTAGTGGCCAATCCCGTACGTCATGATGTTGCCTGTGACTTCGGTGTGATCCTGCGATATCATCAAGGTGATGTCTTCCTGGAGACAACACCATTCGTTTCAAGCCGACGACGCGCGCCTTACGCCCATTCACGCGAAGGTGATGGCTGGCGAGCGTCTTGACAGCGGCGACGCTCTCGCTCTCTACCGCACCGGCGACATTCTCGCCGTGGGCTGGATGGCCAACCACGTCCGCGAGCGCATGCATGGCGACAAGACGTATTTCAACGTCAATCGCCACATCAATCCCACCAACGTCTGCGTCGCAGCCTGCCGCCTCTGCGCCTTCGGCCGCAAGAAAGACGCTCCGGGCGCCTACACCATGGCGCTCGACGAAGCTTTCGAGACCGCTGCTTCCGGATACAGCGAAGCCGTCACCGAATTTCACATCGTAGGTGGATTGCATCCCGACCTGCCCTTCCAGTATTTCCTCGATCTCTGCTCCGGCCTGAAGCAGCGCTTTCCGCAAGTGCATCTCAAGGCCTTCACCATGGTCGAGGTCGCATATCTTTCGAAGCGCGCCAAGCTCTCGATTCGAGAAACGCTGGAACAACTGAAAGCCTCAGGAGTAGATTCGCTCCCCGGCGGAGGCGCTGAAATCTTTGCCGACCGGGTTCGCCACATCATCTGCGACCACAAGATCGATGGCGATCAATGGCTGGACACCGCTAGAATCGCTCACCAGATCGGGTTGAAGTCGAACGCCACCATGCTTTACGGCCATGTCGAAAACGATGAGGACCGCGTCGACCACCTGCTCAAGCTGCGCGCGCTGCAAGACGAAACCGGAGGCTTCCAGACCTTCATCCCGTTGGCCTTCCATCCGGACAACACTCCGCTGCAGCATCTCCCGAAAACCACCGGCATGCTCGACATCAAGCAGATTGCGGTCAGCCGTCTCGTGCTCGACAACTTCCCGCATATCAAGTCCTACTGGCAGATGATGACGGCCAAGATCGCGCAGATTTCGCTGCGCTTCGGCGCCGACGACATGGATGGAACGGTGATCGAAGAAAAGATTTACCACGACGCGGGCGCGACCACCCCACAAGGCATGCAGCGCGAAGAATTGGAGCGCCTGATCCGCGCCGCCGGCCGCGATCCCATCGAGCGCGATACGCTCTACCGGCCCGTCACGCGAACGGAGACGTCGGTCACCGTCGCGGTGTAGGGCCCGTCACAGGCTTGGGATTTTCAAACAATAAAACGAAAAGCCGGAGCAGGGAAGTTAACCCTCGTCTCCGGCCGCTGAAGCAGGAAGTCCGCAATCTAAGGTGTTGCCTACAGCTTCTCGTAGAACTCACACGCCGAGCAGGAAATATAGATCCCGCCCGGTATATTGCGCTCGCGGTCCTTCATGCGCTTGACGATGCGCGTCGTCTTGCCGCACTTGGGACAATCCGTGCTCTTGCTGGTGTCCATCACTTTCTTACGGTCTGCTGTTTTCGCGATCTTGCCACCGACTGCCATGGTTCATGTCTCCTGATCTCTTCAATGTGCGCGCAGCGCTCCGCTGCATTCTCCACGCGGAGCTTGTGGACGGGATATTTCAGAAAGCCCGGGAAGCCGGAATCCACTCTGGAAGACTCTGAAGCTGCGTCTCGTTTCTCTTCCGCCGCTGTTTATTTTACAGTAAGGGTGTGCTGGCTGTCTTGGCCAGCCTCCCGTTGACCCGTTCCCTCGCCCCTGCTACCGTCATATGTTTGCCATCCATGGAGATTCATCATGCCTGCCATCAAATTTCGCGGTGTCGATTTCATCCAGTTTGATTCACTCCTCACCGAAGAAGAACGCCTGGTCCGCGATACCACCCGCAAGTTTATCGAGGACAATCTCGTCCCTATCATCGAGGAGTGCAACCGCGCTGGCCGCTTCCCGCGCGAACTGGTCAAGCCCATGGCCGATCTTGGTTTCTTCGGCGCGTCGCTGCAAGGCTACGGTTGCGCCGGCATGGGCAATGTCGAGTACGGGCTCGTAACCCAGGAACTCGAACGCGGCGACTCCGGCGTGCGCAGCTTCGTCAGCGTGCAGTCCGCGCTGGTGATGTATCCCATCCATGCCTTCGGTAGCGAAGAACAAAAGCAGACATGGCTGCCAGCCATGCAGAAGGGCGAAAAGCTCGGCTGCTTCGGACTCACCGAACCCGGTTTTGGATCCAATCCCGGCGGCATGCGCACCCGCGCCCGCAAGGTAGGTAAAGAATACGTGCTTAACGGCGAGAAGATGTGGATCACCTCCGGCAGCATCGCCGACGTCGCTGTCATCTGGGCCAAGGTGGAAAATGAGAACGACAAAATCCGCGGCTTCCTCGTCGAAAAAGACCGTCCCGGCTTCAAGGCCGACGACATTCATGGCAAGTGGTCGCTGCGCGCTTCGGTGACTTCGGGACTATCGCTGCAGGACGTTCACATCCCCGAGTCGAATTTGTTGCCGAAAAGCGACGGCCTGAAATCACCCTTGATGTGTTTGAACCAAGCCCGCTACGGCATTGCCTGGGGCGCGATCGGCGCGGCCATGTCCTGCTACGACTGCGCTCTGCAATACGCCATCCTGCGCAAGCAGTGGCGCGACCAGCCCATCGCCTCGCACCAGCTCGTGCAAGACAAGCTCACCTGGATGATCAGCGAGATCACCAAAGCACAACTGCTCGTGCTGCAGGTTGGACGCCTGAAAGATGCGGGCAAAGTAGAGCACCAGCACATCTCCATGGCGAAACGCAACAACGTCTGGATGGCCCTCGAGTGCGCGCGACTCTCGCGCGACATCCTCGGCGCCAACGGCGTCGCCGACGACTATCCCATCATGCGCCACATGATGAACCTGGAATCAGTAAAGACCTACGAAGGCACCCACGACGTGCACTCGCTGATCATCGGCCAAAGCGTGACGGGGATCGACGCGTTCTAAGCGTGTGTATAAGTGTGGAGCAGACGCCCCGCCCGCTTGCCGGAGTCGCCTGAATGAGCGTCAGGAGGTAGGTTTTTCCCGCGGGGGTTCCACAGCGAGAAACTCTGTGGCGAAGCGCTGAGTATAGTTCTCCAACAGCGTCTGCACGCGTTGCGGATCAGACGATCGCAAAATCAACCCCGCATGATGATGCTTCTTGATTCGCAAGAACACTTCCGGATCGTTGTATCCGGAGGTATCCGGATTCTCCTGCCGTGCCAGTGAAAGAATCACTCCCGCATACTCCTCGCGCACCGCAGGAAGCCTGTACGTTCCGTCTCCGCCGGCAACTTCAATGCGGGCCCACTCTCGCCACACGTTGATCCCGGTAGCGGTCTCGACCATCTCGTTGATGTAGGCGCCGCCCACACGCGCCGCACACTCCAGAAAATAGAAATGCCCATCGGAATGCGCCTGTATGAATTCTGTGTGTGCCACGCCTCGCACCAGTCCCAGCGCCGCAATCAACTCCCGATTGATCTCACGCAAGCCCGTGTCTGCGTCACTACCCCGCGGAATAATGCAGGTAGTAAAGATTCCGCCACCTTGCGCCACATTCATCGGTGGCTTGCCGTACTTGCTCACGCTCGCAAAAACCACTTCACCTTCCGAAACCACCGAATCCACGTGATAGACCTCGCCCGGAACAAACTTCTCCAGCAGAAATGAAGACTGCTTGTCTCCCAGTTGCTCGAGCACAGGCCACAAGTCGTCGGCGGCATGAATCTTTTTGATGCCGATCGCCGACGCTTCCTGCCTCGGCTTCAAGACCCACGGTCCCGGCACATGCTCAAGGTAGTAGCGGATGTCGTCGTGATTGAAGACAGGAACAAAATCCGGCACACGGACCCCGCGATCCAGTGCCTTCATGCGCATGGCGAGCTTGTCGCGAAAATAGCGCATGGTCGTCAGTCCCATCCCCGAAACGCGCAGGTGCTCGCGCAGAGTCGCGGCCGTTTCCATGTCGTACTCATCGAGGGCGACGATGCGGTCGATCTTCTCCCTGCGCGCCAGATGCGTCACAGCCTGCACAATGTCAGGAAGGAAAATCTCTGCCGGAAGATAGAACATATCATCCAGGCTGTCCCGCGGCCATTCCGCCTCGCGCAGCTTCTCCGCCGTAAGCAGGAGCACGCGGCAACCCTGGCGCTTGCACTCGCGCATGAATTCCTGTCCCTTCTCGTAGGTCGTGATGCACAGGAAGGTTAGCGGGCGCGATTCCGGCATGGCATCCCTTTTCGTAACAGGGCTGAGAGAATATCACGGCGGCTGCTGCCCGAGGATCTGTTATTCCCATGACTCAAGCCATTTCTTTCAATCTCCCCGCGATTGGGATATATTCTCAACCCGGTCGGAAATAGGTTTCTTTCGTGTGTTCGGAGGTTCTCATGGCAACGCAAACCCGTCCCGAAGGCAAGGCCCGCAGTTTCGGGGAAAACATTGAGAGCGACCTGGCGTCGCGGTTTCTGCGCGTGGTCGAAGTGGCGGCAATCGCATCCGCTCACACGATGGGCCAGGGGGAACGCAAGCTCTCCGATCAGGTGGCTACCGAGGCGATGCGCCAGACCATGGACTCCATCCCCATGCGCGGCACCATCGTGATCGGCGAGGGCGAGCGCGATGAAGCTCCCATGCTCTACATCGGCGAGAAAGTCGGCGCCGACTTTCCCGATGGACGCGAGGTCCCCGAAGTCGACATCGCCGTCGATCCGCTCGAAGGGACGAACCTCTGCGCAACCGGCGCGCCCGGAGCGATCACCGTGCTGGCGGCTTCTGAACGCGGAGGCCTGCTCAACGCCCCCGACTGTTACATGGAGAAGATCGTCGTTGGACCATCCTGCAAGAATGCCGTCGAACTCGATGCGCCTGTCGCCGACAACTTGAAAAACATCGCGAAGAGGATGGAACGCGATGTGGAAGACCTGGTCGTGATCGTCCTCGATCGTCCGCGCCACGAAAAACTGATTGCCGATATTCGCGCTGCCGGTGCCCGCATCCGGCTGATCGGTGACGGCGACCTCTCGGCCGGCATCGCCGCCGCCGTGATCGGCACCGGAGTGCACGCAGTCATGGGTTCAGGTGGTGCGCCCGAAGGCGTGATCACTGCCGCCGCCATCCGCTGTCTCAACGGCTACATGCTCGGCCGCCTGGTCGTGAAACCCGATCAGGAAGAGCGCCTCGCTCGCATGGGCATTAAAGACAAGAACAAAATTTACGAAGCAGAGGATCTTGCCCCCGGCAAGCAACTCATCTTCGCCGCCACCGGCGTTACCGACGGCGCGCTGCTGAAAGGCGTCCGCTTCTTCGGCGAAGGCACGCGGACGTCCTCGGTGATCCTTACCCAACTCACCGGCAAAGTGCGCTTCATTGAGAGCATCCACCTGGAGAAAGGCCCGGATGTGAAGGTGAGGTTCATGTAGAAGTTCTATTTCAAATACTCCTAACCTTTCTTCATATCTTTACTTCATATCTTCGGGAAGCTTGGGTTCCGGCGGAAAATCCTGCGAGTAGCCTTTGAGCAGGCTCACCGTCACCTCAGAGCGGCGGGTGCCGTCGTGCACGGCGATCTTGTGAGGACGCCCCTTCGAGTAGCCTTCCCACAGGGAGACGCCGGCGTAAGCGCCGTCTTTTCGCAGGATGTAGTAAGTCATATCGACGAAGCGCAGCTTGTGCATGTCGCCGTTGTAGTTGCGGACGATGCGCTTCAGGGTTTCCATACCGGCTTCTTGCGGGGACATGCCGCGGCGCATATTTTCCACGATGGTATGCGCGCCCGCGACCTTGATGTTCTCTTCGCCGCTGCCCGTTGCTCCGGCTGAACCTACGTCCTGATCGGTGTAGCAACCCGCGCCGATGATGGGCGAATCGCCGCAGCGTCCCGGAAGCTTGAAGGACAACCCGCTGGTCGTGGTGCAACCGGAAATCTCTCCTTTATCGTTCAACGCGGAACAATGAATGGTTCCGGTGGGTGGAAACAGAACTTTGTGGACGGCCTCCAATTGCCGCTCGGGCTCAATGCCGAGCTCGGCCGCGCGCGCTTGCAGGTTCTGGATTCGCTCTTGCCAGAGCTCCGATTGTGGTTTGTCAGGACTCGGAATCGAGTCGGGAGACTGCCAGCGTGGATCGGCCAGGCCCGGTCCCCACCAGTCTTCGTTGGAATGAAATTCCTTCCACAGCAACCAGATCTTGCGCGAGTGCTCGGTGAGCAGGTTCTCGCGTGGGAAGCCCGCAGCGACGGCGAAGCGCTCGGCGCCTTCGCCCACCAGCATGACGTGTCCGGTGTGCTCGAACACCGCCTTCGAGACCAGCGACACATTCTTGATGTTGCGCACGCCTCCGACTGAGCCGGCGCGGCGCGTGGGTCCGTGCATGCAGCAGGCGTCGAGCTCGACCACGCCTTCTTCGTTGGGAAGTCCGCCGAGGCCGACGCTGGTGTCGTTGGGGTCGTCTTCCGGTCCCTTGACTACTTTGAGCGCGGCGTCGAGCGTGTCGCCGCCGCTCTTCAAGAAGGCGAATGCGTCGTCGAGATAAGCGTAACCGTTGTTGGCGCAGACGATGATGGGGCGTTTGTACGATGCTGATTGCGCGTCGAATTCCGCAGCGGCTGGCTTTGCGTCTGCGCCTTGGGCTCGGGTTCCTACTCCAGCGGCGACTGCTCCTAGAACCGAGGTCTTTACGAAGTCACGGCGTGAGAATGGCATGGGTTCCTCCTGCTAGTAGGAAACCGGGAAGGATATCACGCCGAAGGTGGAGGATCCGGGCTTTGTCGCTGGTCAGATCGGGTATCGAAAAAAATACAGATCGAATCGGCTTAATTATCTGGAATCAATGACTTGCGGGGAATCGATCCGATCGAATCCGGTTAAAATATTGATTCCAGGTAGCTTGTCCGCAAAATATTGCAAACACAGGAGTTAGTTGCATTCGCGTTGCGTAAGTTATTTGGAATCAGTGATGCGATTTCTGTCTAGACTGAAAACGTCCGGACTTGTTTGGCAAAACATTGTGGGGGAGGGACTTAACCAACGTTCCATTCGGTTTTCAATGAACTGTTTCTTACTGCCTTTGCTGGGGCAATGATGAACGAATTTGAAGTGAGAGGCAAGGTCAGATGTCACATAGGTAGGCTGTGGGAAAGTGTGGGGTCAGAAGGGTGCCCACCTCTGATTAGCGCCAGGCCACGCGAGTCAAAATCCCAAGGAGTTTAGATTAGTGGAACCCCACCCTTCGGCTCCGCTCAGGGCAGGCTCTTTCGCAAAGAGCGCGAAAAGATGCGGCGCCCGGCTAGTTTAGTTTGAAGCGCGAGATCAGGTGTCACAATGGGCTTGTAGAAGGAAATACGGTTCTGTTCGTCAACCGTCGCCCTCGAACAACACGTAAAATTGTGTTGCGAGCGATTGTACGTTTCTCATGAAGGCCAAGATACCCAAAATGGAGGCCGAGCGGCGGAGCGAGCGCAAGGCTTATCGGCGGGTGCGCAGGCGCGCACTGGCGCGGCTACGCCAAGGAATGGATCTTCGGTGGACCCCTCCTCGCTCCCGCGACGAGATTCATGAACGATGATCAGTGAGGGCGCGCACAAAGAATCGACAATGAGTTGGGAGATTGTGGTCAACGCTCCGAAGCCGTGATCGAGGCCTTGGAGATCGAAGCGCGATACAAGACTTCGTTTTGGGATGCCCTCATTCTGCAAGCGGCAGAGCAATCAGGCGCCGCGATCCTGTGCTCCGAGGACTTGGCGGTGAAGCAGAGTTACAGGACGGTTCAGGTGGTTAATCCGCTGGCGGGGTAGGGTTGGAGGCGTGTCGGTTCAGGTTACCTCAGCGGCTAGAGCCAGTTTCTGGAGGCAGGGCTGTAGCGCAGCGCTGGAAGCGCTGCTCCACCCGAAAACGAATTTACGACACGTGGAACTCGTGCCCTTCCGGGCCTCTTTGGAAGCGGGCGGGGAAGTCAAAATCCCGAAGGATTGGCGTCCGTGGAATCCCACTTCTCGCAAAGGACGCGAGAAATGGGGCACCCATCTTTCGGTAATTCATTCCAGCTTATGATTAGCCGCTGGCTAATCCGCGGTAGCGGCCCACTAGTCTGGTGTGGCGGCTTAGGGACGGATTTCGCGGGACGTCGGCGATGGATCGCAAGTTGTTATTGCTGTTCTGCTCGGAGCGGAAGCGCAACAGGGCGGCGATGTTGCCTACCTTGTCGAACTCGGGATCGTCCTTGACATAGAAAAGTTCGATGTCGTGGCGGATTACCCATGGAAGAATGGCTTCGCCTACATCGACTACTTCTCGAGTCTCGCGTCCGCAAACCGGACAGAAGCTGACGAGGTGAGCGTCGAGGTGGCCGCACCCGGAGCACTCGACGGCCTGAGCGTGATAGCTTTGCCCGACCAGCAGGGTTTGAACTTCGCCCAGTTCCAGGGAGTTGAGCACGCGGCGCAATCCGGTGACCCCGCGGGCCTGGTGGCGAGCCTGGTTGATGGTTTCGCGAACCACTTCCCGGCAGCGTCGCTCCTGCGCTTCGGTGAAGATCCGTTCCGCCTGAGAGAGGATCTGCTGGCGGCTGATGTGAGTCACTTCAGCAGGAAATTTGCCCAGCAACTTCTGCGCGACATAGGGATGCAACTGCGCTTCGAATTGCGGGGGCGAGTGAGTCTCCTGGCAGCCCAGGATCCACTTCTCAAACATGCCCTTGTCCAGGGCTTCTTTGAGGAAGTCGGCGACGAACTTGAAATGCTGGCGGGTCTCATCGGCGACGCGGCGTTCGGCGTGGCCTCCGTCATAGCCGGCAAAGCCGTCGCCGCGGCCACGCCGGGTCAGAGGATGAAAGAATCCTTCGCGTTCGGTGAGTTCGCCCAGTCGCAGATCGAAGAGGCGGGCGCGATGACGATCGATCAGCACGATGCCGAGGCTGGGAAATGCTCCCAGCGATTGAGCCAGGGGTTTCAGGTGGAAATGGCGATTCACCAGAAGTTGCGTGCCGGCCAGTTGCGCAGGCAGATCGTACTCGCGCCAGAAGCCCTGCGCCGAGCAGGCGAAGACGGCCTTGGCATGGGCGCCATTGCCGCGCAAATCCTGCGAGAGGCGGACGATGCGATCGAGATCGGCGCGGGCCGACTCGAACTTGTCTTTATGGTTGCCGCTGCTCTTGCTTCTGCTTTCCAACTGGCGCATGGCTTCGCGCGCCAGATCCTTGGTAAGGATCGCCTCTTCCTTGTGGGCCTTATTGCGAGGCGGAGTGGGCTGAAAGTAGAAGCTGAGAGCGCAGGCTGACTGATCTTCAAATTCTGCCAGTTCGTGGATTTGTTCCCGAGTAATCATTCGGTGATCCCAGTCCTTTCTTCAAAGAAGTGGAAAGGTGATTTATGCAGTGCTTGCAAACCTTCCCTTGAATTGCCGGACGAGGCGGGGCGATTTGCGCAGGTGCTCGCGAGCCGTTGCAATAGAGATCAACACACGGTCGGGCGAGGTGCCGGTGATGGCAGAGATTTCGTCGACTCCGAAACCTTCGAGGGCGTGCAGGATGAAAGCTTCGCGATGGGCCGGACTGACGTCGTGCAGAGCGGAAGCGATTAAGCGCATCATTTCATCGGAGCCGACGATCTGCTCGGGTGTGGCCACGCGGTCGTCGGCGATGATGTTTTCCTCAGTGATGGCTTCGTCGGGCTGATGGAACTGGAGTCCGGGCTCGTCGCTGCCCTTGACGTTCTGCTTGCGAGCGGAATCTTCGAGGTGCACGGCACCGCCGTTGCTTCCGTCGGGACGGGAGAGCTCATCAAGAGCCGTCATGGCCAAGCGGTAGAGCCAGGGTTCGAGCGCCAGGCGCTCCGGTTTTTCGTGACCTTCGCCAAGCGCGGCGGCGATGGTTTCGTCAATCACTTCCTCTTTTGTGATCGAATCCGGCGCAACCAGGTCGGAGGTTTCACGGAAATAGATTTCGCGCTCGACAAAACGCTCGAGGCGGGAGAGATTCACGTTGACGTAAGAGCGCACGTCCTCGGCAGACACCACCGGGGGAAAGACCGCGGCCAGCGTCTGTTCGAAGGGCACAGAATGGCTGCGCCGCGCTGAGGCTTCGTTCTGCCGTCGCGGCCACTTGTGGGAAGAGCGCAGCAAGTCTTTGTGTTTATTGACCTGCTGCAACAGATCTTCGAACGCACTCTTCACCGCGGCCGCTGCGGTTGAGGCTTTGGCCTGGACGGCCATCTGTCCTGAAGGCAGGCGGAGGTTTAGGGAAACGCAGGTTCCTTCGCGCGTGGAAATCTCCTCGACCATGCCTTTCAAGTGAACCAGCTCGGGGCGGAAGACTTGCAGGCGCTTTCGCAGTTTTTCGACTTGATGTTGGATGTCTTTTTCTACGGCGGGAGTTTTATGAAGACGATAACTGACGTGAACGTTCATGAGCACCTCAAGCTTGCCAAACGGCGACGCGCAAACCAGTGCCTTCTTCGGCGATTGTACACCCGCATGAGGGAAGTCAACGCTGCAGATTCTTGGATCAGACTTATTTACAGTTCGCTTCAGTGCCAGATATGATCCGGAACTATGAAACGAGCAAAACTTCTGGTTCTCACCGCGCTGGTGGCTTCGGGCTGGGCTCAGGCTCCGGCGTCAAAGGAAGTCGAAGCCGTCTATCCTGATGCGCACGCGCTGTATTTGGATATTCATCAGAACCCCGAACTCTCTGCGCACGAAACCCAAACCGCGGCGAAGCTGGCCGGCCAGTTGCGAGGTCTGGGCTATGAGGTGACCGAACACGTGGGAGGCACGGGGATTGTTGCCATCCTGAAAAACGGTGCCGGCCCGACGGTTATGCTTCGCACGGAACTGGACGGGCTGCCGGTGGAAGAGAAGACGGGACTTTCTTACGCGAGCAAAGTCCACACCAAGGACGACGCCGGGCGCGATGTTCCCGTAATGCACGCCTGCGGACACGACCTGCACATGGCATCGATTTTAGGCACGGCCGCGGTTATGGCGCATAGCAAAGACACATGGCACGGGACGCTGATGCTGATCGGACAGCCCGCTGAGGAAACGATTGGCGGCGCCAAGGGCATGCTCGACGACGGTTTGCTGACGCGCTTTCCAAAGCCGGACGTAGCCGTGGCGCTGCATGTCGGCAACACGCTTCCGGCAGGGATGGTCGGCATAACTCCGGGAGTTCTCAATACGAACGCGGATTCTCTGCGGATTACGATTTATGGCAAAGGCGGGCATGGTTCCGCTCCGAATACGGCGATCGATCCCATTGTGATCGCGGCTCGAACGATTCTGGCGCTTCAGACCATTGCTTCTCGCGAAGTGAAGCCGGGGGAAATGGCGGTCGTCACCGTGGGCTACATTCAGGCCGGGACGAAGAATAACATTATTCCCGATCAGGCGGAGTTGGGGCTGACCGTGCGCACTCGGAAAGCGGACGTGCGTAAGCAGGTGCTGGCGGCCATTGCCCGGATTACCAAGGCCGAGGCCGAAGCGGCGGGCGCGCCGCGTGCGCCTTTGATCGAACACTACGAAGCGACGGACCTGGTGTACAACGATCCTGCTTTGGCCGAGCAGCTCCGCGGAACGCTCGAAGCGGCGCTGGGCAAAGGGAACGTGGTTACGGAAGAGCCGCACACGGCGTCGGAGGATTTTTCTTACTTCGTGGAGCAGGGCATTCCGGGTTTTTACTTCGGTCTGGGCGGAGCGGATCCGCAGAAGTTTGCCGAGGCCAAGGCTTCGGGAACGTTGCTGCCTTCGAATCACTCTTCGCTTTTTGCGCCCGATGTGGATCCGGCGCTGCGGACCGGGATTACGGCGGAAGTTGCGGTGCTGAGGAATTTGCTGAAGTGACGGGCGGCGGCACGAATGGGTCGGGGGAATGGTGGGAGCGCGATCAGCGGTTCGCGAGAGTCGAGATATCTCCAAGGCCTAGGAGGTTAGAATCGGCTGTCACCAAGGTGAGGTTCAAAACCTGGGCGGTTGCGGCCAGAAATCGGTCGGCAGGGTCGTTGTGCTCCCAGGGTAAGCGTCGAGCGGCCAAAGCGATTTCGTGTGTCAAAGGCGCCTCGTGGAACATGGCGGTCGCTCGAGCAACCCACGCGCCAATGTCTTCCGGCAGATAGATTCTTTTCTTCGCATGAAGGGTGAGTGCCTCCCATGTGCTGACTGGAGAGAGCCACCGCTCATTTCCGGGATTTTTGATTTCCTGCGCGGCTCTTTTTCCCAGGCGACCCGATCCCTGCATGCTCCATATCCAGATGTGCGTATCCAGGAGCAGTTTCATTGCGCAATACCTCCCATTCATCCTCGTCATTGGCGGGCGAGATGATGTCCCCCAGAATCTGAATTTCGTCCTTCATTGAGCCAAACCAATCTCCTGAACCTGTCTTGGGCGAAGCGGGTATCACTTCGGCGACCGGCTTGCCGAAGCGTGTCACCAGGATTGGCTTTTTCGTCTTCTGCACCTGATCGAGCAGAGAGAGGCATTTGGCCTTGAATTCGGAGATGGCGACTTCCTTCACCTAACTATTGGACCATAGTCAGAGATATTGGTCAATATCAGATTGATGAGCAGCGGCGGCCGGCTGCAATCAACGGCGCTTTAGAGCTTCGAGCTCCTCCAGGGTCTTGGGCCAGTCTGATCCCAGGAGCCGCGACAAACTGCGGTCGGCTAGAACTTTGCTGCCGGTCTGGCAGCGGGCGCAGTAGTTCGTTTCTTTGTCGGCGTAGCGAATCCGCAGGACTTTGTCGCCGCATCTTGGGCATGGTTCGCCGTAGCGGCCGTGGACCGCCATGCCTTTGCGAAAAGCGGTGACCTTTTCGGGGAAGGTGGTGTTGGCTTCAGCACGAAGGCGGTCGATCCAGAACTCAAGCGTGTGGCGCGTGGCGGCGAATAGTCTCCCCCATTCTTCGGGCTTTAATCTTTGCGTAAGGGTGAGGGGGGAGAGTTGTGCGGCGTGCAGGATTTCGTCGGAATACGCGTTGCCGATACCGCTCAACAGGCGCGGATCGGTGAGGGCGCGCTTGAGGGTGTGGTTTTCAGTGGTGAGCGCCGCTTGAAACGAGGCGAGATCGCTAGAGAAGACATCGATGCCTCCGGCGTCGTAGGAACGCAAATTTTCCTCGCCCAGCACAATGTGTAATGACGCGCGGCGCTTGGAACCGGCCTCGGTTAGCACGAGGGAGCCATTGGGGAAGTCGAACGCGGCCAGAGCCTGGCGTCCGGCCAGCTTGGCCTCTGCCGCGCGCCAGTGCAACCGGCCGGCAATCATCAAGTGAAGGACTAGCCAAAGATCGTTCTGTACGCCGATCGCGATGCGCTTGCCTATGCGCCGCAGTTCGCGGACGTTGCGACCGTCTACGTCGGTAAGCGGGGGTTGCGCGGTTCGCAGCAGGAAGGCGCTCTGCAGGCGTACACGTTCAAGGGGCTGACCGACTATTCGTGGCTCCAATGCGGTGATATAGGCTGCGATGTCGGGCAGTTCTGGCATTCTGGCGGTCTGCGTTACTTATTGCGATGGCCGCTGGTTCGAATCCGCGGCGCCGATCTGGTTCAGGTGATGGAGGAGATGCCTGACATAATCCTTCGCCAGGAAGTCCAGGGTGACCGGCTCTCCGGGGCCGATGCGGCAGACCGTTTCCAGCTTGGCGGCAGGCAGGCGGGCGATTATGTGAGCGAGGTAACGATTGTAGGCGGCCCAGAGCGAGACCAGCAGTGACCAATCCGCCTCTTGAGGAGCCTGCAGGCGTACGTTTCCATTCTGGTCGTATGGCGGGAAGTCCAAAGACGGTTGCAGTGCCGCGCGGACGAATCGTTGATGATTGTTTGACGCCGAGTCGATCAGATGTCCGAGGACCTGCTTGCGCGACCAGCCGCCCGGCAATACCGGGTTGGCGGATTCAGGTTCGCTGATTTCGCGAAGCTTTGGCTCCGCTGCTTCGACCACGCGCAAGAGGTGCTCGCTCAGGTCTTTCATTTGCATTTGCGCTTTTGTCGTGTCAGTTGGCACAAATCCACCTACGAGCTGATCTGTCCTAGAATCGCGCGGGCCTCCGCAGCGGGATCGGCCGCTTCGGTGATGGGGCGGCCTACGACGATGTGGGTGGCTCCGGCGGCGATGGCTTCTGCGGGGGTGGCAACGCGGGCTTGGTCTGCATGGCTTGCACCTGCGGGGCGGACGCCGGGGGTTACGATGGCGAAATTGTGGCCTAGTTCGGCGCGCACGGCGGCGGTCTCGTGGGCGGAGGTGACGATGCCCTTGCATCCATTGTCCAAGGCCAGCGCGGCCAGGCGCAGGACTTCCTCGCGCACGGTTCCCCGGAACCCGACCTTTTCCAGATCGTCCTGGTCGAGGCTGGTGAGGACCGTCACTCCAAGTACCAGGAGCGCCGGGTTGACGGCGCGAGCCGCGCCTACTGCGGCGTGAAGCATTTTGCCGCCGCCGGCGGCGTGGACGGTTAACATGCTCACGCCGAGCCGCGCGGCTTCGTGCACTGCCGCCGCCACCGTTGTGGGAATGTCGTGATACTTCAGGTCGAGGAAGACGCGCCGCCCGGAGGCGACGAGATCCCGCACCAGCTGCGGACCTTCGGCGGTGAAGAGCTGCATGCCGACTTTGTAGGTCAGCGCAGAGTCGCCGACGGCCGCCACGATCTTCTGTGCGGCCGCCGCCGTGGAAACATCCAGGGCAACGATTAGTCGCTCGCGTGGATCGTTCTTATGAGAATCGACACCAAGCGACTCCGAGGGGATGCGGTTAGGAAGGGTGGTTTGCATCCCCCACAGTGTAGTGCCTTTTAGGGGAGTTGCGCCACGGGGCGGTTAATGGCGATGGTCTGGTAGACCGGGCGGTGCTGGGACGTGCCTCGTTTCACTACGTCGAGTCTGACCTTTTGCAAGCCGTGGTCTTCGAACTTCAGGACCTGTGCGGCGCCGTAAGAAAGGTCGATGATTCGTCCTTGCACGATTGGACCGCGGTCGTTTACCTTGACCACGACGGCCCGCCCGTTCCTCAGGTTCGTTACCCGCACGTAGCTTCCCAGGGGAAGCGTTGGGTGGGCGGCGGTCATGTCGTACATGTCAAAGTCTTCGCCGCTGGCGGTCTGTTTTCCGTCAAAATACTCGCCGTACCACGAAGCTGTCCCAATTTGATACGGCTGGGTTTTGCCGGTCTGGCTGCGGATTTCGGGTTTGGCTGGAACTGCCCTAGTTTGGGCTGAACTGGCCTCCGAGTTGTTCGGGCCCTGAGCCGCTCCCAGGCCGACGATCAATAAGGCGATCATCAGTCCATGAGCTATAAGTCCACGCATTCAGTTCTCCTCGCATCTCAAGAGTCGTCCTAGCTAGGCTGTTTGGTTAAGGTTCTGTTAATGGTAGGGGGCTGAGTGGGGCTTGTCAACCCGAAAGTGCATGACCTATGGTGACGTGGTAGTTATCGATATCTCACGTAACTTGTTGTTAATCATGAGTAATCGTCAACATGTCACTCAAAACATTGATGTTATATAGTTATCATATAGTAAATACTCAACGGACTGTAGACCGGGAAGTATTTTCATCCTCAATGGATTCAGTAACTTACGGGGAATTGTTTCTAAGTTGTTTATGGTGAGCATTTTAGGTAGAACTTTGCATACAGCAAGACTGATTTTTCTTTCACACGAATGGCCGAGAAACCACCTGTCGTATTGACCATTGCCGGCTTTGACCCGTCTTCCGGGGCGGGTGTGACGGCTGACATTAAGACCATCGCTGCCCACGGCTGCTATGGAGTGGCCTGCATCACCGCGATAACCGTTCAGTCGACGGCTGGGGTTCGGCGGGTGGAAGCCCTTGATCCGGCCCTCGTCAGCGAGACTCTGGAAGAGCTTGCTTCTGATATCCCCATCGCCGCCGTCCACATCGGCATGCTGGGGACGGCGAAGGTGGTCAAGGCGGTTGTGGAGTTTCTGGGCCAGCGATCTGGCAGGAACAAGCTGCCCAATGTTGTGCTCGATCCGATCCTCAAGTCATCCTCTGGGGCGGATCTCCTGGACGCTGCCGGAACTCGGGTGCTGATCGAGAAGCTCATCCCTCTGGCGGATGTGATCACTCCGAACGTGGACGAGGCCGCTATTCTGACGGGGTTGAAAGTGACGGATCTCGACGAAATGAGGGCGGCGGCGGCCAAGTTGCATCAGATGGGATCGGCGGCCGTAGTGATTACGGGTGGACATCTGGAGAAGGCAACTGATCTTTTGAGCTTCACCACCAAGGGCGGAGTCGAAGAGGAAGTCTTCAAGGCGGAGCGGCAGCGTTCGAATTCGACTCACGGCACAGGGTGCGCCTTCGCGACGGCCATGTCGTGCCACCTGGCACTCGATCGTGGATTAGCCGAGGCTGCCTTGCTGGCCAAGACCTACGTGACTGCGGCGATTGCCGCCGGGCATCCTGTGGGGCGGGGAACTGATCCGGTTCACCACCTGTATCGCATGCACCAGCAGCGGCGAGCGGCCGGCACGGGCAGCGAGTCGTAAGAATTGGTCGGGGGGAGGGCTTCGCGACAGGGAACTAGTCGCTGTCGCGATCTTTACCGGAATCCGATGGTTTTTTCAGCAGAATCCCGGCTACAAACGACGCAGTGGCGGCCAGCAACCATTCAATCCGCCACATCTGGATGGCCTGGAACTCCACTAGATTCGATGCCCGGTAGAAGAGGCTGACTCCGATGGCTCCGGCCACACAGCCCAGGCCGATCATGAAGGCGATCAGTGCCGCTGTGGATAAACCGACCCAGCGTTTGATCTCATGAAAGTGCAGATAGTGGAGCCAATGCGGAAGGGGAACCTCGTGCCACGATGAGGCGATCAACCCCGTCCACGATCGGAGTTCAGAGCTGAGGCGCGCCCAGACCATTGTGATGCTCCGAGTTGAGAGGCCGATCGTTAGCGTCGCATCAGGGTTGGGTGACGAGATCATGGGGCGGCGGCGGCCGCAGGTATGGCAAAACCTAGCACCGATCATGAACTCAGTGCCGCAATCGGCGCAAGCCTCCGCCATCTCCAGGGCCGCAGCCGGAAGCGCTGCCTCCACCGGAGGTTCTAACACCGTCGGAGAGCGCCAAAACTCCTGCCGCGTATCTTGAACCACTTCAGCCATACGTAGGAACGCCTATTTCCGGAAAAGCAAGCCAGCCACCAAAGAGCTTTGTCGACTAAGGTGTTTTCAAGTCAAATACTTGCAATTGTTTGCCCGATCCATGCGAGGCTAAGCCAGCGCAATTATTACCCTCAAACCCGTAAAGATGCCCCAGTACCTTAGTTTTTCAGTCGAGTTTTTCGGGTTGTGGCTGGGCAATTATAGGGTTCAACCGCTCAATGCCGCACGGAATTGTTAGGTTTGCCCGATGACGCCTTTGGTTCGTCCCGTGCTGCGGCGAACTTCGGTTAAACTAAACACTGACGGTCTAACGCGTGGGGATGCAGTTGAGTCTGATTTTGGTGAAACGGTTGGTTTACAGGAGTGTGGCCGCCTGCGCAGTCATCTTTTGCCTGCCCGCGGCTCAGGCCATGGCGCAATCCGCGGCGGCAAGCCTTCCGGCGTCCGCTGGGACGGTTTCCGCGGAGCACGATCCGCAGGTCGACGCCGCTTTTGAGCACTTCTATAACCTGGAATATGACCGGGCGATCCAGGAGTTCGAACGAGTGCTGGACCGGCGGCCGAACGATCCCTCCGCGCTAAATCACCTGCTGAGCACAATCCTGATGCGCGAGCTTTACCGGATGGGCGCGATGAATAGCGGCGAGTATGCCAACGATAGCTTCATCGGGGAGGCGCACCGCACTTCTGATCCCAAGGTGAAAGACCGGATCAAGCAATTAGTGGAGCGCGCCGAGGGCCTGGAAGAGCAGCAACTCAAGGCGAATCCCGACAATATAAATGCGCTCTACGCCCGCGGCGTCACCCGGGCGCAGTTCGCTCTTTATACCGCGCTGTTGGAGCGGGCCTGGTTTTCCGCCCTGCGCAACGCGGTGGGCGCACGGCATGATCACGAACGCGTGTTGGAGCTGAATCCCAAGTACGTGGATGCGAAACTGGTCGTGGGCACGCACAACTATGTGATGGGAAGCCTGCCGTGGAGTGTGAAGGTGGCGGTGGCGCTGGTGGGTTTGAGCGGGACAAAAGAAAAAGGGCTGGAATATCTGCGCGAGGTGGCCGACAGCAACGGAGAAAACAGCGTGGATGCTCAGGTCGTGTTGAGCGTCTTCCTGCGGCGCGAGCATCGCTATGACGAGGCACGCGTCCTGATGCACGGTCTGACGGGACATTATCCCGGGAATTATCTATTCCCGCTGGAGGAGGCGAATCTGCTGCGGGCCAGCGGTCGCGTGCAGGAAGCTGCGGCAGGCTATCGCAAGGTGTGGCAGAGCGGCCGGGAAGGGAAGTACGGAAACCTGCATTATGAGCTGGCGGCGTGGGGTCTCGGGGAGTTGTTGCGGAGTCAGAAGGACTATGCCGGAGCCGCGGCCGCGTATGAACTGGTGAGCGAAGCTCCGGGGCCGGATCCGGAGACGCTGCAGAAGGCTAACCTGGCTGCCGGAGAAATGTATGACCTGCTGCAGAAACGCGATTTGGCGATGAAGAAATATGAGACCGTGCTGGCCGAAAACAGCAGCACTCCCCGCGCCGAAAAGGCGCGCGAACACATCCGGGAAGCGTATCGGGAGTGAACTCGGTACCTCGGCCTTGGGGGACGAAGGACGCCATGGAACTTTCCGGCTACAATTGCGTATCCTCTTGTAGAGGAGCACCGAGGAGGACGCGGCTATGTACTGCAACTATTGCGGCAAAGTGATTCAGGATGACGCGGCGGTTTGTGCTTATTGCGGCACTCGTGTGGGATTGTCGATTGCCCGCAAGCGCCTGGTGCGGCCGCGGCAGGGGCGTAAGATCGCGGGCGTCTGCATTGGCTTCGCTGAGTACTTCGACATCGATGTGACCGTGGTCCGGTTGGTGTGGCTGATCGCTTCGTTTATGACGGGCATCGGCCTGCTCGCCTATCCCATCGCATGGATCGTGATGCCAGATGAGCCGCTGCTGCTGGCGGAGCCGGCAGGCGTGCAGCGCGCGACCAATGCCTAGGTCTGCGGAACAGGCTGCGTTCTTCGTTGGTTAAATCTGTATTCGGTTGAATCTTGATCGAGATTAAATCTTGATTGAGATTGAATCCGTGATTAAATCCCCTGCATGGAGCCCATTGCCACCCGGCAAGTAAGAAGCGGCGACGCGGAGATCGTCTACCGCGTGTTGGGCGAGGGTCCTCCAGTCGTTCTGCTGCACCCTTTTCCCGCGAATCATGAATTCTGGCTGCCGGTGGCTCATGCCCTGGCCACTCGCTACCGCGTCATTTTGCCGGATTTGCGAGGGCACGGCGATTCCGGCGTGGGCGACGGGCCGGCCACGATGGCGAAACACGCGAGCGACATTGGCAGCGTGATGGACGATGCTGACATCGGCCGCGCTCCGCTGATTGGCGTGTCCATTGGCGGATATGCTTTGTTCGAATTCTGGCGAAGGAATCGCGGGCGTGTGGCTGCGCTTGGTCTTTGCAATACAAAAGCCCCGGCCGATTCCCCGGAAGCTCGCGCTGGTCGGCTGCAGGCCGCGAACGACGCCATCGAGCGCGGTACCGAACCGTTTTTCGAGAGCTTGATTCCCCGGTTGCTGGGCAAGACCACGCGCGAGGCGCGGCCTGATCTGGTCGAAGGCGCGCTGCGGATGATGCAGAAAATGTCGCCCGAAGACGTCGCGCAAGTGCAGCGCGGCATGGCTGAGCGCCCGGATTCGGTGGGCACGTTGAAGACGATCAATGTCGCCACGCTGCTCGTGACCGGAGACGAAGACATCCTGACCGGCGTGAACGAAGCCGAACTCATGCGGCAGCACATTTCCGGAAGCCAGTTGCGTGTCATTCCGAAGGCCGGCCATTACTCGCCGTGGGAGCAGCCGGAGGAGGCAGGCAAGCTGCTGCGGCAATTTCTGGAGCGCCTTTAGAACGCACTGCCTGCCAGTCCTGGCTACGCTACAATCGTGTCGTTATGAAAAGATCCCTCGCAGTGTTTGCCTTCGGGCTACTTGGAGTTTGCGCTCATTCGCAAACCGCCACTGTCGACCGGCCTCGCATTCTCGGCATCGATCACGTTTCGTTCTACACCACGGCCCCGGAGGGCGTGAAAGCGCTTTACAGCGGCACGCTCGGCCTGGCTTCCGCCGAACCAGTTGAGGCTGGTGGGCTGGTGAGATACATCGTGGGCAGGCAGTGGGTGGGATACAGCGCCGCGCCTGACCCCAAGGCCACCGATCGCATGGATCACGTTGCTTTCACCACCGATAACATTGCGGCGCTCCGGAAGTACTTGATCGCGAAAGGTGTGAAAGTGCCTGCGGTCGAGGGCCACGCCGATCACAGCTTGAGCTTCATGGTGGCTGATCCAGAAGGCCATCGCATTGAGTTTGTCGAGCGCGATAAGACCGAACCACCTGCGCCGCCGGCCGATTCAGCTGTTTCACGCCACATGATTCACACCGGTTTCGTGGTTCACCATCGCCATGCCGAAGACAAGTTTTACCGCGATATTCTCGGTTTCCGGCTTTACTGGCACGGAGCCGATAAGCCTGGCAAGCCGGATGACTGGATGGCGATGCAGGTTCCAGACGGCACGGATTGGCTGGAATATATGCTGAATCAACCGGAACATATGGACCTTCGATTGACGGGTGTGATGAATCACATCTCGCTGGGCGTTGCGGACATGAAGAAAGCGCAAGCGATCATGGAATCGCATGGCTGGAAGCCACACGGCGACGAAGAAGCGGAGATCGGCAAAGACGGCAAGTGGCAGCTCGACGTGTTTGATCCTGATTTGTCGCGGGTAGAGCTGATGGAGTTCAAGCCCACACAGAAACCGTGCTGCAACGATTTTACCGGGCCCCATCCGACGGAATGAGCTTGACCGTTACACCTTGAGGAAGATTCGCTTTCGCCAGAGAAACCACAACAGAATCCAGCAGAACAGGACCGCTGCCAAAGAATAGATGAGCGAAGCATTGGCCGCGCTCGCGCCCAGCGACACCAATTTAGCCTGGGCCGCGTCGTGCCACGCCACGGGGCCATTCGGACCTTTCGCCGTAAACGAATAGCCGGGACCATAGACGAAGGAGTCGGCGACGAATCCGGCAATGGCATTCATTCCGAACACCAGGATCGGCATGGTCCAGGCGCCGCGCCACCGCTTGATTTCCAGCACCCAATAGAGAAATGCTAGAAAGACCAGGGCGAAGCCGCCACTGAAGAGGACGAATGAACTGGTCCACAGATTCTTGTTGATGGGAAACCAGAGACTCCAAACCTCACCTGCCACCAGGCCGAGAATTCCTACCCACCCCATGCGGATCGCTTTTGTGCCGGGGCTTTTCTCCGACCGGAGCCAGTAGCCGGTCAGCACTCCGATGAGCGTGGTAGCTATCGCCGGGATGGTACTGAGGAGTCCTTCCGGATCGCGGGTTTTGTCGAAAAGATGGCCCATGAAAAGCCTGCGGTCGAGCCAGGCGGCGAGGTTGCGATCCGGGTCCATGAATGGGATGTCGCGGCCCGGTACTCCAAAGCCGGGTACCGGGGCGAAACGCAGCAGAGCCCAATAGCTCAGCAGGCAAACGCACATTGCGACGAGGGCTCCGCGGCGATTTGACCACAGAACCAGAATCGCGGCAGCGAAATAGCAGAGCGCGATGCGCTGGGTTACGCCTTCGAAACGCCAGGTGTGCAGGTCGACACCTATGATGGGAGAGGCGTTCACAAAGAGGCCGATAGCGATCAGGATCAGGCTGCGCTTGAATGCGTGCCACAGGATCTGCTTTCGCGATTCGCCGCGTTGAAGGCGGGCGGAAAACGAGAACACCATCGAGATGCCAACCAAGAACAGGAATGACGGGAAGATGAAGTCGGCGCAAGTCCAGCCATTCCAATCGGCGTGCTTGATGGGCCCGTAAGCCAGGTCGTCGCTGCCGGGGTTGTCGACCAGAATCATGGCGGCGACCGCGAGCCCGCGGTAAACATCCAGGCAAAGCAGGCGTTCGGAGCGAGGTTTCGCGGATTCGCCCGTCGGGGCGAGAGATGGGGTGGTCAAGACGCTCGTTCTCAATCTTCTTCTTTTTCTTTCCTGGGAGTGACTGCGCCCTTGTCGGCCTGCTTCACTAGGGGAATAGAGCCTGGCAAACCGAAAACTAGGGTGTTGCCTGAGGCCTCAGTCATCGCCTGCAGCGCGCGAAGCTGGAGGAGGTTGGGATTGTCGTCCATAGTCTTGGCAGCGTTGGCAAGGTTCCGAAGAGCGGCCGTTTCCCCGCGAGCCCTCTCGAGAGCCGCCTGGCCTTCCTTTTGTGCCTTGACTACTTGTGAAAACGCCTTCTTCATCTCGCCGGGGAACATGATGTCCTTCACGTCCGCTGACAGGAGCTCAAGCCCAAACTCGGAAGCCTTCCCCGAGGTCAACTCCATCAGCTTCGTACTGATTCCCGCACGATTCTCGATGAGCGTATCGATTTTTTCCTTGCCGACAATTTCCCGGAGGGCCATTTGAAGCGTTAGGTACAGCGCAGTCCGGAAGTTTGCGTTCTTGTTAACGGCCACATTCGGATCTGCAACCTGAAACTCCGCCGCTAGGCTCACCTTGAGTGTGACGCCATCGGAGCTGAGCACATCCTGTCCTTGGATAGTGATGAACTCCGGACGCACATCTACGGGGACGATCGATGAGAAACTTGAAATGATCCAATATTGACCGGGGTTAAGCGTTCCGGCGTAGCGTCCCTTCGAATACTTTAAGCCCCTCTGATACTCGTAGACGATCACGTGCTTGACCCGAAGGATTCTGAGAGCAATCAACAGAAGTATGACCGCCGGTACGATGATCCAGAATGATTGGAGCATATGTCACAACCTCCGGAATCCCGTTTCGGCGGAACCACCGGATTTCCGGCGGGGGTCTGAACCCGCAGAGCCGAACCCCGATTTGCCCTAAAGCTGGTCCCGCCGACCGGGAACGTGCACAGGTGACCATCCCTAAGCTTGGAATCGAACCAAGTATCGGCGGGCAATAGCAAAA
>Ga0307476_10000611_pt1 | contig 26069 bp, 25 predicted proteins | sample atmos_gasesECM2C_2_FD_203314 | JGI IMG/M metagenome (GOLD analysis project Ga0307476, IMG submission 203314) | Hardwood forest soil microbial communities from Morgan-Monroe State Forest, Indiana, United States - atmos_gasesECM2C_05 | ecosystem: Environmental > Terrestrial > Soil > Temperate...
CCTCAGTCAGACGACAGCACCGGTTCTGCCGGCCACCGCTTAGTCGAAGAGAGACAAGAAAACCCGCGACGCATGCTCGCAGATGAAAAGGCGTTCCGTTGAGGGACTTTTTCAACACCCACAGGCGATAGTGCTCACGCCCCGCAGCTTTCAATGAGTGCGGCGATGTTTCAACAGTTCCCCGGCCAACGGACTCTGTCCGCCCTCGTCAATGGCACCTGGTTTCATGCTACAACGCGCTGGGTGTCGCGATTGTGCGGTGGGAGTAATGTCGTCAGTGGAAGAGTCGCGTAAACCTTCGTACCGGAGCCGTTGGATTCGATAACCAAATCGCCGCGCAGATGGCGCACACGCTCGCGCATTCCTCTGATTCCCACTCCAGTACCTTGGGACTGAATCGCAGCCAGTCGTTCCGGGGACATTCCCTTTCCTCGGTCTTCAACCGTTACGTGGATATTGTTTTCTTCGCGCTCAATTCGAATCAGCGCAACCTTGCTTCCCGAGTGACGATGAATGTTGGTCAAGCATTCCTGCACCAGGCGGAATATGACAAGTTCCATTTCGGTTGGGAGTCTGCCGAAGTTATCGGGAACCTGCAAATCAATCTCCAGACTGCTGCGCTCTGCAAGACCTTGCACGTACCAACTCAGTGCGGACGAAATGCCGGTTTCATCCAACAGCGGTGGATGTAGAAGATAGGAGGTTGTGCGTAGTTCTCGCGCCAGGTGCTGGACCAGCTCTTCGGCGTACTGCACGTCTTTGGCAAGAGCAGGATCTTTCTCTGCGTTTTCCCTGATTTGTGTAAGCTGCAAGTCGAGCGCGGTCAATGTCTGTCCGGCGCTATCGTGCAGTTCCCGCGCTATATGCCGGCGCTCGGCATCTTGAGACCCCAGGAGCAGCGCCGAGAGGTCACGCAGTTCTGAATTTCTCCTCTCCAGTTCCTGAGTACGAAACTGCACTTGGGTGTCGAGCGCATCCGCCAACGTTCGATAACGTTCTTCGCTCTCGCGCAGCTCTCGCTCGATTTGTTTGCGTTGAGTGATGTCCCGGGCGATTTTCGACGCTCCAACAATCTTTCCTTTGGCGTCCCGAACCGGTGAAATTGTCAGCGAAATATCGAACTGGGTCTTGTCCTTGCGCACGCGAACCGTGTCGAAGTGTTCGATTCGTTCGCCCTTCCGGATTCGTTCGAGGATGACCGTTTCTTCGTCCTTGCGATTGCTCGGGATGATCAATGAAATGTGCTGGCCTACCGCTTCGCCAGCGGTGTAGCCAAACAACCGCTCTGCACCCATGTTCCAAGTGGTGATGATGCCATCCAGCGTTTTGCTGACGATGGCATCCTCAGATGAATCCACGATTGCAGCGAGCAAGCCAACAGCCTTATCAGCTCTTACGCGTAGCTCTGGCAACTCATCCAGGAGCGACTGGCTGATGCTATCCCTGGCCTCCGGGTCATTGAGGATGCAATCTGCCAATGCTTCATGCGTCGCCAGTAGTTTGTTAATGTCATCTTCAAGGGCGATTTCAGGATGGGTTTCAGTCCAATAGTGCGCTGCTCTGACAAACGCTAAGAGCAAGAGTAAGTATTGCAGGCGAGTCGGACCAAGTAGCCGCGCCAGTGCGCCAAGACACAGCAAATAGTCGGAAGTCTTCAAAAACACGTGCCCCGCCAATACGAAGATCGCATCTTCCATTTGCGTGTTTGCTGTTGGCATTTCGACAATGGGTGCGGGGCAGGATGCACACAGCGATAAACGAGATTGGAGTTCTTGTCCGCGTGGAAAGGGCCGTCGAAGGAGTTCAACGACATCTGTGACACTCTGCATACGCACCGTCGGATCGCCCGCGGGATGGCCAAGCCCCACCAGGAAACCAACATGACGAGCAATGCAGTAGCGGACGGCGCAGAAGCGGGACAGGTGGACGAAAAGTCGCTCCTTAAAAACGGAGGGTAAAGGATTGTCGAGGTAGGCAGCCTGTGCGAATCCCCACAGTTTCTCGGTGATCTCGGGAGTCTCAGGTGCGAGGCGGAAGAAATTGGGAAGAACCCCGAACCGCTCCTCTACTCGCTTCTCTAGGTCTGACGCTAGGTTCCCCACTGAATTCACGGCCTTTTGACGACAAGGGCAATTATACGGCCATGCAGGCTGACTTTTGTAATCGTGCCACAGCACAACCCCGCGCACTTAGTTGGCGGATGCACCCCATCTGGATCGATAATAGTGAAAGACAGCCGGAATCCGCGCATCCAACTAGATGTATGACTCGCATGACCACAACTTCACGACTGCTAAGTCGCACACTATTCACCGCCATGCTGTGTGTGTTCAATCTAACTCTAGCTTTCCGTTCCTCCGCCCAGGAAATGGCCCACCGCCTGATCCTCAAAGACGGCTCTTATCAATCCGTCACCAAGTATGAAGTGAAAGGCGACCGTGTCCGCTACCTCAGCGCCGAGCGCGATGAGTGGGAGGAGATACCTTCATCGCTCATCGACTGGCCCGCCACCGAAAAATTCGAGAAAGAGCGCTCCGCACCGCCCAAAATTCCCGAGGCCGCCCTCATCGACAAAGAAACCGAGGCTGACCGCGAAGCCGACCGCGCCCGTCTTCCTCAGGTCGCTCCTGGACTGCGCCTGCCCGAAGATTCCGGCGTCTACCTGCTCGACACTTTCAAGGGCGAGCCGCAAATCAATGAGATGCAGCAAGCCGAAGGTGACATCAATCCCAACACTCGCGGCAACCTCATTCGCGGAGCCCTGAATCCCATCGCCGGCGCCAAGCAGATCATCGAACTCGACGGCGAACACGCCACTCTCCGCGCCCATGTCGCCGTCCCGTCCATCTACATCAATCTCGATGACGACCCATCTCTCAATCAGCCGCCGCCGGGTGAAACCGCTTCCGCCAAGCCGAACGAGCCCAGCCTCGATGCTCCGCGCACGCAAGCGCAGCGTCCCGAGCAGCCCCAGCAACCCGTGCAGGCCATCGTCCCATTCGATCGCTTCCGCATCGTGCGGGTTCAGGTGAAAGGCGGCAAGCGCATCCTCGGCGACTTCAAGCGCAGCGCCACCGGCAAAGTCACTCAGCAGCAGAGCGCAGTGAAATCGACCATCGACAAAGTAAGCGGCGGCTGGCTGAAACTAACTCCAACCGAGCCTCTCACCCCCGGCGAGTACGCCGTGATCGAGAGCAAGGGAAAAGACGGCATGAACCTCTACGTCTGGGACTTCGCCGTAAACCCCAACGCCCCGCCAAACGCCAATCCCTGGAAGCCGGACGCAAAGCCAGAAGCGAAGCCCGAAACACCGCAGCAGCCGAAAGAAACGAACAATTGAGCGATCTGGCGACTGAGTGATTGAGCGATTGAAAATCCACACTCTTCAATCACTCAATGATCCGATCACTAAATCTCTCAATCTCACTTCATCACTCCCCGCTGCGCCACCCCAATATTGTCGCGGGTCGTATTCTTCACCAGATACATCATCTCGTCGGCTTGCCGGATGACGTCATGCGCGTCGCGCGCGTCGTGCGGATAAGTCGCCAGCCCAATTGAAGCTCGAACGTTCAAATCCAATCCTTCGGTGCGGCAAAAGCTGCTGGCCCGCATCGCATCCCGCAACCGCTTCGCCACTACCAGCGCCTGGTCTTTGCTGGTCTGCGGCAGCAGGACCACAAATTCGTCGCCGCCATATCGAAATGCAAAATCGATCAACCGCAGCTGCGCCTTCACCAGATATCCAATTTCCGCCAGCAGCTTGCTTCCCACCAAATGCCCATGCGTATCGTTCACCGACTTGAAATGGTCAAGGTCGATAAACAGCACGCTGAATTCATAAGCGAAGCGCGACGAGCGATAAACTTCTGTCTCCAGCGTCTTGTACAGATGCCGCGCGTTATAGAGTCCGGTGCAGTCATCGGTGATCGTCAACTCCTGGATCTTTTCCACCCAGCGCGCATTCTCGATCGAGATGGCGGCGTAGTCGCAAAGCGACTGCAGAAAAAATACTTCCTGCTCGTTGAATTGCGCGATGTCCACATTCACCAGCTGAATCACACCCAGAACCCGCAGCTTCGACCGCAGCGGCACGCAAATCACCGACCGCGTCTCGCACTGCGTGGCTTCGTCGATGCGCCTCGCGAACCGCGGATCGCTCTCCACATCCGCCAAAATCACCGCCTCGCCGTGCTTTGCCACCCATCCCGCGATCCCCTCGCCCACCTTCAATCGAACGTCCTTCAGTTTCTCCGCCGCCGCCCCCACCGCAATCGCAAAGTACATTTCATCGTGCGCTTCGTCCACCATCAGCAACGACCACGTGTCCGGCCGGAAATATTCCGCCATCTTCTCCATGATGGTCTGCAAAATCGAGTCCAGGTCCAGTGACGACGTGAGCGCCTTCGCCACATCGTGGAAAATGTTCAGCTCCTGGCTCTGTCGGGTTAGTTGAGTGCCGGTCGCTTGGGACATCCCGGATTCCTTGGTCTCCAACACGTTTGCAACCACGAATTTTCTAGTAACGGCGTTTGCGCAGACGGGTGGCAGTTCCAAAAATTATAGGTTCGCCCCGCGCCCCGGGCAATGAACGTTGGTAACCAGAACCCCCAAAGCCAACGGGATGCAGCCCTTAGCTCTCATCGAAAGATAATCAAATTCTCATTCTGTCATTCCGACCGTAGCCGGAGCGCCAGCGACGGCGAAGTGGAGAGCCTGCCCTGAGCTTGCCGAAGGGAACCCGCTCATCTGTCCACAGTTTGTAACCAGACTACCGGCACGGGCGGGCAACTAAATACGCTCATGTAGGGACGGCCGCCCCCGGCCGTCCAGTCGAGCGAAGCTCGACAACCCCTCCACAAAATCTCGCAATCGAGCCCCGACCAGTTGGCCGGAAGCGTAATCTTATTCCATATGCCGCGATCTAAATCCCACACCCTCCTCTTATCAGCCATCCTTCTCGCAACCCTCGCCCACGCCTCTCCCGTCGACCCCAAAACCGTCCCCGTCATCGACGGAGCCATCGGCCCCTGCTCCGCCGACTTCACCATCACCGATCCCTCCGGCGCCCCAGTCTATGCCGCCACCATCAAAGTCCACATCGCCTACGGATTCATGTACGCCCGCAAGCTCGACCTCGAAATCGGCACCAACTCCGACGGCAAAGCCCGGTTCACCGGACTCCCCGACCGCACCAAGCAAGGCCTCTTCTTCCGCGCCGCCGCCGCAAACCGCGAAGGCTCCGCTTTTGTCGACCCCGCCAAAACCTGCACCGCCACTCTAGCCATCACACTCCAAGACAAACCACAGTGACGAGCCTCCATTGTTCTGTGGCGTCCGCGCCCGCCTTCGCCTATGATTAATCCGCATCTCGATGCGGGTGGGACACAACCTCCGCCCGCCGGAGCCACACTTGGGCGCGTTCGGGGAAAAACTTCGCAAACAGCGCGAACAGCGCGGCATCGAACTCGATGCCATTTCCAACACCACAAAAATCAGCACCCGCATGCTCCGCGCCCTCGAAGAAGAACACTTCGACCAGCTTCCCGGCGGCGTTTTCAATAAAGGATTCGTGCGCGCCTATGCTCGCCACGTCGGCCTCGACGAACAGGAGGCCATCGCCGACTATCTCGCCGCCCTGAACGGCAGTCAGGTTCCGCCCCAGGAGAGTCTCCCCAATCCGCGCACCCCAGTCACAAATCGCGCCGAGCCCGCCACCGCCACCGCAAAAATTCCTGCACAGGTTCGTCCCGCAAATCGTCCTAGCGACGCTCGTCCGCCCAAAGTTCGTCGGCCAGAAGCTCGTCCTAACGAAGATCGTCCACCCGAACCCCGCACGCCGAAAGTTTCTGCCCTGCCCGAGCCGCTCGCCACTCCCGTCGAACGTTTCCCCAAGAAATATCCTGCAGCAGCTTTAGCAGACAACGGCGGCCAGCAATCCACTCCCATCCCTTGGGAAAAACTCGCCGTCGCCCTGCTGATCGTGGCCCTCATTCTCGCCTTCTGGAGCTATCGCCGCCACCGCCAGCAAATCGCCGCAGCGCATCCCTCCGTCGCGATGCCTCAATCTCAGGTTCCGTCTTCTGTCGCAACCCGAGACCACACGGTCTCCGCCGAGAACCCCGCAGCGAAAAACTCCGCAGGAACAAACGCGGCAACAAGTCAAAGCACTACTCCAACGTCAGCGACAACAAGCACGCCTACTCTGTCGCCATCTTCCGCATCTACAAAATCCACTGCTCCCAACTCCGCCGATGACGACACCGATTCCCCGCCCGAGACATCAGCTTCAAAGAACACTACTCATGCCGCCGCATCGAAACCGCTGCCCACATTCACACTCGTCATTCGCGCCACCGAAACCTCCTGGATCTCGATCACCGCCGACGGCAACCCCGTCGCCACCGAAACCCTGATCGCGCCCGCAGGCACCTCCGTTCGCGCCACGAAAGAGATCGTCGTAAGAACCGGCAACGCCGCCGGCCTGAGCTTCGCCCTCAAAGGCAAAACTATCCCCACCCAAGGCAACGAAGGCGAAGTAAAAACCTTCACCTTCGATTCCACCGGCCTCCGCGAACCCCTCCCCGCGCAAACTCCACCCACGAATCCATAGGAGCGATGCTTTTTGGGGTGGGCCTCGCCTTAGGGTGGCGCAGCGGTTCACCGCTGCGATAACTGACTTGTTCTTGAATTCGGCTTTAGCCGCTGAAGGACCTTTACGTTCCGAAAGCTCTTATGAGATGCACTCATACACATGGGCATTGAGAACGCGGGGAATGAACGTCACAGATTATGAGTCAGCGCTTCAAGCTCGGCGGGCCGGAGCTGCGCGAACGCCTCCGCAGCAGCAAGTTTAAGCTCCTCGTAGACCTTGAGACCGTCAAGGTCCGCCGCGATGCGCAGGCGGGCAAGCTTCGGAGGTACAACCGCACCGAACGCACTGGGAAGCCACAACCACAAGCGAAGCTTTCCCCGGGAGAACAAGCAGTAGAGTCGCACCTTGACCGCCGCTTCCTGCAACTTCGAGCCAGGTCCGGCGACGTTGCCGTGCATGGCATTGTCGAACTCGGCGAGAACCGCGGAATTGTGGGCCATGCGCCCCAGCAGTTCACGATAGATGCGCATGCGTCGCCGCTGTTCCTCGTGGAAGCCGCGCGGACTCAGGCTCCAGCGCAATTCAAATTCTGCAGCGGGATCGAGCAACGACGCCAGCAGAGACGAATCGACGGGGTATAAGAAATGAATTACGTCGCTAAGAACAAGTTTGGGAACTCTGCCGCTGGACCAGGCCAAATACAACAGATAAACCAACTCCAGCGCGCTGCACGAGAGGATCAACCACGTCACTATCGAAAAAATCATGCCTAACGCATCCTTCGCATCCAACCCATATACTGCTCTAGCACTGCGATGTAGTGGGCCACCAGCTTCGGATCCAAAGGAGGCTCTTCCTCCTGTGGCACACGAAAGAACCAGATCCAAATCATTACGGCAACAGAGTATGCCACAACTGAGCTCAGGCCCCACAAAAATTTGAATCTTGTCCCGAAGTCCGAAAACTTGATCGTGCTGAGCAGAGCAACTGTCGCGTAGAGCCCAAACCCTGTGGCAATCCCTAGCGGATACTGGCGCCAGCGGAGGCCAAAAAACGCCGCGAGCGACCCCAGCCCGACGAAGATTAGAACCTGCACGAATCGAACGATAATTTCTGCCGTGACAATATACAAAAGGGGACCGCTAACCTGGGGCGGCACGGCACAAGCGCGGGCCAAACTCAGCATGACAGCCGCGATGACGATGACCGGAAAGATGAGATAAGTCCACCAGGTACGGACGCCGAAAACCGCGCGAAACACTTCGTACATCACAAGGATTCCAAGCAGACAGTACCCGGCGTCAGTGATCCAATAGGTCGAGTAGTAAACGTGCTCATTGTTACGAACCACGAACTTCGCCACGTCTGCAGCCACGGCAAAGGTCACGTACACAACAAACCACGGGCACACTTTGTACGCACGGTTCCGAAGCAGCAGGAAAAGCAGCAGCGCCAGAAGCCCCAGCGGGATGTACCATAGGAGCTGGCTCATATAGCTGGAGGCAGCTTACCTGATCTGCCTCCGGCTTTCGAGAATAATTCGGCTAGACGACAACGATCCCCTTGGGCAACTGCGCACCCTTGTCGGGAGGCTTGCCCGACCCTTCGGCCAATGCTGCCGAGGCGAGCGATAACAGCAAAAGCACGACTGCGAAGATTCGCTTCATGTTGTTTCTTTCTCCTTAGGTTTAGTTATTGGGGGAAGCGCCGGAGCGCCTCGGAGAGTAGTCTAGTCCGGCGGACCCTCAAAAGTGTAGTTTCGTGGGGGTAATCGAGGATCGTACCCAACAGGTTAAGAATCAATTCCTAAACTAGAGCATTAAGAAATCGGCAGCGCCAGAAGCCCCGGATGCCCCACAGGACGGGGCTTCACAGAGTCCGCATGCGAACTCCGACCCAGGAGTCACGTCGGTAAAGATACTCGCTTTCAGCCCCGAAAGCCTGCCCTGAGCCAGTCGAAGGGCGGCATCAGAGTTCAACCCAGAGCGCGCCCTGAGCTTGCTGAAGCGGCAAGAGTTGTGCGTGAGAACTGGATTTTGTGCTTTGCCGTAGAACGAAGTTCCCTTGTCTTCAGCCGCGAAGCGGCGCAAGAATGCAGCCCACAGCGTAAGCTGTGGGTAAAAAGAGGGAAACGAGCAAGCCCCGGAGGGGCGAAAGAACGCCCGCTCGCAGACTCTTATAGGCCTGCCCGAATATGAAGCGCCGGGTGGCGGACTCGATCGAGTCGGCCCGGATATTTGCGCGGCGCATCGTACGCGGACGCCTGTTCGAGAGTTGGCAGAGGCACATCCTCTTGCGGCACGCGGAAAAACCAAATCCAAATCACCACGCCAATGGAATATGCCCCGATTGAGATCACGTTCCACCAAAATTTAAAGGTTGTCCCTAAATCCGCAAATTTCATCGTATTCAACAGCTCAACCGCGGCATAAAACCCAAACCCTGCAGCTACGCCAAGAGCGTACCGATGTCTGCGAAAACCAAAAAGCGGGACGACCGTCAACAGCACGGCAAGCACCTCTACGAACCGGACGGCGATCTCTCCGATGACAATGTAGTAGAGGAGTCCGCTAACCCGTGGTGGGACAGCATGAGCGCGGGCCAGGCTCAGGCAGGTTCCCGCGATAACCACACCCGGAAAGATCAAGTGAATCCACCAGCGCGGGGCAAGATACCGAATGATGACGCGAAACACTTCGTACATTGAAAGGATTCCAAGGAGACAATACCCAGCCTCGGTGATCCAATATGTCGCGTAATACGCGCGTGGTTGGTTATGAACTGCAAACCGCGCCGCGCCCGCGGCCACCCCAAAAGCAACATAACAAAAAAACCATGGGCACACTCTGGAAGCACGGTTACGGAGCATGAAGAAAAGCAGCAGGGCCAGAAGCCCCAACGGAATGTACCAAAGAAAAAGATTCATAGGGCCCGCAGCATCTTATCGCATCCGCCCCCGCCCTTTCGAGACTAAATTCCGTCAGACACATACTGTCCGAATTCGGACGCACGTGTGGAGCGGACTCTTGTCCGCTGCCTTTGACGTTGATCTTGATTTTGATGACTGCCCGGACACTCATGAAACCCACCACCCATAATCAATACCTGTCATTCCGAGCAAGCCGAAGCGACGGCGCCGTCGAGAGCCTGCCCTGAGCTTGCCGAAGGGAACCTGCTGTTCGCCAGCACACCCCTCACGTGTGGAGCGGACACTCCTGTCCGCTGTCTTTGACGTTGATCTTGATTTTGATGACTGCCCGGACACTCATGGAACCCACCGCCCATAATCAATACTTGTCATTCCGAGCAAATCGGAGCGACAGCGACGGCGCGCCGGCGAGAGCCTGCCCTGAGCTTGCCGAAGGGAACCTGCTGTTCGCCGGCACACCCCTCACGTGTGGAGGACACTCTTGTCCGCTGCTCTTGACGTTGATCTTGATTTTGATTTTGACCTTCGCGGATGCGTGCACTGCCCATGCAACCTCGTGCAAGTCCGCCGCTTCAGCCCGCCCCGAGTGAATTCAAATCCGCCGCCTCAAAGCGAAGAAACCGGAAAGCGCACGAGTTCCACTCGTGCCGATTAACGCGCTTGAGATCAGGAACTCGGCTTCAGCCGCTGAGGTTTGCCCTCTGCCTCCACTCCTCGCACCTTGTCATCCGGTACGAAGTCGAAGGGCATCCCTATACCGCCGACCGAGTTCCGCATTCCGCGGCGTTTCACTTTCCGAACAACACCCAACACCCAGCCAACTGATTACCCCCCATTTAGGTCAGGTTTTCACGCGGCGATCTCATCCTGTTCCCTATCACTTGCGAGTCAACGGTCCTTCAATGTTCTGATTCTGGAACAAGCCAGCCCGGCCTGTTAAGTCTTGCACGCCGATACGATAAACATTGACGCTTATGTTCGCTCAATTCCCCGATCTCTCCATTCAACATCGCAATTGCACGATTGGACTCAACAGGATGCAGTCAAAGCTAAAGTCATTGCGTGACCACGAACCGTCTGGTAGCCTTTTAGTGTCATCCTAAGCGACCACTTACCCCGACGGCAGGTCTCGCCAAAGTAAAATCTGCAGCACTTTTTCTAAGGAGAAAAATCTTGGCCGCCATATCCAGATCGAAGAACCGCATTCTATTTACCTCTGAGTCCGTGACCGAAGGCCATCCCGACAAGATCGCCGACCAGATTTCAGACGCCATCCTCGACGCCTGCCTCACCGACGATCCCATGAGCCGCGTCGCCTGCGAAACTCTCACCGCCACCGGCCTCGTCGTCATCGCCGGAGAAATTACCACCAAAGCCTACGTCGATTTCCAGCAAGTCGTCCGCGGCACCGTGGCCGCCATCGGTTACGACAACGCCGTCTATGGCTTCGACTGCAACACTTGCGCCGTCATCTCCAGCATCAACAAACAATCCGGCGACATCGCCATGGGCGTCGACACCGGCGGCGCCGGCGATCAAGGAATGATGTTTGGGTATGCGGTGAATGAGAATGAGGAGTTGATGCCGACGCCGATTTCGCTGGCGCACAAGTTGACCTTGCGACTTGCCGAAGTGCGCAAGAATGGAACGCTTCCCTTCCTTCGTCCGGATGGAAAATCTCAGGTGACCGTTGAATATGATGCGAAGGGAAAAGTGCTGCGCGTGGATGCGGTTGTGATTTCCACGCAGCATGCGGAGACCGTGACCAACGACGAATTGCGCGCGGGGATTTTGAAGAATGTGATTCAGGCGGTGATTCCGGCGCACCTGCTGGATGAAGACACGAACTATCACATCAATCCGACTGGACGATTTGTGATTGGCGGGCCGATGGGCGATACGGGGCTGACCGGGCGCAAGATCATCGTCGACACTTACGGTGGCATGGGGCGGCATGGCGGCGGAGCGTTCAGCGGAAAAGATCCGACGAAGGTGGATCGGTCGGCGGCTTATATGGCGCGTTACATTGCGAAGAATCTTGTGGCGGCGAAGCTGGCGGACCGTTGCGAAGTGCAGTTGGCTTACGCAATCGGGGTGGCGGAGCCGGTGAGCGTACGCGTAGATACTTTTGGAACGGAGAAGGTCGATCCCAACGTCATTCCGGATTTGATTCGCGCGCATTTTAAGCTGACGCCGCGTGGGATCATCGATTCTCTGAAATTGCGGCGGCCGATCTATAAGAAGACGGCGGCGTATGGACATTTTGGGCGCAACGATCCGGACTTTACGTGGGAAGCGACCGATAAGGCGGCAAAGCTGGCGAGTGACGCGGGAGTGCACGAACCGGTGCATGCGGGAAGGAAGTAAGCGCGGCCCGCTGTAAACAGTCGTGGAATCCCACCCTTACAAAGAACGTAAGGGTGGGGGCACACTTTGTCGTGGCGCTGCAGGCGGAAACCAAGGTCCCCTCGCTTCGATCGGGATGACAACCGGTAAGGAATGAACATAGTCCGGGTGTGACAAGCGGTAACGACGAACAAATCCGGGTGCGATGAGTTGCGGAAAGTGCGGCGTTTGTGATGCACCAAAAGTCCTATTCCCCTAAGGGTATTTTGGATTTTTCGATGTCGGGGCGGAATCGTGTATCCTGACAGGGCACTGGTAATCTTTACTCTTCGTAACCAATAACTTCGTAAACAAACATCTTCAGCAGTGAAGACGCCACAGGAGGCGTATGTCAACAGCAGCACAAGTCAGCAGCGATATCAAGAGTTTGGAACTGGCGGAACTGGGCAAGAAGCGGATCGAATGGGCAAACCAGTCGATGAAGGTGTTGCAGATTATCCGCAAGGAATTCATCAAGAACCAGCCGCTGAAGGGGATTCGCATCTCGGCATGCCTGCACGTGACGGCGGAGACGGCGAACCTGGCGATCTGCCTGCGAGATGGCGGAGCGGATGTGGTGTTGTGCGCGTCGAATCCGCTCTCGACCCAGGACGACGTTTCGGCCAGCCTGGTTCGCGATCAGGGCATTCCGGTATTCGCGATCAAAGGCGAAGATAACGACACGTATTACAACCACATTCTGGCGGCGATCGATCACAAGCCGCACATCACGATGGACGATGGCGCCGATCTCGTGACCATTCTCCACACCAAGCGCACCGATGCGCTGGACGACGTGATTGGCGGAACGGAAGAGACGACGACGGGCGTGATCCGGTTGCGGGCGATGGCGAAGGAAGGCGTGCTGAAGTTCCCCATCGTGGCGGTGAACGACGCGGACACCAAGCATCTGTTCGATAACCGATACGGCACCGGACAGTCGACGATCGACGGAATTATTCGCGCCACGAATTTTCTGCTGGCGGGATCGAAGTTCGTAGTAGCTGGTTACGGATGGTGCGGACGCGGGCTGGCAAGCCGGGCGCGCGGCAATGGCGCGGAAGTGATCATTACCGAGGTCGATCCCACGAAAGCGCTGGAAGCGGTGATGGACGGCTTCCGCGTGATGTCGATGACCGAAGCGGCGAAGCTGGGCGATGTGTTCTGCACGGTCACGGGCAACAAGAGCGTGCTCACCAAAGAACATTTCGACTTGATGAAAGATGGCGCGATCATCTCGAACTCCGGACACTTCAACGTGGAGATCGATATTCCGGCGCTCGAGAAGATGGCCTCGTCCAAGCGCACGACGCGCGCGTTCGTAGACGAATATTCGTTGAAGGATGGGCGCAAGATCAACCTGCTGGGCGAGGGGCGGCTGATTAACCTGGCGGCGGCGGAGGGTCATCCCGCGTCGGTGATGGATATGAGCTTTGCCGACCAGGCGCTGTCGGTGGAGTTCATGGTGAAGAATGCCAAAACGCTGGAGAAGCGAGTTTACAAAGTTCCTGACGACCTCGACAAGCGCGTGGCCAAGCTGAAGCTGGAGTCGATGGGGATTAAGATTGATCGGCTGAGCCCGGAGCAGGAAGAGTATTTGGCGGGGTGGAGCGAGGGAACGTAGGGCGGCAATTGGCATTTAGCCATTAGCAAAATCCATGTGGGGACAGCCGCCCTCGGTTGTCCGAGCGGCCCGGAAGTTTCGGGCCGCTTTTTGATTACCTAGCCTGAGCTGGCGAACGTCGCGCCTGCCACCGGTTTTCCCGCTTGGCTTTCCCTTGTCTTTTTTGGGAAAGTCTGCGTAATATCCCCCTTGCACCCCCCCTTCTACTGTGAGCACATACGAGCACCGTGGAGGCGCGAGTGGAAGTTGTTCGACGGCGACGAGGGAGAGGATTTGGCGACCGAGATTCGCGAATACTACATCCCTGACTTCAGCGAGTGGAAGAATCATGATTTGTATGTGCGGGAGTTTGAGAAGTTGTTGCGGGATTTAAGGACGGATGGGGCGGGTGCCGTCGAGAGAATTCCCTGATGAGTTCTTTGCCGGTGCAGGAGCGTAGGGGTCCTTCGACTGCGCATGCGGATTCGTAGGGCGAATCCGCATGCTTCGCTCAGGATGACAGTGCGATTGTGCGTGCGGCGCTGAAGCCGAGTTTTTCTTTTTTCGCTTTACGCAGCGCTGAAGCGCCCGCTCTTCCACAGAACATGAAGCCCAAGACCTGAGACCCGAGGTTTGTAGACGCAGGACGGCTTGCGCCGTCCTTTTGGTGCGTGGGGGTAAGTCTGATGCGCGGCCCGCTTGCGATCACGCGGCGTGAGTGGCCCCGAAACGAAAAGATACGTGGGGAGGGCCCTGCCATATCTTCTACAGCGTCATGTTTACGATGTCAACAGAATATTCGGAGAAGAATATCTTTGCGACGGAGCGGCCTGCGCAACTTTAGGAATGGGAACGGGTTGCAGGTACTATGTAAGGCAGAACACAAGCCGGAGAGAGGCTCACTCTCCTGAAGGAAGATAGAGATGCCACGGCGACCCGATCCGGATCTGGAAGCCCTGATTTTGAAAGCAGCGCAAAAGCTGTGGAAAAAGGGCGGGGAGAAAGCGCTGACGATGCGGGCCGTGGCCAAAGAGGCGCGGACGAATACGCCGTCGGTGTACCGGCGCTTCCGGACGCGAGAGGATATTCTTCGCGCACTGCTCCATCGCACCCGGCTGGAGTTGGCGGCGCAAGTCGAAAGCGCGGCTACCCCGGAAGAGGGTTGTGAACGCTTTCTGGATTATGCGGTAAGCCATCCCCACGAGTACCTGCTGCTTCATCAACGAGACTACGAACTGTTTCATTCGCCGCGGGCGATCCGCGCCGGAGCCAAGTCTGGGGGCCGGCCGTCACGGGAGGCAATGAGGCGAAAGCTTCTGGAAAAGCTGGGGCCGGCTCCGGACAATTACGAAGGTTTGCTGATCGCCTTGTGGATAGTGGCTCACGGAATAGCGATGCTGCTGATCGAAAAGAAGATTGAGCCGAAGGAAGAGGCAGAAGCGCGAAGCGTGTTTACGGGGCTGGTGGCACGGCTGTTGCAGCCGCAAGGATCGAGAACGGGCAGTTAGGTTAAAGAGCACTAATGGGTACTGGGCTGGGCTTCGTGCGAAATCTGCCGATGGTTATTTGGGATGGCGAATTCCGTGAGTAAGGTCGACGTTTGATGGTTGTTGACCGACATCCGGAATTGCCGAGGTGCGGGCACGCATGACCAAATTACTGCTGGTGGAAGACAGCAAGTTTCTGAGACTGGCGACGGAGCGGGCGCTGGCGCGGGCGGGCTATGACGTCACGAGCGCGGTCGATGGGGATGAGGCGCTGCGCCTGGCGCGAGAAAAATTGCCGGACTTGATCCTGCTGGATATGCTGCTGCCGAAGATGAGCGGTCCTGAGGTGCTGGGAGCGCTGAAGAAGGATGCAACGACGAAGGGGATTCCAGTGGTGGTGCTGACTGGGATGTCGCAAAAGAACGCCACGAAGCTGCAGGCGGATGGAGCGTTTGCGTTTCTCGAGAAGTCTGGACTTGAGTTGGACAAAGGGCCGGGAAAGCTGTTGAGCGCTTTGGAGGAGATTCTTAAGAAGCTTCCGGCGGTGGCGAAGGCGGCGAGTACGGCTTAAATCAATGTCTTACCTCTTCCTAGCTTAGGTTTTTCTAGTCTTGCTTTTCCCTAGTTCTTTTGTTTTCCCAGCCTTGATTTTTATCGTAAGTATGCGGCTGTGATGGGTGATGGGAAAGCAGGTTCCTCACCGGGCTTGGCGCCCGGTTCGGAATGACATCGATTTTTGATTTCGGCCGACATCGATTCTTATTGTCAGCCTTGGTTTTCCTAGTTTTGGTTTTCCAAGCCTTGGTTTTCCTAGTTATTGCAAATAAATCACTTAGCAGCGGGAACCCGCGACGCGTCGACGGAGTCTATGGTTAATAGGCTAACGGGCTGGGGCGACGCGATTTTCGGTGCGGGATGGGGTGGAAAATCCTATAATCGAGGGACGCCGATAATGGCGGGAGCGACCACCTTGGGAGATCTGGCAAGCGCGATAGGAGCACGGGCCGAAGAGGCGACGATTGTCGCCGAACTGAAGGCCGGCTCGGAAGCGGCTTACGCCTGGTTAATTGATGAGTTTCAGCGGCCGGTTTACGGGTTGGTGTACCGCATGGTGAGCGATCCGGCGGACGCGGCGGATACGACGCAGGATGTATTTCTGAAGGTCTTCCGCGGGATGAAGCACTTTCATGGGGAGTCAAGTTTAAAGACGTGGATTTACCGGATTGCGCTGCACGAAGCGGCGAACCGGAAGCGATGGTGGTTCCGGCATAAAGCGCATGAGACGTCGATTGAGCCGGTGGAATCGGAAGGCTTGGTGAACGGGGATGGAGCGATGCAGAGCGCGTTGACCGATCAGCATGATTCCCCGTTCGACACGATGGCGCATCAGGAAGTGCAGCAAAGAGTGGACGAGGAGTTGCGGCAGATTCCGGAACCCTACCGGACGACTTTGATTCTGCGCGATCTGGAAGAGATGTCCTATGAAGAGATCGCGGAGCTGCTGCAGATTTCACTGGGCACGGTGAAGTCGCGATTGACTCGCGGGAGGCAGGCGCTGAAACAGCGGTTGGCGCCGTATGTCCGCGAAGTGGGTGACGAGTTGGGGCTGACTGCCCCGGAGGAAGATGCGGTGAATTTGCCGCGACAGGTTTCTGGAGGGGGAGAAATTGAGGTGACGCCATGAAACACATGGCCACGAAGTTTCTTTCGGCGAAGGGCATGACGCTCAAGTGTTCAGGGGCGAGGGAGTTGTTGTCTCCATATCTGGACGGGGCGGTCACGGGAAACCAGATGCGTGCGTTGCAGGAGCATCTGGATGGATGCGCAGAGTGTAATCGCGAATATTTGTTGCTGCGAAGAACGCAGCAGATGCTGGTAAGCGTGGGCCGTCCGAAGGAGCCGGCGGATCTTGGGTTGAAGCTCCGGCTGGCGATTTCGCGAGAGGCGGCGGAGACGCGGCGTCCGCGATTCGAAGGTTTGCGGGTGCGTCTGGAAAATGCGCTGGAAGCGTTTATGGTGCCAGCAACTGCGGGGCTGGTTTGCGCTCTGTTGATTTTTGGTCTAGTCACCGCGATCCTGGCGATGCCGGGGCAATTGCAGGCGAATAATGAAGATGTGCCGCTGGTACTGAATACCGGTCCGGAGTTGCAGCAGAGCGTTTTCGGGACGACGCTGAGTTCGATGAACGCCGATTCGCTGGTGATTGAAGCGTACGTGGATAAGAACGGGCGTGTACAGGACTACAGAATTCTTTCCGATCCCGGCGAGTCGCAACAGCTTCTGCCGGAAGTAAAGAGGATGCTGATTTTTACGACCTTCCGTCCGGCAATGAGTATGGGGCGGCCGATCTCGTCGCGAGCAGTGTTGTCGTTCTCGAGGATCAGCGTGCGGGGGTAGGTGCGTCAGGGAGATTCCTGCAAGCGTGTTAGGTTTAGCGCGTTACTTCATTGTTTTCTTCTGTTTGGACCAGCGAGCCTGGGCGGCGCGCCGCATTTTTTCGATCCGCTCTTCGGGGGTCATGTTTTCCGCTGTGGCCTTCCCACCCTTGCGTCCAAGCTCCACGGCGGCCTGATTTTTTTTCGCCATAACTGCATTTTTACCATGCTTTCCGTACTATCTATGCATAGCGCTATGCAACCCGATGAAAACACGGCAAATATAGTTCTCGACTATACATAGCGGTGAGCATACAGTAACAGAATGGATATCGATCAGAGACTTGAAGCTCTGACGCACAGCATGGAGCTACTGGCTTCGCTGCACAAGGACACCGAAAAGCAGATGAAGCGACTCGGCAAGTACATCCGCTCCGTGTCGCAGATGGTGCTCGATCATGAAACCCGGCTTCGCGCCGTCGAAGGAGACGACGGCGAAGCCGACGAAGAATAACGCTTCTCGCGCTCCGAGCGCGTACAGGACTACAGGATTCTGTCCGATCCCGGCGAATCGCAACAACTTCTGCCGGAAGTAAATAAGGATGCTGATTTTTACGACCTTCCGTCCGGCGATGAGCATGGGGCGGGCCGATCTCGTCGCGAGCGGTATTGTCGTTCTCGAGGATCAGCGTGCGCGGGTAATTAGTCCAAAAACTAGTGATTTTCTAGGCCTCTTTGTTTTCCCTAGTCTTGATTTTCTTCTCGAGGCACGGCAACCGTGATGGAGTGATGGGAAAGCAGGTTCCCTTCGGCTTCGCTCAGGGCAGGCTCTCACCGGGCTCTGGCCCGGTTCGGAATGACATCGATTTTTTAATTTCGGCCCGACATCAATTCTTATTGCCAGCCTTGGTTTTCCTAGTCTTGATTTTCCTAGTTTTGGTTTTCCTAGTCTTGGTTTCCTAGTCTTGATTTTCTTCTCAGCGCAACGGGCGACCGTGACAGAGTAATGGGAAAGCAGGTTCCTCACCGGGCTTCTCGCCCGGTTCGGAATGACATCGATTTTTTAATTTCGGTCCGACATCAATTCTTATTGCCAGCCTTGGTTTTCCTAGTTTTGTTTTCCTAGTCTTGATTTTCTTCCAGAGGCACGGCGAATCGTGAGCAATTTTTGATTTCGACCGATATCGTCAGTTCACATCCACAATTTTCAAAGTTGTGACTTGACGGACCCAGCGGGCCATTCTTTTTTCGTCGGGAATGACGATACGGTAGGGGCCTTCTTTTTCGTCGAGCGGCTTCCCGTTCTTCAAGAAAGCCAGATAGATCTGCTTGTCGGTGAAGCCAGGGTCGAGCTCCGGAAGAGCGATCACGACGCGATAACCATCGGCAGCTTCGACTAGAAGACAAGAGGCGAGGCGCTTACCGCTCAGTTTGTCGAAAGTAATCCCCGCTCGCTCCAGCACAGATTTGAGGGTCACCACGTCGAAGGTAACGGGAGAATCCGGCGCGCCGGTTCTGATTTTACTGCGTGGCAGAGCTTCGATGTCGGCCCTGGACAGCACAGTCTGTTTCCCGGCTTCGGGTTGAATGGTGAGCTGCTGGCACTGAAGCAACGCGGCTTGCAGCGTGAGTGAAAACAGCAGCGGAACGAAGAATCGCTTTTTCATGTCAGATACGCAGGATCATGACTTCTGTGGCTTTGATGAGGGCGGCGGCGGTCTGGCCGGGCTTGAGCTGCATTTCGCGAGCGGAGCGGGCGGTGATAATCGACGTGATCTGCTGGCCGCCAATCGAAATCATGATCTCTGCCATCAGGCCGCTGATTCGAACTGCATCGATTCGTCCGACTAATTGATTGCGGCCGCTGACGCGGCGCAGAACGTCGTGGCGCTCCTTTTCGGTTTTTCCGCGGGTTCGGAAAAGTAATCTGTCGAGTTCAGTCTGCGGGATGCGGTGATGGCCTCCGGCGGTTTTGACGCTGCGAATCTTCTTTTTGTAAATCCACTGCTTGATGGTGGGAAAGCTGATCCCCAGTTGCAAAGCTGCATCTCGAAGCTGCAGCAGTCCCTCAATATTCTTTTCGGATTTGCCCTTCTTTTGCATCGGGAAGCAATCGTAACGACAACGAAATTCCCGGTCAACTCTGTCACATCCGGATAAGTATAGCCGACGAGCTCATTGCAAGACGGACTAAGTCGTATAGTTCTGGACAATAGAATCGTATGTTATGTACACTTGCGCGTTCCATTCCAACCGAGTGATTTTTCGAGGTCGAAATGCGCAAGTCTTATCTGTTTATCGCAGCGGTTGTTATTTTCTTGCTTTCGTCATCCTTGACTTTTGCTCAGAAGACCTCCGATCCCTGCACGAGCGGTCACGAGTTTGCCACCACCGACTGCGCGCTGACCTGGCATGGCATCACGGTGTACGGTGCGTATGACGTGGGCGTCGGCTGGGTCAGCCACGGCTTACCGGAAAACGGCTACAACTATGAAGGCGAATCGCTGGTAAACCGGAACGGCTATCAACATCGGTTCCTGGTCGCACCCAACAACCTGCAGCAAACGGGTGTGGGCATCCGGGGCAAGGAAGAGTTTCAGCCGGGCTGGTCGGTTGTATTCAACGCTTCGACTGGCATCAATCCGCAGTCCGGCTTGCTGGCCAACGCGTCAGCCACCGATACCATCAACAACGGCCTTCCCAGGGCCAGCTATTCCATCGCCATCGACGGCGCGCGCGCGGGCCAACCTTTTAATGATGAATTCTATGGTGGAGTATCGTCCACACATTTCGGGACGCTGACCTTCGGCCGTCAGCGCTCTCTCGGCACCGATGCGATGCTGCTTTACGATCCGGCCAACGGCGCTTATGCCTTTTCGTACATCGGATATAACGGCACGATGGCGGGCGGCGGCGACACCCAGAACGCCCGTTGGGACGACGCTCTGAAATATCGCCTCACCTATGGCCCGGTTCATTTTGGCGCGATGTACAAATTCGCCGACGGTTCTGCCGGGTGCTACTCGGCCTCTGCGACCTGGACTACCACCACGTGTACGCCAGAACAGGCGAAGAACAACGCCTATGGATTCAACCTCGGGGGGACCTCGGGCAAGTTCTCCGCCGACTTCGTCTTCCAACATTACAACCAGGCGATCAGCGTATTGAACCCCTTGTTGGGGCCGCAGAGTCCGTCGGCGTCATATCAATCGACCACCGACAGTATCAATACAAACACCATCAACGGGACTAATCTGATCGACACGAACAATACCGTGTATGGCATCGTGACCGACAACAACGCAATGATGTTCACCGCCAAATATACGTGGGAGCCGGTCAAGTTTTTTGCCGGCTACGAATACATCTGGCAGAACAATCCGAAGAATCCGCTGGGCGTGGGCGCCTCAGACCAGGGCGGTTACAACATGAGCGGCGTCGAAGACAAAAACCTTGACAATGAGAAGTTGGTGAACATCTGGTGGACGGGCGCGAAGTACGCCTACGACAGCAAAACCGACTTCACGTTCTCATGGTATCAACAGCGGCAGAACGACTTTCGTAGTCCACCGACCTGCTCGGCCACGGCCGGGTTCCGCAGTTCATGCGCGGGCACGCTGAACGAGGGGTCGCTGTATCTGGATCACCACTTCACCAAGCGCTTCGACGGTTTTGCCGGAATTGCGTATTCGTGGGTGAGCGGTGGTCTGGCCATTGCGATTCCGCATGGCCCTGGCGTTCCTTATAACTACAACAACAACTGCGCTCCGACGGTCGGTGGGCGGTTTACCTTCTGACCGAAAATGTCGCCGCGCCGGGTTTGACCCTCTGCGTGGAAGTCCTTACACTTGAGGGTATTGAGCGCCTGGAACGGCAATCATCCGGTGGAGGGTTTCCTGAGTTTGCGACTGCGAAGTGCATTGTTTGCGGCCATGCTGGGGCTGCTGGCCGTGGTGTGCGCGGGGCAGGAGCAGTCGTCCCAAGGTCAGTCTGCACGGAATCAGCCTTCGCAGGAACAGTCTACACAAGGTCAGAGCTCGCCGGGACAACCGCAGGATACATCTGCGCAAAGTCAGTCTTCTCAGGGGCAGTCTACGCAGGGACAAACTCCCGAAGATCAATCTTCGCCGGGACAATCTTCGTCGAAGGATACGGCGACGGAGGATCAGCCGGGGAAGAAGCAGGGTCAATCTACGTCGAAACCGGAGCAGCCGAAAGCTCCGCCAAATATTGTTCCGTCGAACCGGACACCGATATCGCTCGATACCAGCGAGACGGTTTTTTCCGTGCTGGCGGCGCTGAACGCGTGCGGCTACGACCAGGACTTAAATATTTCGGATGCGACGCGGCTGAATGTGCGGGCGGAGGTGGCGAGGAATCTGCGCAGTTCGACGGAAGGACAAGAGGCGCTGACGAATCTGTGCGACTTCTACCAGGGACGCACGGTGGAGCGGAACACGACGCGCAGCTTGTCGCCTTACATTTCGCTGGCGCTGTATATGGATGGTCCTCCGCATTTTGTGCCGCGAGTGAAAGAGGAGGAGTTGCCGCCGGATGCGTCGATGATTGCGGGGTTTGGTACGCTGCTGGAAAAATTTTATGACAAGGCCGGGATACACGGGATCTGGGAACGGCATCGCAACGATTACGCGGCGTTGATGCAGCGCTATCACGAAGCGCTGGCCAAGATGGTGTTCGACACGGAAATTTATTTGAAGCAGCCTTCGGCGCAGTATCTGGGGCGAAGGTTCACCATCTACCTGGATTTTATGGGCTCGCCGAATGAGACGGACGCGCGAAACTACGGGGCGGATTATTACGTGGTGGTGTTCCCGGCGCCGAGCGCACCGAGAGAACCGGTGCAGGCCTCAGTGATGAAGATGGAGCAGATACGCCACACATTTTTGCATTACGAGATGGACCCACTGGCGTCAAAGCACTTCACGGCGATTAAGCGGCTGGAGCCGCTACTGCAGTCGGTGAAGCGCGCGCCGCTGGAAGAGAGCTTTAAGAGCGACATCTCGCTGCTGGTGACGGAATGCATGGTGAGGGCAATTGAAATCCGGACGAGCGGAAACAAGCAGACCGTGGAAGCGATGCGGACGCAGGCGGTGGACGATGCGGTGAAGCAGGGCTATATTCTGACGCGGTATTTTTATGATCAGGTGGTGGCGTTCGAAAAAGATCCGGCGGGGATTCGAGCAACGTACGGCGGCATGATCGAGGGTGTGGATCTAAAGAGAGAAGAGAAAGCGGCCGCGGAGGTACAGTTTGCGAGTGCGACGTCTCCGGAGCTGGTGCAGTTTTCGCGGCCGGAAGAGCGGCGGATGCTGGTGACGGCGGAGAAGCGGCTGGCGGCGGGCGATCCCAAGGGCGCGCAGGAACTGGCGCAGCAAGCGCTGGATAAAAAAATTGGAGACCAGGGGCGGGCGCTGTTCATTCTGGCGGAGGTTGCTGTAGCTAACAAGAATCGCGACGGAGCCCAGGACAATTTTCAAAAAGCGATTGAATCGTCAAAGGATCCGAAGGTGCTGGGATGGTCGCACGTGTATCTGGGGCGGATTCTGGATATGAAAGAAGACCGGACGGCGGCGATTGAGGAGTACCGAGCGGCGTTGAACAGTGGCGGAGGCCTGCCGGAAATCAAGGCCGCGGCGGAACGTGGACTGGAGCGAGCGTATGAACCTCCAGCAAAGCCGCAGTAGAGGGACCATCGCGGTTACAATTCGAGGGGGCGGGAATTTGTAATTGGCAGTTAGCAATTGGCAGTTTTGTAATTGGCAATTTTCGCAATTTTGCGATTTGGTAATTGACAATCGGAGCGCGGGGTCGAGCGTTCTTAAATTACTCAATTGCCAAATTACAAAATTACCAAATGCGTTCTAAGGAGAGAGCATGAAGCGAGCGGCGATTATGATCGGTGTCAGTATCGCGATGCTGGGAATATCAAGCTGGAGTTTTGCGCAGGACAAGGCTGGGGCGGCGCAGACGCCGCCAGCGGGACAAACGGCGACGCCGGCAGGAAAGCGTCCGCCCCAGGCCAAGACGCAACCCGAGTTCGACGCCTACAAGGTGGCGGCGGCATTGACCGATCCAGCGGCACAGGAGAAAGCTGTGGGCGAGTTCGCCACGAAGTTTCCGGACAGCGAACTGCGGCCATTGCTCTACAAATCCGTGATGCACGAATACCAACAGGCCAACAACGCCGACAAGATGTTGGAAATGGCGCAGAAGGTTTTGAGCTTCGATGCGGATGATCCGGAGGCGCTAGTTTCGGTGGCGCAGGTGCTGGCGGAGCGGACGCGCGAGACCGACCTGGATAAAGATCAGCGGCTGGGAGAGTCCAAGAAAGACGCGCAGCGCGCTCTGGTGACCGTGGATACGGACGTTCCGAGTTCGGGCTATCCGCCGGAACAACTGGCTGCGTTCAAGAACTTTCTGCGTTCCGAAGCTTACGAGATTCTGGGGACGATCGATTACAACGCGAAATCGTGGGCGGATGCGGAAGGAAATTTGCGAAAGTCCATCGACGCGTTTCCGCAGCAATTGGATCCGGTTGGAGTTCTGCGGCTTTCGCTGACGCTGGACCAGGAGAACAAATACCCGGAGGCGCTGAAGTACGCCGGGCAGGCTGTGGATTTGACGAAGGAAGGAACGGCCACCGGAGATGCCGCGCGAAAGGAAAGGGATCGTCTGACGCAGCTGACGGGCGGCGCAGCGCCGGCGAAGAACTGACGATCAGCTGGGTTTTGATGTTCGTGGCGTCACCATGAAGGAACGGGAAATCACCGCGCTCGAGACGGCGTTGGGCTACCACTTTCGCCGCCGGGCGGTGATCGAGCAGGCGTTGACCCACAGCTCTCAGGCACGGGAGTTGGAGGCGCAGGGGCCAAGCGGCGACAGAAAGTATACGGTCAACGACAACGAGCAGCTGGAGTTTCTGGGCGACGCCGTTCTGGCGCTGGTGACCAGCGAAGAGTTGTTTCAGCGATTTCCGCAGTTCCGGGAAGGCGAACTCTCCAAACTTCGGGCTCATCTGGTGAGCGAACGTCATCTGGTTCGAGTCGCCCAACAATTGGAACTCGGGCACTATCTGCGCCTGGGACGCGGCGAAGAAAAGAGCGGCGGGCGCAGCAAAACCGCAGTGATGGTAGACGCGCTGGAGGCGGTGCTAGCGGCGATCTACCTGGACGGAGGAATGGAACCGGCCCGCGAATTCATCTTGCGGGAAATTCTGGGGCCGGAGCTCGAGCGCATGGAGCGCGAAGGCGGCACGTTGCCGATGTTGGATTTCAAGTCGGCGCTGCAGGAGAAGTTGCAAGGCCTGGGCATGCCGCAACCGTCGTACGTACTGGTGCAAGAGGCGGGGCCAGATCATCGAAAAACGTTTACCGTGGAAGTGCGTCTGAACGGAAAGAACGGCGAAGGCAAAGTGGAATTCGCGGGACGGGCGCAAGGATCTACAAAGAAGATGGCGGAGCAGGATGCGGCGCGGCAGTTATTGTCGTATCTGGCATCGCGGCCGCAGCCGGATCGAGTAGCGCGGGGAGCACGGCCGGTAGAGAAATAAGGTGGCTGGATCGTTGAAGTTCGATTGCGGAGCTGGGGCACGGGAGTTGGGACGCGGAAGTCGATGAATTTTGCGAGCGAAAACTTGGCAGACGGGCGACCGCCGAACGAGCGGTCTGTGGAGGTGCCGGTGCCGAACGTTGTTGTGCCGGAACCCGCGGCTGGACCGCCGTTGCCTGATGTGAGTCTTCCGGATTATCCTTTGCCCGCCAGTCGTCCTCCGGAGCGAAGAGTTGTGGCCGCGGGCGGTGATTTGACCGGCTCGCTGCAGTCTTTGCTGGGGACGGTTGTGATTGCAGTTTTCGTGATCACATTCATCGTTCAGGCATTTCAGATTCCGTCGCCGTCGATGGAGAAGACGCTGTTGATTGGCGATTATCTGCTGGTAAATAAGCTTTGCTATGGCGGAAGCGGCATCGCTAACTACGTGATGCCTTACCGAGCGGTGAAGCGCGGGGATATCGTGGTGTTTCATTATCCAGTGACGCCGGCCTTGCATTTTGTAAAGCGCGTGATCGGCGTGCCTGGCGACCGGATTCGGCTGGTCAACAAGCAGGTTTACGTGAATGGAACGCCACTGAAGGAACCTTATATACAGTTGACGCGGCCGGCGAACGACGCGTTCCGGGACAGTTTTCCGAAGCTGGACATTGCGCCGGGAGTGACTCCGGAGTGGTGGATCCAGATGCGAAAGCTTGTCGAGAATGGACAGCTCATCGTTCCGCAGGGGAATTATTTTGTGATGGGAGACAACCGCGACGACAGTTACGACAGCCGGTACTGGGGATTTGTGCCGCAAGCCAACATTATTGGAAGGCCGTTGTTGATTTACTGGTCGGTGAAAGGCAGCGAGGGCGAAGGGATTGTGCCGTCATCGATGGGTGGTAAACTATATCACTTTGCGTATGCGATTACGCATATCTTCCAGATCACGCGGTGGAATCGGACGCTGCGGCTGGTAAATTGAGCGGGCTAAAGCCCGCGAGTTTTTTCTGGCTGACGCGGCCCTGAAGCTGTCCAGTTCCATGACATCCTTTACAAAACGTTCCGGGACATCCTTTACACTCCGGGCCGCAAGTGCCGCGGGCGGAGTGGAAAAATGCAGCCTCGGCCCGAGGGCGAGGGA
>Ga0307476_10000612_pt1 | contig 26009 bp, 19 predicted proteins | sample atmos_gasesECM2C_2_FD_203314 | JGI IMG/M metagenome (GOLD analysis project Ga0307476, IMG submission 203314) | Hardwood forest soil microbial communities from Morgan-Monroe State Forest, Indiana, United States - atmos_gasesECM2C_05 | ecosystem: Environmental > Terrestrial > Soil > Temperate...
GTCCAGGGGCTTCGGTGCCAGCGGCGATACAGGTGCTATTCCCCACGACGACTGGGCGGTACGTCAAGTTGGTGGCGCTAACAGAAGTCAGCGGAAACGCTTTTACCTCGGCCGCTGAGATAGACGTCCTTCACTAACTCTCGACGCCCGCAGGGCGTAAAGACCGTGCGCTCGTATCGTCTTTGCCCGCGCTCCTGACCGCCAGGACGGTGTGAGAGTCCTCTTCGCGGATCGTGAATCCGTTAGTTTTGAGAATCTGATCGAAACCCGATTCTTGTCTGCTCTGCCCGTGGAATTCGATTGCAATCGCTCGCACACGGCTCAGCCAACTGATATCGTTCCTGAACAATTCAACCTCGGCGCCCTCGATGTCGACTTTTAGAAGGTCCACGTTAGGTAGTTTCGAGATCAAGAGGATTTCGTCCATAGTAAAACCCTCCACAAACTCATTGCTGCTTTGAGTTGCCTCTTGATCCAACAGCCGAAATGCGTTGTAAGCGCCGACTTGCCACTTGGGATCCACCGCCAGGGATTTCCTCGCGCTCCAAACCGCCGCTTGTAACGGAATACAACGGCCCTCACGAATTAAACCACTCAGGTTGGTACGCAGCAATTCAAAGTTCTCTCGGTTTGGTTCGACGGCGACCATTCGGGCCGAGGGATAGATAGCGGCAAAGTAAAGTGAAGCGAATCCGATGTTTGCACCCAAGTCGACGATCGTCGAGCAGTCGGGAACGTGCCGCAGTACTGTTTTGTACACCTCTTGCTCGAATATATCTCCGAAGGTGTAGTGGTCAGACGGGGTCTCGCGGAAGAAAATCTCGCCGCGAATTGGAGATTTCATCTTAAGTCTGAGTTTTTCTGCGGGGTTCGTTTGTCCTCGTCGACAGTAGTCCCTATAGCGAACAATGGAGCCTAAACTCATAAAGGGCCACCATTTTCGAAAGAAGGAAACGGTCCAGGAGTTTAACGGGTTAAATCCCATCTATAGTCTTTTGATGAATCAGCGGCACTGCTGGCATTACAAGAAATCGTTACCGCGCTGGGGCCGCTGAAAGTGAACCTAAAGCTGAGCGTAGCACGCGGCTCTCGCTACAACAAGCCAAACGGAGCCAGGACGTCCTGCGGAGTAGCGAACGATAATTCATGAGGCACGAAAAGGCACAGTAGTTTCCATAGAAGCGGGCTCAAAGCACCATTTTGTTGTTAGGATTGAGCCAACCCCCTTAGCGAGGTGAAAGTTCTGCTCATCTTCAGCCAAATCAGGCCGCTTCTATTGTCCGCTGCCTTGGTGTTCGTGCCAGTTATGAATGACGCCGATGTGGCTTTCGCCTCCAAGGCCGCAGAGTACATGGACGCTCAAGTCAAGATGAATAGGTTTACCGGCTCTGTTCTAGTCGCTCACGACGGCAAAGTACTCTTCTCTCGTGGATACGGCGCCGCGAGAGTCGAATTGGGGACCCTGAACGGCCTGAGTACTAGGTTTCGAGTTGGCTCCATCGGGCACCAGTTCACCGCCATGGCTGTCCTGGCGCTTGCGGAACAGGGCAAGCTGGACCTCGAGGATCCAGTTTGCAAATACATTCCTGAGTGTCCGCACGCGTGGAACGAAATCAAGATCGTTCATCTCTTGACGCACACCTCCGGGCTTTCAGATCTAAGCGTCGCCGACAAGACTGCGGCCGCGCGTTGGGATCTGCTAAAAACCAGGCAGCTTGAGTTCAAACCGGGCCAGAGAGTGATGTTCAGCAATTTGGGGTATGAGATATTGACTTCCGTCATCGAGAAGGTTTCCGGCGGATCCCATGCCAAGTTTCTTTCCGAGCACATCTTCGACCCACTCGGAATGCGTGATACCGGTTACTTCGATGAAAAAGCCGACATCTCCTCGTACGCCGACGGTTATCGGCAGGACGTCTCCACGATCGCAATAGTGAATGCCGTTCGCGCGAGCGGAACAGTTCCACGAAGCGCCGACCTCTATTCAACAGTCGAAGACCTTTACCGCTGGGATCGGGCCCTTTTTGACGGGAAGTTAGTCTCGCGAGAATCTATCGAGCGGATGTCTGCGCCGTACAGGGACGGTTACGGTTTCGCGTGGAAAGTCTTGAGGGAATTTCAACGGCGAGCACTGGTCTATGGGGGCAGGGACGACGGGTTCTCTACCTCGATTCGGCGATATCCCGATAACAATGCTTTCGTCGTCGTCCTCAGCAATCTCGAAAACGCCGACGCCGACAAGATAAGCCACGATCTAGGCGGGCTTGTACTTGGGCCTCCGCCACGCGAGATGCGAAGGACTCCCGGCACGCCCCACCCGATCCGGTAACTGCGACAACTGCTCTGGAGTTGTGTTCGACCGCGGGCGCGAGGGTCCGCCTCGTGCCTCCGAGAAGTTGGCCGCCTTGGAGTTGATTTCAAAGGACTTAGCGGGACCGAATTTCGACGCGCACCCGCCAAGCAGACAAGCCGAGCGAGTGGCAAAAAATTGACCTTGAAGGAAGTTGGCTGGAGCTTCGTAAGACTCCCAACAAGGCAGCCGCTCTAGGTGTATCTTAAAATGCTGAAAAAGAATAACTTAGCGGAGAACAACGGGACACAATTTGGCACACAACCTGCTTGATACCTGATCGAAGCTGGTTCAAGGAGCCATTCGTGAACATCCAGCGCGTGCTGGTTACAGGCCACCATGGCTATATAGGCGCTGTCTTGGTACGCATGCTTTGTCAAGCCAAGCACGAGCCAGTCGGTTTGGACGCTGATTACTTCGCGCACGAACGATTTGTCGGCGAGATCCCCAAGATCCCGTCCCTTCATCGCGATCTTCGCGAAGTTCAAGCGAGCGATTTGGAAGGCTTCGACGCAGTTCTTCATCTCGCGGCGTTGTCGAACGATCCACTTGGGGACTTGAATCCTCGGCTAACCTACGAGATCAATCATGTGGCCACCATGCGGGTGGCCCAGCTCGCCAAAGAGGCTGGCATTCGCAGGTTCCTGTTTTCCTCTTCGTGCAGCATGTATGGCGCTGCGGGGTCGGCGATGCTGGACGAAAGCGCGCCCTTCAATCCGGTCACGCCCTATGCAGAATCCAAAGTTCTGGTCGAAAGAGAGTTGACGGCCCTGGCGGATCAGAATTTTAGTCCTGTGTTCTTAAGAAACACGACTGCTTATGGTGTTTCGCCGTTCATGCGTTTCGATATCGTTCTCAACAATCTAGTTGCTTGGGCTTATGCCACTGGCAAGGTGCAGATCCAATCCGATGGAACGCCCTGGCGTCCGCTCATTCACATCGAGGATATTTGCCGGGCCTTTATCGCCGCGCTCGAGGCGCCCCGCGAAACCATCCACAACCAGGCCTTCAATGTTGGAATCACGGAGGAAAACTTTCAGGTCCGCGAACTCGCCGAGATTGTAGCGGAAACCGTTCCAGGCTGCACGATCGAATACTCGCCAGGTGGTGGGCCGGACCCTCGCTCCTACCGGGTGAATTTCAGCAAGATTAAGAATGCACTTCCGGCTTTCCAGCCAAGGTGGAATGTCCGCTTCGGAGCCCGGGAATTGTATGCCGCGTGCCAAGAGGCAAAGGTCAGCGTGGAAGATTTTGATGGGCCGCGATTCAAACGCATCACACATATTCGCAAATTGCTAGCCGAGGGATGCCTTGACTCGAATTTGCGTTGGACGAATCCCGTGCCGGTGACCATCCCGGCGGCATCGGCGGTTTAGAAATGGCACTCGGCCTCACGTGGAGCGCGGTGCGATGATCTTCAAGTCCACGGAATTGCGGGGTGCCTACGTCATCGAACCGGAGCGGTTTCAAGACCCTCGAGGCTACTTTGCCCGCACGTTTTGCGAAAAAGAGTTCGCCACTCACGGTCTCGAAACGCAAGTCTCCCAGTGCAGCATCTCATTCAATTGCAAAAAAGGAACGCTGCGCGGCATGCATTATCAGTTGGCGCCCTTCGAGGAGGTCAAGGTGGTGCGTTGCAATCGCGGCGCGATACTTGACGTCATTATCGATCTTAGGCCAGATTCAAGTTCCTTCAAGCGACATATTGCGGTCCGCCTCGACGAGGAAAACGGCAAAATGGTGTACGTTCCGGCAGGATGCGCTCACGGATTTCAGACCCTTGAGAATGACACAGAAGTTTTCTACCAGATGTCGCAGGTGCATTCCGCGGAACACGCGCGAGGCGTGAGGTGGAATGATCCAGTTTTTGGCATACACTGGCCCGAAGATTCCAGGACAATTCTGGAGCGGGACCAAAATTATCCGGACTTCACTTAGGATTCGATGACCGCTGGAACCACAATCGCCGCTCCAAAATGCGACCCAACCCCTCCGGGGACTGGGAGGCACCTTCATTCCTTTGTTTCCGAACTCTATCCTATCTGCCGCAGTATTACCGGGAACGGGCTCCGCGAGACACTGCGCCGAATTGGAGAAAAGATACCCGTTCAGATTCATGAAGTGCCCAGCGGCTCACAAGTTTTCGACTGGACTGTTCCTCGTGAGTGGAATATCCGGGACGCGTACGTGAAAAACTCGCGCGGCGACCGGGTGCTCGACTTTCGGCGATCAAACCTCCATGTCGTTAACTATAGCGTTCCCATTCGAAAGACAGTCTCGCTCTGCGAGCTAAAAGAGCATCTGCATTCGCTACCTGCTCATCCAGACTGGATTCCGTACCGCACGTCATATTACCGGGATACGTGGGGCTTTTGTGTAAGCCAGAAAGTGCTCGACGCTCTTCCGGAAGGTAACTACGAGGCAGTCATTGATTCGTCGCTAGAAGAAGGTCACCTTTCTTATGGTGAGTTTCTGTTACCAGGAGAGACGCAGGAAGAGATTCTGGTTTCCACGCATTGCTGCCATCCGTCTCTTTGCAATGACAATCTATCCGGGATCGCTGTCGCTACGTTTCTGGCAAAGGCTCTATCGGGCCAACCCCGCCGCTACTCTTACCGGTTTTTGTTTATCCCAGGCACGATTGGTTCGATCACCTGGCTTAGCCGAAATGAACCCATCGCGCAGCGAATTAAACATGGTCTCGTGCTCGCATGCCTCGGAGACCGAGGCGGATTTTCTTACAAGAAGTCGCGTCGCGGGAATGCAGAAATTGATCGAGTCGTGTGGCATCTCCTGAGCCATTCTCAAGAGGCTTTTAAGATTCGCGATTTTTCACCGTACGGTCACGATGAGCGCCAGTATTGCTCCCCTAGTTTCAACCTTCCTGTCGGCTGTCTCAATAGGACGTCGCACGGCGAGTTTTCCGAATATCACACGTCGGCCGACAATTTGGATTTCGTCTCAGAAGAGGCTCTCGCCGGTTCTTTGCAGTTTTGTCTCGATATCTGCGACGTACTTGAGAGCAATCGAACCTACCGAAACACGAATCCGAAATGCGAACCGCAACTTGGAAAACGGGGCCTGTATCGTGAACTCGGAGGGCAGACAGATTCGGAGGCGCGCGAGATGGCGATGCTTTGGGTTCTAAACCTCTCCGATGGTGAAAATTCATTACTGGACATTGCCGAACGCTCCGGAGTGGCTTTCGGAGCAATACGGCAGGCGGCCACGAGTCTGGCACAGCACGGACTTTTAGCGCCCTAATGGTACTAGGAGGAGTTATGAATACGGTTTTCTTTGATCCTGCTATTTCCGACGATGCCCGTCGCAAGCGTCTCTACGAGGGCCAATTGTTGGCCTATGGGCCTCGAAGAAGTTCTGTCGCTCTGTGCGACTTCGCGCGACAAATGGCGGAAGAGGCATTCGCTCCGCTCGACCCCAGGCAGGCCCAGCACCATTTGCCTGTTGAGCGATTCGCGGCTATTCTCGCTGAACTGAAGCCGAAGTTTATTCATCATCCCAAGAGCAAGCAACTCATTCAGGCGCTACTGTCGGAGATGGGCTGTGATTTGGAAAAGACCTATTTTGACGTGCCGCGGCTCAGGACTTCCACGCACGCCGGATATCTGACCTCAGGTATTTCATACGCCTTCCATCCGCATCGCGACACGTGGTATTCCGCTCCGTTTAGCCAGATCAATTGGTGGTTGCCCATCTACGAGATTCAGCCCGAAAACGTGATGGCCTTCCATCCGCGATATTGGATACAGCCGGTAAAGAACGGATCACGCGAATATAACTACGGGGAATGGAACCGCACGAGCCGACGAATCGCGGCTCAACAGATTGGCACAGACACGCGCAAACAGCCGCGTCCCGAAGAACCGATGGAACTAGATCCACAAGTCAGGGTTGTCGGTCCTCCGGGTGGCATCCTGCTTTTTTCCGCCGCGCAGATGCATTCTACGGTGCCCAATACGTCCGGCTATACAAGGTTGAGTGTCGATTTTCGAACCGTCCATTCCGACGACGTACTTGGAAGGCGCGGGGCGCCGAACGTCGACTCCGATTGCACCGGCACGTGCATGGGCGACTATCTGAGGGGCACCGATTTAGCTCATTTTACGGACGAGGTTATCAGCATGTACGACACCCCTCCGCACGATGTAGCTGAGGTTTCGACTGCTACTGATTCACAATTGGAAACCTAAGAAGGGCAGAGCATTGGAACTACCCGAATCCGCTTATCAGGTAATGAAATTCGATAGGTCTAGGGCACTTCAGGAGAAGGCGCACGCGCTGATCCCTGGAGGCGCGCACGTCTACGCGAAAGGTGATGATCAATACCCGGTCAACGCGCCGGGATTTATCGCACGCGGCGCAGGCTGCCACGTTTGGGACGTGGATGGCAATGAATTTATCGAATACGGGATGGGATTGCGAACCGTGGGCTTAGGACATGGTTATGGTTCCGTCGTGGAAGCTGCTCATCGCCAGATGCTCTTAGGCGTAAACTTCTCGCGTCCCAGTGTGATCGAGGTCGAGTGCGGCGAGTTCCTTGCTTCTTTGATTCCGTCCGCGGAGATGGTCAAATTTGGAAAGAACGGTTCCGACGTCACTTCGGCGGCTGTAAAGCTATCGCGTGCGTTTACAGGACGGGATATGGTGGCTGTTTGCGGCGACCAGCCATTCTTTTCCGTCGACGATTGGTTTATAGGCGGCACGGCTCTTTCAGCGGGCATTCCGAAGGTCGTTCAAGACCTTACGGTCAAGTTCAAATACAACGATTTGGCCAGTCTTCGGGAGGCTTTCGTTCGGTTTCCGGGCCGCATTGCTTGCGTAATTTTGGAGGCGGAAGCGTCCGTACCACCGGCACCAGGTTTTCTCGAAGGATTGCCGTCACTCGTACGGGAAAACGGCGCCATTTTTATTCTTGATGAAATGATCACCGGGTTCCGCTGGCATCTCGGCGGAGCGCAAACCTACTATGGTTTGCAGCCTGACCTTTCGACTTTCGGAAAAGCAATCGCCAACGGTTTTTCCGTCGGCGCGTTGGTGGGTCGGCGCGATTTAATGGAGCGTGGCGGACTGTATCATGACAAAGAGCGCGTCTTCCTCTTATCAACCACGCACGGTGCGGAGACTCACGCCTTGGCTGCTGCGATGGAAACCATGCGTATCTACCAGACCGAGGGTGTGATCGAGCAGCTTTACAGCCGCGGACGCCGTCTGCGAGCAGGTATCGAACGCGCTATCTCGACCACCCAACTTGAAGGCTACTTCTCAGTACTGGGTAAAGAACCCAACCTCATTTACGCGACGCGTGACGAGAACAAGAATCCTTCTCAGGTCTTCCGCACGCTCTTTCTGCAGGAGACGATTAAGCATGGGCTCCTCATGCCGTCTCTAGTTGTCAGCTTTTCGCATAGCGATGCTGACATCGACAGCACCATTGACGGTGTTGGCGAGGCTCTTACTGTTTACCGCAAGGCCCTCGAAGAGGGGGTCCAGAAATTCTTAGTGGGACGACCGGTGAAGCCGGTGTTCCGGGAATTTAACTAGATGCGCTGGAAAGAAACGGATGACTAATATCGCGGATCGCGCGGTGCCGGAGAACATGACTTCGCCAACCGTGAATACGCCTTCCTTGACATCGGCTCCCGGGGCTGCTTGCCGCTTTTGTGGAACCCCGCTTCGGCACACCTTCGTCGACCTTGGAATGTCGCCGCTTTGCGAAAGCTTCTTAAGCGCCGGGCAACTCAATCGAATGGAGCCGTTTTATCCTCTACATGTGTTCGTGTGCGCAAACTGCTTTCTCGTCCAGTTGCAGGAATATGTCAGCGTGGAGTCCATTTTCACAGAATATGCCTATTTTTCGTCATATTCGGAAAGTTGGCTCACGCACGCGAAGGCCTACACCGACCAAATGATTGAGCGTTTTGCCCTTGATTCCAAAAGCCAGGTCGTTGAAGTAGCTAGCAACGACGGCTACTTGCTGCAGTACTTCGTCGCCTCCGGTGTACCCGCTCTCGGCATCGAGCCGGCGGTTAACGTCGCTGCTGCCGCGACAAAGAGAGGAGTTCCAACGCTGGTACGCTTTTTCCATCGAGAAAGCGCCGCCGAACTAGCCGCTGAGGGTAAGCAGGCAGACCTGCTCGTCGGCAACAATGTCCTCGCGCAAGTGCCAGATGTCAACAGCTTCGTCGACGGGCTAAAGATCTTGCTAAAGCCGAACGGCATTATCACGATGGAGTTTCCGCACCTGGTACGGCTCATCGAAGAAATCCAGTTCGACACGATTTACCACGAACACTTCTCTTATTTTTCGCTACTATCGGTCGAAAAGATATTTTTGGCCGCCGGGCTGAAACTGTTTGACGTCGAAAAACTGGCGACCCATGGCGGCTCACTTCGCGTTTACGCATGTCATGAAGACGATCGTTCGAGAACCGTGGGCGCGCGCGTGCTGGCTCTCCGCGCTGAAGAGGAAGCCGCCGGGGTCTCGTCGCTTGAGAGCTACTCTTCGTTCGCCGAACGCGTCAAAGACACCAAGAGCGCACTTCTCGAGTTTCTTATCGGTGCTCGCAGAGCCGGAAAACGGGTGGCAGGATACGGGGCTCCCGGCAAAGGAAACACGCTTTTGAATTACTGCGGTATTCGCTCCGATTTGCTGGGTTATACAGTCGATCGTAACCCGTATAAACACGGAAAGTATTTGCCCGGTAGCCACATCCCCATCTTTACGCCGGAGCGAATTCGTGAAACAAGACCAGATTACGTCTTGATACTCCCCTGGAATTTGAAGGACGAAATCATGCAACAACTCGCTTACATTCGCGAATGGGGCGGACAGTTCGTGGTCCCCATTCCGACAGTAAGGGTGTATGCGTGACCGGCCTGTTCGCGGTCATGCTCAAAGATTCGCGGAAGGAGCAATCAAATCGTGAAAGTAGTACTTTTTTGTGGAGGATTGGGCCTTCGCATTCGGGATTTTTCCGAAAGCATACCTAAGCCTCTCGTTCCACTCGGACCGAGACCGATGATCTGGCACGTTATGAAATACTATTCGCACTTTGGCCACAAGGATTTCATCCTGTGTTTGGGGCACCAGGGCGAGGCCATCAAGAGATTTTTTCTCAACTACGATGAATGTCTCTCCAACGATTTTATTTACTCGGAAGGCGGAAAAAAACTTTTACTCTCTAACAGCGATATTCACGATTGGAAAATCACCTTCGCCGATACGGGAACAGATTCAAATATTGGCCAGCGGTTAAAAGCCGTCCAAAAACATCTGGAAGGTGAAGACGTGTTCCTGGCGAACTACACCGACGGCCTTACCAACTTGCACTTGCCTTCGCTCATAGATCATTTTGAGAAGAGCGGCTCGGTTGCAACTTTCTTGAGCGCCCGCCCGAATCTCAGTTTTCACATCGTATCGGCTGCGAAAGACGGGCGAGTCGATAAAATACAGGAAATGACCAACGCCAATCTGCGCATAAATTCGGGTTACTTTGCGTTCAAAAAAGATATTTTCAAGTATATCCGCGCCGGCGAAGAGCTTGTTCGCGAGCCTTTCCAGCGCCTGATTCAGGAAAGACTTCTTGTAGCTTACGAATACGACGGATTTTTCCAGGCCATGGATACCTTTAAAGACCGGCAATTGCTTGAAAGTCTTTTGGGCTCGGGTCACGCTCCGTGGGAGCTCTGGAAAGTTCTTCAGTCAGACTCGCCCGTGAGCACCAGAAATGGCCATGGCTCTCGCTGAGCTGCGCGAATTCGCCATGCATAAACTGACCTTTGGCAACTCGCGTAACGCGATTCGTAACGTCTTGTGTCTTGGCGCCCACTGCGACGATATCGAGATCGGGTGTGGCGGCACAATCTTACGGCTGATGAAAGAAAACTCGCAACTGAGGTTTCATTGGGTGGTTTTCAGTTCCACGGCGCAACGCAAGAGGGAAGCTCTTAAGGCCGCTCGTATGTTTCTCGGCCCTACAACCCGATCCCACGTGGTTATACAAAAGTTTCGGGACAGCTTTTTTCCGTACGAAGGAAGAGCCATCAAGCAATTGTTCGAGTCCATCAAAAAGAAATTTCAGCCGGACCTGATTTTCACCCACTATCGTGACGATCTGCACCAGGACCATCGCGTCATCTCTGAACTTGCCTGGAACACCTTTCGAAATCATCTGATCCTCGAGTACGAAATCCCCAAGTACGATGGAGACCTCGGGTCGCCCAATTTGTTTGTTGGCCTCGACGAAGAGCTATGTGAGAGAAAAATCCGCAATATTATGACCTCCTTTGCCTCGCAGGCCGGCAAGCAATGGTTTACCGACGATACTTTTCGGGCGCTGCTTCGCATTCGAGGGGTTGAATCGAACGCCGAAGGAAGGTATGCGGAGGCTTTTTATTCCCGCAAGATATTGGTCTAATTTGGCGCCCTACGCTATGGACACGCGAGAATCTAAATCCCATTCCGGCGGCGTGATGACAAAAGAAACGACAGCGCCTGGCGGGTCTTCTCCTTTTGTAAGCATCATCACGCCGTTCTTCAATACCGAGCAATATATTGCTGAATGTATTGAAAGCGTGCTTGCGCAAACGCATTCCAACTGGGAGTACATTCTCGTCAACAACCAGAGCACTGACCGTTCGCGAGAGATCGCCGAACGGTATGCTCGAGACGACCGCCGAATCCGTTTGATGGATACGCCGGAACATTTTGGCCAGATCGAAAATTTCAACGCCGCCTTTAGCTATATGTCTCCGGATAGCAAGTATTGCAAGGTGGTCCTAGCTGACGACTGGATGTTCCCGGAATGCGTCGAGCGAATGGTGGAGGTTGCAGAAGCCAATCCCACCGTCGCAATCGTTAGTTCCTATCGCCTGTTTGGCAATGAGATTACGGGTGATGGCCTTTCGTATTCGGGTGCTGTAATTTCCGGGCGCAAAGCTTGTCAACACATACTTCGAGATGGCTACTATCTAACCGGCTCGCCCACTTCTGTCCTCATGCGCGCCGACGTTGTCAGGGGTGTTCCATCCTTCTATCCCGAAGGATGGCTTCATGACGATACGGAGGCGTGCCTGCGAATCTTGGCGGAGCACGATTTGGGTTTCATCCATCAAGTGCTGACATTTTCCCGGGTGGACGCCGAATCGTTGAGCTCAGAGGTCGCGCGTTTCGGGCCGGGTCCGATCCGAAGGTTCATGTTTGCCGTCAGATACGGTCCGCAGTTTTTCAGCGGCGACGAGTACCGCAAATACCTGAAACGTGAGACTGATTTCTACGGCCATTTTCTTGGCGAGAGCCTGTTCCAGTTCAAGAAAAAGGAATTCTGGCAGTTTCAGAGACGCGGTTTGCAATTGGTCGGTTTTGATTTTTGGCGTGTCGGGCTTCCCAAGTACGCCTTGCTGGAACTGATCGACATAGTTGGCAATCCAAAGAAAACGATCGGAAGACTAGCGCGTTTAGGGGCAAGGCGTGGATAACACCGGATTATCGGCTGGCACCGCCGTTAAACGACACGAATCGTGACCGGTCCGAAAGGTTGAGCATGCGGCACGCACTACGGGAATTGTACCTGCGCCGTGATCTTCTTTACATGATCGCGTGGCGAGAAATCAAGATCCGGTACAAACAATCGGTGATGGGATTTATGTGGGCGATTTTCCTGCCCGCGGTGATCGTCGCCGCCGGCGTGATCGTCCGTTATGGCATGTCAGCGATCTCAGGCAAGGCCATCTCCACGCAGGAGATCGCCGGGATAACGGTGAAGGGTCTGGTTTGGGCCTTCTTTGCCGGCGCGATGCGCTTCTCTTCCACTAGCCTTACTGGAAATCCAAACCTGGTGACAAAGATTTACATGCCGCGTGAGATTTTTCCTCTCGCCGCGATTCTTTCTCAACTGTTGGACTTCGCGGTTGCCTCCGTGCTGGTCGTCGTCGTTTTTTTCCTGACGCGCTTGGGCGCGAGCTTGCAACTGTTGTGGGTGCCGATTTTGCTAGTCATTACTGTGGCTTTGGCGACGGGGTGGGCTCTGCTCATCTCAGCGGCATGCCTTTTCTTCCGCGATGTTAAGTATTTGGTCGAAGTCATCATCACTTTCGCGATATTTATAACCCCGGTGTTTTATGACGTCGAGATGTTCAAGAAATGGTCAACGCTCTTGCTTTTGAATCCACTCGCTCCATTGATAGAGGGGCTCGAGAAGTGCATTGTCTACGGAACGGCCCCTGACCTTCCTTGGGTTACCTACAGCGGTGCGATTGCTTTGCTCAGCCTAGTCGCCGGATTTTACTTCTTCAAGCGCTGGGAACCTGCCTTCGCGGAGAACATATAGTGGCTGCCGATATTGTCTTGCGTGTGGAGAATGTCTCGAAGAGGTTCGTCCGCGGCGAAAGGTACGATTCTCTTCGGGACTTGATCCCTTCCACTCTTGCCAAGCTCACCGGGCGGACTCGTTCGACGCCGACAGCGGCCAAGGAATTCTGGGCACTGAGAGAGGTAAATTTCGAGCTGAATCGCGGCGAAGCCTTCGGAATTATCGGCGCCAATGGAGCGGGCAAAAGCACCATCCTCAAGCTCATCACGAACATCATGAAGCCCACGAGCGGCTGGATCAACGTGAGAGGGAAGCTCTCCGCTCTGATCGAAGTAGGCGCGGGTTTCCATCCCGACCTAACCGGCCGCGAAAATATCTATCTAAACGGCACCATCCTTGGAATGCGCCGGGCGGAGATCGACCGTAAGTTTCCCGCTATCGTTGAATTTTCCGGACTCGCTGACTTTATTGACACGCCCGTAAAAAGATACTCGACGGGCATGTACGCGCGCCTCGGATTTTCCGTCGCTGCTCATGTGGACCCGGATATCTTGATCGTGGACGAAGTCCTGAGTGTTGGCGACGTTGTCTTTCAAAATCGGTGCATCGAAAAGATGAACAGCATCATTCGTGGCGGCGCGACGGTAATCTTTGTATCTCACAACTTGCGTGCCATCGCGGAGCTCTGCCCGCGCAGCATCCTCCTCGAACACGGCAAAGTCAGGACGACCGGTCCGAGCCAGGAAGTATTGAGGGAATATCTAGAAAGTTGCGGCCAGGAAGGGCGGCAAGCCAAATCAAAAGAATTAGCTATAACGGCGGTGAGAGTTAGGGGATCGCATTCGGAGGGCGTGGCTTTTAACTCTGGCGAGAAAGTTTCGGTGGATGTTGAAGTCGAGTGCACGGGTGAAGGCGAGCCGTTTTCCGTCGTTCTCTTCGTCAACGATGATCGTCAATACGAAGCCTTCCATACTTCGACCGAGTATTTGGGCTACCCGGCTATCTCCCTGAAATCCGGCGAACGATTCACCTGCACTTTTGAAATGGACCTTATTCTCGCGGGTGGCACCTTTTATTTCGGGGTTCTCCTCTACCGGTTTAATATTGAAAAGATTGTGGACCGCGTCTTTCCGGCCGCCACCATCTTTGTAAATACACTTTCGGAAGTCCGTGGCATTATCAATCCCCGCCCGAGGATTTCTGCGTTTGGCCCCGTCGCTGAAATCGAGCCGGCTAAGGAAGCGATCAAACAATGAGAAACGCGGGAATGCCGCCCCTGCACTTGCGTGTCGGCGATCTTGTTGAGGTCCGAAGCGAACAGGAAATTCTTGCGACTCTCGATGAGCACGGCGCCGTCGACGGCATGCCCTTCATGCCCGAGATGTTGGAGTATTGTGGCCAGCGTTTCCGTGTAGAAAAGCGCGCGGACAAATCCTGCAATACGATCACTGTGATGGAATCACGACGTCTGTACGACGTCGTCCATCTGGAATCCTTGCGGTGCGATGGCAGCGCCCACGGCGGCTGCCAGGCTCAGTGCTTCTTATACTGGAAAGAGGCCTGGCTGCGGCCAGTAAAAGCAGCCGGATCCCTCAGTTCCATAACCTCCAAAGCTTCCGCTCGCTCTCCGCTTGGGTTCGATAGATCGCGCCTCAGCGAGTTCACTTGCCGTCCGGAATCTTCTCTCGACACGAACACCGTTTACCGCTGCCAAGCTACCGAGCTACTGAACGCCTCAGAGTCTTTGCCTTGGTGGGATGTCCGGCAGTATCTCCGGGACGTCTGGTCGGGAAATGTCAAGGTGAGGGAACTCGTCAAAGTTGCACTTTTTCGTGTCTTCCAAAAGACCTTGCGAATCACGGCTTACAGCGCGCAGATCCGGGCATACAACATCTTCCAGTCTTGGCGAGGTGGCAGCCCGTATCCTTATCGCTGGGGCACGTTAGACAAGACTCCTAAGGAGACGCTCGGCCTCCAACCCGGCGATTTGGTCCAGGTCAAGTCTTACGAAGAGATTCTCGCGACCCTCAATACAAAAAATAGAAATCTGGGCCTGAGGTTTGATGCCGAGATGGTTCCCTACTGCGGGAGCGTGCGACGCGTGCGTGCTCGTGTCGAGCGTATCATTGATGAGCGTACAGGTAAGATGATTACCTTTCCGAGGGACTGTATCATTCTCGACGGTGTTATCTGCCGCGCTCAGTACAGTGAAGAGCGCCTTTTTTGTCCGCGAAGCATCTACCCGTATTGGCGTGAGATATGGCTGAAGCGCGCCGAAAACTTGTCACCGTCTGCGGCGAAACCTGGGGCCGACGCTCCGCCGTCAGCCGGATGTGGCTCCCAAATTCAGATCAAGTAACGTTCTGATTCTCCTTTTCGATTCGTCCGGCCTAATAGAGCGAGCTTGCCCCCGCGGCTCATAGATATATTCAATTTTTCGGCGCCGCCGAGTTCCGTGAAGCTGGCAGGGCGAAGGCCACAACGCTGCGCCCCGCGGAAATCGCGATGTATTGTCTTCCGTTCTGCTCATAAGTTATGGGCGCGGCTGCAATCTTGCCGCCCGTTTGGAAATGATATAGCTCTGCCCCCGTTTCTGCGTCCCAGGCCAGGAACGACTCGCCGTCGCCTCCAAAAACGAGTCGGCCGGCGGTGCTGACCAAGCCTCCCATCTCACTTTGCGCTTTACGCTCAGGACTCGAGTATCTCCTTGAATATTGCCAGCGGGGGCGACCAGTCCTTACTTCTAGCGCCTTGACAGCCACGGTAATGTCCTCGTGCGGTATTTTTGTGTCGTAACCACCAAGCCGGGCTCCTACCTCACTGGGCGGCCGATCCGGCCATATGTAAAAGATCCCTCCACGATCAATCGTCGGTACGTAGAACAGCTCCAAGTCCGGATCATACGTCGGCGACCACCAGTTCGTGGCTCCATTCAAGCTCGGGTAAACCAAAGAGCCTTGGAGACTCGGCACGGATTCTGGTCGTACCAGTGGTCTGCCGTTCGAGTCGAGTCCATCTGCCCAGGTCTGTTTCGCAAAAGGTGTGCCAATCAGAAATTTGCCCGTCACACGATCAAGCAAATAATAGAACCCATTCCGGTTTGCCCACGCCATCAGCTTGCGTTTCGATCCGCCCATATCGGCATCGACCAAAACAGGAATCTGAACGGCATCCCAGTCGTGCAAATCGTGCGGTGTGAATTGAAAATACCACCGTAGCTTCCCGGTATCCGCATCCAGCGCAACAACCGAATTGCTGTAGAGATTGTCACCCTTTCGAGTTTCTCCGTCGAAATTCAGCGAAGGATTGCCAATTCCCCAATAAATCAGCCGCAGGTCGGGGTCGAATGAGCCAGTGAGCCAGGTAGGTGCTCCGGCCTTTTCGAGCGTATTGCCTCCCCATGTTTCGCTCCCCGGCTCTCCCGGCTTAGGTAAGGTCTCGAAACGCCAACGCCGCTTGCCGGTTGCCGCATCGTACGCGTCCAAAAATCCTCGTATTCCGTATTCCCCGCCGCCGACGCCCGTCAAAATCATGTCGTCAACCACCAGTGGCGCTCCCGTAATGCTGTAACCCTTTGTGGAATCGGCAACGGCCACATCCCAAATCGCCTTACCCGTGCTCGCATCAAGCGCAATGAGGTGTGCATCCAATGTGCCGACGAACACTCGATTGCCCAGTATCGCTACACCGCGGTTCACCTGACCGCAGCAAAGCAACAGGTTCGCGGGAAGTTCCCTCGTGTAAGTCCAGAGCACGCGGCCCGTCGCGGCGTCGAGCGCCAGAACGCTGTTCGGAGGTTCCGTAACGAACATGATCGATCCGCGAACAATCGGCGTCGTTTCCACGCGCTCCGCCGCTGTCGAAAACTGTCTCTCCCACTCCACACGCAGCTGCGATACGTTGTCGCGATTGATCTGCCGTAGTTGACTGTGCCGCTGCGACGAGTAGGATCCCGAATACGTTAGCCACTCGGCAGGATGATTCTCTGCTCCTCGAAGTTCTGTCGCGCCAACGGGTTCCATCGACACGACATTAGCGCTGGTTTTTGCTGTTTCTGTCTCAGCCGTCGCGTGTTGGAGGAAGCTGACGAGCCGCCATACGTCATCGCGTGGCAGCTGTCGTCCCACCATCGCAGTCTTGGGAATGCCGAGCGTGATCGTCCTATAGAGCGCCCAATCACTGTGCCCCTGTCGATAAATGCGATCGTAGAGATTCGGCCCGCCGGGCCCGCCGCGGCCTTGGTCTCCGTGACAAGGGCTGCAGTTCTCGGCAAACAGTTGTTTGCCAGCTTCAATATCACGACTTGAACCTCGGGGACTCTCAATGCTCAAATACGGGTTCTTAGTCTCTGCCAAGTGCTCCAAATAGATATCGCTTCCAGGCCGGAGCATCCGCGAAAGGTCCGACCACTCGATATCGCTGATTTGGCCAGTAGCTTTGTAAAAGGCAATTTTCCCACGCCATCTAAGTCCGGGAATGGCGGTGATCCCCACGAGCAAAACCAGCAAAATCAGCACTAAAGCGACGAGAAGGACACGCATAACGCGCCTAGGTTGCATGGCCCATCTTTCAATCCCTCGTTGTTGGTGACAGTGTTGCTATGCTACCACCCGGCCTGAAATCTTTCACTAGACGGCACAGATCTTCGTTCCTTCCCTTGCCGTCCAACCTAATCCTTGGCACTCTGGACCGACGCCCTTCATTTGGCCAACGGTCGAAAGGTAAATGTGGAAAGAGTCCTGTTTGTTGTCAACTCCGAGGAGTTCGGTGGACTCGAGATCGTGCTTCTTGACTGGCTGTCGGGAATTGACTACTCACGAGTTTCCGTTGCGCTATGCTATCGCTCGGATATTCTCAAAGAACGGCTGATCGCAAAAGGTCTGCCCGTCGAAACCGTAAAACTGAACGTTTCAAACCACGAGCCCCGGTGGAAAGAGTTCTGGAAGTGGTGTCGTATCTTCTCTTCCGTTCGTGCTCAGAAGATTGTTCTTATGGAAGGCGGCTTCGGAGACCTCGAGCTGGCTACGATTCTTGCTGCTCGTCTCTCAACCAGCGGCAGTGTTTTTGTTTTCGCGGGTGGCGGCGGAACATCTGCTCCCGCGGATGTCGCAAAAGGCAAAAGAAAACCTCACTTTGGCTTTTTGCCTGGCATCGGCTGGCACCGATACAAGGAAAGGATCCGGCAAAAACTTCGCAGCCGCTTACTAGCACGTAGCTTTGTCTCAAGCCAGGAACTCAAGGACAATCTCAACGCGTGGTTCGGATTTGTCACAGATCGCCTTTCTGTTCTTTATCACGGCTCGGACACTTCCCGGTTTCGGCCATCTTCAGCGGAACGCGCTGACTATCGCCTTTCTGTGGGGATCCCCCAAGACGCGGTTGTCATTGTCAGTCACGGACGATTGGCCCCCGTGAAACGCGTGGACCGAATCCTAAAATCATTCTCTGTTCTCTCTCCTGAGAATCCCAATCTGTGGCTCTTGATGACCTCTTACGGTCCTCTCAAAGACGAAGTCGAACGAACAGTCGCAAGCAGTGAACGCTACCGCCGGGTCAAGTTGGTGGGTTTTCAAGAGGACGCCGCCGCGCTTCTCAAGGCTGCTGATGTCTACGTCCTAGCCAGCGATCGAGAGGGCTTCGGAATTGCTCTGATTGAGGCGATGTCCACCGGTCTCGCCTGCGTGGCCACGAATTGCCACGGTCCGGCTGGCATTATTGTAAACGGTGAAAACGGCATTCTCGTAGAGGCCGCCGACGAGGCGGTACTAGCCGGGCTGAGGCGTGCACTTCTCCTTGGCCCCGAGGAACGACTCCGGCTCGTTACGGAAGCCAGAAAGACGGTTGAAGAACGGTTCGAGATTCACACTGCGGTCCGCAGAGCGCTCGAGTCCATGGGTATTCCCGGTAGTCGGTAGTTTCATTTATTCGACTTAGGCTCCCGCCTGGCCAAAAAGTTCTACTCTTCATTGGCCCGCCCGACTTAGTTTACTCGCAGGACCAAAACCCAGTCGTTCTCGTGCATCGAATTTAACCCCGGTGTAGTAAAAGTCTCGGCTCCAACGTTAGGTAACTCCTGGGCACTGATTTCCGTAAACTTCCCGGAAGTAGGATCGAACCAGCTCCCACTTGATGGCCCCGCGAGAGCCGTCATATCCACCGTCAGATTTGCTGGTCCCCTGCGCGTCGGAGGAACATACGCAAGCAGCGCTTTTCCGTCAGGCGTCGATTCCGCCACCACATAATCCGTAGTTCCGTAGTTGCCAGCTCCTGCCACCACCAGCTTTTTCATGCCCGAAAGTTGAGAGGGAACCAGGTTGTACCAAGGCACCGAGTCTAGCAAACGCCCCAGAAATACAAAATCAAACGTGCCAGCCGACTCCATTCCTTCGATCCAGTTTCCGTGCCCAAAATTGGCAGGGTCGAACCACCATCGATCCGTCGCAAACTTCCAAACATCGCGATTCCCAAAGAATCCGCCGGCTGTGGCTCCCCCCAGAATCGCGTAGTACTGGTACATCCGAACCGAGGCAGGATCCCCCGGAAACCAGCCTTCGTCCTCATAGCCCGTCTCGGTAATATAAGCGGGAAGTGGGGGCGAGTAGGCGTACGCGGCTCTCGCTTCGTCGTAAGTGGCGCCCGGGTGTCCCAATACTCCATACGTATACACGGCATTGAGATTCATGAGGGGCGCAAATGCCGCCTCATTCGTGGCAAAGCAGGACGCGCTCCAGTGTCCGCTCCACAACTGAGTCGCTCCCGCCGCCTTGACACCTTCGAGGAGTCTCCGCGATCGTGCCTCCCCTTCGGATCCCGAGGGAGGGAAATAGTCCCCTCCAATGGTCCAGATAATATTCTTCCGGTTTTTATACCGATTTCCGATATACAACCCAAAATTGTAGGAAACCGCCTGCGTATTCACACTGTTGGTTAACTCCGCCCACCAGCCTGCGTTTCGTCCATTGAATCCCAGGTACATTGGAACTAGATCGACCAGGATCCCCTTTTTAGCGGCCAAGTCGATAATCGAATCGGCGAACGCGAAATACGCCTCATTGGGAGTCGAGAAATCTGCGGTGCCCCACTCTCCGTCATAAGTGCCGCCACCTTCTCTCGTTTTGAATGGGAGAGCCCCTTCTCGGTTCGTCGGTGCGCCGCTAAAGTTCGCACCCTTCCCTCCCTGCGCGTACTTGTGCTCTATGAGCTCGACGAGAACGGTGTTGAATCCTTTTGCCTGTCTGTTCGAGAGATACTTTTCCGCTTCGGCGTAAGTTAGATTGGAGATCAGTGACCATGCGGCCTCGCCTTGGATGCGGAACGGTTTGTTGCTGCCACCCACCAGATAACGACCGTTTGTGGACACCTTCAGGGGAAAGGTCACGGCGTCGCGTGGCATCGAAGGGATTACATTCAACGTCGCCGTTTCGCTTTTGACGGTCCCCAACCAATTGTCCACCACAACCTCGAACTTTGCGTCATCGTCCTCCGCCGTTGAGGGCAGGGTCTCGTAACTTGGAGAAGTTGCTCCTGAGATTTTCATCCCATTCTTCAACCACTGATAGCGCAAGGGTCTGACTCCCTTCGCCTGTACCTCGAAAGTCGTTGTTTGTCCCGAAATCACGGAGTGACTCACGGGCTGCTTGGCAATATAGATCGTGCGGAATGACCCACCCTGATTCCCCGAATTGCCGCCAGCTCCGCAACTGATGCAGATCGCACTGAGAAACCCGCACAGCAAAGCTCTTTTTCGACCGGCGATCTTCATCAGACGTTCCTCAACACGGCAATAAATCGGCCTTCCGCGTTCTTATAGGATGATCGTGATGTACCTGCCATTTTTCAAGGCTGGCAAGGGCTGAAAAGTTTGAGACGCCGCAGGCGGCCAACGTGCGATCTCCTCAACTGGCCCATTGTTGGCGACGAACGCAGGTGCTCTAAAGCGATTCCCAATACTTCCAAAAAATGATTACATACCATACTATGCAACCCAAATCTATGGAAATAGCCGTTCGCGAACGGCGTTGGCTCAAGCTTATACTCTTCTCGTTGGCCGCGACCGTCACCGCGGCCCTCTTGTTTTATAATTATTCCCTCAATGCCATCATCGCCGCAATGTACCGCGGAGAATCGCTCCCCTTTCTAAATCATTTAGTTCGCAATACCGCTGATACGCCGCTTTCGTATTTTGTGGCTCGCGGGAGGAGCGTTTTCTCTTACCTGATCCTCCTGGACGTCGTCGCCCACATCTTTCTCACGCTCCTGCTGGCGCGCAATTTCATGTGGCGAACCCTCGTTGCCTTTTTCATGACTCCGGCCTCCCCTTTGAACCTCGCCGTATTCCGTATTGCTGTATTCGTCGGAGTCCTCTCCCAGATTCACCCTTGGGAGACTCAATGGTTCGGCAAAGTTCCACATGAGCTCCAAATGGCCCCATTTGGAGTCGGCTCGCTGCTGCCTCATCTCCCAATCTCCCAGTCTTCGATGACCATTGCGATTACCCTGCTGACCGTAGTTTGTGTCACAGGCCTTCTTGGTCTCTTCACGCGCATCTCTGTGGTGCTCGCCTTGATTGGTTCCTTTTACGTGCTTGGAGTCCCGGAGTTTTATGGAACGGTGGAACACTACAACCACCTGATATGGTTTCTGGCGATTCTCGCGGTTAGTCGATCTGGCGACGCTCTTTCCATTGATGCGCTCATCAGGGCTTCGAAGCGGAGGGATCAGGGAGTCACAACTCCTCCCCAGCCTTCCGTTGTATATTCGCTCCCTCTTCGTTTCGCCTGCCTGCTGATGGGGGCCATTTACTTCTTTCCGGGCGCCTGGAAAATGAGGATTTGTGGTTTTGACTGGGCTTTCTCGGAAAATCTTCGGAACCAAATGTATGCCCGCTGGATGGACCTAGACGGTTGGACGCCCTTCTTCCGCGTCGATCTCCACCCTGGAATTTATAGAAGTGTCGCGCTGGCTACCTTGTTTTTCGAGCTTTCGTTCATCCTCATCGTTTTTTTCCCTCGTCTCCGTTTACCTCTCGCCCTGGTTGGTCTCGGCTTTCATTTTGGCTGCGGGCTGTTTCTGCGCATCCCATTTCTCGATCTTTGGATCTGTTATGTGGCCCTTCTCGACGTTAGCGGTGGTCTCGCGATCCTAAAACAAAAGTTTCCCCGTCTTGAACCAACTCCCGGTAAACTCGCGCGCAGTAACGTTGATGAAGATGGCTCGTGGAATGTCCCTGTGGTGGCCAGCGAAAACGCAAGCCGCTGGGCGCCAATTGTGATGGTTGGTACCGCGTTGCTCATGGGATGTTGCTACGCGGGCTCGCTGGGAATTGTCCGCGGGTGGCCGTTTGCTTGTTACCCAAGATTCGCATGGAACCCTGGCACGGAGGTGCAATCCGTGGAGGTATCCGCGCTTACCCCGGCAGGCCAAGTCCTTTTTCAGGACACGCCCGATCTGCATCGGACTCTTCCGTACCATGCGTTCGGTGGACAGCTAGCCGTTTTAATCAGCACAAGGGAGCAGGATCCAGGTCGTTTTGTCGAACGAATAAAAGCTCTTTGGAAGCTCAACGTTCAACAGGATTCCCGTCTGGAAAAGGCGTCGATCGTTCGCTGTTATCTTGTAACTCTTAATACGATCCCGGAGCGCAGGAACGAGAACCCCGCCCGACGCGAGTTCATTTTCGAGTTTAGTCCCTGATTCTCGGCGGCCCCGGCACACTCAATTGCTCGAGGAACTCGCCATTTAGATTGTTCAATCCGCCGAGAGGTCTATGCACAGTCTCATGGAACAAGCGCAAGGATGAACCGCCTACGGGTTCGCTGGTTGAAACGCAGCTCCAATAGCTAGCCCGCGTCCCGAACCAGCCTGCTGCGATGTGTCGTGCGTCCAAGTCCAGGTTTCCGCTGCCGTGGAGTTTCCGTTGTAGAAGATGGCGTAACCCCCGTTCGAGTCGACCCAGGAATAGTTCGTCTCGCCAGAGTAGTCACAGGATATGAACTGCGCTCCCGATGGAGTAGTCACACCAGTAAAAGTGTTCCATTCGTAACCCACGGCGGTGATGATCAGTTCGTTTGGCGCTGACGGAGCGACGGTAAACGTCGTAACCGGCCCTGAGGAATTGGTGTTGCTGAACGTGGCCAGCCCGTTCCCATTTCCGCCAAAGCCAAGGTCCAGTGGGTTCGAGGAAGCGCCCACAATGTCATACAGCATCCACGTCAGCGGGAACGGGGCTTGGGCTCCGCTGGACGATGGATTTTCCGTATTCAAAAGCACGTGCAGTCCAGGCGTTGCATTCCTCGCGTACCAGATTTGTCCAGGTTCCTCTTGTGAACTCCCTGTGTTGCTTAAGTAGCTCGAGCCAATTTGCGACCAGCTATTCGTGCCATCCGAAACAGAGGTAGCGTAATTGCACGAGTTTAGAGTATTCGACCCGCAACTTGTAATAGCCACCTCGACAGCTAAATTGCCACTGAGCGGAAGTTCCAGCCCTATCGACCCGGCAGTTAGGCTGCCGCCATTATCGTGCTGCACGTAGGCGACGCGGATTCCCGAAGGTGGCGCAGTTCCCGTCGCCGCAGCCTTGAACGCCGCAGCCAGGGAGATATATTCCACGCTCGATCCGAAATGCATCAAGGGCGCAAAGGATGAAGTGGAGGTGTAGACGCCGTATTGAAAGCACATGGGTTCGGGCCCTGCGACTAGCGAAGCCCGCATGGTCCAAGCAACGTTCGGTTGAGAGCCTACAGAGCAAGAAGAAATGTAAGGAATCGCTGATCCCCCGTTGTCCGCCATGCCAAAGTGAACCACGAGGTCACCGGAATTCGTGAGCGAGGAGAGCGCTCCCGATGAAATAGCGGTGCCATTCCCAACCGAACACACCGCCTCGTCCAGTCCGCCCACATTGTAGAACTCGAACGGCTCCATCTCCACGAAGGTGGTCGAAGCGGAGAAGTTGACGGTCACAACGTTCACGCCGGGCTTGATATTCGAGGCATAGTAGAGACGCGAAACCGTATTCCCGTTCGCCGTATCGGTACACGAAGCCGCCTGCGTATACGTATTGCCGCCGATGTTATCCGCGAAAGAGACAGTCGGGGAGTTGGCGTTCCTATAGCGCAACCAAATGACCAGCGTGTTTCCAGCGCCAGTGGGATTCGGAAGCGGACAGTTGTAACTCGATACCGCATCGGTCGGTCCACCGGTAACAGTATTGATGGGGCAGCCCGCGCCGTTGTTCGCATAAGCAGGTTGTACCGTGGCTTGATTTGCAACGGTAACCGAAACGGCTACCGAAGTCGCCTGATTCCCCGAGCTATCCGTGGCGACAGCGGTGAGGCTATGCGTACCGTTTGACAACGAAGTGGTGTCGAGCGAAAAACTATAAGGCGAAGACGTGTCGGCGCTGCCGACAGCGCTCCCATCCACCTCCAACTGCACGTTTGCCACCGCCACGTTGTCCGAGGCCGTGGCATTCACCGCTATCGTCCCTGCAACCGTGGCTCCCGATCCCGGCGAGGTGATCGATACCGTCGGCGGCGTGGTATCGCCCGATCCGCTGCTCGCCGCGAGGACGTTTAGTTCCGCCATCGAGACATAAGGGCCGCCAGTGATCTCACTGAGTGCACGCAACTGAACGTAGCGCGCGCTCGTGGCGGGAAAAAGCACTTGAATCGCTGGCGGTACGGAGGCTCCCGGACAGCCGGTCTTAGCCGTTCCGTAATTTAACGTTCCGCTTGAGACTGGGCTTCCCCAATTCACGCCATCTAAGCTCACGTAAAATTGGTACTGAGAAATCCAGCCGTGGGAACAGCCGTCTTGCCGCGGTAGATACGTGAACCCACCGATGCTGTAAGTGGTTCCCAAATTGATCTGAATGTTATGCGGGACTCCTGGAGTGCTCGGACAAATCTGCGTATGCCAAAAGGTAGCTGGATTCCCATCAAAGCTGTTCACCGCAGCATAATTTCCGCAGGTCGTTTCCTGGCTATCCACCGACAACAACTTCCATCCGCTTTTCGGGATTGCCGTGCCAGCACTAGGACTCTGAACGTTCAATACCGCCGAGGCCGTGCCTCCGCCGTAGCTGGCAGTACTGACGACCGATGTCGTAGCTTTCACCGAATTCGTGCTCAACACGAAACTGGCGTTCATGGCTCCAGCAGGGACGCTAACACTGGCTGGTACCGTGACCGCCGAAGGGTTGGCGCTGCTTAGGCTCACCACTGCGCCCGAGGATGGTGCTGCGGCGCTCAGCGTCACTGTTCCCTGGGAAGTATTGCCTCCTAATACCGCGCCCGGGCTAACCGTTAGCGAGCTAACTGCCGGTGCCGACACTACGAGCGTTGCTGTCTGCGTGGCTCCCCCGTAACTCGCGGAGATCACAACCGATGCGGATGCCGTCACGGAACCGCCTGTTGCGGTAAACGTCGCGCTGTTAGCTCCCGATGCGACACTTACGCTGGCCGGCACGCTGGCCGCCGCGGTATTGCTGCTGGTAAGCGCCACCACCGCGCCAGATGCTGGGGCAGCTGTACTTAGCGTCACCGTCCCTTGGGATGTGGTGCCTCCCGCTATACTGCTCGGGTTCAGCGTGATGGACGACAATGTGGCCGACGATCCGCTGCTCGCCGCGAGGACGTTTAGTTCTGCCATCGAGATATAGGGGCCGCCGGTAATCTCACTGAGTGCACGCAACTGAAGGTAGTGTGCGCTCGTGGCTGGAAAAAGCACTTGGATCGCTGGCGGCATTGAGGCTCCCGGACAGCCGGTATTAGCCGTTCCGTAGTTTAAGGTTCCGCTTGAGACTGGGCTTCCCCAATTCACGCCATCTGAGCTCACATAAAATTGGTACTGAGAAATCCAGCCGTGGGAACAGCCGTCTTGCCGCGGTAGATAGGTGAACCCGCTGATGCTGTAGGTGGCCCCCAAGTTAATCTGGATGTTATGGGGAACCCCCGGAGTGCTTGGGCAAAATTGCGTATGCCAAAAGGTAGCTGGATTCCCATCAAAGCTGTTCACCGCAGCATAATTTCCGCAGGTCGTTTCCTGGCTATCCACCGACAACAACCTCCAGCCGCTTTGCGGGATCACTTGCTGAGCAGAACACTTGGCTGCACTTGCGATAAGAATGAAGAAGACTGCGAATGTCATTTTTAGTCGCAGCGAGATTTTTGTGGCCGAGCGCATGACTAGAACCCCCACGTGAAGTAAGCATTGTAGATATAGAATTATATAGTTATAATTGGCGTTCGCCTCGATAAGCAGGGAACCGCGTGCAGCGCGTCGGCTAAGTACTCGTCAATTAATTACTTTTTGCTTAAGTGTCAGTGATG
>Ga0307476_10000613_pt1 | contig 25953 bp, 29 predicted proteins | sample atmos_gasesECM2C_2_FD_203314 | JGI IMG/M metagenome (GOLD analysis project Ga0307476, IMG submission 203314) | Hardwood forest soil microbial communities from Morgan-Monroe State Forest, Indiana, United States - atmos_gasesECM2C_05 | ecosystem: Environmental > Terrestrial > Soil > Temperate...
TGTGCAGCGAGCGCTTCAGCCCATTGACGACGGCGGTCAAGAGATCGAGGCCCTTGATGCGCTGCGCCGCCCAATCGGCCGAAATCTCGTCGCACGACATGCCCCACACCTTCTCGGTGTAGGTCTTAAAGAAAATCTGAAACAGCCGCTCGCCGAACTGGTTGCGGACCCATTCATGGAAGGTGCGCGCCGGCGTCACGGGAAAGGTTTTGGCATAGGCGTAGGACAGCATGCAGGCGGCCGAGGTGAAGACGCCGAGCTTGAGCAGCGCCTCGAACGCTTTCAGCGGGTAGGAGAAAAACAGGCCGTTGTAATAGATGCGCGACAGCCGCGGCCGGGCGATGAAATCGTCGGGCAGGATCTCCCGCCACAGCGCCACGACCTCCTTTGCCTTGGAGAAGAAGCGGTGGCCGCCGATATCGAACAGGTAGCCGTTGTAGTCGACCGTGCGGCTGATGCCGCCGACATAGATCGGGTCGCGCTCGATGATGATGACGGAACGCGCCTCCTTGGTCAGGCAATAGGCGGCCGTGAGGCCGGCGGGCCCGGCACCGATCACGAACACTTCGGCATCGACGGTCATGATTGCAGCTTTCAGGTGGGATGCTGCGGCCCGGGGGCGGGCTGGTGCGGCCGGAAGGCGAACAGCGCCTGGCCGCTATAGGAGACCAGCGCCCCGGAGGCGGCGCCGATGATCACGGCGAGCTGCGGCATCGCGTTAAGCACGCTAACGATCAGGGCGGCGAAGACGGCGTAGCTGACGGCCTGGGCCGAGGCGGCGACCGCGGCATAGCGCAAAGCTTCATCGGCCGAGCGACGGCCGCTGCGGTCGAAGGTCAGCGCGCGGTTGAGCCGCCATGTCACCAGCGTTGCGATGGCGAGCGAGAGGAGCCGCGCCAGCAGCGGGTGGGGGGCCTGCGCGATGATGAGGGTGAAAACCGCGAGGTCGGTAATCAGGCCGAGGCCGCCGACGCCGAGAAAGCGCAGTGGCCGCGGCAAAACTGCAAAAAACCGGCGAACGGGGTCATGGTCGCGGCTCGCATGGCAGGGCAATTTGCCCGCCGCCGCGCCGAACTCGACATTGCTGCGACCCATGACGCCTTCCCACTCGCGGGCGGCCGTTTGGCGCCGTTTCCGGCCGGCCTGGGGCCCGTTGTCCCTTTGCCCGCGTCATCCGTGGCAGGCTTTTCTTAATGTCGGGCTAGCGTGGTGGGGCGAATTCGCGGCGCGGCGCGACACCGTTAAAAGACCCTCAATCCGATGCTGCGTCCGTTGCCGCGACCCGATCGATGATCTGGCCGATCGTGCAGTAACTCAATCGGTTGTGCTGTCTTGCGGCCCGATAGCGCCCTCCTATATGAGCCAAGGGAAATCGTTTTGAGGCAGTGGTCCTGGACCGCGCTTGGGGCGATTGAGAGTTGCATAAGGGGGTCGGACTGAGGGCGCCATTCGGGCCTGCCCGACCTGCCGCAAGAGAGAGGATTTAGGACCATGGGCAAGGTCATCGGTATCGATCTCGGGACCACGAATTCCTGCGTCGCCGTCATGGAAGGCAAGACGCCGAAGGTCATCGAGAACGCAGAGGGGATGCGCACTACGCCATCCATCGTAGCTTTCACCGACGAGGGCGAGCGGCTCGTCGGCCAGCCGGCCAAACGCCAGGCAGTCACCAATCCCGAACGCACCATTTTCGCCGTCAAACGCCTGATCGGCCGTCGTTATGACGACCCGATGGTGGATAAGGACAAGAAGCTCGTCCCCTACAAGATTTCGCGCGCCTCAAACGGTGACGCCTGGGTCGAGATCGAGGGCAAGAGCTATTCGCCGTCGCAGATTTCCGCCTTCATCCTGCAGAAGATGAAGGAGACCGCGGAGGCCTATCTGGGCGCCAAGGTCGAGCAGGCGGTCATCACCGTTCCGGCCTATTTCAACGACGCGCAGCGCCAGGCCACCAAGGACGCCGGCAAGATCGCCGGCCTCGAAGTGTTGCGCATCATCAACGAGCCGACGGCGGCGGCGCTGGCCTATGGCCTCGACAAGAACAAGGCCGGCACCATCGCGGTCTATGACCTCGGCGGCGGCACCTTCGATATTTCCATTCTCGAAATCGGCGACGGCGTGTTCGAGGTGAAGTCGACCAACGGCGACACCTTCCTCGGCGGCGAAGATTTCGACATGCGGCTGGTCAACTATCTGGCCGACGAGTTCCAGAAAGAGCAGGGCATCGATCTGCGCCGCGACAAGCTCGCTTTGCAGCGGCTCAAGGAGTCCGCCGAAAAGGCCAAGATCGAGCTGTCGTCGACGACCCAGACCGAGATCAATCTGCCGTTCATCACCGCCGACGCCTCGGGACCGAAACATCTGACCATGAAGCTCACCCGCGCCAAGTTCGAGGCGCTGGTCGACGACCTGGTGCAGAAGACGATCGAACCGTGCCGCCAGGCGATCAAAGACGCAGGCCTCAGCGCCGCGGAGATCAACGAGGTGGTCCTGGTCGGCGGCATGACCCGCATGCCGAAAGTGCAAGAGGTCGTGAAGCAATTGTTCGGCAAGGAGCCGCACAAGGGCGTCAATCCCGACGAAGTCGTCGCGGTCGGTGCGGCGATCCAGGCCGGCGTGCTGCAAGGCGACGTCAAGGACGTGCTGTTGCTCGACGTCACCCCGCTGTCGCTCGGCATCGAGACGCTGGGCGGCGTGTTCACCCGGCTGATCGACCGCAATACCACGATCCCGACCAAGAAGAGCCAGGTGTTCTCCACCGCCGAGGACGGCCAGACCGCGGTGACGATCCGCGTGTTCCAGGGCGAGCGCGAGATGGCGGCCGACAACAAGATTCTCGGCCAGTTCGATCTCATCGGCATTCCGCCGGCGCCGCGCGGCGTGCCGCAGATCGAGGTCACGTTCGACATCGACGCCAACGGCATCGTCAACGTCTCGGCCAGGGACAAGGGCACCGGCAAGGAGCAGCAGATCCGCATCCAGGCGTCGGGCGGCTTGAGCGAGGCCGACATCGACAAGATGGTCAAGGACGCCGAGGCGCACGCCGAGGAAGACAAGAAGCGCAAAGCCCAGGTCGAGGCCAAGAACCACGCCGAGGCTCTGGTCCATTCGACCGAGAAGACTTTGGCCGAGCATGGCGCAAAAGTCGGCGAGGCCGACCGGCGCGCCATCGAGACCGCGCTAGCCGACCTCAAGGAAGCCTTGAAGGGCACTGACGCGGACGCCATCACCACTAAGGCCAACGCATTGGCCCAAGCGTCGATGAAGCTCGGCGAGGCGATGTACAAGCAAGCCGAGCAGCAGCCCGGCGGCGGCGGCGGCGAAGGCGGCGGCGGTGCCGAAGCCAAGAAGGACGATGTCGTCGATGCCGAGTTCACCGAGGTCGACGACGACAAGAAGAACAAGAAATCGGCTTGATCGGTCGTTCGATGCCGCGACGAGCCTGCAAATCCGCACCCCCGCCCGCAAGACGGGGGTGCGCATTTTTTTTAACTGATTTTTTGCTTGGAAATGATTGGACATCATCAGGGACGCAATGATGGCCAAGCGCTGCTACTACGAGTCGCTCTCAGTCGAGCGCACCGCAAGCGACGGTGACATCAAGGCTGCTTTCCGCAAGCAGGCGATGCAGTGCCACCCGGATCGCCATCCGGGCGACCAGAACGCCGAGCATCGCTTCAAGGAAATCAACGAAGCCTACGAGGTCCTCAAAGACCCCGACAAGCGCGCGGCCTATGACCGCTACGGCCACGCCGCTTTCGAGCACGGCATGGGCGGCGGGGCGGCCGGCTTCGGCGCCGAATTCGCCACCACCTTCTCCGATATTTTCGACGATCTGTTCGGCATGGGCGGCGGCCGCCGCGGCCGCGGTTCCGGCCGCGAGCGCGGCGCCGATCTGCGCTACAACATGGAAATCTCGCTGCAGGACGCCTATGCCGGCAAGGCGGCGCAAATCCGCATCCCGACTTCGGTGACTTGCGAGGCCTGCTCCGGCTCCGGCGCCAAGGCGGGCACCAAGCCGAAAACCTGCCAGATGTGCGGCGGTCAGGGCAAAGTCCGCCACGCGCAAGGCTTCTTCACGCTGGAGCGCACCTGCCCCAACTGCCAGGGCCGCGGCCAATCGATCGACAGTCCTTGTGCGTCGTGCTCCGGCTCCGGCCGGGTCACGCGCGAGCGGACCTTGTCGGTCAACATCCCGGCCGGCGTCGAGGACGGCACCCGCATTCGCCTCGCCAGCGAAGGCGAAGCCGGCGTGCGCGGCGGTCCGCCGGGCGACCTCTATATCTTCCTGTCGATCGGCTCCCACCCGTTCTTCCAGCGCGAAGGCGCCGACCTGCACTGCCGGGTGCCGGTCTCCATGGTGACGGCGGCGATGGGCGGCGAGTTCGAGGTGCCGACCATCGACGGCAGCAAGACCCGGGTGAAGGTCCCTGAGGGCACGCAGTCCGGCCGCCGCTTCCGGCTTTCGGGCAAGGGCATGCCGGTGCTGCGCGCCCGGCAAAGCGGCGACATGTATGTGCAGGTCGTCGTCGAGACCCCGCAAAATCTCACCAAGAAGCAGCGCGAGCTATTGGCCGAATTCGACAAATTATCGTCGTCCTCGACGCAGCCGGAATCCACCGGATTCCTCGGCAAGGTCAAAGACTTCATCGACTCGCTCGGCTCGCGGGCGAATTCCGAATGAGCCTTTTGGCCGGCCGGGCGTTGTTACCGGAGCGGCTGGTCTTTGGCGCCCGGATGTTTTAAAAACGTCAAGATTTTGTCGTGTGGGATGCCATGTCTCTGCCGGCCCTGCAAAAGTTTGAAAAACAGATCGGACGGCACATTCGCCTCCTCGAGCTCAGGAAGACCCTTATCGAGCGCAAGATCGAGCGCCAGATCCGGCTGTTCGAGCAAAAGCGCGACGGTATCGGCAAGAAGATCGAAGCGCAGATCCGGCAATTCGAGCTCAAGCGGGGCATCCGGCTCGATGACGAAGTGCGTTTCATTCGCTCCTGGATCGAGCGGCCGCTGTCGATCGGCGCGGTGACGCCGTCGGGAAAAAACCTCGCCCGCACCATGGCGCGCTACGTCGATCCGAACAGTTCCGGGCCGGTGGTCGAGCTCGGGCCAGGCACCGGGCCGGTCACCGAGGCATTGGTCGAAGCCGGCGTCGATCCGGCGCGCCTGGTGCTGGTCGAATTCAATCCGACGTTCTGCCGGCTGCTGCAGAAGCGCTACCCCGACGCCACGCTGGTGCAGGGCGACGCCTATAGCCTGCGGCGGCTGCTCGAAACGCTGCTCATCCAGCCGGCCTCGGCCGTCGTGTCGGGCCTGCCGCTGGTGACCAAGCCGATCCGCGAGCGCTGGCGGCTCATTCGCGATGCCTTCGACCTGATGGTGCCTGGCGCGCCGTTCGTGCAGTTCACCTATTCGGTCGCTTCGCCGCTGCCGAAGCGGCTCGGCGGCTTCACCGCCGAAGCCTCCGAACGGATCTGGATGAACATCCCGCCGGCGCGGGTGTGGGTCTATCGGAAGACGGACGACGGACGACGGAGGACAGACGACAGATAGGCCGCTATCGTCTTATCCGTCCTCTGTCGTCCGTCGTCCGCTTATGCCCAAAATCCTCGTCATCCCGGGCTCGCTGCGCACTGGCTCGCACAATGCGCGGCTTGCCGCGCTCGCGACCAAGGAATTGGCGCTGGCCGAGGCCGAGGTGACGCGCATCTCGCTCCAGGATTATCCGCTGCCGCTGTTCGACGCCGATCTCGCCGCCGGTTCCGGATTGCCGGCCGCGGCGCTGCAGCTCAAGCGCATGATGACGGCGCATCAGGGCGTTTTCATCACCAGCCCGGAATACAGCGCGTCGGTGACGCCACTCATGAAGAACACCATCGACTGGATTTCGCGCGGGGGCGCGCGCGGCGAGGCGAATTACGCGGCGTTCAAAGGGCGGGTGTTCGCGCTCGGCGCGGCGTCGAGCGGTTCCGGTGGCGGCATGCGTTCGCTGATGGCGCTGCGGCAAATCCTCGAGCTTGGTTGCGGCGCTTTGGTGATTCCCGAACAGGTCTCCGTGCCGCGCGCCGACCAGGCGTTTGACGACATGGACAATCTGAAGGATGAAGTTTTGGCCGCCGCCCTCAAGACGGCGGTGCGCCGGCTGGTCGAGCTGGCGGGCGCTCTGGCGTGACCGCGCAAGGGGATCGATCGATGCAGCTTGAACCGCGCGACCGCTTGATCGTCGCCCTCGATCTGTCGTCGGTCGAGGCGGCGCAGGCCATGGTGGCAAAACTCGGCGACGCGGTTTCGTTCTATAAGATCGGCTATCAGCTCGCTTATGCCGGCGGGCTTGCTTATGTGGCCGCCCTGATCGACTCCGGCAAGCGCGTCTTTCTCGATCTTAAACTGCACGACATCGGCCACACCGTGGCGCAGGGCGTCAAGAGCGTGGCGAACAGCGGCGCGAGCTTCCTCACCGTGCATGCCTATCCGCAGACCATGAAGGCCGCGGTCGATGCGCGCGAGGGGAATTTGCGCATTCTTGCGGTCACCGTGCTGACCTCCTACGACGACGCCGATCTCGCCGCCGCCGGCTACGACGCCACCGTGCCGGAGCTGGCCACCGCGCGCGCCGCGCAGGCGCGCGACATCGGTGTCGACGGTGTGGTCTGCTCGGCCGAGGAAGCGGCGAAAATTCGCCCGATCGTCGGCGCAAAACTTAAGCTGGTCACGCCGGGCATCCGGCCGGCCGGCGCCGAAGCCGGCGACCAGAAACGCATCATGACGCCGGCTAAGGCGATCGCGGCGAGCGCCGATTATCTCGTGGTCGGCCGGCCGATCCTCGCAGCGCCCGATCCGAAAGCTGCGGCGGAAGCGATCGTCGCCGAAATCCGCACCGCCGCCCGATAACGAAAGAGGGAAACGAATTATGCCCAAGGGCTATTGGATTCCGCAAATCGATGTCAGCAACCCGGACGGCTACAAGGCCTACATGGCGGCGACGCCGCCGGCGCATGAAAAGTATCACGGCACCGCGCTGGTGCGCGGCGGCAAGATGGAAGTGGTGGAAGGCCGCGTTCGTTCCCGCGCGGTGTTGCGCGAATTCCCCGATTACTTAGCCGCGCTCGCCTGCTATCGCTCGGATGAATATCAGCGCGCCAAGCCGCTGCGCCTGCCGCATTCGCAGATCGATTTCATCATCGTCGAAGGCTACGACGGCCCGCAACCGCATCCGCAGCAAGGCGCAGCTCCGCCGCCCGCCGCTGCGAGCAAGGGCTATTGGATCGGCCAGGTCGATGTCACCGATCTCGAAGGCTACAAGCACTACATGGCGGCGAACCAGGCGCCGTTCGGCAAATACGGCGCGCGTTATCTGGTGCGCGGCGGCACCCGCGAAGTGCCGGAGGGCAAGGCGCGCGAGCGCATCGTAGTGCTGGAATTCCCGAGTTTCGAGGCCGCGCTCGCCTGCTATCGCTCGGATGAATACCAGGCGGCGAAGCAGCTGCGCGAAGGCAAAGGCATCCTCGACCTCGCCGTCGTCGAGGGCTACGGCGGCCCGAAGTTTTAAGGGATGTGTTTATCGCTGCCGTGATCTTGGCGAACTCCTTCTCCCGCAGAGGAGCGGGTTGGGGTGAGAGGTTCGAGAAGCGAAGAACAATCGCGGCAATCGCGCGCGTTCAGCCTGCTGATCATTTATCCGGCAGCTTGACCTTCCGGATCGCGGCGACGCATTCGTCCCAATCGCCCTCGAACACCTCCTGCTCGGCGCTGTCGAGCGCCTCCTTCAGTTGATCCGACTCCGGCTTGGGCGGATGCCGGGCCATTGCGGCCTTGATGGCTTTGATGCCGGCGAGACACGCGGATTTGTCGTCGGCCCAGGCGGGGCTCCCCGCCAGCACCAGAAACGCCACGGCGGCAAGCCAAGCTCGATTGCGCATCTTATTCACTCCTGTCTCGACATACCGGATTTGCCGGCTGAATGCCTAAAACGCAAAGCCGATGATAGCGGTTCCTGACGGCCCGCAAATCCCGATTCCGGCGGCCGCGGTTGCTGCCTTGGCAGCGTGCCGCTATACCCGCGACCACCGGAGACAAGACCCATGGCCGACATGCGGGTGGTGATTGCGGGAGCCGGCGGGCGCATGGGGCGCACGCTGATCCATGCCATTGCCGCGACCAAAGGCTTGGCGCTGGCCGGCGCTGTCGACGCGCCGGGCTCCGCGGTGATCGGCCGCGATGCCGGCGAGCTGGCCGGCCTCGGGCCGAACGGCATCAAGGTGGCGAGCGATGTCGCGCCGCTGCTCAAGGCCGCCGACGGCTTGATCGAGTTCACCATCCCCGCCGCCACGCTGGCCTTTGCCGAACTGACTGCAGCCGCCGGCCTCGTGCACATCATCGGCACCACCGGCCATTCCGCCGAAGAGGAAGCGCTGATTGCGCAAGCGGCCAACCGCGCGACCATCGTAAAATCCGGCAATATGAGTCTCGGCGTCAATCTGCTCGCCGCCTTGGTCAAGCGCGTGGCGGCGACGCTCAACGACGACTACGACATCGAAATCTTCGAGATGCATCACAACAAGAAGATCGACGCGCCGTCCGGCACCGCGCTGCTGCTCGGCCGCGCGGCGGCAGAGGGCCGCGGCATCGATCTGGCAAGGCACTCGGCGCGCGGCCGCGACGGCATGACCGGCGCGCGCAAGCCTGGCGACATCGGCTTCGCGTCATTGCGCGGCGGCACCGTGGTCGGCGAGCACAGCGTGATCTTCGCCGGCCCCGCCGAGCGCGTCGAGCTCACCCACCGCGCCGAGGACCGTTTGATTTTCGCCCGCGGCGCGCTGCACGCGGCGCTGTGGGCGCGCGGCAAGACGCCCGGGCTTTACTCGATGGCCGACGTGTTAGGGCTGGGCGACAACTGAGAACGCTGCCATGACGCAACAAGACGTCAAAAACAAGCAGCGCATAATCTATCTGCTCATTGCTTTGGGCTTTGCGGGCCTGATCGGCGCGCATGAAGTGACGGTAAACTGGCCGTCGACCGAAGATGATACGGCGATCATAACGGTGCCGTTTATTCTTGCGGCGGCCGGCACACTCTGTTTCGTCGCCGCCGGACTGTTGGCGCGCAAGCTGATGAAGGGCGGCGTTTCGCGATAGTCGCTGCGCGCGGCCGTCAGCGCGTAGGTGAAAGCGTATTCCGCCGCCTTCCGCGGCCATCTGGACTAAATTGGCTTCGGCGCGTTAAATTCGTGGCAAGAGCCGAGGCGGCGCCACATTCGAGTGCAGGCCATGGTCGATAAAATCACTGCTCAACGCGACGTGGAGTACTTTTACGAGCTGCTTGCGAAAGAGACCGACGAGAACCAGCGCGTGATACTGCAACGCTTGCTCGCGGAAGCAGAAAAACTGCGGCAGTCGGACGACCGAGAGGAAGCAATCAACAAGAAACCGAACGCCGGCCAAGTCGACAGCAAAGACGATTGAACTTTTGGCAGCTCTACGGGCCAGCTTTGCAGGATACCCGAGCCGAGTCGAAGGCACGCCATGTCGCCCTACAAAGTCTTGGTCGATGATAACTACGATTACATGGACCAGGATAGACGCTACGAGTACGGAGTTTTCCGCACCGCTGAGGAGGCAATTTCGGCGTGCAAAGGCATCGTCGATTCGAATCTGAATGGCTTCATGAAGCCGGGCATGACAGCTTCCGAGCTCTATGACGCCTATACGGGCTTCGGCGATGACCCATTCATTGTGGGCGTGAATTCGGATGACGAAGCCGTCCGTTTTTCAGCATGGGAATATGCGGAGGAACGTAGCCGGCTCGTCGCTTCTCAGCGCAAAGGATGAGTTCGAATCTTTGGCGCGGGAAGGTGGGGCGGAATAGCGATGCGCATTCCATCCTCTTGCGCGGTTCGGCGGATTACGCCTTCGGCTAATCCGCCCTATGGGTTAGGGGCTGCGCGCCGACGGTTGGCGATAGTCGTTGCTGTCGGCCGCCGCCTTATTCCGCCGCAATCGCCGGGTCGGCGATGAATTGCGACGCCCACACCTTGCGGCGCTTCAGGTTGGCGCGGTAGAGCGCCTCGAATTCGGCCTCGGGGAAGGAATGAGTCGAGGGCCGCGCCATCAGCGCGCCGCTCCAGGCCTTGAGTCGCGGGAATTTTTCGATTGTACCGAGCGGCCTGACGCGATCGAGGAACACATAGCGCTGCAGGAACGGCGCATAGGCGGCGTCGACCAGCGAATATTTGGCGCCGTTGAAGAACGGCCCCGCGCCTTGTTTCTCCAGCGCCCGTTCGAGCCGCTCGAACGGCAACGGGATTTTCTCGGCGGCGGCCTTGTAGGCGGCCTCGTTTTCGGCATAGCCGGTCGCCGTCACTGCGCTGGCAAAGGTCGGCACATAATCGGTCCAGGCGCGGTTGATGGCGCGCAGCACCGCATCGTCGGGATGCAGCCGCGGCGCAATCGTCTCATCGAGATATTCGGCGATCGCATTCGACTCGAACAGCGACACCGTGTCGTCGACGCGCAGCACCGGCACTTTCTTGTGCGGCGAAATGGCGAGGAACCAGTCGGGACGATTGTCCGGCTCGATGTGACGGAACTCGAACGTGATGTTTTTCTCGCGCAACACGATCGCCGCGCGCTGCACCCACGGGCAGGTCTTGAAGCTTACGAGCAGATATTTCGTCATGATGTCCTCGCTGAGATGGGCGCGATGTTTCCGTGAAATTGTATTGTACTTTGTGAAGTAAGGGAACGGCGCGTCAACCGATATAAATGGGCCGCTGGCGAGAGCGGAGTCTTCCTTAAATCAGCGCTTCGTCCGCGCGCCTACCGACTGCGCTGCGCAGCGTCGCTCACGATCCTGTAGGCCTCGGCCAGCGCCGGCTTCTCCTTGGAAATATCGTCGCCGACGCTGGACAGCGTCTTCAGCAATTCCGCCTGCTCGTCGGCGGGCAAGCTGACCAATTCGCCGCCGGCGTCCGTCCAGACCTTGGCCGCCGCGCCGTCGATCTCGTTGGCGCGCTGTTGGAAGCTCGTGACGGTGCCGGCGGCATCCTTCTCGACGATCTGCTGCAGATCGGGAGGCAGCGCATCGAACCATTTCTTGCTGAGCTCGACCAGATAGAAGATCGCGGCGTGGTTCGTCAGGGTGATGTATTTGGCGGCGTCATAGAAGTGCAGGCCGCTGAGCAGTTCGACGCCGGCGACCGAGGCGTCGAGCGAGCCTTGCTGGAGCGCCGTCATCACATCGCCGGGCGACATGGCGACCGGCGTGGTGCCGAGCCGCTTGAACGACGCTGACTGGAACTCGGAGGCAAAAATCCGGATTTTCTTGCCCTTGAAATCGGCCAGATGGCGGATCGCATTCTTGGCGACCACCTCCGAGGGTTCGGCATAGGCGACGGCGACGCCGTGCAGCCCTTTCTCGGCGCCGAGCGCGAGATAGAATTTCTGCACCGCAGGGTCGGCGGCAACGCGATGGCCCTGGGCCGCGGAGGTCACCAGGCCCGGCGCCGCCAGCACCTCGAAACGCTCATCGACGCCGACGAAGAACTCCGGCGGGATGACGGCGCACTGGATGGCGCCGAACTGCGTGCCTTCGATCTGCCGCGGGATGGCGCCCAGTTGGCTCGCCGGATAAATCTCGACCTTGATGCGGCCGCCGGAATCCTTCTCGACGGCGGCGCCGTAGGCCTTGGCGTATATATCGAGCGCCGCATTGAGCGTCGGCGTCGTGATCTTCATCGTGAAGGTCTTGTCCTGCGCCTGCGCCGGCCCAACCGTCAGCGCCACCACGAGCGCGCCCGCGGCCGCCACCGGACCTGCCCGCCATTGCCTGCACGAAAAGCTCATGTCGTCCTCCCTGTCGGTTCTTTGCTTGGTTGTTTAGCGAGTTTCGCCGCGACCGCAAATCGACTGCCGATTGTCCGGGCTGCGGCAAAGCGGCCCCTCAATCGGCGCGCAGCAGCGAGTGGCCGGTCATTTCCTTCGGCTTCGGCAATTCCATCAGCTCGAGCAAGGTCGGCGCAATGTCGGCGAGGCGGCCTTCGCCGACCAGCGCGCGGTTGCGGGCGCCGAGCAGCAATAGCGGCACCGGGTTGGTGGTGTGCGACGTGTGCGGGCCGCCGGTCGCGGGGTCGCGCATCATTTCGCAATTGCCGTGGTCGGCGGTGACAAGGAGCGCGCCGCCGGATTTCTGGATGGCGTCGGCGATGCGGCCCAAGCCGGCGTCGACCGTCTCCACCGCCTTGATCGCTGCCGGCAAACTGCCGGTGTGGCCGACCATGTCGGGATTGGCGTAGTTGAGAACGATCAAATCGTATTTGCCGGAAGCGATCGCCTCGACCGCCTTGTCGGTGAGCTCAGGCGCCGACATTTCCGGCTGCAGATCGTAGGTCGCGACTTTGGGCGAGGGCACCATGATGCGGTTCTCGCCGCGATAGGGCTCTTCGCGGCCGCCGTTGAGGAAATAAGTGACGTGCGGATATTTCTCGGTCTCCGCCATGCGCAATTGGGTGCGGCCGGCGTCGGCCACGACTTCGCCGAGGATGTGGGCGAGCGGCTGCGGCGGGAAGATCGTCTGCATGAATTTGTCCAGCTCTTCCGAGTATTGGGTCATGCCGACCGCGGCGGCGAAGCGCACGAGGCGCTTACGTGAAAAGCCGGAGAAATCGGGATCGAGCATGGCGCCCAAAATTTCCCGCACCCGATCGGCGCGGAAATTGAAGCACAGCACGCCGTCGCCATCCTTCATGCCGCGATAGTCGCCGACCACGGCCGGAACGATGAACTCGTCGTATTTTTTGTTGGCATAGGCGTCGGCGACAACGGCCGGCGCGTCGGGGAAGCGCGGGCCCTCCGCTTCGACGATGGCGTTGTAGGCCTTGGCCACGCGCTCCCAGCGCTTGTCGCGATCCATGGCGTAATAGCGGCCGCACACCGTGGCGATCGCAACGGATGTCGGCAGCGCGGCGATGAGGCGCTTGATGTCGTCGCCGGCCGATTGCGGCGGGGTATCGCGGCCGTCGGTGAACGCGTGGACCAGCGTCGGCACGCCGGCGTCGGCAAGAATTTTTGCCAGCGCCGCGGCGTGATCCTGATGCGAGTGCACGCCGCCGGGCGAAACCAAGCCGATGAGATGACAGGTGCCGCCGCTGTTCTTGAGCTTTGCGATCAGGTCGCCTAGCGCCGGCGCGCGCTTGATGTCGCCGTCGGCGATTGCGCCGCCGATGCGCGGCAGATCCTGCATGACGACCCGGCCGGCGCCGATGTTGAGGTGGCCGACTTCGGAATTGCCCATCTGGCCGTCGGGCAGGCCGACGTCGTTGCCCGAAGTATGCAGGAAGCCGTGCGGCCCATCCTGCCAGAGACGGTCGAAGGTCGGCGTCTTGGCCTGGCGTATGGCATTGTCGGCGGGATCGTCGCGCCAACCCCAGCCGTCGAGAATCACCAGCATCACCGGCCGCCGCCGCTGCATTTCCCTTGGCCCTTCGCGTGTTGAAGGCCGGGTATTGCGGATTGCGGCGGCAGCGTCAATCAGAGGTTCACCACTGATCGGGTGTCGGCGTCATGCCGCCGCCCCAACCTGTCCGGCCTCCCAGCCGAGCATCGCCCGCTTGCGGGTGATGCCCCAATGATAGCCGGTGAGCTCGCCCGACTTGCCGACGACACGATGACACGGCACCACGAACGACACCGGGTTCTTGCCGACCGCGGCGCCGACGGCGCGCGCGGCGGCAGGCGAGCGCACTTTGCCGGCGATGTCCGAATAGGTGACGAGGCGGCCCATGGGGATTTGCAGCAGCGTCTCCCACACCCGCACTTCCCAATCGGTGCCGATCAGCACCACGCGTAGCGGCTTGTCCTCATGCCATTGCGAGGAATCGAAAATGCGCCTGGCGATAGCCGCAGTGCGGGCGCTGTTCTCGACGTAAGTGGCCCGCGGCCAGCGCGCCTTCATGTCGGCGAGCGCGGCGGGCTCCTCGCCGGGATCGGCGAAAGCCAAGCCTGCCAGTCCGCGCTCGGTCGCCATCACCAAGGCGCTGCCGAACGGCGAGGGATGAAAGCCGAAAAAAACCGTCAAACCTTCGCCGCCCGACTTCCATTCGCCGGGCGACATCGCTTCGTGAGTCACGAACAGATCATGCAACCGGCCGGGGCCGGACAGGCCGACCTCATAAGTGGCGTCGAGCACGCTCGCAGAATCGCGCAGCAATTGCCGCGCGCCGTCGAGCGTGAGCGCCTGCAAAAACGCCTTCGGCGTCAGTCCGGCCCAGCGGCGGAACAGATGATGCAGCTCGGTCGGCGTGACGCCGGCGGCTTCGGCGATGGCTTCGATCTCGGGCTGCTCGCGCCAATGGCCGCGGATATGGCCGATGGCGCGGCGCACGACATCGTAGTCGGCGGCCGCGGCCGCGAGCGGCATCGGATTTTGGATGCGATCGGGTGACAACATGGGAGCCTCCATTGATTGCTCCCGATCTAGGCCCTGATCATCAATCAAACCACCCGGTTTCTGTGTTCCATTCCTCCCCCTGAAAGGGGGAGGTCAGGTGGGGGTCCGCGGCGGCAACGCTTGCAAAAGCCTCACGGCCGCGGACCCCCACCTTGCTCGCTTCGCTCGCGTCCTCCCCCTTCCAGGGGGAGGTTTAGATGACCGTGCGCGTCGGGCCGCGCCTCGCCTCGCCGAGCGCCGCCGACAGCGCGCTGGCGAAACTTTTCTTCTCGTCGGGGCCCAAAAATCCGGCGATCGACAGCCGCCTGCCGTGCGACACCAGGAACAGCCGCTCGATGCCGAATTCCTCGTGCACGATGCGGTCGAGCCGCACCCATACCGGATTGAGCGTCCATTCGCGCACCTCGCCGCGCTGGCTGATCTTGCGCACGGTGAGCTCCGTGGCGGTCACCGTCACCTCTTCATAGGCGCGGGCGCTGCGGTAATTGGCGCGGAATGCCCAATACACCAACAGCACGTCGAGGCCGAAAAAGCCGAACACCGGCCAGGCGCCAAGCATCAGGAACACCATGCCGGAAGCGAAACTGATGCCGCCGATGCACAGCATGAAAATGACAAAGCCGGTCGAGCTCAACGAGCGATGCGGCGTGATGATCGCGGAAAAGAGCGTAGGTTCGGCGGGCAGGTCGCTGGTGTCGTCGTCCATGGCGGTTATTATACCGGCAAGATGGCGCGCAAAACACCCAAGCAAAAGAGGTCTCAGCAAAGATTGAAGGCCGCCCGCAAGGGCAAGGCGGCGCGGCTCAAGAGCCGCAAGGCGCAGGCCAAGGCCGACGTAAAGGCCGCCCACGGCGAACTGCCGCAATGGAGCAAAGCCGAGATCGAGGAAGCGTTCCGCCGCTTCGAGGCCGCCAACCCGGCGCCGAAGGGCGAGCTGCAGCATATCAATCCGTTTACGCTCTTGGTCGCCGTCGTGCTGTCGGCGCAGGCGACCGACGCCGGCGTCAACAAGGCGACGCCGGCTCTGTTCGCGCTCGCCGATACGCCGGAGCAGATGGCGAAGCTCGGCGAAGCCAAAGTGCGCGATCTGATCAAAACCATCGGGCTATATCGCACCAAGGCCAAAAATGTCATCGGGCTATCGCAGCAGCTCATTGAAAAACACGGCGGCAAAGTCCCGCACGACCGCGAGGCGCTGGAAGCGCTGCCAGGTGTCGGCCGCAAGACCGCGAACGTGGTGCTCAACATCGCCTTCGGCGAGCCGACCATCGCAGTTGACACCCACATCTTCCGCGTCGGCAACCGCACCGGCCTCGCTGTCGGCAAGACACCGCTCGACGTCGAGATGAAGCTGATGGAGGTGGTGCCGGAACGCTACCGGCTACACGCCCATCACTGGCTCATCCTGCACGGCCGTTACACCTGCATCGCGCGCCGGCCGCTGTGCGAGAAGTGCATCATCGCCGACCTGTGCAAATGGCCGGGGAAGACGGTGAACGCGCCGCCTACTTGAGAAAGTATGTTGCGTCGGGCTTGCGCATGCGAACTCCCTCTCCCCGGCGGGGAGAGGGTTGGGGTGAGGGGGCTCGGACGCTTCAGAACTTTCTCCAACGCCGAACCCCCTCATCCTATCCTTCTCCCCTCCGGGGAGAAGGGACGCAGCGTAGGCGCCCGTCATTGCGAGCAAACGGGTCCAGCCCGAAGCGGCCGGCCCGATGACAGGCTCCGCGAAGCAATCCAGCGCTGAGGTTCCGGCTGGATTGCTTCGTCGCTATCGCTCCTCGCAATGACGAGCGTTACGCCCTAGCCACGCGCTCTTCGGCCATCACGTGCAGCGCTGCGCGGTCGAGCTTGTTGGTCGAGGCCAGCGGCAATTCGTCGACGAACCAGACGAAGCGCGGGTGCTGGTAGGCCGGCGCGTTGGCGAGCGCGAAACGCTTGACCGCCTCGCCGTCGAGCGCGCGGCCGGGTTTTGCGATGACGAAGGCGACCGGCTTCTGGCCCTTGATGTCGTCGTCGATCGGCACCACCGCGGCCTGGGCAATGTCGGGATGGCGTTCCAGCATGCGCTCGACGTCGGCGGGATATATGTTTTCGCCGCCGGAGACGAACATATCGTCTACGCGGCCGACGAAATAATGAAAGCCATCGGCATCGCGGCGGAACACGTCGCCGGTGATATAAAAACCGTCCGGCGTGAGCGGCGGCGCGACGTCGGGGCGATTGTGATAGCCGAGCATCAAGGCCGGACATTTCATTTCCAGCACGCCTTGCACGGCGTTGCGGTTTTCGCCGTCGACGAGGCGCAGCGAAACTAAAGGATGCGGATAGCCGACCGAAAGCTCGGGCTGCGGCAGCCCTAACGGGTGCGGCCCGAACACCACCGGCCCGGCCTCGGTGGTGCCATAGGCATTGGTCACCGCGGCGCGCGGCAGGGCCTCGCGCAGCGCCGTCACCAGGCTTGAAGAGACCGGCGCCGAGCCCATGCGCACGAATGCGACGCTGGACAGATCGGTCGCTTGGAGCAGCGCCGTCTCGCGCAGCATCATGGCGATCATCGGCGGCACCGCGGTGAGCCACGTGCAGCGATAGCGCCCGATCGCCGCGATATAGGCGGGCGCCGAAAATTGCGGCAGCAGCACGATGGTGGCGTGCGCCGCGCAGGCCAGCTTGGTCAGCGCCAGCGCGTTCATGTGGTAGAGCGGCGCGGCGACGAGATAACGATGCCGATCGAGTCCCGGCGCCAGCCGCATCTCGACGACCCAGATGTGACTTTGGTGCGAGAGCACGACGCCCTTCGGCGTGCCGGTCGATCCGGAGGTGTAGAGAAACATCGCCGGCTCGTCCTGCGCCGGGATCACGGCGTCGAACGGGCCGGGATCGAGAAAGGCATCGAACGCCGCGCCGAATGTCACGCCGGCGATGTCGGGCGGGCAGTCGGCGGCGCGCGGCGCGTCGCAGAATACGAGCTTGGCGCCGGCATCGCGGATGATGAAATGAATGGTGTCGCGCGGGAATTTGAAATTCACCGGCACCGCGACCAGGCCCGCGCGCATGATGCCGTAATAGGCGGCGATATATTCGGTACGGTTGGCGGATAGCAGTGCGATCCTGTCGCCGCGCTGCAAGCCGCGCTTGACGAGCGCGCGCGCGACGCCCTTCGCCATCGCATCGAGCTGCGCGAAGGTGAAATCCCGGGGGCCGTGCTCGCCGCCGAGGTCAACGACCGCGATCTTGTTCAGATCGCGATCGCGCCGGATGAGATCGCCGAGATTGGTGAAGCCACTAGGGATTGCGCGACTCCACGAAAGCCGCCAGCGCGATCAGGTCGCTGTCGGAGAGGTTGGCGACCACCGGCTTCATGAGGGCCACCGCCGTGCCGACACGCGTGCCGCTTTTGATGTCGTTGAGCTGACGATACATGTAGGTCGCGGTGCGGCCGGTGATCGGCGGTACTTCGCCCATGCCGCGCAGATCGGGGCCATGGCACATGCCGCACGGCACGGTCCGGCCGTTGTCGCCGGTGGTGGCGAGCGTGCGGCCGCGGGTGATGGCGCCCTCCGGCACGTTGTCGATGAAGCCGGAATGCGGATCGCGTAGTTTTGCCTCGGTCTCGTCCTTGGGCAGCACGATGATGCGCTGGCCGGTCGGTTCGGTTTCGTTGCCTTCGCTCGCAAAGCGCATGCCGCCGGCGCCCACATAGCTCTTCGGCACGGTGTCGGTCTCTTTGACGACATTGTAGCCGGTGGTCGGCTTGAGCTTGGCGAAGTATTCCGCGGCGTCCTTGATGTCGTCGCCGGACAGCACCTGCGCCATGGCGATCATGACGCCGGCGCGCGGATTGTTGCGCTGGCCCTGCTTGAACGCGTTCATCTGTCGGATGATGTAGCCCGCCGGCAGGCCGGCAAGGCTCGCGGATTCCGGATGGCCGTCGCCCGAAGGCAGATGGCATTGCGCGCAGGCGCGGCCGGCGGGCTTCGGTCCGCCGTGTGCCACCACTTGCGGCATGGCGGGATGCTCGTTGGGGAACCAATCGGGCGGATTGTACGGATCGTCGATCTGCGCCTGGGTATAGTGCTGGGTGCTGCCCGGAACCGATTTCTCCACGGTGTTATCGAGCTGGCCCGGCGGCGGCGTCACCGGATAGGCCCAGTCCGGCTGGTCGGCGGCGAAGGCCACGACTGAGAGCGCCGCGGTCAGGGTGAGTCCGAGCAAAACTTTCATCGTCCTTCCTCTCAAGTTTCAAGACGTTTTTGGTTGAGCGGTCAGATAGGTGCCGCGGCCGCTGGCGATCAGCTTGCCGTCCTTGTCAAGAATCTGCGCCTCGGCGGTGGCGAACTGCGAGCCGCCGCGGATCACCTTGCCGCGGGCGATGAGATCGCCCGGCATGGCGGCGCGGTGATAATCGACGCGCAGATCGATGGTCGGCACGCCGCGTCGGGTCTGCTTCACCATCGCCCAATCGGCGGCAAGATCGATCAGCGCCGCAAGAATGCCGCCGTGGGTATAGCCGCGCTCTTTGTTGACGACCCATTCCTCGCGCCAGGTCGCCTTGATCTCGATGCTGTCGTCGCCGACCGCGACGACCGTGAGCCCGAGCCACTGATGAAACGGCGCGCGGGTGACCAGCGCCTGGACTTGCTCCAATGTCACTTGTTCGCTCATGATTGCACCTGACGACGGATGACGGACGACGGAGGACGGATGAAGAGCAGGCGGCTCGCATCGAACCCGTCCTCTGTCGTCTGTCCTCCGTCGTCCGTCATCTGTCGGGCGTCCTCCGTCACGGCTTCACCACCACTTTGCCGATGACCTCGCGGTCTTGAATGAGGCGCAGGCCTTCGCGGGCCTCTTCGAGCGGCAGCACCTTGTCGATCGCCGGCTTGATCTTGCCGGCGCCGATCAGTTCCATCAGCGCGGCGAGATCGTCGTCGTAAAAGCTGTTGGAGCCGATGATTTGCAATTCAAAGCTCCAGACGTAGCGGAGATCTTCCTTCGGGTCGTAGCCCGCGGTGGCGCCGCAGACCAGCAGCTTGCCGCCGCGCTTGAGACAGCGCAGCGACGGCACCCAGGTATCGCCGCCGGTGAAATTGATCACCACGTCGACGCCGCCGTCGTAACTGCGGCGCTGCGGCTTGCCGTATTTTTCGACCGCCCATTTCGACCAGTCGGTCTTGGTGTAGTCGATCGCCTCGTCGGCGCCCATGGCTTTGAGCCGTTCGAGCTTTGCCGCGCTCGACGCGCAAGCGATGACTTGGGCGCCGAGCATCTTGGCCAGCAGCACGCAGCCGGTGCCGACGCCGCCCGAGGCGCCAAGCACCAGCACGCGCTCGCCGGCTTTGACGGTACCGTGGGTGATCAGCATGCGATGCGCGGTGCCGTAGGCGACCGGCAGCGATGCCGCCGCCTCGAAGCTGACGCCCGCTGGCATGGCGACGAGTTGGTCGGCCGCGACGGCGCAATATTCGGCCATGCCGCCGTCGAGCATCTCGCCCATCAGGCCTTTCTTCTTGTTCACCGGATTGACCAGCACCCTGTCGCCGGCCTTCCAGCCGCTGACGCCGGCGCCGACCTCGGCGATCTCGCCCGCCATATCGAGGCCGATGATCACCGGCAGCGGCACCTTGATGCCCGGCATGCCGCGCACCGTGAACACATCGTGGTAGTTGAACGAGGCCGCGCGCACGCGGATGACCACGTGGCCGTCGCCGGCCTTGGGCGTTGGGTAATCGTCGACGACGTCGAGATCGTCGAGGCTGCCGTGGCGGCGTAATACCAGGGCTTTCATTGTAATTGCGCTCGCTTCTGCTTCCCTTTGGCATCGGGCTGCTGCCATTGATCTCCTAGCACAGCCTTGACACAATCCACTGATGAGATTTGAAATTCTCGGCGAGCTTACAGACGTTGAGACGTTTGCTACAGGGTCCGGAATCCGCGAAATCGCGCGTCTGCGGCGAATCTATGGGCGCGGTCGTTGGCGAAAACGCAAGGGAATAGCGCGCGTGCGGTTGATGGATGGCTCTATTCATCTTGCCGAAGTGCACTGGTATGAAGCCGCCGGAATAGGGCGTAAGGAATTCAAGATCAAGCACCTGATTGAAGGCTGAATAAATATGGCAAAGCAGCAATCAAAACAGCTCGTCGTCTGTATCAATAACGAGGGATATCCGGCCTCGCTTGAGAAGAGAAAAATCTATCTCGCGCTCCGCGATGCGACGGCCGACAAACGCGGCCTCATTCGTGTCGTCGATGAATCGGGTGACGATTACCTTTATCCGAAAACATTCTTCCGATCGATCGCGCTACCACAAGCCATCAAGAAAGCCGTATTGGCTGCGGCCTAACGATGCAGGAAAACTTCCGCCACTTCCTCGACCGCCTGCGGCAGAACGGCGAGCTTGTCGACCTGCACCAGCCGGTCGACATCCGCCATATCGCCACCCTCTTCGATCAGGCCAAGACCGCGCTCCATTTCCACAACGTCATCGGTTACGACATGCCGGTGGTGTAGAGCAATGCGTGACAGCGGCGAGCGACTGCAGGCGGTCGAATATACCCGCGGCGTGGCCGCCTTCATGGTCATGTGGTTTCACTTTACCTACCTCCTGCCGGACGGCGTGCTGCGAGCCTCGGGCCTGTACGGCTATCTCGGCGTCGAGGCCTTCTTCGTCATTTCCGGATTCATCATTCCCTATGCCATGGACCTGCGCCATTACCGGCTCGGCAGGGACAGCTGGACATTCATCGGCCGCCGGATCATCCGGCTGGAGCCGCCCTATGTGATGTCGGTCCTGCTGATACTTTGCGTGCCATATCTGGCCGGGCTCACGCCGTGGTTCGACGGCGGCATGACCGCGCACGACGTCTATCGCGCCGCGCTGCATCTGTTTTATCTCGTGCCCTGGGCCGGGGAAGACTGGTTCAGCGCCGTCTATTGGAGCCTGGCGATCGAGTTTCAGTATTATTTCCTCGTGCTCGCGGCCGCGCCGGTTTTGCTCTACCGGAAAAATCTCTGGCCGCAGCGCGCGTTTTTCCTCGTCGTCATGGCGGCCGGCTATGGCAGCGGCGAAAGCCGCCTGGTCTTCATGTATCTGCCGGTGTTCGGCTTCGGTTTTCTGCAATTCCTGTTCATGCGGCGCGGCATGGCGCTGTGGGAAGCGCTAAGCTGGGCCGCCGCATTCGCGGCCGTCACGTTCACGCAGGACGGAACCTGGATGATCGGGGCGGTCATTGCGCTGGCCGCCTTGAATGCGCCGTGGCCGGCGCGGTGTGCGCCGCTGTTGTTTTTAGGCACCATTTCGTATTCGGTCTATCTGCTGCACGGCGCCATCGGCTTCAGCGTCGATGAGCTGTTGGCCCGCATTGCGGAATGTCCGCCGACCCTCGAGCTGCTCGCACAGATCGCCGCGACGCTCGCACTGGCGACAGTGTTCTGGTGGCTGATCGAGCGGCCGTCGACGCTGCTGTCGAAGAAATTCGGCCAGGCGGCGCAGCCTCGGGAGACGAACCTGGCGTCGAATCCGGCGGGCGCCTGACGGCTCAAGCCTGTCATGCCCGCGAAGGCGGGCATCCAGTAATCGCCGCTGGTTCGGTGAATACTGGATCATCCGCCTACGCGGATGATGACAATGGGGAAAGGCCTCAGTAGCTTAGCCCGCGCCCACGTAACAACCCTCCCTCGTGAGTCTCGAATGCAGGAAAACTTCCGCCAGTTCCTCGACCGCCTGCGGCAGAACGGCGAGCTTGTCGACCTGCACCAGCCGGTCGACATCCGCCATATCGCGACCCTGGTCGACCAGGCCAAGACCGCGCTCTATTTCCACAACGTCATCGGTTACGACATGCCGGTGGTGTCGGGCATCATCCGCTCGCGCGAGCGCGCCATGATGGCGCTCGGCGCCGAGACCTATCGCGAGATCGAGGACAAGCTCGCGCAGGCGATCGCCAAGCCGATCCCGCCGAAATACGTGAAAACCTCACCGGCCCGCGAGGTGACGCTCATGGGCGACGATGTCGATCTCTACAAGCTGCCGATCCCGATGTCGTCGATCTATGACGGCGGGCCGATGATCACCGCCGGCGTCGTCATCGCGCGCGATCCGGAGCTCGGCTTCAATTCCGGCATCTACCGCTTCATCGTCAAGGAAAAGGCGCTCACCGGCATCGATCTGGTGACGCCGAACAATATGCGGCTGTTCGTCCAGCGCGCGCTGGAGCGCGGCGAGCCGCTGCCGATCTCGATCTCGATCGGCACCCATCCGGTCGAGATCACCGGCTCCGGCTATCGCGCCCCGCTCGGCGTCGACGAGATGGCGATCGCCGGCGGCATCCGGGGCGAGCCGGTGGCGCTGGCGCCGTGCCAGACCGTCGATGTGCCCTACATCGCCGACGCCGAGATCGTGCTGGAGGCCGAAGTGTTGCCGACCGGCTGGACATACCCGGAAGGCCGCTTCGGCGAGTTCACCCGGCTGATGGGCGGGCTGCACTGGAATCCGCTGGTGCGTATCAAGGCGATTTCGATGCGCAAGGACGCGATCTACTACAACCTGCACATGCCGTGGGAGAACACCTGGCTCGCGGCGCCGACGCGCTACGCCACCATCCGCGCGGCGCTACGCACCGCCGGCGTCCAGGTCAAGGACATCAATGTCACGCTCGGCGGCTGCGCCTTTTGGCACGCGGTGGTCTCGATCAAGAAGCAGCCCGGCGAGGGCAAGAACGCTTTGCTTGCTGCGTTATCGGTGATGGATCTGAAACACGTGGTCGTGGTCGACGACGACATCGACGTCAACGATCCGACCGAGGTGGAATGGGCCATCGCCACCCGCGTGCAGGGCGACCGCGATGTGATGATCGTGTCGAACGCGCGCGCAAAGCCCCTCGATCCCAGCCTGCCGCAAGGCTACGGCGTGGTGCCGACCGGCGCCAAAGTCGGCATCGACGCCACCATTCCGGAAAACATCCCGCGCGAATATTACGAGCGCATCACCTACGCCTATGCGGACCGCGCCAGGATCGACGACTATGTGGGCGGCAAGAAGGACGCGGCGGGCGAAGCCGGCGACGAAGCGGCGGTGGCGGCGCTCGGCGCCGAGATATTGCAGGTCATCGGCAAGGAGCCGCTCTACTTCACCGACATCGCGGAAAAATTCGCCAAATACGAGTTCGTCACCATTGCCCGCGCCATCGGCCATCTGCACGCCACGGAAAAGCTCTGGCAGGACCCGCGCGGCCGGCTGTGCGTGCGCGGCTCGGAATTCGCCGCCAAGCCGCCGAAAAAGTAGGTGGTGTCTTAATTTGGTTGTGACAGAGTTTTCAATTTCTCGACTCTAATTCGAAACCATTCGGTAAGCTGCTCAATAGGGGTCTCATGACTGGCGCCGGCTACAATTATATCTTCTAACGCCTGCTCCAAATCCTCATTGTTCGATGCCTTTAGCTGGTAGCCGCTATTGGTGATCAAGGTATGGACCAAAAGCAACGTGCTTCGCTTGTTGCCGTCGGAAAAACCATGGTTGGACGCCATGGATTGAACCAAGGCCCCGGCCTTTTGCCAGATTTGCGGATAGTAGCCGCTATAAGGGCGAGCGAGGGCGGACTCGATCAGGCCCGGATTGAGAATACCTTCGAGTCCGCCAGTCCTAAGCGCGCGTTCGTGGGCGCTCAGCGCGTCCGCCAATTTGAGCCGATAGTGTTTCCTAGCGATTGGCAAGCCGCTGTAGGGCTGAGCCGTAAATCACCATTGCTTCGTCCATTGCCTTTGTGGACGCGCTGCGAGTGGTGATGCTCTTGATTTCGCCGTTAGAGGCCACGCGCCATTGCTCGCGGCCATTCCGGACCATCTTTTCGACCACTACCGTCGTGTTCTTTTGCGTATCTTTCTTGGCGGTCATGACTATCTCAAATCTGGCCCGTCGCTATCCATAGCATATGCTACCCAAAGCAATTATTAATGTAATGCTTTGGGCTACTTTGTGCAACGAGCAAGTCTAGCCCGGATTGAATGTAACGAAATCGGGAGCCAGCTTCGGCGTTAACGCCCGGATTTCGCGTTTCTCAGTCAGGGCGATGTTCGCTCTTTTTCCAGCTTAGCACCTTCATGCGCCCCGAGTTTTTCCCGCAGCGCCTTGTTCTCCGCTTCGAGCTCCATCATGCGCGCGCGCACCGGCGCCAGCGCCGCGTCGATCTCGGCTTCGGTGAAACGCGGCGTGATGTGTTGCGGACAATTCCAGTCGAAGGCGTCGAGGTGAAACAACAGCACGCGCTCCGGCTTCGCCTTGTAGCCGGGTGTCGCCACCGCGGCGGCGAGCTCCGGATTGTCGGCCAGGGTCTTGACCTCGACGTGGGCGAAAATTTTCAGCCGCCGGCGGTTCGCATAATCCATCAGCATCAGCGACGCGCGGCCGCCGGCCGCGAGGTTGCCGACGGTGATGTATTGCCGGTTGCCGCGAAAATCCGCGACCGCCAGGGTCTTGCCGTCGAGCATGCGGATGAAGCCGGCCGGCCCGCCGCGATGCTGCACATAGGGCCAGCCGCTTTCCGAAACCGTGCCCATGTAGAAGCTGTCGCGCGCGGCGATGAATGCCGCCTCGTTTTCGGTGAAGCGGTCGAAAGTCCGCTCGCCGTGAAAGCAAGCCCAATAATCGGCGCTGCCGTTTTCCCGCTGCGCCTCCTTCACGCTCGCGGTCGCGGCGATATCGAGAAAGCCATATGCCATTCTTGGCCCCTCCTGAGACAGCCGATCGGTCGTGCCAATCCGCAAAGCCCTAAATATGGTCCCTATTGTTCATAGCAAGCGTAGCTGCGGAAATCTCGATGCTCCGCGTATCGTTGCGCCCATGCGGGTAAACTGGCGGGCTATTGGCGTCATCGTCTTGCGTCCCTATGTGTCGGAGACGGGGACGATAGGGCGCATCGGGCCACGCGGCTCTACCAGGAGAAACCACGATGCCGAGCATGACGAAAATTGCGCTCGCCGCCGCAATCGTTCTCGGCACCGCCGTCGCGGCGTCCGCCGCCACCGCGCATCATCGCGCCGCCCGCGGTCATGCGGCGATCTATAACGCCGCCCCGGCCATCATCAGCGATGCCTGTCAGCCGGTCGGGCCGCCGTGCCGGACGCATCCGGATGGCTGGTGACGGGCCGTAGCCCGAACGGAGCGCCTGCTCTATCTTTGTCGTGCTTAGCATCGCAGCATACCGGGAGCACGTCATGACGCCGTTTCGCTTCGCCGCCATCGGCGGTGCGGTCATTGCCGCTGTCCTCGCATCGCCGTCCGTCGCCGATGTGATTTCCGATTGGAGCGCGGCGGTCGCGCCGCCGCCGCCTGAGCTCAAAGAGGTCACCGTCGAGCCGGCGACCACGGCGCTGCTGCTGCTCGACATCATGAAAGCCGGCTGCACCGCGCGGCCGCGCTGCGTCGCCGCGATGCCGACCATCAAGCGCATGCACGACGAGGCGCGCGCCCACGACATGGTGGTCTGGTACAGCCTGGTGGGCTCGAACGGCA
>Ga0307476_10000614_pt1 | contig 25950 bp, 20 predicted proteins | sample atmos_gasesECM2C_2_FD_203314 | JGI IMG/M metagenome (GOLD analysis project Ga0307476, IMG submission 203314) | Hardwood forest soil microbial communities from Morgan-Monroe State Forest, Indiana, United States - atmos_gasesECM2C_05 | ecosystem: Environmental > Terrestrial > Soil > Temperate...
ATATCGATCGCGCCTCGCTCTCGGTCGCGATGCCGCTGATCTCGAAAGAATTCAGCATCGATCCCGCCTGGCAGGGCGTGATCCTAAGTTCGTTCTTCTGGACATACGCGTTCATGCAGGTGCCTGGCGGCATGCTGGCCGACCGTTTCAAGCCGCGAATCGTGATTGCGCTCGCGACAGTATTTTGGGGCGCGTTTCAGGCGATCGCCGCGCTCGCGACCAACTGGTTCGTCCTGCTGTTGAGCAGGCTCGGACTGGGCGCCTCGGAAGCACCGATCTACCCGGCGGGCGGCAAACTCAACGGCATCTGGATGACGCAGACTGAACGCGGACGTGGCGCTACGCTGCTTGATGGCGGCGCGCCGCTCGGCGCCGCGCTCGGCTCGTTCGTGATCACGTGGTTGATTGCCGCGTTCAATTCCTGGCGCATGGCCTTCGTCATCGCCGGCGTCGGCACCATGCTGTGCGGTCTATGGGCCTGGTATTACATCCGCAACGCGCCCCGAGAACATCCGTCGGTCAATGAAGCGGAGGCGCGCTATATCGAACAGGCCCATGCGCTGGAAGACGCGGGCACGCCGGCATCATCGGGCGGAAGCTGGATCGGATATTTCAAATTCCGTTCGGTCTGGTGCATGTGTCTCGGCTGGATGTTCTTCAACGTCACATTCTACGGTCTCCTGACGTGGATGCCGACCTATCTGTTCAACGTCCACAACCTCGACATCAAGTCGCTCGGCGGCGCATCCTTCATCATCTTCTTTTCAGGTTTCGTCGGCGAGTTGATCGGCGGATGGATCGGGGACCGCTGGCGTACCAGCGGCGGCTCGCCAAATCTCGTGTACCGCACGCTGTTCGCCATCGCGGCCATCATGGTGACCATCTCGATCTTCCTCGTCGCCTATACGTCCAACGCGGTCGTCGTGGTCGTCCTGCTCTCCTCGACGCTGTTCTTTCTGCGCTGGTGCGGGATGTATTGGGTCATTCCTGCCGCGCTGGCAGGTCGGGAAAAGTCAGGCTTCCTTGGCGGCTGCATGAATCTCGGCGGCAATATCGCCGGCATCACGACGCCGATCATCATCGGGTTCATCGTTCAGGCCACTGGCTCCTACTTCCTGGCGCTGATGTATTTTGCTTTCGCGGGCGTCGCGCTCTTGATCTGCTCGACCTTGATCGACTATAGCCGCCGCCTGCCGGTGTGAACGGCACGAAGCTTCAAGGATAGAATATGACACGGCTCGGCATGCTCACGCCCTCGTCGAACAGCGCGCTCGAGCCGATCACCTACGCGATGCTGGCGGGTGTCGAAGGCGTCTCCGTGCATTTCTCACGCTTCAAGGTCACGGAAATCGCGCTGTCGGAAGCCGCAACCCGTCAGTTCGACCACAGCGAGATTTTGCGCGCGGCCGAACTCCTCGCGCACGCCAAGGTCGACGTCATTGCCTGGAACGGCACTTCGGCGAGCTGGCTCGGCTTTGATCGCGATGAACGGCTGTGCGAACGCCTCACGGAGGCGACAGGTATCCGCGCCTGTACAACGGTGCTTGGCTATCGCGACCTGTTCCAACGCCTCCCGGCCGCGCGCATCGGACTGGTAACGCCCTATACTGCCGATGTGCAAAACCGGATCATGAGCAACTGGCGTTCCCAGGGATTGAATTGCGTCGCCGAGCGGCATTTGTCGCTGGCGGACAATTTCTCCTTTGCGGAAGTGCCGGAAGCGGAAGTGGCGCGCTTGTGTGAGGAAGTCGTGAGCGAGGGCGCCGATGCGGTTGTCGTGCTGTGCACCAATATGCGCGGGGCCGGCGTCGCGGAGCGGTTGGAGCGAAAGCTTGGCGCCGGCGTTTTCGATTCGATCGCGGTCACGCTCTGGGCGTGCCTGGTCGCAACCGGCGTCGATCCGTCTGTGATCCGCGGCTGGGGTCGCGTATTCGCCAACCCGCAGCTCCTGCCGTCCGCCGTCTCTATGTCTCTTCGACAGCATTCGTGAGGTGTTGTGAGCAAGACAAACGTGACCAAGGCAAAGACCAAACCGAACGAAAAGGAGCCAAAGCGCCGCCGTAGCGTGACCGCGCTGCAAAGGCGCGCTTTGCGGGTTCCGCGCACCGGCTTGCATGAGCACGCCGCGAAAAAACTCCGTACCCTGATCGTGCGTGGCGCTCTCTTGCCCGGCGAGCCATTGCTGGAGGTCAACCTGTCCGAGGCGCTCGGCATTTCACGCACGCCGCTGCGGGAGGCATTGAAGCAACTCGCCGCCGAGGGCCTGGTCGAACTGCAACTCAATCGCAGCGCGGTCGTTGCTCCCTTGCGGCGTGAGGAACTGACCGAGCTGTTCGAAGCCGTCAGCGGCATCGAGCGCTGCGCGGCTGAGCTCGCCGCAATCCGTATGACGGCACAGGATGTCGAACGTCTCGAGGCATTGCAGGTGCGGATCGAACGCCACCACCGTCGCGGCGAGTTGCGCGACTATTTCGAGGTCAATCAGCATATCCACGGCACCATCGTCGGCTTTGCCCGCAACAGCGTGCTGAAGGCTTCTCACGACGCGCTATTGGCGCGGGTGGAGCGTGCGCGCTTGTTTGCGTTGTCGGCCGACGGGCGATGGGAGGAGTCGGTGCGGGAGCACAGGCAAGTCCTCGCCGCGCTGAAAGCACGCGATGCCGAGCACGCCGGGCGATTGCTCGCTCACCACGTTCGCCGCACCGGGGAAATCGTCGCCGACACGCTTACACAAAAGAAAGCCACGCCGTGAAAATTCTGTTGCTCAACCCCAATACGACGGCTGGAGTGACTGACTTGCTTTATGCCGCGGGTAGCCGTGCGGCGTCGCCGGGCACGGAACTTGTGGCTATGACTGCGAAACGCGGCGTGCCCTATATTGCCACGCGCGCCGAAGCGCAGATCGGCGGCGCGATCGCATTGGAAATACTCGCCGAGGCCGGCACCGGTTTCGACGCAGCGATCATCGCGGCGTTCGGCGATCCAGGCCTGCTCGGGGCGCGTGAATTATTCGATTTTCCCGTGGTAGGTCTTGCGGAAGCGGCGATGCTGACGGCGTGCATGGTAGGACAGCGATTTTCGATCGTCACGTTTTCTCCCACGCTCTCACCGTGGTATTGGGAGTGCTTGGCGATGCATGGCCTCGAGGCGCGCTGTGCCGGAATCCGTGCGCTCGGCGAATCCTTTCAATCGATCTCGGGCGTCCAAGCCGAAAAAGAAGACGCGCTGGTGCGGATTGCAAATCTCGCCGTTGAACAGGACGACGCCGATGCCGTTATTCTTTCCGGCGCGCCGTTGGCGGGTCTTGCCGATAAGGTCAAGGACCGCATTCCGGTGCCGGTGATCGATCCCATCGCGGCCGCGGTGCGGCAGGCGGAAACCCTCGCCTTGCTCAAGCTTCGCAAAGCAATTGCCGGGAGCTTTCGGCGCCCCGATCCCAAGCCGACCACAGGGCTTACGGAATCGCTCGCCGCCGTCATCGAGCATCGCGAAGGCAAACAAGAAGGAACGAACTGATGCCGTTCGACACCATCATTCGCGGCGGCACGGTCGTAACCGCGTCCGACACCTTTGCCAGCGATGTCGGTATTCGCGACGGCAAGATCGTAGCTCTTGGAAATGATCTCGGCACCGCGGAAAATATCATTGACGCGACCGGCCGGCTGGTACTACCGGGCGGCATCGACAGCCACGTCCATTTCGCGCAGCCCTCCGGTGACGGCATCGTCATGGCGGACGGCTTCGCCTCCGGCACGCGCTCGGCCGCGTTCGGCGGCAACACCACGGTGTTGCCGTTTTGCCTGCAGGAGAAGGGGCAGACGTTGCGCGAAGCGCTGCGCAAATATCACGCGCTCGCAGAAGGCGAATGCCATGTCGACGTCTCCTTCCATCTCATTGTCACCGACCCGACCGAACACGTGCTCGGCCAGGAGTTACCGGCGCTGGTGGAGGATGGTTACACCTCGCTCAAGGTGTTCATGACCTATGAGGGGCTCGCGCTGTCGGATCGCGAGTTGTTGGAGACCATGTCGGTCGCGCGCGAGACCGGCGCGATGCTGATGGTGCATGCGGAGAATTTCGACGCGATCAAGTTTCTCACCGATCGTCTTGAACGCGCCGGCGATACCGCGCCGCGCTTTCACGCCACCTCGCGGCCGATTCCGGTCGAACGCGAAGCCACGCACCGCGCCATTTCGCTGTCCGAACTCGTCGATGTGCCGATCATGATCGTGCATGTATCGAACGGCCAGGCGATGGAGGAAATCCGCCGCGCCCAGCAGCGCGGGCTGAAAGTGCTTGGCGAGACCTGCCCGCAATATCTGGTGTTGACCGAAAAGGATCTCGATCAGCTCAACATGGAGGGCGCCAAATATGTCTGCTCGCCGCCGCCGCGCGACGAAGCTAGCCAGAAGGCGTGCTGGGAAGGCCTGCAGCAGAAGGTGTTTTCTGTGTTCTCGTCAGACCATTGCCCGTTCCGCTATGACGACCCGCAAGGCAAGCTCGTGCCGAAAGGGCGCACCAGTTTCCGCTGGGTGCCGAACGGCATTCCCGGTGTGGCGGCACGGCTGCCGATTTTGTTTTCGGAAGGCGTCGTCAAAGGCCGCATCGACCTCAACAGCTTCGTCGCGTTCAGCGCGACCAATCATGCCAAGATTTACGGCCTTTACCCGCGCAAGGGCACGATCGCGATCGGATCGGATGCCGACATCGCAATATGGGACCCGGACCGCAAGGTCACGATCAGCCATGATCTGATCCATGACGGGGCGGACTATACGCCCTATGAGGGCATCGAAGTCACCGGCTGGCCGGTCGTGACCATGGTGCGCGGCAAGGTCGTGGTGGATGACGGCACGCTCGTCGGCGCCAAGGGGCACGGCACCTATCTTTCACGCAACAAGCCGCCGAAGAATCTTGCGGTCTAGGATCAACGCGAAGCAGGAGATCACCATGCCATATGCCGTGACCGACGACGGGGTGCGCCTCTATTTCGAAGAGACCGGATCGGGTGTGCCCGTGATCTTCGTGCATGAGTTCGCCGGCGACTTTCGCAGCTACGAGCCGCAGATGCGCTATTTCGGCAAGCGTTATCGCGCCGTCGCCTATAATGCGCGTGGCTTTCCGCCGTCGGACGTGCCGGAGAACGTCTCCTCTTATTCGCAAGCTCGCGCCGCCGACGATATCCTCGCAGTGCTCGATCACATCGGCGCGCGACAAGCCCACATCGTCGGGATCTCGATGGGTGGTTTCGCGACGCTGCACTTCGGCATTCGTCATCATAGCCGCGCGCTGTCGCTCTGCATCGGCGGCTGCGGTTACGGCGCCGAGCCTGACAAACGTGAGATTTTCCGCGCCGAGGCTGACGTCATAGCCGGTGCACTCCGGAAAGACGGCATGGCCGCGTTTGCCGAACGCTACGCCTATGGGCCGACCCGCGTGCAATATGAAAACAAGGACCCGCGGGGACATGCCGAGTTCAAGGCCATGCTGGCCGAACATTCGGCGACAGGATCAGCCAACACCCAGCAGGGCGTCCAGAAGGAGCGGCCCTCGCTCTATACACTCGCCGAGGAGATGAAGCGCATCACGGTGCCGACGCTGGTCGTCACCGGCGATGAGGACTGGCCGTGTCTGCTGCCGGGCATTCTCATGAAGCAGAACATTCCCTCGGCGGCGCTCTCGGTGATCCCGAATTCCGGCCACGCGATCAACATCGAGGAGCCGGAGGAATATAACCGGATCCTCAGTGATTTCCTCAAGCACGTGGAAAGCGGCCGCTGGCCGCAGCGCGATCCCCGCGCGGTTTCATCCTCGATCACCGGAATGAAAAATTGATCGTGAAATCAAGGCGCTGGGTGACATTCCGCCCGACGGAACGCTGCCGTTGACGATGGTGGGGAATCGCGCCAATCTTTGGCGGGCCCGTGATTCATACATCAACTGAAATAAGACACGGGCAGGGAGCGTCAGGGCGATGAGCAAGGACACTCAACGCTCGTCCGAACGTGATCGGCTGGATTGGGACGAGGCTGCTGCTGATGCGCTGGAGATTGCGCGTCAGATGGCCCCCGGACCCGAGCGCAATGAAGCCCTTAAAGTTGCGGGTGCGCTTCGTCGCTCCGCCGACGAACGAGGCGTGGTCTTTGCCAAGCGGGGCCGGCCGCGCAAGTCATAACGGGCTGCACCCGTTTGATCCTTCGCCCATGCGTATGACGCCAGCATAAAACAATCGAATTTGGCTTCGGTTTTCCAGCGTTGTTGCGCTGCAATGTTGGAATCCTGTCTTGTCCGGACGCGGTCCAATGTCCAGGCCGCGAACGTCGGGAACACCCTGAACGCACACTAAAATTTATATTAGTTGCCGCGATGCGGTGGGCTTCGCATGATTTTCGCGGGGGGCTTGGTGGATGTGCGCGCGATCCCGGCTGGCCCAGCCGGACTGATCTTAAATCTGCGCTTTCGATCTCACGTTGAGTGCTGGAAGGATACGAAACAGTTGTCATGATGGTATCCGTCCGGACCTTGCGGGGAACAGCGAATTCCTCGCCGAGATCGTTGAATCCTGATACCGTATCGGTTGGCTGCCGTCCGGCGGGATCGGTGGCGTCCGGCTGTTTGCCCGCCCATTCGTTCGGAACGGACGCGGGGTAAGCAATGGCCCCGTCCGTAACCTTTGCGCCGCTCAAGTCGACCGCTCTCAACGGACCCTCACCGGTCCGGGAATCCGGATTGATGTCGCCGCTGCGGCGAACTGAAATTCCGGCCGGGATTTAGGAGGGTTGCGCCGTGTGGATCGTTCTGACCGCGCTCCGGCGTCCCTACACCTTTGTTGTGCTTTCGCTGTTGATCGCGATATTCGGCGTGCTCGCAGCGCTGCGGACGCCGACCGATATTTTCCCGAACATCAACGTGCCGGTCGTCAGCGTGGTCTGGAGCTACAACGGCCTGTTGCCGAACGACATGTCTGGCCGCGTCATCTATTACTACGAGCGCTTTCTGACCGCTCAGGTGAGTGACATCGAACATATCGAGTCGCAGTCACTCTCCGGTTATGGCGTGGTCAAGATTTTTTTCCAGAAAGGCGTTAATATCCGCACCGCGCTGGCGCAGGTGACGGCGGCTTCGCAAACCGTGCTGAAATTGTTGCCGCCCGGCATCACGCCGCCTTATGTCCTGAGCTACAACGCGGCGACAGTACCGATCCTGCAACTGGCGCTGTCAAGCCCGACGCTACCCGAGATGAAATTGTTCGATCTCGGACAAAACTTCATCCGGCCGCAGCTGGCCACGGTGCAAGGTGCGGCGGTGCCCTCGCCCTATGGCGGCCAGATTTTACAAGTGCAGGTCGATCTCGACCAGCAGGCGATGCAGTCGCATGGCGTTTCGGCCGAGGACGTCGTCAATGCAGTCTCGGCACAGAACCTGATTCTCCCCGCGGGCGACCAGAAGATCGGCAAGTTCGACTGGAACGTTTCGCTCAACGCCAGTCCGGTGAATCTCGACAAGATCAATGACCTCCCGGTGAAGAAGACCGGCGGCGCAGTCATTTTCGTGCGTGATGTCGCCTACGTTCATCAGGGCTCGCCGCCGCAGACCAACATGGTGCGGGTGAACGGCTCGCGCGCGGTGTTGATGACCATCCTCAAGGCCGGTTCGGCATCGACACTGGACGTTATTGAAGGGGTCAAGTCGCTGTTGCCGCGGGTCGAGGAAAGCCTGCCAACAGGATTCGGTTTGCGCGCCGTCGGCGATCAGTCGGTATTCGTCAAAGCAGCCATTTTCGGCGTTCTGCGCGAGGCTGTGCTCGCCGCCGCGCTGGTCGGCATGATGATCTTGCTGTTCCTCGGCAGCTGGCGCTCGACCATCATCATCATCATCTCCATTCCGCTCTCGATCCTGTTCTCGCTGATTATGCTGGCGATGCTGGGGCAAACCATCAACGTCATGACGCTGGGCGGGCTTGCGCTTGCCGTCGGCATGCTGGTCGATGAAGGAACGGTGACGCTCGAGAATATTTTCTTTCACCTCGAGCAGGGCAAGGAGATCGAGCCGGCAATCCTGGACGGCGCGCAGCAGATCGTGATTCCGGCCTTTGTCACACTGCTGGTCCTGGATATCGTATTCGCGCCGATGTTCCAGCTAGGCGGCGTCGCCGGCTATCTGTTCCGGCCGTTGGCGGAAGCCGTGGTGTTCGCATTGATCGGCTCGTTCATCCTGTCGCGCACGCTGGTGCCGACCATGGCGCGTTACCTGCTTCACGCCATCCCGCCTCATGGTGAGGGGCATGTGGTGGCTCCGCGGTCGCGCAACCCGTTCACGCGGATCCAGCAGGAGTTTGAACGCTGCTTTACCTGGCTACGCGGTCACTATCATGCGTTGCTCAAGCAGGCGCTTTCGCATCCCAAGACGATTATCTTCGGGTTTCTCGGCATCGTGCTGTTGTCGTTCGGGCTCGCGCCGTTTCTGGGTTCGAACTTCTTTCCGGCCGTCGATTCCGGCCAGATCCTGATGCATGTGCGCGCGCAGCCCGGCACGCGGATCGAGGAGACGGCGCGCCTGTTCGAGCAAATCGAGCAGACGGTGCGCGCAACCATTCCGCCCGAACAGCTCGATAACATTGTCGACAATATCGGTCTGCCTTACAGCGGCATCAACATGGCCTACCAGAACACCGGTACGATTGGCCCCGAAGATGGCGATGCGCTGATCAGCCTGAAGGAGGACCACGATTCGAGCGCCGGCTACGTCAAGGCGCTGCGCACGGTACTGCCGCAGAAATTTCCGGGCGCGACTTTCTCATTCCTGCCCGCCGACATCGTGTCGCAAATCCTCAATTTTGGTCTGCCGGCGCCGATCGATGTCCAGGTGATAGGCAACAATCAGAAAGCCAACTTTGCGTATGCCAATGAACTGCTGAAGAAGATCCGTCAGGTGCCGGGCATTGCCGACCTTCGCATCCAGCAGGTCTTCAACTATCCGCAGATCAACGTGAGCGTCGATCGAACCCTCGCCGGTGAGGTCGGGCTAACCCAGCGCGACGTCGCCAACAGTCTGCTGGTTACGTTGTCCGGCAGTAGTCAGGTGCAGCCCAATTTCTGGCTCAACTCGGAAAACGGCGTCTCTTATCCGATCGTCGCGCAGATGCCGCAATACCGGGTCAACAGCATTTCGGACCTCTCGAATATTCCGATTACGGCGAAATCCAAATCCCAGCAGTATCTCGGTGGTCTGGCGAAAATCACGCAGGGGCCTAGCCCCGGTGTGGTGTCGCACTACAATGTTCAGCCCGTGATCGATATCTTCGGCGACACGCAGGGCCGCGATCTGGGCGCCGTCTCAGCCGACGTCTATAAGATATTGGCCGAGACGAAAAAAGACCTGCCGCGCGGCTCCTACACCGTTGTGCGCGGCCAGGTTCAGACCATGAATGACGCCTACAGCCAGCTTTATCTGGGCCTCGCGGGGGCCGTCGTGCTGGTTTACTTGGTGATCGTCGTCAACTTCCAGTCCTGGCTCGATCCGTTCATCATCATTACGGCGCTGCCGGGCGCTCTGGCCGGCATCATCTGGATGCTGTTTATGACCGGCACCACGCTGTCGGTGCCCGCGCTCACCGGCGCGATCATGTGCATGGGTATCGCGACCGCAAATAGCGTGTTGGTCGTCAGCTTCGCCCGCGAGGGAATGGAGAACGGCCTCGACTCCGTGGCCGCGGCGCTGGAGTCCGGCTTCACCCGCTTTCGTCCGGTGCTGATGACGGCACTCGCCATGATCATCGGCATGGTCCCGATGGCGCTGGCGATGGGCGAGGGCGGGGAACAGAACGCGCCGCTCGGCCGTGCCGTGATCGGCGGACTTACCGTCGCGACCATCGCCACGCTGTTTTTCGTTCCAACCGTGTTCAGTGTTCTGCACCGTTTCGTTGCGAGACCGAGGACGTCGGCATGATAAGGCATCGTGACAGGCGTGCATCGAATGAAGCACTCGGGAGTTATAAAGCGAAGCTGCGTAACGGCGGTGCGGATGCTGGCCGGACGCCAAGGGCCTTCAGGAGGACAGCGCTGTGTGGATTGTCGTAACCGCGCTGAGGCGCCCCTATACGTTCGTGGTCCTGGCGGTGCTCATCGCGCTGTTTGGCATCCGCGCGGCTTTGACGACCCCAACCGACATTTTCCCGAACATCAATATCCCCGTCATCAGCGTGGTCTGGAGTTATAACGGCCTGTTGCCGAACGACATGTCCGGCCGCGTTATTTATTATTATGAGCGCTTTCTGACGGCCCAGGTCAGCGACATCGAGCATCTCGAATCGAGCTCGCTCTCGGGCTATGGGGTCGTCAAGATTTTCTTCCAGAAGGAAGTTGATATCGCTGCCGCCATGGCGCAGGTAACAGCGGCCTCGCAGACTGTGCTGAAGCTGTTGCCGCCCGGTATCACGCCGCCCTACGTCTTGAGTTACAACGCGTCCAGCGTGCCCATTCTGCAGCTCGGATTGTCGAGTCGCGCGCTGCCGCAGATGAAGTTGTTCGACCTCGGGCAAAATTTCATCCGGCCGCAGCTCGCCACGGTCCAGGGTGCGGCGGTGCCGTCACCCTATGGCGGCAAGATCCTGCAGGTGCAGGTCGATCTCGATCAGCAGGCGATGCAGTCGCACGGTGTTTCGGCCGAAGACGTCGTCAATGCGATTTCAGCACAGAACTTGATCCTCCCCGCCGGCGATCAGAAGATCGGCAAGTTCGACTGGAACGTGTCGCTCAACGCGAGTCCGACTATCCTCGAAAAGATCAACGAACTGCCGGTCAAGAAGGCCGAAGATTCCGTGATCTACGTGCAGGATGTCGCCCACGTTCATCAGGGTTCGCCGCCGCAGACCAACATGGTGCGGGTCAACGGCGCGCGCGCGGTGCTGATGACCATCCTGAAGGCTGGATCGTCGTCGACCCTCGACATCATCGATGGAGTAAAGAAGCTGTTGCCTCGGGTGCAGGAAAGCCTGCCGTCTACCCTCAATCTCCGCGCCGTCGGCGATCAGTCGGTTTTCGTCAAAGCCGCGGTGTTCGGTGTCATTCGCGAAGCGATACTCGCGGCGGCCCTGGTCGGCGTGATGATCCTGCTTTTCCTCGGCAGCTGGCGCTCGACCGTCATCATTCTCACCGAAATTCCGCTCGCTGTTCTGTTCTCGCTCACTGCGTTGTCGCTGCTTGGCGAAACCATCAACGTCATGACGCTGGGAGGACTGGCGCTTGCTGTCGGCATCCTGGTCGACGACGGCACGGTGACGATCGAGAACGTCAACTATCACCTCGAGCAGGGCAAGGAAATCGAACCGGCGATTCTGGATGGTGCGCAGCAGATCGTGATTCCGGCTTTCGTCACCCTGCTTTGCCTGTGCATCGTGTTCGTGCCGATGTTCCAGCTTGGCGGCGTGGCCGGCTATCTGTTCCGGCCGTTGGCGGAAGCGGTGGTCTTCGCGCTGGTCGGCTCGTTCATCCTGTCGCGCACGCTCGTGCCGACGATGGCTAATTACCTGATGCGCGGTCATCACCACAGCGTGGAAACGTCGGTCGAGCACCTCACGCCGAGGCGGTCGCGTAACCCGCTGTTGCGGTTCCAGCAAGGCTTCGAGAGCTATTTCGAACGCTTCCGCGGTCGATACCGCGCGCTGCTGACGATGGCGCTAAGCCGTCCCAAAACCTTTATTGTGGCATTCCTGGCCTGCGTGGTGCTGTCGTTCGGACTTGCTCCATTTCTGGGTTCGAACTTCTTCCCGGCCGTCGATTCCGGCCAGATCCTGATGCATGTGCGTGCACAGCCCGGCACGCGGATCGAGGAGACCGCGCGCCTTTTCGAGCAGGTCGAGCAAATCGTGCGCGCGACCATTCCGCCCGAACAGCTCGACAACATCGTCGACAATATCGGCTTGCCGTTCAGCGGCATCAACATGGCCTATCAGAACACGGGCACGATCGGCCCGGAGGATGGCGATGCGCTGATCTCTCTGAAGGAAGACCACGGTCCGACCGCCGACTACGTCAAGACGTTGCGCACGATTTTGCCACAGAAATTCCCGGGCGCGGCTTTCTCATTCCTGCCCGCCGATATCGTGTCGCAAATCCTCAATTTCGGCCTGCCGGCGCCGATCGACGTCCAGGTGATCGGCAGCAACCTGAAAGGCAACTACGCTTACGCCAACGACCTGCTGAAGAAGATTCGCCAGGTGCCGGGCATTGCCGACCTTCGCATCCAGCAGGTCTTCAACTATCCGCAGATCAATGTCGATGTTGACCGGACACTGGCGGCCGAGGTCGGTCTGACCCAGCGCGACGTCGCCAACAGTCTGCTGGTCACGCTCTCCGGCAGCGGTCAGGTGAAGCCGAATTTCTGGCTCAATCCGGAAAACGGCGTGTCCTACCCGATCGTGGCGCAGATGCCGCAATATCGGGTCAACAGCATCTCCGAACTGTCCAACATACCGATCACCTCCCAGGACAACGGCGCGCCGCGATACCTCGGCGGGTTGGCGAGTATCACGCAGGGGCCAAGTCCGGGCGTGGTGTCGCACTACAACGTTCAGCCGGTGATCGACATCTTCGGCGACACCCAGGGCCGCGATCTCGGCGCCGTCTCACGCGATATTTCGAAAATCCTCGCCGAATCCAAAAAGGATCTGCCGCGCGGCTCCTACACGGCCGTGCGCGGCCAAGTTCAGACCATGAATAATGCCTACAGCCAGCTTTACTTTGGCCTCGCCGGGGCGATTGTGCTGATCTATCTCGTGATCGTCGTCAACTTCCAGTCCTGGCTCGATCCGTTCATCATCATCACGGCGTTGCCCGGTGCGCTCGCCGGTATCGTCTGGACACTGTTTGTAACGGGAACCACCCTGTCGGTTCCCGCCTTGACCGGCGCGATCATGTGCATGGGTATCGCAACCGCGAACAGTATTCTCTTGGTGAGTTTCGCCCGTGAGGGCCTGGAAAACGGGCTGGATGCCACGACCGCGGCGCTGGAATCCGGCTTCACTCGCTTCCGTCCGGTGCTGATGACGGCGCTCGCCATGATCATCGGCATGGTGCCGATGGCGCTGGCGATGGGCGAGGGCGGCGAACAGAACGCGCCGCTCGGTCGTGCCGTGATCGGCGGACTGGCTATTGCTACAATTGCAACACTCTTCTTCGTTCCGACCGTGTTCAGCCTTCTTCATCGCGATCGCAGCAGCCAAACACCGGCACCAGCTGGTATACCTTCGGACGGGCCGAGCCTGTGACATAGGAGAAATGCCTTGCTTGATTCCCATCCGCACCAAGTTCCCCTGGAAGAGGGCACGCGCCAGAGCAAGATCAATCCGCCGCCGAACAAGGCGCGCTGGGTTGCCGGTATCGCGCTGGTCGTTGCGCTCGCCATCGCCATCGCCGGGATCCTGGTGCGGCGTCATAATGAGAGCGAGGTCACGCAGTGGACCAACGACGCGGCCGTGCCGATCGTCGCCACGGTCACGCCGAAGCAGGGTGTGACGGGTCAGCAGATTTCGCTGCCCGGTGATATCGAGGCCTGGTTCGAGGCGCCGATCTATGCGCGGGTAAGCGGCTATCTCAAGGCCTGGTATTTCGATTTCGGCGCGCACGTCACCAAGGGCCAGCTGCTGGCCGACATCGATGCGCCCGATCTCGATGCCCAGCTTGCGGCCGCCAAGGCGAGGCTGGCTTCGGCCGAGGCCCAGGTCAAAGTGAGGGAAGCCGAGCGAAATTTCGCCGATACGACCTATGCGCGCTGGCGTGATTCACCGAAAGGCGTGGTCTCCGAGCAGGAGACCGAATCGAAAAAGGCGGAATCCGGTAGCGCCGTGGCGCGTTACAACGCGTCTCTTGCCGAGGCTAACGTCAATCGCAGCCAGGTCGACCAGCTTACCGCGCTCGAGGCTTTCAAGCGTATCGTCGCCCCATTCGATGGTATCGTAACTCAACGCAACACCGACGTCGGCGCGCTGATTAACGCGGGAAGCGGCGTCGGCGGCGGTAGCGGACCTCAGCTTTTCAAGGTTGCCGACGTGCACGAGATGCGGGTGTTCGTTCAGGTGCCGCAGGAAATGTCGGCAAATATGCGCGCCGGGCTGACGGCGACACTGTCGCTACCGCAGTATCCCGACAAGACGTTCGAGGCGCTGGTATCGACGACGTCTGAGGCGATCAACAAGGCCTCGCGGACCCTGCTGGTCGAACTCCATGCCAAGAACACCGACAATCTGTTGCAGCCCGGTACGTTCGCCCAGGTGCGGTTCAATCTGGCCGATAGCCCTGGCACGCTTCGCATTCCGACGAGCGCGCTGATCTTCCGCGAGAACGGCGCGCAAATAGCGATCCTCGGTCCCGGCAACAAGGTCGAGGTAAAGCCGGTCAAGCTCGGCCGGAATCTTGGAACAGAGTTCGAAGTGCTCAATGGCTTGGCTGTGACCGACACGGTTATCAACAGTCCGCCGGATTCGTTGTCCGAAGGCGAGGTCGTCAAGGTAGCAAAGGATAGCCAGCCACCTCCTGCACATGAGGCGGAAGCGAGATGAACGAGGCTGGGGGCCTTTCAACAAGTAACCGATTGTGCATGTTGCCGCGCCAGTTGACGCCGCGCGACAAACGCATCCAAATGAGCGGTGCTCGACGTCTTGCGCCTGTCGAAGGTAACCTCTGGTGTCTGGATTAGGTGCATGAGAATACGAAGTTTCGCGTGTTTGGTCGTATTTGCGGGAGCTCTGGGAGGCTGCGCCCTCGGTCCGGAGTATTTCACGCCGGATGCTGCCCTTCCCGTCAATTTTGTGGTTCCGCAGGCGGGCAGCGGACCGAAATCAGGCGGCGCCAGCCCTGACCTTTGGCAGTGGTGGCGGACGCTCCATGATCCGCAACTGAACCGCCTCATCGACCGAGCCATCCAGAACAATCTCGACCTCAAGATCGCGCTGGATCGTTTGCAGCAGGCGCGGCTGCAGCTGGTCGTGCTCGGCGCGCAACAGCTTCCACAGCTTAATGGCGGCGTCGGGGGCGGCACCGGGACCGGAACCGACGAAACCAAGGGCCGGGTCGCTCAGGCCCTGCGCAATGGCGATAACAGCGCGGGCCTCCAGAAGATCAGCGGCGTTGGTGGTCTCGATGCGGAATGGGAAATTGACTTCTTCGGCAAGATCGCGAGCCGTATCGAGGCGCAAGTCTATACCGCCGAGGCGCTGAAGGAAGCGCGCGACTGGGTCTATGTCGTGATCGCCGCGGACGTCGCGCGTCTCTATTTCGATCTTCGCGCGCGGCAGGATCGTCTACAGATCCTCTACCGCGACATCGAAGCGTCGCGGAAGGTGCTTGACCTCGCGCAGACCCGTCTCGATCGCGGCCTGACCAACGATCTGGATGTGCTGCTCGCCAGGCGCCAGGTCGAGACGCTACAGGCGGATGTCGAGCCGCTCAAGGCGCTGATCGAGGCCAACGGTTATGCCATCGCCGTTCTGCTCGGAGAATATCCGGAAGCCATCGCCCGCGAGTTGCGGCGGCCCGGCGCCGTGCCGCGCCTGCCGGCACGGGCGCCGGTTGGAACTCCCGTTGATCTCTTGCGCCGTCGCCCCGACATCCGCGAGGCCGAGCGGTTCCTCGCGGCCGCCGTCGCCGATATCGGCGCGCGGACGGCGGACCTGTTTCCGAGTGTGGCCATTACCGCCGGCGGCGGTGCGCAGACCGGTCCAAAATCAGGCTCAGCTATTCCGATCACCTGGATAGGATCGGTGGGCCCGACGCTCGATGCCCCGATCCTCGACTTCGGGGCGCTCGATGCCAGGATCGAGATCGCCGACTACCGGGCGCATGAACTCGCGGCGGCCTATAAGCAGAGTATCCTGGTCGCGGTACAACAGGTGGACGAGGCTAACACCGGCTATCAGGCCTTTCGGCAGAGTCTGCGCAGCCTCGACCTCGCGCTCGACGCCGCGCGTCAGGCGACCCGGGTGGCGACGGAGCGTTATGACCGCGGCTTGACCGATTTCCTCAACGTGCTGGACGCCGAACGGCAGCAATTCGCCCTGGAACAGCAACGTGCCGAGGTTGTCCGGCTTGCCGGCGACAGTTTTGTGGCGCTCTATAAGGCGCTCGGCGGTGGCTGGCCGCCGGATGAAGTCATCCCGTCGATCCGGCATCCGGACCCTGCTGTGGTCGCGGCGGTCAAACGTCTTGCCCAGGACCCGCCGCATCCGCGGCCGTCTCCGCCCGCGGGACTGACCCCCTGACGTGAGGTTGAGGGATCGAGCCTTTGATGAACAAAGCTGAGAACCGCCCGCAAACCATCGTGCTCGTCGAGGACGAGACGGAAATGGCCGAAGAGATCAAGGGTGAGCTCGAAAGCAAGGGCTACCTCGTGCGGATAGCCTCTATCGCGCAAGCTGCCGATGCGGCGCGGGTGGGCGATGCCGCGATGATGATCATGGACCGGATCGTTTTCGGCGAAGACAGCCTCAACACGCTGGAGGTCTTGCGCAAGGAGGGTGTCAAGGTGCCCGTCCTGGTCATCTCGGCCTTGTCCTCCGTTGACGAAAAGGTCAAGGGCCTGAAGGCCGGTGGCGACGACTACCTGACAAAGCCATTTGCGATGGTCGAACTTTCTGCGCGGGTAGAGGCGATGTTGCGCCGCCTCGATGACGTACGCACCACGAAATTGCACGTCGGCGATCTCGAAATGGATCTGATCGAAAAGACTGTCCATCGCGGCGGCACCAGGATCGATCTGTTGCCGCGCGAATTTCGCCTGCTGGAGTATTTCCTGCGCCATCCCGGACGGGTCATCACGCGGGCCATGCTGTTGCAGGAGGTCTGGCAGTATCATTTCTCGCTCGAGACCAACGTCGTCGACGTCCACATCAGCAATTTGCGGAAAAAGATCGACACAAAGGGTACGCCCTCGCTGATCGTGAATATCCGCGGCGCGGGCTTCATGTTGAACGCTCATGCTTGAATTTTTCCGTTCCTCCGCGGTGCGCGTCGCGCTCGCCTTCGTGCTCGTCACCACGGCTGCGACGACGGCGGTGTTCGGTCTGGTGTATTTTCGGATCGGCGAGGCGAATGAGGCGAGGAACCGCCTCATCCTCGAAACCGAAGCCGCCAAGAGCGCCAATCGTTCTGTCGAGGAATTGAGAAGTGCTTTTGAGGTCAGGCTGACGAACGACCTGCGGCGCATCGACTACGCGGCGCTGTTCGATGCCAATCACAAATTCATGTTCGGCAATATCGACGTTCTGCTGCCGATTCCGGTGGATGGCACGTCTCATTTCATCGCCGCAACCCACGTGCCGGGGAGCATCAATCAGCTGGAGCCGGCGATTTTCGTGGCGCGGGAGCGTCCCGACGGCACCGTCATGCTGCTGGGCCGAAGCCTGCTCGAAACCCTGGCATTCCGCCGCATTGTGCAAAGCGCGCTTGCGGCGGGACTGGCTCCGATGCTGCTGCTCGCGCTCGCGATCGGCGCCTACTTCGCCCGCCGCTCGTCGCGTCGTCTCACCGCCATTCACGACGCCATCGGCCGCATCATGAAGGGGGACACGGATTTGCGCCTGCCGGTCGGTTCTCGACACGACCCGATCGCCACGATATCGCGAGACGTCAACCTGATGCTTGACGAGATCGGGCGCCTGTTGGTGCAGCTGAAGGGAGTGGGCGATAACATCGCTCACGACTTGCGCAGTCCGCTCGCCGTTGTTCACGCCCAGCTCGAGCGCGGGCTTGAGAGTTCAAGCGATGAGCAATTGCGCGCGGTCACGAAGCAGGCGCTTGCCCATATCGACAAGGCCATGCTGACGGTAGCCGCGCTATTGCGCCTGGCCGATGTCGAATACGGCCCGAAGTCCCGCAACTTCCAATCAATCGATCTGTCGGCGATCTGCGCCGACCTGTTTGAATTCTACGAACCGCTGGCGGAATCGAAATCGATCAAGATGACGCTGGAAACCCACTCTCCGGTTCAGATGCTCGGTGACGGTGACCTGATGCGTGAAGCGGTGTCGAACCTGATCGGCAATGCGATCAAGTTCACGCCCGAAAACGGTGCCGTCAGCATATCGGTGATCCGCGAGGACGGCCTGCCGGTGGTGCGGGTGCGCGATAGCGGGATCGGCGTCGAGCCGGCGGAACGCGACAAGATATTTCAGCGGTTTTACCGAACGTCCAGCGGTCATCGCGTCCCCGGCAGCGGGCTTGGCTTGAGCATCACCGCCGCCATCGCCAACCTGCATGAATTCGACCTGCGGTTTAACGACAACAATCCCGGCGCGGTATTCGAGATGATTGGCCGCCGGAAGTAGTGCCCGAATAGCGGCGAAGTAAGAGTCCGTTAACCAAGAATTGGCAAAGCTGGGCGCAGGTTTTTTCGACGGAAAATTCCGGCTAACTCCCTGTTTTCGGACACAATTGGCAACAATGCAGACACCTCAACCCGTCAGCGCCTCTCCGGCTACGGATGCCACCGGCTCGATCGCCCAGCAGCAACTGCGCATCGGTCTGGCTTTGTACCGTGAGGGAAAAGCCGCGGACGCCATCGCGGCGTTCCAGCACGGTCTGCTCGAGGCCGAAAAGGCCGGCATCGAATCCACCGAGACGCTGTCCGAACTGCACGCCAGGCTCGGCAACGTGGCGGCAGCCAGTGGCGATTTCCAGCTCGCCAGCATCAATTATCAGGCCGCATTGACCATTGCGCCGCACCTAACGAATTGCTGGTGCAGCTTCGGCGACCTGTACTTGAGGTGCGGCCAGCACCAGAGGGCCATCGAGCTCTACCTTCAGACCTTGAAGCTCAATCCACGGCATTGGGCGGCGCGCGCCAACATGGTTCAGGCGCTGATGGCCGCCAAGCAGTATCTCATCGCCAAGGCGATCCTGATCGAGTTGAAGGGCGAGCGCCCGCAAGACGCCCGCATCCACCATCTGCTCGGCAAAACCCTTTTCGAGCTGAACGAAATAGCACCGGCGATCGCAAGTTTTCAGGAGGCGGTTGCCATCAATCCGCAGGATGCCGAGAGCATCAACTGGATCGGGGCGCTCAAGCAGACCACCGGTGACGACGAGGCCGCCCAAGCCGCCTATGCGGAAGCGGCGCGGATTCAGCCGCTGATCAGCCGCCCAGCCGCCAAGCAGCCGGCGGAATTTCGTGTGCTGGCTTTGTACGCGCCGTTCGGCGGCAATACGCCGACCGAATATCTGTTCCAGGACGCGTTTTTCGATACCGATACGCTCGCGCTGTTCGCTTCGCGGGAGTACGACACGGCAACGCTCGGCCAGAATATCCAGCTCGTCATCAATCTGGTCTCGGATGCTGACCAGACGGAGGCCCTGTTACCCCTCGCGGCCGAACTGGTGGATCGGCTCGGCCTGCCAACGCTCAACCATCCGCGCCGGGTGCAGCAGACGACGCGTGACGCAGTCGCTCACCTGCTTCAGGGGATTCCGGGCTGCCGTGTTCCGCAAGCCGCGCGATTGAAAGCGGGTGGCGATCGTTCGGACGCGGCGCTGAAGGCGATGCTGCCCTTCACCTCGAGCGTTTTGGCCCGGCCGGTCGGCACCCATGGCGGGGACGATTTCGAGAAGGTCGAGGACGTTGCTGCGCTTGCGGCTTTCCTGTCGCAGCGCCCCGACCACGATCACTATCTGATCGAATATATCGACTACCTTTCCGCCGACGGTCATTTCCGCAAATACCGGTTCATCTTCGTCGACGACCAGATCCTGCCCTATCATCTCTGCATCGGGCGCGACTGGAAATTGCATCACATCAACACCGACATGGCCCATCAACCGTGGATGCAGCAGGAGGAAGCCGCGTTTCTGAACGATTCAGCCGCTGTGTTCGGGCCGGCGCAACATCAGGCGCTGCACGAGATCCGTCGGCGCGTCGGTCTCGACTATTTCGGGATCGATTGCGGTCTCGACGCGTCGGGGAATGTCGTCGTGTTCGAGGTCAACGCCTCGATGCTGGTTCACACCCGCAACGAGGGTTTCCTCTACAAGACGCCGGCGGTGGAGCGCATCAAGCGCGCCTATGATGCGATGCTTCGCAAGCTCGCAACCGGAGCCGCCTCAAGCTAAGCCGCCGTAAGCCGAACCGCGGCGCTAGACGTCCGACTGCTACTTCATTTCCTGCACTTCGAGCATGGCCTTCAGCGTACCTTCGCTGAGCCGCCCGCGCGGATGTTGCGGCTTGCGTTCGGCGCCCTCGATCTCGGAAAAGTTTTGCGGCGGAGGGCGGTTGACGATCGGCGCCGGCTGGCCGGTGCCGCCTGTCTCGCGTGCATCGGCCATCTCGTCGAGTTCGTTGAGCATGCCGATGCCGATGCGGCGCTTCTTTTTCTCGATCTTCTTCGGCGGCGGCGGCGTGTAGATGATCGGCGGCAGCGTGTGATGTTTTGACATGTTCGATTCCTTCGGTGAGGAACTCACGCAACCGAAACGAAAGCTAGCAACGCCAACTAAGCAAAGCCCGGGCCAGATAAATTACCTTTATAAATCAAGGGACAATTGCTTCGGCGCGGTTAAGACCCCGGCAAGCTTTGCCCGGCGACAGGCAGTGAATTCCGCAAACGTTTCCGATGATTTCTAGATCGCCCTGCAAGCAGCCGCACCCGGAAAATGATCGGGTCATCGCTTACGTGTTTTTCTGCCGTGGACTATTTTTCGGGCGTCGTGGCAATGTTGGTCATGGTCACACCGCCGGCGACGCGCCTATACGGAAAAAAGTTGGACTCGGCGGAAGTCGGCGACCTGAATTAGGGCATTGCTGGAAACCGATATACTCTAAAATGCACCATGAAACGCGGCGGAGTCCATGAAGCCTCTTTCGGAAAATTTCTTCAAGCTATCCAGCGCTCAATTTGCCGAGCGAGATCGAATCGAGGCCTCGCGCGAAGTCATCGGCCGTTCGTTCATGAAGATGAAGTTCGAGCTGAAGCCCGACGTTCCGTTCAACATAGACATGGTCTTTCGCGTCTTGCCCGACCTTGTTCTGGCTTCAGGCTCCTGCTCGGCGATGGATTGCCTGCGCACGCCGGATCTGATCGAAAGCGACGACATCATTCTCTCGATTGCCCTGTCCGGCGATTCTATTCTTCACGTCCGGGGCAAGGAGATTCCGATCGGCGGCAGCACCGCGGCGCTGACGCGCACGGCCGACGTCTGCCGCTGCGAAATCCAGTCGGCTTCCGATGTCATCAATTTTCGCTTCCCGTTCGGCAAGATCGTCCCATTGATCGCTGATCTCGACGCCGCCACGACGCGTCCGATCCCGGTCAACACCGAGGCGTTGCGGCTGCTCGTGCATTATGCCGCCATGTTGAAGGAAGAGGACTGGGTAACGGAGCCGAACCTGCAAAGCCTGATGGCGAGCCACCTCCAGGATTTGGCGGTACTGGCGATCGGGGCGACGCGCGATGCCGCTGTGGTGGCAGGCGGCCGCGGCGTTCCGGCCGCCCGTCTGCGGGCGATCAAGGCGGATATCGTCAAGAGCATCACCGACCGTGATCTCTCGATCGACGCGGTCGCCCTGCGTCACGGAATTACACCGCGCTATGTGAGCATGTTGTTCGATGGCGATGGGACCACGTTTTCGGAATTCGTGCTGCTTCAGCGGCTCAATCGGGCCTACCGGATGCTGGCCGACCCGCGATTTTCCGATCGCACGGTCGGTTCGCTGGCATCGGAAGCGGGCTTCGGCGATCTGTCCTACTTCAACCGGAGCTTCCGCCGGGTCTATGGCATGACGCCATCCGACGTACGGGCTAATTCGAAAAACCTGCGGCCGAATTAAAACGGCACGGGCTTGGCCCGAAAGCGGTCGTCGCCATCCGCGGTGGTCTCCTTTATCCGGCCGTCCGCGCTTTGCGGCCTTCGATCGGATATTGCGGATCGTTGTAGCCGGGCGTCGAGGGATGGCCGCTGACCACGAGCCGGTCGACCAAGGCTTCGTCCTCGGCGGTGAAGCGATACTCGAGCGCGCGCACGTAATCGTCCCATTGCTCTTCGGTGCGGGGACCGGCGATCACGCCGGTGACGAAGGCGCTGTTGAGTACCCAAGCGACCGCGAACTGGCCGGCGGTGATGCCGTGCGCTTCGGCATGGGCACGGATCTCCTGCGCCAGCTTCAGCGATTCCGGGCGCCACTCGGTTTGCATCATGCGGGTGTCGCTGCGGCCAGCGCGCGTGTCCTTGTCGGGCGCCGCATCGGGGCTGTATTTTCCGGTCAACACGCCGCGCGCGAGCGGGCTGTAAGGCACGATGCCGAGCCCGTAATAACCGCAAGCCGGGAAGTGCTCGACTTCAGGCATGCGATTCATCGCGTTGTAATAGGGCTGGCTGACGATCGGACGGTCGATGCCGAGGTCGTCGCAGATGTTGCAGATTTCGGCGACGCGCCAGGCGCGAAAGTTCGAGACGCCGAAATAACGTACCTTGCCTTGCTTGATCAGTTCGCCCATCGCGCGCACGGTCTCCGTCAGCGGCGTCGAGTGGTCTTCCTTGTGCAGGTAATAGATATCGATGTAGTCGGTGCCGAGTCGCTTCAGGCTCTCGTCGGCAGCTTGCAATACCCAGCGGCGTGACAGGCCCCCGCGATTGGGATCGTCTCCCATCTGGTTGGCGAGCTTGGTTGCCAGCACCCAACCCGGCCGGTTGTTGGAAATGGCGCGGCCGACCACGGTCTCCGAGCCGCCGTTCGAATATGCATCGGCCGTATCGATGAAATTCACGCCGGCTTCGCGCGCTTTCGCAACGATCCGTGTCGAGGTGGCCTCATCGGCCGGACCGCCGAACATCATGGTGCCGAGGCAGATCGGCGAGATTTTCAGGCCGCTGCGGCCAAGCTGACGATATTCCACAGGCGCGTTCCTTTCGATTGAAAGCCGGACAGGTCAGGAATTGTCTTTCAGAATCTTGAACACGCCGCTTGCGGTCGCGACGCAACGGCCTTCAGCCACCACCTCGGTGTTGGTGAAGATCAGCGTGTGGGTGACGCGGATCACACGCGGCTTGGCGATCAAAAGCTCGCCGATTTGGCCTGCGTCGATGAAGTGCACGTCCATCTGAACCGTGGCGAGCGTCGGGCGGCCGGAAACCAGACGCGCGATCATGCCCGAGGCGCGGTCGGCCAGCGTCATCAACACGCCGCCCTGAACCCGGCTGCGGCGGTTGTGGTGCTTGTCCTCCGCGAGGATCGCGTATTCGTGATTGCCTTCGACGACGCGCTCCCACAACGGGCCGATCAGGTTCAGGAATCCGCTGGTTTCCACCTCGGTCCAGCCGTCCGCCTTCAGCTTCTCGTCGGCCATTTCTGTCGTCATCAGGGGCTTTTTCCAGGGCGCGTTCGAAGCCGCGTTTCAAGGCGCGGGGGTAATCGGATTTCACGGCCATTTCATCAATCGGTGGCGCTGCTTAGTCAAGCGGAATGGCCGCCTTGCGAAGGCCCTCTCTTTCGACGACGATGCAGAAAACGAGAAATGTCGGGGAGGTTGGCCCATGCGCGGGTTCTGCGCGTCGCTTTCGATGTTGCTGCTGGCGTTCGGCCTTGGTGGCAGCTTCGATGCTGCCCGCGCTCAAGCCTATCCGAACCGCAACATCACGCTGGTGGTCCCGTTTCCGCCGGGAGGCTCGACCTCGATCGTCGGACGGGTGGTCGCCGACAAGATGAGTCAGCTACTCGGCCAGAGCATCGTCGTCGACAACAGGGGCGGTGCCGGCGGCACGGTCGGCACCAAGGCGGTCGCAAAGAGCGAGCCCGACGGTTACACGCTTCTGGCCGGATACACCGGCACGCTTGCGATCGGGCCCTCGCTCTACCGCAATGCCGGCTACGACCCGCGCAAGGATTTCGAGCCGATCGGCTCGATCGGATGTTCTCCGTCCTCGCTGGTGGTGCATCCGTCGTTTCCCGTCAAGTCGGTGGCCGAGTTGATCGCCTATGCCAAGGCCAATCCGGGCAAAGTCAATTTCGGCTCTGCCGGCGTCGGCACGGTCGGTCATATCACCGGTGAATATTTTGCTCATGCGACCGGTATCCAGATCGTTCACATTCCCTACAAGGGAACGGGACCGGCATTGAGTGATTTGCTGGGCGGTCATATTCCGATGTCGTTTTCGCCGATCGCCACGACCGCCGGCAACGTCAAGGCCGCCCTGTTGCGTGGCCTTGCCGTGACATCCGTCCATCGCAATACATTATTGCCTGACGTGCCGACGATGATCGAGGCGGGCGTGCCGAACTTCGACGCATCGTTGTGCTACGGCCTGGTGGCGCCGGCAGGCACGCCGCGTCCCGTGATCGATCGGCTCAACGAGGCGCTGCAAGCCGCACTTGCCTCCGATGAGGTGAAAAAGCAGCTGGAGCTTGACGGAACGGAGATCAAGGCCGGCACGCCGGAACAATATGGCGACTTCATCGACAAGGATGAAAAGAAGTGGTCGGAGCTTGCCAAGGCAAGTGGCGTCGAGCCGGAGTAGATGCGGTTTTTTGACGCGAAACCCGTTCGCACTTCGCGCCATCCTATTCTAGAATCCGGTCATGTTCCTTCAAACGATTCGCGCTCGCGCCGGATGGTTCGTACTCGTTCTGCCGCTCGTAGCATTGCCGGCGCAGGCGATCGATGGTGCGGCGCTGCCCGCCAACAGCGCGATGGCGCAAGCCGCCTCACCGCAGGCGATCGCGGAATACCGAAGGCTGCTCCGCGAATATCAGGAGGCGCGTGCGGCGTTCGAGGAAGAAGCGAGCGCCTATTGGAATTCGATTGCGGACAAACGGCGCGGCCGCAACGCCAAGCGGCGCGAGCATCTACAGATCGCGCTTGATGACTACGTGCTGACGCAGCCGCCGGTCTATGCCGGGCCGAAGCGGCCGGTGAATCCCGAACCGGAGGAGCAGCCGGAAAGGCCGCCGCGCCAGTACAAGGCGATTCCGGTGGTAGGCGATCTGTTGCAGGCCGCAAACGAGCACTTTCAGTGGACGCCGCAGAAGCCTGCGAGCGAGATCGAGTTCAAACGGGCCTATGCGCGCTATGCGCAAGCCGCGGGCTTGACGCGCGAGCAGGCGGTGCGGGTCTATTCATTCGAGACCGGCGGCACCGGCAATTACGACGTGCAGGCGGGAATAGAGCATGGCGGCAGGCGCGCTATTTCGACCGCGATGGGCTATAACCAGCTCCTCACCACCAACAGCATCGAGTTGATGGCCGAACAGGGCCAGGAGTTCGTCACGGAACTGACGGCGAGGGCAGCAGGCCTGTCGGGGCCGCCGCGCCAGGCGATGGACCGCAAGATCGCCGTGTTGAAGAAAATGGTGGCCTATGCGCGTTCCGTGCCGGACGACTGGTCGGCTCACCAGAAACTCGCCGATACGCCGCAGGGCTGGGCGGTTCACGCCATGGTGCTCGATATCGACGTCGGTCCGATGCTGCAAACCCACAAGCTCCTGACGTCGGTCATCTTCGCGCGCGCCAAGGGCTACACCCGCCCGCTCTCTGCCGCTGAACTCGAGATGATGAATCTCACCGGCGACGGCACCGGCCTCGACATGGTGACCATGCCACAGCCGATGCGCGAGCAGGTGCCGACCTCGAATTTCTTCCAGCGCAGCGGCTATGAGCGCAATCCGGTCGCGATCCGTCACAATACGGTCGCCAAGCTCTTGGCAATCACCGACAACCGGATGGACTCCAACAGCAACCTGCCCGGTGCCAGGGAGCTTGCTGCGGCGTTTTAGCAGTTAGATTCGAATTCTAGCCGCGATGACGGCGCACACCCTCTCCCCTTGCGGGAGAGGGCCGCGAAATCGAGCCAACGGGTCCGCGCCAAGCGCGGCCCGATGATAAACCCCGCGAGATTAGCCGGGTGAGGGGTTTTCCTATACGGCGAAGGACCCCTCATCCGCCCTCGCTTTGCGAGGGCACCTTCTCCCGCAAGG
>Ga0307476_10000615_pt1 | contig 25914 bp, 24 predicted proteins | sample atmos_gasesECM2C_2_FD_203314 | JGI IMG/M metagenome (GOLD analysis project Ga0307476, IMG submission 203314) | Hardwood forest soil microbial communities from Morgan-Monroe State Forest, Indiana, United States - atmos_gasesECM2C_05 | ecosystem: Environmental > Terrestrial > Soil > Temperate...
TGGCGATGTGTTGCGGGTCCGTTTGCCCGGCGGCACGATCACCAGCGGCAAAGTGTTTTTCAAAGGCGTGGAAGGCGATTTCGCCACGCAACGCGACGTAAGCCGGCGAAAGCGAGATATCCGCACCATCGTTTTGAAGATCCGGCTGGACAATCCCAAAGGCGCGTATGTGCCGGGAATGACGGCCGAGGTTCTGGTCTCGCCGGAGCAGTTGAAGGGCGGCAATCCGCAGAGCGCGGCGGCCGCGGGGCAGCAATAATGCCGGAACCTTACGCCATCGCGGTCGAGCACATCGTCAAGAAGTACGGCGACTTCACGGCAGTGGACGACGTGTCATTCAACGTCAACGAAGGCGAAATCTTCGGGCTGCTCGGACCGAACGGAGCTGGGAAGTCGACGCTCATCCGCATGATGACCACGCTGATTCCAATCACTGGCGGGATAGCGCGGATTGCCGGCCACGATGTAGCCAAAGACCCGGATGCAGTGCGGCGAACTATTGGCGTGATCCCGCAGGCTTTGACCAGCGATCTCGACCTTACCGTAGAAGAGAATCTGAACATCTATGCCAAGCTTTATGACGTGCCTACGAAAGAACGGAAGCGCTCGATTGACGAGTTGCTGGGCCTGGTCGACCTGACTAAATGGCGCGACGCGCAGACCAAGACGCTCTCCGGTGGCATGCGGCGGCGGCTGGAGATTGCGCGCGGGCTGGTGCATCATCCTAAAATCTTTTTCCTTGATGAACCTACCACGGGACTCGACCCCGTCTCGCGCGTGGCCGTGTGGGAGATGCTGGGCAATATCAAAAGCCAGCGTCAGCTCACCATTTTGATCACGACGCATTACATGGATGAAGCCGACCGGCTCTGCGACCGCATCGCCATCGTGGACCACGGCAAGCTGGTTGCGCTGGATTCGCCGATGGCGCTGAAGGCGAGTGTGCCGGGGGCGAACGTGATCGAAGCGCAGTTCGAGAATCCTCCGGAAGATTGGGAGCAGCGCCTGCACACAATGGACGACGTCACTTCGGTGCAGCATGAAGGTGCGGGGATGTATCGAATCCTTACCGGCAACGGATCGAGAACTACTACAGAACTGGTCGAGATGGCGGTTGAAGCCGGGGTAGCGGTGAAATCGCTCTCGGTGCAGAACACCACGCTGGACGACGTATTCGTGCATTACACCGGCAGGCAGCTCCGCGACGAACTTCAGAAGGCGTACGCCTTCACCATGCCGCAGCGGCCAGGGTTGCAGCCATGAAGCTCAGGACTGAATTTACGAAGCGCTCGGGTTGGACTTTATGAATCGGATGATGGCCATTGTCGAGCGCGAAATGCGCAAGTTCTTTCGATCGCCGGCGCTGATGCTGGCATCCATGATTTTTCCTTTGGTGCAGCTGATCATCCTGGGCAACGCGTTCGGCGGAAAGATTCGCGACGCCCGGCTCGCTATAGTCGACGAAGACGGGGGCACGCAAGCGTTGCGGGTCCGCGAGGCTTTCGATTCGGTACGCGCTAATATTCGCACCTTCGTCCCGGTGAATTACGACAGCGAGAAGCAGGCCGTGAACGATGTGCGCAACGGGAAGCTCGAAGGCGCAGTGATCATTCCGCCGCAATTCTCGAGCCGGGTCTACGAAGAAAACCATCCGCGTATCGCCGTGGTCGTCGACAACAGCGACAACTTTATGAGCTCGGCGATTGAATCGGAACTCACCGACTTGACCAACGCGCTGAATCAGCCTTCGGTCGAGCCGCGCATTCTGCAGCAGACCGCGCTCGATATTGTCGAGATGTATCCCTACATCGAATACATGAAATATCTTTTGCCGGGTTCTCTGGTGCTGGCCATGTTCGTGTCCGTGATGATCGGCGGCGGGATGCTGTATATCGACGATAAGGCGCGGGGCGTGCACGAAGGCTACCTGGTCACGCCCATCACCAAGCTCGAACTGGTGCTGGGACTCAACCTGGCGGGTGCGATCAAGGCGGTGATGACGGGCGTGATCATCACGGTGATTGGATCGCTGATTGCCGGAGTCAGCACGATCTTCAATCCGCTTACGGTGATCGGGCTCCTCATCATGATCGTGCTGACCGCGCTGGCTTTTAACACGATGATGTTTCTGCTGATGGTGAGAATCGAAGACCCGTTGGTGCCGCGGGCCATGTTCGGAATTCTCAACACGCTGTTGTTTTTCCCGAGCGGTTCCGTGTATCCCGTTCAGGCATTTCCGCCGTGGTTGCGGGCGATTGCGAAAGTTGATCCCTTCACTTATGCGGTGGACGGTTTCAAATGCCTTCTGCTGAAAGAAACGAACCTGTCAGCGGTCTGGGGCGACATGCTGTACCTGACAATCTTCGCGGCGGTTACACTGGGGATCGCGATTCCGCTGTTCAAGCGCACGCTGTAGGGGGATCGGGTAATTTGGAAATCTGGTAATTTAGTAATTTAAGAGCAACCGCGTGGGGCTAGAAATTACAAAATTACCCGATTACCAAATTACCAATTCTTTCTGGAACTTTTGACTTACCGGCCGCGTCCGTTATGCTAGAGAGTAATGACGCTACTGGACGCGAAAGAGTACCATCCTGAAAAAGAGCGAAGGCAAAAGACCCGGATTATTTCGGCAATCGTTCTGGTTCTGATTTTGGCCGTGGTGGGCTGGTTCAACCGCTTCTGGCCTGAGAAACGCGTTGCCGAGAAATTCTTTGCCTCGCTGCAAAAGCAGGACTTCGAAACTGCCTACGGCATTTATTTTGCCGACCCCGCCTGGAAGCAGCATCCGCAGAATCACGCGCAGTATCCGTTGAACGAATTTCGCCAGGATTGGGGCCCGGGCGGCGAGTATGGTCTCATCAAGAGCTACCAGATCTACGGCACCAGCAACTGCCCCGATGGTGGCACGGGCGTGGTTGTCGACTTGATCGTGAACGACCGCGCGCAACACGCCCAGGTGTACGTGGATAAAACAGATAAGACGATCAGCACGCCGCCCTGCGCTCTGGAATTCCGCTAGAATGATGCAGCGCTAGCATCCCAGGTGTTCCAGAGTCTTCGTCAAGGACGCCTCATCACCAACATTCAGGCAAGTCTTTGACCGGTCAATCTGCCGCATCAGCCCGCATAGAACCTTCCCCGGCCCGATTTCCACGAAGGTCTGCACGCCCTCTGCGATCAGCAGGCGCATGCTCGGATCCCACTTCACTGAGCCGGTAACTTGTCTTACCAGTGTGGTGCGCGCCCGCATTTCATCGCCGACCAGGGATGCTTCCACGTTGCAAGCCACGGGATATACCGGCTTCTCCATCTTCAACGCGTTCAAATCCACTTCCAGACGGTCTTGCGCGGGCTTCATCAGCGAACAGTGGAACGGCGCGCTCACTTGCAGCAATTTCGCGCGCTTTGCTCCCCGCTCGTCGGCGAGCTTAGCGCCACGCTCTACTGCTGCGGTGTTTCCTGAAATCACAATCTGCTCCGGCGAATTAATATTCGCGGGCGAACAGACCTCACCCTGCGCCGCGTCGTGGCACACCGCGGTAACCTTTTCCAATTCCATGCCCAGGATTGCCGCCATGGCACCCACGCCGACCGGGACTGCTTCCTGCATATACTTCCCGCGATTGCGCACCGTCCGCACCGCGTCGGCAAAAGCCAGAGTGCCGGAGGCGACGTGTGCTGAATATTCCCCCAGGCTGTGGCCGGCCACAAAGCTCGGCCGGGGGATGCGGTCCTCCAGAACTCTCAGGGCTGCGATCGACGCGGTTAGAATCGCCGGCTGCGTGATCTCGGTCAAACGCAGCTGGTCTTCCGGGCCCTCGAAACACAGTTGCGACAGTTTGTAGCCCAGCGCCTGGTCGGCTTCTTCAAAGGTTTGCCGCGCGATGGGATACTTCTCGGCGAGATCTTTGCCCATGCCCACGGCCTGCGATCCCTGCCCGGGGAAAATGAATGCAATCTTTGATTGTGCGGTGCTGGGTAGGTCTCTTGATTCCGTCATCATTTTAGTTGTGCGAGAAGTTAGTGAACCGGGACGACTTCCGCTTCTACCGGTGCAGGGCGAAGCGCGGCCAGCCCCTGCTCAATCGACTGATTAATACGGCGTTCGGCGAACTCCGCCGCCACTCGCACCGCATTCTTGATTGCATTCGCATTGGAAGAACCGTGAGTGATGATGCACACGCCCTTCAGCCCCAGCAGAGGCGCGCCGCCGTATTCCGTATGGTCGATGCGCTTCTTGAAATCAGAAAATGCGCTGCGCGAAAGCATGTAGCCGACCTGACTGGTAATGGTCGCCTTCAGCGATTCTTTCAGAACTGTTCTCACCAGATTCGCTACACCCTCGGAAATCTTGAGAGCCACATTGCCCACGAATCCGTCGGCAACGATGACATCGACGTGGCCATTGAACAGATCGCGGCCCTCCACATTCCCCACAAAGTTCAATGGCAGCCGCTTCAACAGCTGGAACGACTCGCGTGTCAGCAAGTTGCCCTTGGTCTCTTCCTCGCCAATCGAGAGCAATCCTACACGCGGCCGTTTCCCCGCCGAAAAATTGGAGCGGGGCATGGTGTTCCCGAACATAGACCGGAAATAAATCTCGCCCATCACCGCGAACTGTTCAAGATTATGCGGCTTGCAATCCACGTTCGCGCCGACATCCAGCAAGATCGCCGCGGTACCCGGTGCGGTAGGAAAAACCGCCGCCAACGCGGGACGGTCCACGCCGTGCAACGCTCCCAGCACCATCTTGGCCGTAGCCATGGCGGCGCCAGTATTCCCGGCGGTAACAAAGCCTGCAGCGCGTCCCTCGCGAACCAGGCGCAGCCCCACGCGCATGGAAGAGTCGCGCTTGGCGCGCACGGCCTGCACGGCCTTATCTTCCATGGTGATGACTTCACTCGCATGGACGATCTCAATCGGCAGCCGCGCGGCCGAAGGATGACGCTCCAGCTCCGCTTTGATGATGGCTTCCGGGCCGATGAGCAGCACGCGCACGCCGTAGTTGCGAGCGGCGTGAATTGCGCCTTCGATCTCAGGCTTGGGAGCCCGGTCCGAACCCATCGCATCCAGCGCGATCACGCTAGGCATTGTGGTAGGAAATTAGCTGGCTTCCTCTACGTCCAGAACTTCACGGCCTTTGTAGTAGCCGCACTTGACGCAAGCGCGATGCGGCATCTTTTTCTCGTGGCAGTTCGGACACTCTGAGAGCGAATGGCTCTTCAGAGCATCATGCGCCCGCCGGGTCGACGTGCGCTTCTGAGAATGTCTTCGTTTCGGATTTGGCATGGTTTATAAATTCCTCTCGCTGAGGCCATTCGCCCCGCATGAAATTGATCTCCCGAAGGTCCAGGATCGCCCTCTCAATGTGCCAGCTTACCGCGGATTTCCTTCAACGCCGCCCACCGCGGTTCTTCCAGCGTCACCGCGCACGAGCACTGTTCCTGGTTCAGGTTCTTGCCGCAGTGCGGGCACAAGCCCCGGCAGTCTTCCCGGCACGTGACCTTCAGCGGAACCGCTAGCAACACTTGCTCGCGCACTACATCGTCGAGCAGAATTCCTTCTCCTTCATAATAGCTGATCTCGGCTTCCGCGTCGGTCACCGACATCTCGTCGCGCCCGGCATCGGCTCCTTGCGGTCGGTAGAGCAGATCAAACTGGCGCGTCACATCCTGCGTAAGCGGTTCCAGACATCGCGCGCAACTCAATTCCAGGCTAGTCGCCAGCTGACCTTGAATGCGTATGTCCTGTATTATCTTGTGCTTACCGTGATGCTCTTCGACCAGATCCGCCCGCCCGCTGCTCTCAATCGGCGTCACCTGGCGGTACTCGGACCCAAGGTCGATCACGCCCGGTTCGAACTTCTCCGCAAACTCTACCGGATGAAGTTCTAAATCTTTGATCTCGAAGAACATCGGAAACCTCCGCGCACCGTCCTAGTAACCGCCCCAGGCCCGCGGAAGCACGCCAGGAAGGCGCAAGTACCGCTAGGAGCAAGGGTTAAGGATAAAGGTTGATAGAAAGCAGTGTCAAGGCGTGGCCGCCTCCTCGTTTCCACTCGCCTATCGGTATTATGTCTGGACACGGTATGGAGATTTCACGAGAAGCGGGGAAGAAAGATGAGTTGCTCGAAAGCCGCGCCAATCTGGCCGCAGCTTTAATTACCCTGCTCGGCCTTCTCGCCCGCCTGTGGGCCGCCCACGGAATCTTCCTCAATCCCGATGAAGCCCTGCACTTCCGCCTCGCCAATCAGGTCTCGCTCGCTCTTGCCTACAAAGCAAGCCTTACTGCCGCCCATCCGCCGCTGCTCATCTTTTTGCTTTATTACTGGCGCGCGCTCGGCACCTCAGAACTCTGGCTGCGCCTGCCATCGGTGCTTGCGGGCACGGTTTTTTGCTGGATGTTCTACAAATGGCTCACCAAAACAGCGGGCAGCTTGACCGCTTTGATCGGACTCCTTTTCGTCGCGTTCCTTCCTCCCATCATCCAGGTCGCAGCGGAACTCAGGCAGTACTCCTTGATGCTGGCTTTCCTGGTCAGCGCTCTTTATTTCCTGGACGAAGCTTTCACGGAAAACTCTCCGAGCCGGATAGCCGCCTTTACGCTGTGCCTATACCTCGCCATGCTGTTTCACTACTCGGCCTTCTGGTTCGCAGCCGCGCTCGGCATTTATGCGCTGTTCCGAATCTTCACGGAACGCCCGCCTGCCACATTGACGGCAGCGTGGGCGCTCAGTCAACTTGGTGGACTGGCTCTCGCGGCGTTCTTGTATAAGACCCATCTTTCGAAATTGGGCGTCGGAGACTCAAGAACTCCGCTGCAAGGCTGGATGAGCGAATATTATCTTCAGCGATCTTTTTTCGATCGCGCCCACGATAACCCCCTGCTGTTCTTCGTCGGTCACACTTTCGGAGTCTTCCAATATTTCTTTGGCCTGCTTGCCGTGGGCGACGTTATGGGTGTCTCGTTCGTCGTAGCAGTCGCGCTCCTGCTGCGCGGGCAGGGATTCGTGGAGGGTCAAGCTTCTTCGCGCCGGTTGGGATTATTTTTGCTCCTCCCCTTTGCGATCGCCGGCATCGCCAGCCTGGCTCATGTTTATCCTTACGGAGGCACGCGTCACATCGCATTCCTGATTATCCCGGCAATCGCGGGAGCCAGCGTGGCGCTGGCGCGTTTGGCGTCGGGCAAATGGCGTCGCGGACTTACGGTCGCCGCCCTCATCCTCGTGGCCTGCGTCGCCTTTGGCAAGCCACGCCAGCCCAGGATGAACCGAGCCGATCAAAGCCGGAAACACATGGCGGAAGCGATGGACTTCGTGAGGAAGAATGTTGAGCCGTCCGCTCTCATCTTCACCGATTATCAGAGCGACCTGATTCTTGGTCACTACCTGTGCCGGCAGGAGCCGATCGCTTTCGACCCTGCCCCCGCTCACTACGAACAATTTTCCTGCGAGGGCTACCGAGTCGCTTCTGCCGACTATAAGACCGCGTGGATGCTCTGGGGGGACAATTTCCCTAAGGAATGGCGGCGAGTCGTGCAATCCTACAGCCTTAAGCCCGGGGAGACGGTCTGGATTGTTCAGATGGGATGGGGAATCTATCTTCCCGAGGACTTGCGCAAGGACTTCGCAGAGTTCCGCGATCTGCCGTTCGAATCGTTCGGCAAGAACATCAAAATCTTCAAGTTGACCGTAGGCCAACCGATGCCGGCGGCAACTGAATAGTCGGAAGCCTGGCAAGCACAATCATTTCCCCGCCTGCTGATTCAACCCCAGTGCCCGCATAGTGATTTCATCCGGAACGTTCCGACCATCTTTTTTCGTCACTACTCCGAAGCTACCCGAATAATCCCACATCGCCCAGCCTATGCCGTGGTGCTCCAGAGCCGTCCGCACATCGTGAATCCAGGCCTCACGATCCTGTGGGTCGGCATAGTCGCGGTAAACGCCAAACTCGTTGCACACGACCGGAGCTCCGCGCTGCCGTGCCCATTCCGAGACTTGAGTAATCTCGGCGTCAATGCGCGTCGCGTCCCAGTGATCTTCTCCGTAGCGGATGACCGCCAGACGGTCGACCGCATCGGGCACACTCGCCGCGACTTTCGCCGCCGATTCCGGCGACGACGGATAATGCAGTCCCTTCACCCAATGCCAGGAATACGAGCTCCACGCCGCACCCTGATGCGTGAAGATGTGCGGCTCATAGAAATGGAAGTTGTAAATCACATTAGGATCGCGCAGCGGTTCGATAAAAACCAGATCATCGTCGTCCGACCATCGCGCCCCGGCTGCGATCATCGTGTGCTGTGGTGCTCCTTCGCGAATCGCCGCCGCCAGCTTGGCTTGCACGCCAGACCAGCGGTAACGATCAGACATCTCCGGCTCGTTCAGAATCTCAAAGAACACTCGTTCCGCATCCCAGGTCGAGTAATGCCGCGCCAGAACCCGCCAGAAATCGGCGAACTCCTGCACAAAGCTGTCATCCTTCGCCAGCCGCGCTTTGAATTCGCTGTCCGGATGCAGATCGATTACCACCGCCAGACCGCGATCCAGAATCATCTTCACTGCGGCGTCAAGATATCCCAGATACTCCGCCGGAATCTCTTCAGGCCGGTGATTCACCATCATCGGTTGCGGATTAACGCTCAATCGCACGTGATCGAAGCCCATCGATTGAATCAGCGCAATGTCTTCTGCCGTAGCCCAGCTCTGAAAGTGTTCTTTGGTGTAGCCACGCTTGTCGTAAACCTGCGCGAACCACCCGCTGGTGTTGATACCACGGCGCAGGTGCGCCAGTCGCGATGCAGGAACGGTAGACAAAGACACTCGCTGGCTTGAAGAGCCGGTCGCAGCCGTCTGCGCTGGCGAGAGACTCAGGCCGCCTAGAAAAGCCAGGAGAGCGGCACAGCGCAGGATAGGCGCACATTTCATGTCATCCCTTAGCTCAGAATCGGCAGAGCCCGGATTCTCTTCTTCGTCGCCGCGTAAATCGCACTGCATAGAGCCGGCGCCAGCGGCGGCACGGAGGGCTCTCCAATCCCCGTCGGTGCCTCCGTACTGGGCACGGCATACACCTCGACCACGGGAGTCTCATTCATCCGCAGCGGAGCGTAATCGTCGAAATTCCCCTGCACCACCCGGCCTTTCTCAATGGTGATCTTCGCCCGTAAAGCATTCGCCAACGCGAAAACGATCCCGCCCTGAATCTGCTGCTCCAGAATGCTGGGATTCACCACTTGCCCGCAATCCACCACGGCCACTACACGATGCACTCGCGGCACGTCATTCTCCATGCTGATCTCAACCACCTCAGCCGCGTAAGAAGAAAAGCATCCGAAACAGGCGATCCCGCGAAACCGCCCCGCCGGCAAAGTGCTCTTCCATCCAGCCTTGTCGGCCGCCAGTTGCAGCACGCCGCGCATTCGCGCCGTGCGCCATGTAGCGTCGAAATAGTGAATGTCCTGATCCTTCCCCAGCATATGCAACCGATACTCCAGCGGATCTTTCCCCACCGCCGCGGCTAGTTCATCGATAAAGCTTTCACTCGCGAACCCCACCTGCAGCGCATAAACCGACCGCATCCAGCCGAGCGGCACCGCCGTCTCAGCGGGCACATACTCGAGCGAAACATTCGGCGGTGCGTAAACGAACGCCGCCTCATCCGGCAGATCAGGATCGACCCCATTGGGTCCCGGCTGCCCCTTCTGACCGCTGATCGACGGCGCAACGATCCGATGCGTAAACGCGACCGGCCATCCCCCTCCATCCAGCACCGCGCTCAACTGATGCAAGCTCGCCGGACGGTACGTCGAGAACCTCATATCATCTTCGCGAGTCCAGATCACTTTCACTGGAGTGTTCGCCGCCTTCGACACCAGCGCCGCTTCCACCGCATAGTCATACTCCAGCCGCCGGCCAAAGCCTCCGCCCATCAACGTAACGTTCACCTTCACCTGATCCGGATCGAGCCCCAGGGCCTTCGCAACCTGGTCCCGGCAGTCCTGCGGCACCTGTGTCGGAGCCCACAACTCGCACGTCGCCCCTTGAAAGTTTGCCGTGCAGTTCCCCGGCTCCATCGGCGCATGCGCCATGAACGGAAGTTGATACTCGGCAGAAATCCGCCGCCCGGTCACTTTAGAAACGTCGCCAACGGAATACAAACTCGCACTCGTCTTCGCCGCGGCCCGTTTCAGAGAGTCCGTTACCGCCGCAGTGTTCAAGTCTTTGTTCGGGCCCGGATCCCAACTCACGTTCAGTACCCGGCGCCCTTCCATCGCTCCCCAGACACTGTCGGCCACTACGGCCACAGCCGCATCGCTGATCTTGCCTACATAACCCACGCCGGCAATCTTCTTCGACTCCTTGTCGTCAAAACTCAGCGCCTTTCCACCGATCGTCGGACACCGCGACAACACCGCGTACTTCATCCCCGGCATTCGGAAGTCGATGCCAAACACGGCTTCGCCTTTCACCTTCGACGGCGTATCCACGCGCGCCAGCCGCTGTCCAACAATCTTGTAATCCTTGTTCTGCTTCAGCGGAACGTCCGTCGGGATCGGCAGCGTCGCGGCTTTCTCCACCAGCTCTCCATAGGTGAGCCGCCGCTTGGATTCCCCGTGCAAAACCGCGCCCTCGCGTGCCGCACAGCTCGAGCGTGGCACTCCCCACGTCAGTGCCGCCGCTGAAATCAGCATCTCTCGCGCTGCTGCTCCCGCCTTCCGCATCGGATCCCAGGTCGTCTTTATGCTCGCGCTTCCCCCCGTGCCCTGATCCCCGTAGAGCGTGCTCGCTCCCGCTTGCTCAACCTCAATCTGCTTCCAGTCCGCTTCCAGTTCCTCGGCAAGAATCATGGGCAATGCCGTGCGCACTCCCTGCCCCATCTCCGACCGTGCCACGACAATGGTGACCTTGTTGTCCGGGGTGATCCGCAGGTAAGCGTTCGGTGAAAAAACTTCTTTGCCCGAGCGTCCCGCGTGCGGCAGGTAAAAACCCACCACGAGACCGGCTCCCGCAGCCACTCCAACCGCAACAAATTCACGCCGACTTAAAGGGCTCATCGCGCACCTCCCGCCCCCGCAGCCCGATGAATCGCCTTGCGAATCCGCTCATAGGTCCCGCAGCGGCACAAGTTGCCGTTCATCGCTTGCGTGATCTGCTCATCGCTCGGATTCGGCGTCTTCGCCAGTAGCGCGGCCGCCGTCATGATCTGCCCTGTCTGGCAGTAGCCGCACTGCGGAACTTCCTCGGCAATCCACGCCTGCTGCAACACGTGCAGCCCGTTGGCCCCCAACCCTTCAATGGTGGTAATGCTCTTTCCGGCAACCTGCGAAATCGGCGTAGAACATGACCGAATCGGGGACCCCTCCACGTGTACCGTGCAAGCCCCGCACAGCCCGGCGCCACAACCGAACTTCGTTCCCGTGAGTTCCAGCGTATCTCGCAACACCCAGAGCAACGGAGTCTCCGGCGAGACGCTTACTTTTTTCTCGTTACCGTTAACGCGCAGTGTGAAGTCGGCCATATGTTTTTCCAGGGTCGAATCGCAACCTGGATAATCATCCTACTCAACCAGCGAAGAAAGTGGAATGGTGTCGCGGAAGTACCCGAGCAGGGCTAAAGTTTCCCGCCTTCGCGCCGATCAGAGATAAAGACCCTCTGAGGCTTGCAATAAGCCGGAGCGTCAGCCCTATCTCATCCTTCAGATGGGCAGGCAGGCCTGGGGTGGAGAAGCCAAATTGAAAGCTCAGGATCAATCCGCAAACGGCTCGGAGCCTGGCCCTGTCGTCTCGCGTCACGAACCCCGGTTCAAACTTGAAGTGGAGATCAGTGTCCGTACCCGATCCTGCGGCGTGATGACGGGCCACACTGTGGATATCAGCGAGTCTGGAATCTCAGCGATGCTGAAGATTGAAGTGCCCTTGTCTGAGATCGTGGAGTTGGGCTTCGTGCTTCCGATCGGTCGCGTGAATATTTCTGCGATGGTCCGCCAAAGAGACGCTTTTCGCTACGGATTCCAATTCATCGGGTCAGACGCCGCGCAGGACGTGATTCGCTCCACATGCCGTCAGCTGGCCGTTGAACAAAGACTTTTGCGCGAGCCAGCCGTTCCATCAGACCAGACTTCTTAGGCTAGCGCCCAGCCTCTCGACTCATCCCCTCCGCCATCCGCTTACCAATCTCCTTGGCAAACGCCTCAAACGCCGGAATCTCAAACAGCCGCAATCCAATCTCCTCCCGCGGCAGAATCCCCGCATGCTTCGCGCCGTTGTCATCCCGCAGTGCCGTGCTTAGCTTAGCCGCCGTCGCCGTGTCGAAACTTTCCGAGATGATCACACTGTTGTCGTCCCAATGCTCCACAATCACAGGACCTTCCTCGGTCGTAATCTGCGCCGTCGAGGCCGGACAACTCGCCCCCGAACAAGCCTGCGCTGGCTGCGCCGTTGCAATGTGATAACGCTGCGACACCGCTCCCGCATAGAAGTGCGCAAACCTCTCAGCCGCCTGCGGCGTCTTCCACCGCGAAACGTACAACAGTGCCAGGTCGCCGGTGCTGGCCGACACCTCAGCTGCCTTGTCCTTCCGCCGGAAGGCCACAAACGCTCCGCCCTGCCACGCCGCAGCAAGATCATCCGCAATCCTGCGTTCGCCATACTGCTTCAACAAGGCGCGCACATCCAATTCGCCAATTCCCCCCGAATCGTACACGTCATACTGATTGCTCAGTACTTCCTGCACGTCCGGGATGCGCACCGGCGCAAGCTTCTCGCCCTGAATGTAGGTCTCCGGCTGCAACACTTCATGCGAGTTGCGCGGCGGACGTGCGAACGCCCCCGCAAATGCCATCTTCTTCCCACCCTTGTGCAGCAGCTCACCTTCAAAGATCAACCCTTGATTGTAGGCAAACGTTCCCGACTCGCGCAGGATCATGGGCGCATCGTGCATCAGCTGGGAATCGATCACCGCCTTCACCGCCGGCTCTTCCATCTGGTAGACGAGCTGTGGAGTGTCTTCCAGGCTGCGCCCCACCGGCTTTAGCAGGTAATCCACGTACACCACCATCGCCTGGCCTTCCACCACGGCCTTGCGCGCGATCGCGCTGTCACCAATGGCGCTAGCGCTGGCCGCATTGCTCCCAGCCTTCATCCACTTCGCCAGATCGTAATTCTGGTCTTGCAAAGCATGCGTCAGTTCGTGCGCCAGAATTGGTTCCTGGCGGTCCGGAGGCACCCAGTTCAGCATCGAGACCATCTTCGTCTCGTCATCGTAATAAGCCGCGATCTCCTGACCTGTGGACTTCAACAGAAATTCTTTTAGATTGAAATCCCGCGGCAGGAAGCCGAGCTTTTTCATGCTCAGCTCTTGTTGCGCAAACCTCTTGGTGAATTCTTCCTTGGCCATCTGTCCGGCGGCATACTTCTCCACATCGGCCTTGCTCACGAGCCTTCGCTTTACCGTGGCGTGCTTCGGCATTCCGGTGTCTTCGGCCGCAAAGGCAAAAATTCTGTCCACCGACTCGAATAGCTTCTTCGTGTCCACGTCGGTCATTTTGACTTCGTCGGTCGTGTCTTTGCGGAGCTTTCGCGCCACGTCGCCCAGGCTCTGCCCAGACTCCGCCTGCTGCCCTAGAGCGCAAAACGTAAACCACGTCAAGAAGCAGACCGCAAGGAATCCACACCTTCGCCGAAACGTCTTCATGAACCCTCTCAGGGACGAGAATGCACCCTGGTCGATTCTCCCTGAGCCAAAGCCGCAACTCACTGCAAAAGCATGGATTGACCTTACGAAAGTAAGCAAACAGGAAGGGACGAAGGCTTGCTTATTGCTGCCAGAGGGGTTCCCGACGGACTACTTCAGTTCAGTCAGCTTCTGGGTGGCGATCTGAACCGCTGCCGGGCTGGAGTTGTCTTTCTTGACCTGCTCGTAGAGACGCTTGGCGTCAAGCGGCTGGTTGCTGGTCTGGTAAAGCTCCGCCAGTTGCAACTGCGCCGTCACTTTGCTCACCGAAAGCGTAGGCTGATTGATCAGTTCCTGGTAAAGGGCCACCGCATCTTTGGTGCGGTTCGTGCTGCCGTAAAGACCGGCCAGAGCGAGCTTCGCAACTGAAGCCAGCTCTTTGCTGCCGTTTGAAACCACGGCTTTGAGGTTGCTTTCCGCGGCGGCGTTGTCGCCCGCGGTCGCAGACGTCACTCCCAGAAAGTAACGCGCCATATCCGCCGTGCGAGTGTGCGGATACTTGTCCACGATCGTCTGGAATTGTTTTCTGGCCACATCGGAGCGCTCTTTCGCCGAGGCGAAGCTGGGAAAGTCCGGCTGCGCTGGCGTGCCCGCGGGACGCAGCGGCGTATCGAGAGTGCGCACCCCCTGCGATAAATCGAAGCTTGCCTTCTCATCTTGCGCGCTCAGGTAGTACCAACCGCCTGCCACTGCCCCGGCGATCAACAACACGGCAACCACCGCGACCGCCACCGTGTTCCTGTGTTCCACGCTCCAGTGAGCGGTCCTCTCGGCAGCTCCGATGGTGACCCGGCTGAACGCGTCCTGCTTAAGTTGATGGCGTGTCTCTGCGCGCACGACTACCTTCCATTCTCAGTTTCGTGAGTCGATGTCCTGATTCTCAGTGACTCTATATCTCGGTGGGACGAAGTCTCAGTCTATCAGCCGGAAAACAGCACCGTCAAAGCAGCCACGTCCACTACAAAATACATTCATTCCGAACCGGGCGCCAAGCCCGGTGAGGAACCTGCTTTTCCGTTGCGAGTCGCTACCGCAGCAAACCCGCAACGCGCGTCACGGAGCTACCGCGGAGCTTCTTCCAGCAAACCCTGCTCCAGCTTCTCCTGGCACTCGATGCAATGCCGCGTCCAGGGCACAGCCTCAAGGCGCTTGGCGTTGATCTCCTTACCGCAGTGGATGCACTCGCCAAAGCTGCCTTCCCGAATCCGCGCCAAAGCTCTCTCCACCATCTGCAACAGTTGGCGCTCGTTGTTGCTTTGGCTGAACAGAAACTCTTTGGTGTAGGAGCTGGCAGCGCGATCGGCGATGTCCTGCGCCGTGTCCTCATCCGCAGAGCGGCCGTCAGCCTGCGTGCGCGAAACCGTCCGCCGCAAATCCTGCTGCCGCGTCTCTAGCCGTTTCTTGAATGCTTCTAACTTCTTCTTATCCATAAGTTCACTTCTTATGATCCTGCGCCAGCTCCCCGGAGCCGCGCGTGGGGTCAGGGCCAAACAAAAATGATAAGCGCGTCAAACGAGATGCGTCAACCACAGGCTGGTGAATGCCTCTAGGGGATCACAAATGTGGGAGGCGGCCGGGGAACCCCGAGGTCTGCCCATTTCTCGCGTTCTTTACGAGAAGTGGGGTTCGTGACTTTTTTCGGATCCAAACCGTCGCCGGGCTTGTACGAGCGTCCTCGCTACTTCACCGTCAGCCCAACGCTCGCACTTTGCGTAAACGATCCACCCATGGCAGTGACGGTGAAGTGGGAACCGCCGCTGACGGCACCCGATCCTTTGATCAGTGTGAGAGTGGAGGACCCGCTGCCGGGCGCGGCTACGCTTGCTGAACTGAAGGTAGCCGTCATTCCTTTGGGTAGCCCGGAAGCGGAGAGCGCCACCGCGGCGTTGAAGCCTCCCAGCGCCGCGGTCGTCAGCCTTAGTGAACCGTTCACACTAGAGCTGACCGTTGCACTGGTCGCGCTAGGAGTGAACGAGAAGCCGGGCACGTTCACGACGAGCGTTTGTTTCTGAGTAACCCCGCCGCCGGTCGCCGCCACTGCGACCGAATAAGCCTTAGGTGCCACGTTCGAGGCCACCGAGAAGGTCACCGCGCTCGCCCCTGAACCCGGAGCCCCGAGAACGCTGGAAGGTAAAAGCTGCGCAATCATGCCAGCAGGCAAGCCGGTCACACTGATGGTCACGGCGGCATTAAAGTTGGAACTCGCGATGGTAGTCAGCGTTACGGTATTGGACTTTCCAGCGGAGACGCTGATGGAGCCTGCCGAGGACGCCAAAGTGAATGTAGGAGCCGGCGCAACCGTGACCGAAAGCGCCATGGGCTTCTTCGTGGTGCCGCTCGTCGCTATCACGGTGGCGGAATAAACACCTGCCTTGGCGGCGCTGGTCGCGGTGAACTTGATCAAGCTGCCGCCCGACCCGGGAGCAGGCAGAGTCGCTGGAGTGAAAGCTGCCGTGACTCCGGTGGGCAGTCCTGTCACAGAAAACGTCACGGCGGCGTTAAAGCCTCCGCTGACTGTGACGTTCACGCTGACACTGTTGTTCGATCCGGCAGTCAGCGATAGAGAATTCGTCGACGAAGTCGCTTGAAACGTCGGAACCACGCTAGCGTCGCTCCAGTGGCTGACCAGCACAGAGCCGTCGATGGAGCCGAGCCCGGTGGCTTGGTCGTATCCCACTGTGGCGTTGAAGCCAGTCTGCCCCGGAACGCTGTCGTTGCCGATGGTGATGTCATGAAAGACGGAGGCTCCGCCGGCTCGTTGTTTGCTCGCCAGAGAATAAAACGCGATGTTAGCGTTTCCCTGCCGCGCAGCCGTGTGCTGGACTATCAGCGCCATAACGCCGGCAAACGACGGAGAGGCCGCTGACGTGCCACCGACTACATACAGCTCGCCATTCTGATAGATCATGTAGCCGTCGTGACCGGCGGAAGTCAGGGCAACGTCTGGGACGTCACGCTTGCCATCTGCCGGAACACCAGTGCCAGCTTGCCAGGAAGGCTTGGCATACACCGTGCTCGCCCCGCCGCCACTCGCCCACAGTCCGTAGCCCGGACCGCTGGCGTCCCAGACCACTTCTGGAATGTAGCTTAAAGCTGATGCCTGCGTCCCCGCCGAGTTCGAGGCCGCCCAATAGAGCATGGGGTTGGAAACGTCGTTGAGTTCGGTACCTCCGACGCAAACACTGTAGGGCGTCGAGCACAGGCCATTGACCGCGCGTCCGTGCGTGGCCGTCGAAGCCGAGGCGGAATCGCACCCGGCCGCGCCGCTGTCTCCCGAAGAAACGAAAACGGTGATGCCCTCCGCCGCCGCTTGCTGCCACAGGCTGCTGAGAAAGCTGTTTCCAGAAGAGCCCAGCGACGCCTCGCACAGCCCGAAGCTCGTGCTCATCACTGGCGCAAGGTTGTGATTGACGATGTATTGCGCGGAGAGGTCAACACCGTCACTCGAATTCGTCGACTTCGAGACCACAAACTTGATGGTCGCGTTCCTGGCCACGGCGCCGGACCACTCCACGTCGAGATCGGCTTCGGTCTCTTCATCTGAATCCCAAATGCCGGGGTCGGTTCCATTGACGATGATCTGGGGATCATTTGCGGGCAAGCCAAAGAACGTGCGGAACTGGCGCGCGTCCGCGAGCTTGATGTTGGAACGTGCGACGATGGCAATGGATTGGCCGACGCCGTTGATGGCCTGCTGATAAAGCGGACCCAGGTCGTAGATGGTGGCGAAATCTGCCGGGGCAAGATAGTAAGCGCCGCCGCTGCTGAACTCGGGGGATGGTTTGCGCACCATGCCGTGCATTGCTTCGCTGTGAAAGTCGTGCAGCGAAACTACGCCTCCCACTACTTGCACCAAAGCGGCTGGAATTTCTGGATCTTTCACGTTGGCATGGTGAACTTCATTGCCAATCTTGTAGGCGTGGATCGCGGTATGGAACGCCGCCTGAACCTGGGCGGCGGTGCCGCTGAAAATGATCGAGCGGCGGCCGGCCGTGATCTCTTCCACCTCCATGCCATGGCCTTGCAACCAGTTCACAATCTCGGCGGTGTCGGATTCGGAGATGCCAAAGCGTTCTCCGTACTGCTCGGGCGTGAGCCATTGATGGTAGTAAGGAGACTCGGGATTGTACTGCGCATCAACGAACTGATTCAGCGCGTCCTGTTGAGCCACATCGGGCAGCAGAGTGAGAAGCATGTGTTCCATCGGGAAGTCGGGGGCGACTGCGCCGGCGTCGTACTGAGCTAAGGCTAGGGGATGCACGTTGCCGCGCAGTGTCACGCGCTGATCGTCATCGATGAAGCTGGTGACGCGGTCATTCACTTCAACGAACGGGAGTTGGTTCTGCGGAGGGTTCGGGAGGTCGACCGGAGGCTGTGCTCGGGCGGGAAGGTCGAGGGAAAGGAGCGGGCAAAGAATGGTGAAAGTCAGAAGCAAGAATGCGCGACGCTGCAAGGGCGCGGTTGACGGACGGGACATTGCTTATGGGCCTCCGAGGCGAGATGCGGGTGTTTAACTTCAGCTTCAGGACTCCGCTTCAGGCTTCATCGGCGGGGCGAGGGAACACTTTAGGGATCAGTCCAACGTTTTCCTCGTGACGGGGTTACCAGTGGGCGTATCGCGGCGCCTTTGTGAAGGCGGCTTAATGTTCCAACTGGAACATTGAGCTGAATGTTCCAGTTGGAACGCATAAGCAGTTTTGCTGGAACACTGTGGGAATCTCGGAAAACTCGGAAAACCACCTTAAAGCTATAGTTGGCTGGCGGCAAGCGGCTGAGGGGGATGGAGTTGGACAAGTGCCGAAATATCGGGACGAAAAGCGTGGGGCGAAGGGAAAGCGTGGGGCGAAGGGAAAGCGTTGAAAATCGGGCCTCGAGACTGGCAGTCGTGGGTTCGGAGTGCCGATTACATAGACTTGCGGGAAGTTGCCGAGGATGAATTCAATAGCATAAATGGCATGGTGGATGGAGGGCTTTGGGAGGTGGGGACACGACGCTTCTTGGAGTACAATCCCCTTGCTCGTAAAGAACGCAGAGGCGGAGATGATTGTTGCGCCTGATAAGGGAAGCCTCCGAATCCGTCGGCGACTAGCGAACGCGGTCAGTCTTGTTTTTGCGTTCATCTTCCTGACTTTTTTCTGCCCGCTCGGACTGGTTGACGCGCAATCTGGGCTGCAAACGCAAGCTTCATCACCCGGCACTGCGTCCCCCGGCGCAGCATCACAAAATACCGCAGCCGGTGCCACTCAAGGCAACGATCGAGCCGCCGGTCAGGCCCCCAGCCAGGATGGCGGAAAGAACTCGCCCGAGATGGCCTCCAGCGACGTGCCTACTACTTTCAAGGTGAACGTGAAACTCGTCGTCGTACGAGTCGTGGCACGCGACTCCCAGGGACACGCGATAGGCAATCTTCAACAACAGGATTTCCAGGTGTTTGACAACGGGAAGCCGCAGACCATTACCCAGTTTTCCGTCGAAAAGGCGGGGGATCGGTCCACGATCGAACCGACCGGGCCGGTTCCCGCGAAAGAACCGTCTCCCACAAACGTGCCTGCGAATGAGCCGCTCGAAAGCGTGAAGGTCCCAGCCGCAGTCGCGCCGCAGCGCTACGCGGCTTATCTTTTCGACGATGTTCATTTGAAATTTGCGGACTTAACCCTCGTGCGACAGGCTGCCGAACGTCATCTCGCTTCCTTACAGCCGACGGATCGCGCTGCGATTTTCTCCACGTCCGGTCAAACCGTTCTCGATTTCACCGACGATCACACCCAATTGCACAACATCCTGCTCACCCTTCAGCCACGCCCTATCGCGGGAAGCGGCGGGACGAACCCATGTCCCGACGTGAGTTACTACATGGCGGACCTCATCGTAAACAAGAATGACTTTACGGCTCTGAAAACTGCGACCCTTGACGCTCTGTATTGCGCATTCGGAAACAACCCACAGGAGATGGGTGGTGCCCAGGTAATCGCCCAGAACACGGCCAGGCGTAGTCTCGAAGAGGGCGAGCAGGAGAGCCGCCTCGCTCTGGGTGTTTTGCGGGATCTGGTCCGGCGGATCGCTCTGATGCCGGGCCAGAGAAGTATTGTGCTTGTGTCTCCGGGCTTTCAGACGCCGCAACTCGAACACGAATACGTTGATGTCATCGATAAGGCGCTTCATTCCGAAGTCATTATCAGCGCCATCGACGCCCGCGGCCTTTACGTTCCAGCCGCTGCGGCCGATGCCAGCAAGGCCGGATCAGGTAACGCCACCGGTGGAACCATACGAACCGGCTTTACCACCTCAGGGCCGGTACCCGGTGGGGGCGTGATGGTTCAAGAACAAAAGACTTTGTACGATATTACGAGCGCTGCCGCCGATGACGACGTGCTGGCGGTGCTGGCCGATGGCACGGGCGGCACTTTTTTCCACAACAGCAACGACCTCTTCGAAGGATTCACGCGCGTCGCCGCCCCGCCGGAATATTCTTACGTGCTGGCCTTCACTCCGCAAAATCTGAAACCAGACGGCAGCTTTCATGCTTTGCAAGTCAAGTTGAACAGCCCCTTGAAGGTGAATCTCCAGGCCCGCCGAGGCTATTACGCTCCCAAGCACCTGGATGATCCCGCCGAAGAGGCCAAGCAGGAAATCGAAGACGCTGTTTTTTCGCAGGACGAATCGCACGGCATTCCCGTTGAACTCCGCACGCAGTTCTACAAATCGAGCGACGCCGACGCTAGGTTGTCGGTTGTTGCCAGGGTCGATGTGAAGCACATTCGCTTTCGCAAAGTTGACGGACGGAACCGCAACGATCTCACCGTAGTCTCCGCGCTTTTCGACCGCAATGGGAATTACCTTAAGGGAGAAGAGAAAATTCTCCAGATGAGCTTGAAGGATGGAACGCTCGAAAATAAGCTGGGATCGGGCGTCACCGTGAAATCCAGTTTCGATGTGAAGCCCGGAACCTATCGGGTGCGCCTGATCGTGCGGGATGCGGAAGGCCAGTCGATGACCGCGGAAAGTAGCGCGGTCGAAATTCCCTAGACGGAGATGGAGGCGGTTATGCGGCTTCGCCACCCCGTGGTTCCGACTGCATCGATGTGTTTAGCTTTTGCGCTGGGAATTTGGAGCCTGATGGCGCCGAGTGCAATTGCCAGGGCGCAACAATCCACTCCCGCTCAAACTAGCAGCGGCACTTCCGGATCTCCCGCGCAGCCGCCTCAAACGGGCCGCACTCATGATTCGGCCAACGACGATTCGGCCCCGGTTATCAAATCGGAAGTCCGCGTCGTTCTCGTGGATTCGGTCGTCACCGACAAGAAAGGCAATTACATCCGCGACCTGACCGCTAAAGACTTCCGGGTCTGGGAGGACAACAAAGAACAGCGCATCACAAGTTTTTCAATGGGAGACGATCCCGTGGCTCCGGACTACTCCCAGAAGAAGTACATGGTCCTCTTCTTCGACACTTCAACCAGGGATTTTCTCAACCAGGTCACCGTGCGGCAAGCGGCAGAGAAGTTTATCGATGCGAATGTCGCCCCCAACCGGCAGATGGCGGTCGTCGATTTCGGCAGCGCACTCCGGGTCGCGCAAAACTTCACCTCCGATGCCGATCGCCTCAAGAAAGCAGTTGCGGATCTCAGCGACTCATCTCAGTCAGGGATGACGGGTGTCAAGGAATTAGACTTGGTGCGCGCGCTAAGGTTCGCGTTGGCCTCTCTGGCCAGGAGTTTGTCTACGGTCCCCGGCCGAAAGACTCTCGTCATGTTTACCCGGGGATTTCCAATCCCTCCCGACCTCGCTCCTGAATTAACCTCGGAAGTCATGGCGGCAATCGAGGAATGCAACAAAGCAAACATTGCGATTTATCCCATCGACCTGCGCGCCCTGATAGCGCCCAATTCCGCGCCCGGTCAGTCGTCGATGAGTTCTCCGCCGACCGTGCTGCTTGGGCACCAATCGGATGCTAGTCAAGGCGGTTCCGGTTCTATGCCCGGAGTTCCGCCTGCCCCCCCGATCCCTTCCACGAACCAGCAAGTTCTCGATGAATTCGCCGCTGACACTGGCGGCTTCGTCATCGTGAATACGAACGACATTCTCGGGGGCCTGGAGAAAATTGGCAAGGAACAATCCCAATACTACGTTCTCAGTTACTCTCCCTCCGAATCGCCCGAGGGAAGCTGCCACACGTTAAAGGTAAAGGTGGAGCGGAGCGGAACGATCGTGCGCTCACGCCGCGGATATTGCAACGCGCGTCCGCGTGATCTGCTAGCTGGCAGCACGGTTGAGAAGCGCATGCAGATTCAGGCATCCGCTGATATGGCGGGAAATGTCACGGGTTCGATGGAGGCTCCATTCTTTTATGTCTCGCCGAACACGGCGCGCGTGAACCTGGCGCTCGAGATCCCCTCCGACTCGATTAAATTCGACAAACTGAAAGGAAAAATGCACGCCGAGGTGAACATTCTCGGCATCGCCTACAGGCCCGACAATGCAATCGCGGCCCGCTTCAGCGACACCGTAAACCTCGATTTCGCCGACCAGCAAGAAGTCGACAATTTCGCCAAGGCTCCCTTCCATTACGAAAATCAATTTGAAATCTCATCAGGCCAGTACGTGTTCAAGGTTGTCTTCAGCTCCGGCAATGAAAGCTTCGGCAAGCTTGAACAGCCGCTCGTCATCGATCCTTATAACGGAAACCAGTTCGCACTGAGCGGACTCGCCATGAGCAATCAAGCTCGCCGGGCTCCGGAGCAGGACTCGGGATCGAGCTTTGCGCTGCTTGACCGCACGCGCCTGATAGCTCATGGAATGGAGATCATTCCTTCCGCCAGTAATCGATTCAAGACCACCGAATCGGCTGCGATTTATGCTGAGGTCTACGAGCCCTTGCTGGCCGCACCGCATCCTCCTCACGTCGGAATTAAAGTGATTGTCCGGGATCGCAAGAGCGGGGCAAAGAAGCTCGACATTGGCATCCCCAATACGGACTCTTCCATTGAAAAAGGAAGTCTGGTGATTCGTCTCGGGCTGCAACTGCCCTTGAACTCACTCACTCCAGGCTCCTACGAATTGCAATTGGGAGCTGCGGATTCGGCTGGCCATGCCTCCGAGTTCCGGTCTTCCGATTTCGAAGTGGAGTGAGCACCAGTTGCTACCGCGGTGAGGTCTCCAGCAGCGCTTGCAGGATTTCCACGGCCTGGTTCAGCTTGGCGAGGTCCCCCGAGGTCAGGATGCTGAGAATACCGGCGAGGGACTCGATGCGGCGGAGACGCGCCTGCTGCAGGAGGTGAGTGCCTTTGGCGGTGGATCTGATGTGCGTGCGGCGCGTGTCGCGAGGATCGCGGGTGACTTCGACTAAACGCCGGCGCCTTAGTCCGGCGACGATGCGGCTCATGGTGGGCGGCTTGACCTGTTCGGCGGCGGCGAGTGCTCCGAGCGTTTTCGGACCGGCAAAGACCAGTACCGAGAGTGCGGAAAGTTGTGCGGGGCCGACGCCGGAGTTGATGTCCTGCTGGCGGACGCGGCGGAGCAGGTGGATGACGACGGAATGAAGGCGGTCGGCCGCGGCGAGGGTCTCCGGCCGGAGTGCGGCATTTCCGGGATTGTCTTTTTGAGGCTTGACTTTTTCCATTGAATATAGTTAGCTATGCTAACTAATTTGATTCGGGAGGTCAAGGACATGAGCGCAACCGCAACTGGAGTTGGAATTACCCGCCTCGGCCAGATCGCCATCAATGCAAAGGATGTGGAACGCGCCGCGGGCTTCTATCAGGACAAGCTTGGGCTGAAGCTGCTATTCAAGGCACCGCCGGGGCTGGCATTTTTCGACTGCGGAGGGGTGCGGCTGATGTTGGACCGGGCGGAAAAGCCGGAGTTCGATCATCCCAGCTCGGTTCTGTATTTCTCTGTGCCCGACATTCAGGCGGCCTACGGCAAAATGAAAGAAAGCGGAGTGCGGTTTGAGGACGAGCCGCACGTGATCGCGAAAATGCCGGCGCATGACTTATGGATGACGTTCTTTCGCGATTCGGAAGGAAACCTGCTGGCGCTGATGAGTGAAGTGGCGCGGTAGCCCGCGGAGGGCGACGCTGATGCCCATTCGTGCCCCTTCGAAAACGGATTTTCGATTGCCAATGGTCCGGTGGGTGATCGAGAATTCATGGGATGGGCGAATCGCCGTGAGGGCAGCACCTGCACTTTCAGCGCCGGGGTTTGGCAGTGCCTGGTTTGCGCTGTGCGTGGCGTTCGCACTGCATATTATCGATGAGGCCTCCACCGGCTTTCTCGCCGTGTATAACCCAACTGTGATCATTTTGCGCGAGCGCTGGAGCGGGTTTCCCATGCCCACGTTCGAGTTTCGAGAGTGGCTGGCGACGCTGATCGTGGCTTGCGGACTTCTGTTCTGCCTGACTCCGCTGGCGGGGCGAGGGATGCGGGGCTTGCGGTCGCTGGCGTGGTTTTACGCTGTAATCATGTTTCTTAACGGGCTGGGCCATACCCTGTTTTCGATTCTCGGACACACGGTGGCTGCCGTGACGATTCCACTTCCGGCGCCGGGGTTCTATTCTTCTCCGTTCCTGTTCGCGGCTTCCCTATGGTTGATGTTCCGGCTGCGGCGCACAGGTCAGGTGGATTTTCGGTTGCCGACCGGCGATTGAGCGCGAATCCAGAAGAATCGGGGAAACCTAAGGGGCTGAATCCCAATTCAAAGTGCGCATGTAAAGCAGGCCTAAAGGCCTGCTCCACCCTCGTTGAAAATGCGGGACGCACGACGCGCGACACAGCGCCAGCCCTGTTATTATCGGGGGCAGAGTTTCGTGGACACCATGGAAGACATGTTTATGGAAGGCTTCGTCATGGAAGACGTTGAAGACGACGAGGGACTTCCTTATATTTCGGGTTCAGGAGAAGGACTTATGGATGAAGGTCCAGCATTGCACGGGAGTGCGCGCCGCAATGAGGATATCGCGCTCGATCTGATGAAATTTGTCGCGATGACCACGGGGTATGGGCGGACCACTTCGTCGGGCGTAGGTTTTCAGGGCACGGGCTCGGCGGCGAAACCGGAGGAATACGCCGCTCATTTGCTGGAGTTGTATGGGAAGTGCCGGGCGGCGGTAGAAGGGAAGAAGTAGAGAGCGTAACCGGCGCCGGACAAGCCCTTCCGTAATCTGCTCGTGGGGGTCGGGTGCATAGGATACTTGACTGAAATATGATGTCCCTCCCCCAGTCGCAGCCCGCTCCTCGGGCCACGAGAGTCTATTTTGCCGAGCGGACTTCAGCGGTTCTTCGACTCGATGACGGGCGGCGTGTCCCAGGCAAATTGAAGGTCGTTTCTTTGACTGGCGGTTTGCTTGCCGTGCCTCATCCCATCAACACCGGATGTAATGGAAAATTGATGTTTCTGACCGGGGCCGGTATGGTGCTGGGTTCGGCGGAGATGCTGAGTCCGCTCTCCTGGGGCCTGCAACCTTTCCGCTTCGTTGCGCTCGCCGACGAGGATCAGGATAGGCTCAAAACCGTCATTCAACGGTCGATCGACCAGAATCGCACCAGCCATGGCCAGATTGAACGCTCCCGAGCCTGGTGAGGTTCCGGTGAGCACGAGAACCGACCGGCGCACAAACAAAAGAACCGCAGCCCGCGAGCCGCGGTTCTTGAGTCTGGATATTTGCTTTAGCGGCGGCGCTTCTTTGCCGTCTTCGCTTTCTTCTTGGCTTTCTTAGCCGGCTTCTTTGCCGCTTTCTTTTTTGCCGGTCTCCTGGCTGCTTTCTTCTTGGCCGGCTTCTTCGCTGCCTTCTTCTTTGCTGGCTTCTTCTTTTTCTTTGCGGCTTTCTTCTTCGCGGCAGGTCTGCCGCCACCGCCGCCTCCGGCGGGAGCAGCGGGCTTGGGTGCGGGAGGTGGCGGAGCGGGCATCACCGGTTCGCTCATCGCAGGCTCGGGCACGCCAGCTTCTTCCTCCTCCTCTTCTTCCTCTTCGAAATCTTCTTCGAGCGACTCGCTATAGGCGCCGCTGTCGCCGAATTCTTCTTCTTCGTCACGTCCGTAGAGCGTGGGGTCGTAGAACGTCATTGCTCCTCCTGATCTTGTTTGGCGTCCGGGCGCAGGAACGGCTGCGCAAGGCTGCCGGGTACGGGAAATTAAAAGACCACCAGAACTTGTGCTGGAACGGCGCGCGATTATAGCACGAC
>Ga0307476_10000616_pt1 | contig 25832 bp, 16 predicted proteins | sample atmos_gasesECM2C_2_FD_203314 | JGI IMG/M metagenome (GOLD analysis project Ga0307476, IMG submission 203314) | Hardwood forest soil microbial communities from Morgan-Monroe State Forest, Indiana, United States - atmos_gasesECM2C_05 | ecosystem: Environmental > Terrestrial > Soil > Temperate...
GCTTGGACTCATCGATAACAGGTCTTCCCGTCTTGGGGTCAATCGATTTGAACACGTTGTTATTCGAGAACGGAAAGGCGTGGAGAAACTTAAGCTGGCCCTGGTTGCGATCCAGAATCCAAAGATATCCGTTGCGTCCAGCATGCGTGGCGGTCTTGACAGGCTTCCCGTCGATCTCCGTGTCGATGAGCAAGGGTGCCGAAACTTCATCCCAGTCCCATGAATCATGCGGTGTGTATTGGTGATAGCTCTTTATTTCGCCGCTGTCGATGTCAAGCGCCAATGTAGAGTCCGTATATAGATTGTCGCCCGGACGATTGTCGGCGATCCACGGAGACGGATTCCCGGTACCCCAATAGGTAATGTTCGACGCAGGATCAAACACGCCGGTGATCCAGATGGACCCACCTCCGCGTTTGTATCCATCGCCTTTCCAAGTCGCTCCGCCTCGCTCATTGGGCGCCGGCACCGTGTAGGTGCGCCAGACTCGCTTGCCGGTCTCGGCGTCGAAGGCACTTACCGAGCCGCGAACGCCAAATTCGCCACCGGAGTAACCCACAAGAATCTTGCCTCGCGCAGCGAGCGGTGCCAGCGTCGAGTAGCAGCCGGTCTTCCAGTCATCGATCGGGACGGCCCAGACCTCTTTACCCGTGGCGGCTTCGAGAGCGACCAGTTCGCAGTCCGTAGTTGCCATGTACAGCCGGTCACCATACAAGGCGACGCCGCGATTCGTCGGGTGTAGTTGAAACAGGCCCTCGGGATACTTTTTCGCGTACCGCCAAAGCTCAACGCCGGTCTTAGGATTGTATGCAATGACATTATTTTGAGGTGTGGTGACAAACATCCGCCCATGATTCACGATCGGTGTCGTTTCGTGGGCCTCCACCAGGTCCGTGTTGACAGACCAAGCGAGTGACAGCTTCCCAATGTTGGCTGCGGTGATCTGTGTCAGGGGGCTGAAGCCTGAGCCATCATAGGTGCGCCGATACATCAGCCAATCTCCTGCTTCCGGGTGCTGGAGCCGCTCGTCCGTAACCGTTGCGTACGGCGTCGACTGCGCCTGCAGAGCTTGCGTGACAAGGAGCGCGATCGGTAGGCTCCACCAAAACTTGAAATACGACATGGCCGGTTCCCTTTCGAAAGTCGCTGCGCTATTTCGAGAATCTCTGCAGTCGATGCGTGGCTAAATTGGTTCAGTCCTTGGAGAAGGCCTTCGACGCTGCGAGAGTGTCGAGGGTCTCATGGAGCAATTTGATCTTGCCGTTCTCCGCGTGCAGTACACCGGCGTACGTCTGCTTGTAGATTTTCCCGGTTGCGAGAACCTTGGCTTCGACGTGGTATTCCGCCGCCACTCTGTCGGGTGTTTGGATGAAGTAGGTCAGATTCTTGAAACGAAAGTCGGGAACCTTGGCGAGCAGACCCATGAGGAGTTGTTCCACGGCGGCGGGCCCTTGAGCATGAGCGTTGACCCACGGGAGTTCGAGCACGCCATCCTCGGCAAACTGAGCCGCCGATACCTTGGGGGTGGCGACGTTATTCAGATAGGCTTCAAGCAATTCGCTTGCGGACTTCATTGTTTTTCCTCCACGAACGGGACTGGTTGCACGAGGTTAATGCTGCAACAGATCTTTATTTAGACCCGAATGTGGAGAAGACTTTTGTCGTGGTTAGGATAATGCCCCTGATCCGGCACACCCGGCGGTTCCACCGAAACCACCCGTCAGACTCGATCGTTTGAGCAATCACCCACGAACCACGGATTAGCGGCGAAGCCCTCCGAAAGGGTATCGAGCAGCAAGCGGACTGCGGGAACCATCCCGCGCCTTGATGGAAACACTGCGTGCACAACACCGGACTGGGTGCTCAACGACGGCAGTAGCCGAACCAGTGCTCCGCTCGACAAGTCATCTCTGGCAAGCAATGCGGGCAGGCGCGCTACACCGACCCCGCGAAGGGCTGCGCGACGCACGCTGTAAAAGTCGTTGGCGCTTAGACGGGGATTGTGAACCAGCTCGACTGGTCTTGATTCGGCATCGACAAAATGCCACGTATGCTCTCTCCCGAGAGTCCCCGTCGAGAGCGTGGGTATTCGCGCGATGTCTGTCAGTACTTTCGGTTCTCCATACTCGGCTACGAGCGCTGGACTTCCCACCAGGATCATGTCCGACGGACCGAATGACCGCATCGCCAAGTCGGAGTCGTCGAGCGGAGGCAGCCGCACCCGAATCGCGATATCGATGCCCTCATCGACGACGTCGACTCGTCGATTGGTCGCCTCGAGTGCGACCCGAACTTCGGGGTACGCGGCGAGATACCGCGCGAGGATATCAGCGACGCCGCCTTGAAGCAGGCCGGTCGGGCAGCTGAGCCGAACCAGCCCTCGCGGTGCGGACAACGTTTGGTTGATCGCATCCCTTGCGGCCTCGGCTTCGGCAATCAGCGCAACGCAGTGGCGGTGCAGCGTCTGGCCCGCTTCGGTGAGCGATAGTTTGCGCGTCGTACGATTGAGCAGGCGCACGCCGAGCTCCTTCTCCAGTGCCCCGATCCGTCGACTGAGCTTCGAGGTCTGCATGCCGAGCGCCTCGGCAGCAGCCGTATAGCTGCCGCAATCGACAACCTTCGCAAAGAAATAGAGGTCATTCAGATCTTGGAAGGCATCCATGGGGCGTGAGCCTCGCGAAGGGTGGTGGTCTCATTATTCTATGTACGACAACAGTCTTCTCCAAATTGGGGTCTAAACAAAGGGCTGTTGCAACGTTAGCCTCTCCGGGCATGGGCCTTGGGGAGCACCACGAACACGATCCGGCGAGGTGAGAACGATGCTGCAGCTGCGAGCTCTGGACACCCTGGGAGGTGGAAATCGCGACTGGCTCAAAGCCAGACATCACTTCGCCGTCGAAGCCCAAGGCAACCCCGCGCATGCACGGCTCGGAAACCTCGTGGTCTGGAACGACGACGAGATAGCCCCGCACAGCGGCTTTCCGATGCACGGGCATCGCGACATGGAGATCGTCACGTACGTGCGCGAAGGCGTGCTCCAACACGAAGATAGTTCCGGTGGTAGGGGCGAGATTGCTGCGCGAAACGTGCAGGTGATCACCGCCGGCCGTGGAGTGCGCCATTCCGAATACAACGATACCGACGCAACCTTAAGAATCTTTCAGATCTGGCTGTTGCCGCGTCAGCGTGGACTCGATCCCCGGTGGGCCACTAAACCCTTTTCCGATACGCAGCGCTCGGGTTGGCTCATGCCGATCGCGAGCGGATTTCCCGAAGACCAAGATGCGCTGCGGATTGAGGCCGACGCCCGGGTACTCGGAGCCACGGTCGAAGCGGGGCAACGCATTGAATATCTCCTGGCTTCAACCCGATACGGCTATCTCGTCCCCGCGCGTGGAAGAGTCATGGTGAATGACCAACAGGTTGGAGAGCGTGACGGCATCGCGATTGCGGGCGAGCCCGGAATCGCCATCACAGCGATCGATCGCGCCGAAATCATACTTGTAGATACGGCCTGACAAACAAAGCGATTTGCTGGAGTGACCATGGACAAACTGAGTTGTGACATCCCTTTTAACGACACGGTGAAGAGGACGGAAATACCGCCGACCTTGAGCTCGCGCCGTGAGTTCCTGCGTGCGGCGGCGGCATCCAGTGCAGTAGCGATCTTGTCCGCCGAGTCTGCCCCAGAAACTGCCCGTGCAAGCACCGACAAGGTCGCGGAACTCGCGCTCCCCCCAGCGACGACAGCCGTGACACCGTTCAAGGTTTCAGTGCCGCAAAGCGCGATCGACGATCTCAAACGTCGATTGGCCTCCACGCGCTGGCCCGAGCGGGAAACCGTCGGCGACTGGTCGCAGGGCGTCCCTCTCCAGAAGGCTCAGGCGCTCGTCGCCTACTGGCGCGACAAGTATGACTGGCGCCGCTTTGAGACTCGCATCAACGCCTTCCCGCAATACCGGACCCAACTCGACGGGGTTGGCATTCATTTCATCCACGTGCGCTCCCCTCAGAAAAACGCGCTGCCGATCATTCTCACGCACGGATGGCCGGGATCGGTCGTGGAGTTCATGGAGGTCATCGGCCCGCTCAGCGATCCCACCCGCTACGGGGGACGGGCGGAGGACGCGTTCCATGTCGTCGTGCCGTCGCTCCCAGGCTTTGCCTTCTCCGACAAGCCGGCGGAGACGGGCTGGGACGTGAACAGGATCGCGCGCGCTTGGGCGACGCTGATGCCGCGCCTGGGCTACGAGCGCTGGGTGGCGCAGGGAGGCGATTGGGGAGCGGGTGTAACGCACGCACTGGCGCATCAGCGGCCCCCGGGTCTGATCGCGGCCCATGTGAACTGGCAGTTCGTCTTTCCCGAAAAGCTGCCGGAGAATCCCACGCCGGCCGAGCGCAAAGCCATCGACCGTGCGGCGTTGTTCGCCAATGACCAGAGCGGCTATTTCCGCGAACAGGGGACGCGTCCGCAGACCATTGGTTATCCACTGACTGACTCGGCCGCGGGCCAGGCACTTTGGATTTACGAGAAGTTCCAATCCTGGACCGATAATCAAGGCAATCCTGAAGATGAGCTTTCCGTCGATGCGATGCTCGACGATATCAGTCTCTACTGGTTCACCGGCACCGCCGCGTCGTCGGCCCGCATCTACTGGGAGAACACCCGCTCCGGCAAGGCGGGTCTGTCCGGCGGACGGATCGAACTGCCAATGGCCGCGTCGGTCTTTCCGCACGAAATATTCTGCCCGCCAAAGGCCTGGGCTGAGGCGCTGTGGCCCAACCTGTTCTACTGGAATGAGCTCGACAAGGGCGGGCATTTCGCCGCGTTCGAGCAGCCAACGCTCTTTACCGAGGAGCTGCGGAAGGCCTTCAGGTCACGGCGAGGGTAGGGATCAGCATGTCGATGGTAAGTTCCCGCCCCTCATCCGTGTCGCGCTCCACACGAGCGGCGTTGGCCGGCGCGCTGTTCTCATCTGTCCTTTGGATGACAGCAGCAGAGGCCGGGCCGCTGTCTATCGCACTCCCGGGAGAGCGGGCGTTTCCAGAGAGCATCACCTCGGCGCGCGATGGGACCCTGTTCGTTGGTCGGCTCGGTGAGGGCGGCATCGTCCGCGCCGATCCACGGACCGGGGCGGCTGCGGTATTCGTCGCGCCGGGCGCTGCCGGCTCGCGCTCGATCACCGGCGTTTTTTCCGACGAGGCCTCCGGGACCCTCTGGGCGTGCTCAAACGACCTGAGTGCCTTGGGAGGACCCTCGAGTAGCGGCGACAGTCGTAGTGCTCTGAAGGGTTTCGATCTTAGAACCGGCGCCGCCAAGCGCAGCGTGCCGCTTCCGAAGCCGCACTCGTTCTGCAATGACATCGCCGTCGATGCGGGCGGTGCGGTCTATGTGACCGACAGCGCCAACCCGACTGTTCTGCGGCTCCCCGCGGGGGCCTCTGGGTTCGAGGTCTTCGCCACGAACCCGCAGTTCGCGCCGCCGCAACCGAACAGCGCCGGGCTGGACGGGATCGCCTTCGGCGGCGACGGCGCCCTCTATGTGACGACCTACGCCGCGGGCGGCTTCTTTCGCATCGCGGTCGAAAAGGGGCGCGCGGGCCGCGTGATCAAGCTGCAGGGGCGGGCCCTCGGCTTGCCGGACGGGCTTCGCCCGCTGGGTCGGAAGAGTTTCCTGCTGGTCGAGGGCGCTGGGACCTTGGACCGGGTCGAGGTCGACGGCGATGGGTTCCAGGTTGCGCACCTGCGCGACGGGTTCCGCACGCCAACCTCGGTCACCCGGGTCGGGTCCGTCGCTTGGGTCAGCGAAGGCCAAATGCCGTTCTTCTTCGACCCCGCCCGCAAGGGCGAGTCACCCGCCCTGCCTTTTCGGATCTACGCCGTCCCCTTGAACAAAGGACAGTCTCAATGAAGCTTGATCGTGCTGCGAGCCTGCGGCGTGATGCACGAGAGTGAGTTGATGGAGTGACAATGGACAATCTCAACAGCGACATCCCTGTGAATGACACACAGGAGAAGACAGAGACGGCGCCCCTCAGATCGCGTCGCGAGTTCCTGGGTGCAGCGGCGGCAACGAGTGGTGCAGCGGAACTCGTGCTTCCCCCAGCGACGCCAGCCGTGACACCCTTCGAGATCCATGTACCTGAGGCCGCACTGGACGACCTCAAGAGAAGACTTGCCGACACTCGCTGGCCGAACAAGGAACCGGCAGCGGATTGGTCCCAGGGTGTGCCGCTCGCCAAAGCGCTGGCGCTTGTCGAATACTGGCGCACTCGCTACGACTGGCGTCGTGTCGAGCGTTCACTGAATGCGCTGCCACAGTTTCGCACGCAACTTGACGGTCTCGGAGTTCACTTCATTCACGTCCGATCGAAGCACGCCGACGCGCTTCCCATCATCATCACGCACGGCTGGCCTGGATCGATCATTGAGTTTCTGCAGGTCATCGCGCCCTTGGTCGATCCGACGGCGCACGGCGGTAGGCCCGATGACGCCTTTCACGTCGTCATCCCCTCACTTCCTGGTTTCGGGTTTTCAGACAAACCGACGGAACCGGGGTGGCGCCTTCCGCGCATCGCGAAAATCTGGGGGGTTCTGATGCAGCGGCTCGGCTACACCCGTTACGTCGCGCAAGGTGGCGACTGGGGAGCCGGAGTGACGAGTTGGATGGCCAAGCAGCAACTCCAGGGGCTGGCCGCAATCCATCTGAATCTTCCGATTCTCTTTCCGCCGCCGCCAGCACCCCCCGGTGGGTATACGGCCGCGGAACAAGCAGCACTCGCTCAGCTCGGCAAGTTTGCGAGCGATGGCTCGGCTTATGCCGCGATCCAGGGGACGCGTCCACAAACGCTTGGCTACGGGCTTACCGACTCGCCCGCCGGTCAGGGGATGTGGATCTACGAAAAATTCAAGGAGTGGACTGACAACCATGGGAATCCCGAAGATGCGCTTAAGCTGGACGCGATGCTCGATGACATCAGCCTCTATTGGTTCACTGGCACTGCTGCATCCTCGGCGCGGCTCTATTTCGAGAGCTTCCAGAAAGACTTCGGCCGAATGCCGCTCGACATCCCGGTTGCCGTGAGCATATTCAAAGGTGACATGTTCACGCCCCCGAAGGTTTGGGGAGAACGTACGTACTCGAAACTATTCTATTGGAACGAGGTTCCCAAGGGCGGTCACTTCGCCGCGTTTGAGCAACCCGAGCTGTTCGTTGCCGAGTTGCGCAAGTGCTTCGCGCAACAGCGTTGACCGGATTGACTGCACGAGTTTCAAACAAGTGATTCTGAGAAGGAATTGAAGTATGCAAGCATTTACAAAGGTTGGCCTCGAAGCGCTTCTCACGCCTGATAACTGCGTCGTTGTGCTGATTGACCACCAGCCGTTCCAGCTCGCGAATGTCAACAGCCACGAGCCGACCATGGTCATCAACAACGCCATTGGCCTTGCCATGACGGCGAAGGCCTACGGCATCCCTACGATCCTGACAACAGTGAACGAAGAGCGTGGCGGCCTGATTTTCAAAGGCATTCAGGAGATCTTTCCAGATCAAAAAACGATTAACCGCACCTATATCAATGCCTGGGAAGACAAGCGCGTTGTTGAAGCCGTAAAGAAGACGGGTCGGCAAAAGGTTGTTTTTGCCGCCCTCTGGACGGAGATGTGCTTGGCAATGCCGGCAATCCAGGCGATGGGCGATGGGTACGACGTCTATGTCGTTACGGATGCGTCCGGCGGCGTGTCGGTAGAGGCCCACGATATGGCCATCCGTCGCCTCGTTGCGGCGGGCGCCCAACCGATCACTTGGCTGGGGATGGCGGGAGAACTTCAGCGCGATTGGGCACGTACTCAGTACCTCGAGGATGTCGCCAAGATCTTTGCTGAGCGCGGAGGCGCCACCGGGTCTGTACTCGCGTGGGAAATGCAGCTGCTTCACGCCAGCAATGTTAAGGGGGGCGCGTAGGCCGCACATCGGTTGAAAGGGAACCGGCGAGTTGGCCTGCTTCTGTGATCCTTTGAACAGGGCTCTTCGCCTTCCTCTCCCTTTCGAATCCCTCTCTCAGTCAGCGACGCGGCCCGTTCGGGTTCACGGTCGGCTAGTCGATCTCTCTCAACTTGCACAACTCACAAGCGCGCTCGCCGTGCTGAGCCTTATATCCATACGGGTCAGTGCTGACATACCCGACCGCCCGGCGACTGCATTCAATCGGTGGTCAGAGGACTGGTCAGTGCTGGCAGATCCCGCTGTTCCACGCGAGCCGATGGACGAGTTAAAGTATATCGGGCTATCCGATGACGACCCGCGCACATACCTATCTCTTGGCGTCAATATTCGCGAGCGCTTCGAGGCCAATGACACGAACTTCGGCACCGGGGGCAACCGTCAAAATAAGTACGTCCTAAGTCGAGTAGAAACGCATGCGGATCTGCGGGTCGCCGGGCAGGTACAGGTATTCTTTCAACTGCAGAGCGACACTGCACCCGGAAAAGACCACCTCTCGCCAGTTGATCAGGACCGTCTCGGCATCGAGCAGGGGTTCATTGCGGTGTCGGAACCCTGCGGGGATGGGGAGGTCCTAGTCCGAGTGGGGCGCTTGGAGATCGGTTTTGACTTGCAGCGCTTCCTGTCCGCGCGCGACGGTCCAAACGTGCGCCAGTCGTACGACGGAGTTTCCGTCGCCTACACGCTCGGACCTTGGCGCGTCAACGCGCTCTACACACATCCCGTCGAAAATCGGGACTCCTCTTCCTTTGATGATTATAGTGGCCCGCGCCTCTCATTTGACCTGCTCCGACTAGCGAGGGAAATCACTTTTTCTTCGTCGCTGTCCGCCTACGTGGGAGAGTTTCGGCAGGACGATGTGCGATTTCCAAGCGCAAACGGCAACGAGCGGCGTGACCTCGCCGAAGTGCGCTTTGCAGGAGTCAGTGGCCGCTTTGATTGGGACGCCGAGGCCATGTCCCAAAACGGAAGAATAGGCGCGCGGGTCATCCGCGCCTGGGCGACAGGCATCGTTGTCGGCGAAACCTTGGGATCAAGTACTGTTCAGCCGCGAATCACTCTTCAAGTCGATGCAGCCTCAGGGGACAAAAGTGCCGCGGACAATCAACTTAATACCTTCAACCCACTTTTCCCCAGCGGCTACTACTTCACAAACGCGGGGTACACAACCTACGCGAATTTAGTCCACCTCAAAGCGGGTGTCTCGATGACCGCGTCAGACAACTTAAAGCTCACCACCGGAGTTGGTGTCGAGTGGCGGGAGACCGTAGCTGACGCAATGTACACGATCCCGGACGTACCTGTACCAGGTACCGCCGGGCACGGCAGTCAGTATGTGGGCACTTACGGTCAGTTCCGAGCGGATTACAATCTCACTCCTCACATCGCGTTGGCGCTCGAATACGTTCACTTTTCCGTCGGCGCGAGTGTCGTTTCCGTGGGTGGTCACGACACTGATTACTTCGGCGCCGAAGTACGATATGGCTGGTGACTCGCCGTTTTGGAGATCATTTCGCGGGCGCGAATATACGATATTTCTTCGGCTGCGCGTCGCCGATTTGATGCCTCCGGTAAACACTGTATGGCATTGCCGCACGCGGGCGGTAATAATTTGGCTCGTCGCTGGTACTGTACTTTAGCCGCCAACTACGTTTCGGGAGGCAAAGATGCCGAACAAGGATTCCCCGACCCTGCGCGAGGAAGAGCGCCGCGCCAGCCTGTTGGCTGCGCACGCTAGAGCGATAACCGAATCCTCAATCCGCCACGGAAAGAGCAAGGACGAGCTCCAGGCCGAAGAGGAGCGCAAAGCGCAAACCGTTTCCAGGCCTGGCGGCTTCCGCAACGACCCGGACGATCCCACCAATCCCAATGAGGTGCGCGAGAGGTATTTGAGAAAGCTCAGGGAACTGACGTACGGTCGTACCGATAACTAGTCTGACTGACGGTGCGGCTCGCGGTACATATTGACCGCCAACGCTTGGCAGGGCTCGCTTGAGCTCGCGGACGAAATTATCGTTAAGATTCCTTGGGTTAAGATCATTATCTCGGGTCAACCTCAGGGGCACCGGAGACCTGCCGCTCCTCGGATTGCGTTTGCCCCTCCATTGATTAAATTCCATCAATTGCAACGCGCGCCATCCAACACGCGTGTCGGCAAGATATGCCTGTTGTCGAACATTGCGGTTCTCGCTCGTCGTTACGATTAGCTGGAACAGTTGGATAGGAAGCACAAAAATGAGCGGAACCTATTATCGCTGGGTGATAGTTGCAGCCGGCGGCCTCCTGGGGTGCGTCGCAGTAGGCGCGATGTTTTCACTGCCTGTTTTTCTTCGGCCCATCTCACGGGATACCGGATGGTCGATTGCCGGCGTATCGAGTGCCATGACCTTCGGTTTTCTCGCCATGGCGTTGGGAAGCATCGTCTGGGGAAACCTATCAGACCGCTTCGGTCCGCGCCTGATAGTACTGATAGGATCCAGTGTCTTGGCCACAGCCCTGGCGCTGGCGAGTCGGGCAGCATCGCTTGTTGAGTTTCAGCTGATCTTCGGCTTGGCGGTTGGCGGTGCGGCAGCGGCCATTTTTGCGCCCATGATGGCTTGCGTGACAGGCTGGTTCGACACTCATCGGAGCCTCGCTGTGTCTCTCGTTTCCGCCGGCATGGGAATGGCGCCAATGACTATGTCTCCATTGGCGGCGCGGCTCATTTCCAACCATGATTGGAGAACGTCTCTCCAAATTCTCGCCGCACTTGCCGCAGTCGTTATGATTCCAGTCGCGTTGCTGGTGCGTCGCCCGCCGGCGTTGAAACCCGAAAATGTCGTCCTTGCCAGACACGAAGAGCCGCAATCAGGGATCACTTTAGGGCAGGCAATTAGGTCGCCGCAATTCATCACGCTGCTGCTGACGAATTTTTTCTGTTGTGCCACGCACTCCGGGCCAATTTTCCATACGGTGAGCTACGCAATAAGTTGCGGGATCCCGCTGGTCGCTGCGGTTTCCATCTACAGCCTGGAAGGGCTGGCAGGCCTGTTCGGTCGTGTCGCGTTCGGTTTTCTCGGCGACCGGTTCGGAGCAAAACGTGTTCTGGTCTCGGGCTTGCTGCTGCAGGCGTTCGGCGCACTGGCCTATTTCTTCGTGCGTCATTTAAGCGAGTTTTACGCGGTGGCGGCCCTGTTTGGTTTTATCTACGCAGGTGTAATGCCTCTTTATGCAGTACTCGCGCGCGAAAATTTCCCGCTGCGGATGATGGGGACGATCATCGGCGGATCAGCAATGGCTGGCAGTCTGGGCATGGCGACTGGTCCGCTGGCCGGAGGATTGATCTACGATACGTTCGCGAGTTACGGATGGCTCTACATCGGCGCGTGGGGTACAGGTATTGGCGCCTTCTTGATAGCATCAACCTTTAAACCCTACGCAGCCAAGCCAACGCCAGAACCGGCCGGAGCCGTGGGTTAGCTTAATCATGAATGTCACTTGTCATCAGTGGGCCACTCCTCATTCATCAGCGCGGATAACTAAGGCACGATGTAATTGAGTGTTGGCGATCGCCGATTGAAAAATAGCGATGAGCGACATCCGGTCGAATGCACCGCATCTGATATTTTGCTTGACATATATAATCCCCACTTCCGGTGCATAACCCTGTGCACATCGCAGCGCACTACGCCGAAACTCACCATGAGATCAGTCTCTTGGACGGCCTGCTGATTTTTTGACCACTCAGCGAGATCCGGTGCAGGCTCCCAAAAAAAGTGAAGGCGTACACGAAGCGACGATGATCAAGCTGTACCACGCCCGGCGCACACGCTTCATTCGCATTGTTTGGTTGCTCGAGGATCTCGGCATTCCCTACGAGCTCGCGACCGTCGCCTTCAATCCGCCGCGCCATGCGTTCGAGCAGAATATCCGGGCGGGGCAAGCGCTTCACGAATCAACTTGAGCAACTCCTGCCACGATGTATCGACCGCCGCGGGTGCCAAGGCGAACCAGCAGCATCAATCCTCGATGGCGGAGCGCAAATCGCTTCTAGGTCAACGGTAATGCCGCCCGCAGCCGGCGGCTCCGGACCCGGCCAGCACTGTGGTCGACATCGCCGCTGCTGCAGGCGCGCCCGCGCTCGTGTAGCATTATATCAACGGCTGGCCATTCTTCCTGGCGAGGCTGATAACGGGGAAATGCAATGAATCGAAAAAATTCGGCCAAAATGCTTGGATTCGTATCCGGATCGGTCTTTTTTGTCGCGGGCATAAATGTGGCGTTTGCGCAACTAGAGAGTAAATCGGACCAGATCCAGGAGATCGTCGTCACGGCACAGAAGCGCGAGTCGACCGTGCAGACCACGCCCATCAGCATTACGGCGCTCACCGGCCAGGACCTCCAGGATCGCGGTATCGCCGACATTACTTCGATCGTGCAATCGGTACCCGGCGTATCCATGCGAACCAGCGGGCCCGGACAGACTGAGCTCGAGATCCGGGGCATGACTTCGTCCGGCGGTAATTCTTCGACCGTTGGTTTCTACCTCGACGACATACCGATGACTGCACCGGCATCCGCACAGAATGGCAAGGTGGTTATCGATCCCAACCTCTACGACCTCAATCGAGTCGAGGTACTGCGCGGCCCGCAAGGCACTCTGTACGGGTCCGGTTCCATGGGCGGCACGATCAAGCTGGTCCCGAACGCCCCGGACCCGAATGCATTCGATGTGTCCGGACAGTTCATCCTCGGTCACACGAATGGCGGTGACACTGCCAATAGCACCGAGAGTGCGATGGTCAACCTTCCGCTCAGCGGCACGGCGGCGCTGCGCATAGTTGGCTCGCTGGAACACTTGAGCGGCTGGATCGATCGCATCGTGATCGCGCAACCGGATTTTCCCGCGCCAATCAATGCCACGACTCGCGGTAATGTCGCAGCGGCGCCGGTCGCGACCGATTACAAGGATGTCAATGATGAGAACCTGCGGAGTTTGCGAGCCTCGCTGCTGTGGAAGCCGACCGATCGGCTGTCCATCGAGCCCTCGTTCATGTACCAGGAGATCACGCAGGGCGGGCTCAATCTCATCGACAGTCAGCCGGGGACCGAGACGCAGTATCAGCCCTATGACTTGTCGGAGCCGTTCCTGGATCGGATCGACATCGGAGCCCTCAACGTTCAGTACCATTTCGACTTCGCCGATCTGACGTCGACGTCTTCTTACTGGAACCGCGACGAGCTCTTGCAGCAGGACGGCACGGAGGAGATTGCGACGGTGATTGGAGTGCCGATCTACCCGCCGGGCGGATTCGGCCCGACGTCTCCGACGTCTCTGGAAGATGACAAATCCAAGCAGATCAGCGAGGAAGTTCGGTTGACTTCAGCGGGCACGACTAATTTTAAGTGGCTGGCCGGCTGGTTCTACCAGGATTTCGAATCGGATTGGAACTTGTATGTGCCCACGCCCGATGCAACGCCGCTGACCGGCACCCCCGACGGTTTCACGCAGATTCAGCCGACGAAGATTCTGCAAAACTCATTCTTTGGCGAGGCTTCCTATACGTTCCTGGAGCAGCTAACTGCGACCGCCGGATTGCGCCGCTACTATTACCACGGTTCGGTGAACACAGCGGTATCGGGATGGTTGAGCTCCTCGGGCACCGGTTCGAACGTCTTCTTTTCGACGGGTGAGCGCGATTCGGGCGTGACTCCCAAGTTCAATCTTTCCTATCAGCTGGACAAGGATCTGCTCCTCTACGGAACCGTCTCGCAGGGGTTCCGGCCCGGCGGCGGCAATCAACCCATTCCGACCGCCGGAGCGCTCGGTACTCAGTGCTTGGCGAATCTCGAGGCCATCGGCTTGACGTCGTCGCCGCTTGGCTTCAAGCCGGACAAGGTGTGGAGCTACGAACTCGGTGAGAAATTTCGCGGCGGTGATGGCCGGATAACCATCAACGCGGCCGGATATTTCGAGAACTGGCAGCACATCCAGCAGAACATTCCGCTGAGCTGCGGCTTTCCGTTTACGGGAAATGCAGGCGACGCGCACATCTACGGTACGGAACTCGAGATCAACGCCGTACTCGTTCCCGGACTGGTGGCTTCGGTGAACGGCAGCTGGCTGCACGCAGAGTACATTGCCAACGCAGTGCCGGCCACGACCATCGGCGAGCGCGTGCAAGAGGTTCCGGAGCTGACGGCATCCGCATCGCTCGCTTACCGGCACGGCATCACCGACAAGCTTGCGCTCATCGGACGGGTCGACAACAACTACGTCGGCTCACGGATCGACACGACCGCGCAGGCCAACTATCTGCCAAGCTATGACTTGACCAATATCCGCGCGGGTATCGAGGGTTCAAATTGGACGGCTGCCCTGTTCGCCAACAATGTCACCAACCGGGTGGCGCTCTTGACCAACGCATCGGCGATCAACGTGAATGTTCCGACCTTCAATCGGACGGCCATGGCGCAGCCGCTCACGTTCGGGATCGACCTGTCCTTCAGAATGGGCCGCTAAAGACCGGGCAAACCCTGCCGATACAACGGACTGGAGGAACCCTCCGGGCCAGGTGCTGCAGTGGGAAACGCCAAGTCGCTGACAAGAGATGCATTACCCGGTGAGCCGGGCCCGGGTGGCGTCATCCGCAAACTCGCGAGCGAAGTCGCAGCCGGCGACGTCCGCCTGCCGTCGCTGCCGGGCATCGCGGTTCGGGTGCAGCAGGTCCTCGAGGATCCACGCGCGGCACGGACCCAGGTCGCGCAGGTCATTGGCGCAGATGCTGCGCTTGCCGCCCGCATCTTGAGGCTCGCGAACTCTGCATTTCTCAACCCATCGTCGCAGCAGATCACCGACCTGAAGCAGGCAGTGACCCGCCTCGGCCACCAGCTGGTGCGCTGCACGGCCGTCTCGTTTTCGCTGCAGCAGATGGAGCTCGGCACCGGCGAAGCGGAATTCCGCCCGCACATTCGCGAACTATGGCGCAAGGGCACGCTGGTCGCGTCGATCGCCTACGTGCTCGCGCGCGAGACTCGCGCTGCAAAACCTGACGAGGCATTGATGACCGGGCTCATGCATAACATCGGTCACCTCTACATCACCGTGAATGCACCGGTTCGTGCCAGCGGCGGCGGCGCAGGCAAAGCATGGGAGCAAGTGGCGGAGGAATGGCATCCACGAATCGCAAGCTCGATCCTCAAGCACTGGAAATTTCCGGCTGCAATCGTTGCGGCCGTGGCCGACCAGAACCTGGTCCGTACCACCGGCGGCGATGAGGGCCTAACCGACGTGCTCATCGCGGCGAAAGCGCTCGAGTCGTGCGTGTTCCACCGCGAGTTGCTCAACGACACAGTGACCGCGGGTCCGCCATTTCAGCGCCTCGGGCTGGGTGCGGTGCAGTGCAAGGATCTGCTCGGGGCGGCGGCGGACCAGATCAAGGCACTGCGCGCGGCGCTGACGAGCTAGCCTCCATTTCGCCTGGTCAGATCGCGGGCACACTCGACCGCCTGGATTCCTGCAATTGCAGGACCAGGTCGGCCAAGGGGATCGAAAAGGCCAGACAGATCCAGACGATAGTCTCGGTGGCGCCGACACTATCATCCAGCCCCAAAACGCCGGAGATGAAGCGGACTTCAAAAAAGATCAACGCCACCGCGTAGCTACGCGTCATCCACTGCCGGTGCTGTTGGATTTTCCGCTTCAGGATGAAGAAGAGCGCGAAAGCAGTCGTCGACATCAACAGAATCGCGTCCACCGAAGTCGCTATCGTGAACGAACGGGGCTCTCCAATGCGCTCCTCCAAATATTGAATGTATACACCGAGCGGCGCGAGAACGAAGGCTCCCGTGATGTAAATCCGACCGACGATCCGATGCATCTTCGTGAACCGCCGACGAAGCCGGTCGGAAAACTGTAAAGGCGCGAGGATGAGCGCACAGGCTCCCGCTAGACCGTGGGGTAGCAGCCACCACTTGAACGACTTGATGTGATCCCAGTTCGGGTCGCTTCGGTCGACAATGAAGCTCTCATTGTGGCGCAGCACATAGGCCATCATCAGAAGGATGCCGGCGAAGGCGAGGTTCTTTGCGTTGATCCAAGGTGCCCGCTGCCTTGGTGCGAGAACAGTAGCCACAAGATACCCCGTGATCGAGTTTACGAGGAAATGGAGACTATAGATCGTACAGCCATTTGTCGCGATCGGCCACGCAAGCGACCGCGCCGTAGGAAACAGCGTAAAGGAAGTGCCGCCCCGAAGAATTCTAGGGTGTTTCCTACCCGCGTGCGGCTGGCTTTCGACGACTGCGCAGGACCGCGATGCCGCCCAACAGCAATGTGAGACCGCTCGCCGCCGACGCAGGATCGATTTCAGGTGCCGCAACAGCGCTCGGCCTCGCGACCGCAGCAGCGGAGCGGCTTGGCTTTCGATCCCCATCGCCGCGAATCTGGGCACCGCGGATCTGGCTCCCGTCCGTAAAATTGAACCGCCTGCCGGAAAGATCTCGCCACGAGTAGCCATCGCGATCATTGCTGAGCGCCCGGGTCGCACGGTCACTATCGGAACGGTTGGCGGTTTCCGGTTCTGCGTTCGCGGTAATCGATGCGACGGTGAGCCCCAAGGCCAACCATGCCAATCTTGCCGTTTTCATGTGGAAACTCCCGTGCCCGTGATCAGTCTGGGCCCTTAGAATAGTGCTCCTGGCCACCCAATCGAGGTGGCGAGCGGCCCTGTTCAGCCGTAAGTTTTTTCCCAAACTATCGTCGGAACGCGCTTACACGGCGCCATGGCGCTGGACTTGACCGCTCAAGCCTCGCAAAATACATGGCTAACTGATGATGGGTATAAGGTGCTGAAAAAAGGGGCAGCTGCATGGACGCGACCAAGTACCGAGCCTTCATCAGCTACAGCCACGCCGACTCGCGATGGGCCTCCTGGCTTCACGCATCCCTCGAGAAGTACCGTCCGCCCAAGCCGCTGATCGGCACCGTGACCGAACGTGGGGCCGTACCGAAGCGCCTCGCGCCGATCTTTCGCGATCGCGATGAGTTGGCGAGCGCCACCGATCTGGGGACGTTGATCAATGCGGCGCTCGCAGACTCCGACTGCCAAGTCGTGATCTGCTCGCCCTCGGCCGCGAAGTCGAAATGGGTCAACGAGGAGATCCTCGCCTTCAAGCGCCTCGGTCGCGAGGACCGGATCTTCTGTCTCATCGTGGCCGGGGAGCCGAACGCCAGCGACATGCCGGACCGCCAAGCAGAGGAGTGCTTCCCGCCGGCGCTGCGCTTTCGGATGGGAGCGAACGGCGCATTGAGCGATGTGCTCAGCGAGCCGATCGCAGCGGACGCGCGTCCCGGCAAGGATGGGCGGAACAACGCCAAGCTCAAGCTGCTTGCGGGTTTGCTCGGCGTGGGCTTCGATTCGCTGAGGCGGCGTGAACAACAGCGGCGCAATCGCCGGCTGTTCGCCGTCGCCTGCACCGCGCTGGTCGGCATGGTGCTGACCAGCGGTCTTGCCGCGTACGCGCTCGTGCAGCGAGCCGCGGCGCAGCGCCTGACGGTGCGCGCCGAGGCGGAGGCGCGCACGGCCAGGGAGACGACCAAGTTCCTCGTTGATTTATTCAGGATCTCGGATCCGAGCGAAGCGCGCGGCAACACCGTTACGGCGCGCGAGATGCTGGACAAAGGCGCCGCGCGCGTCGACGCCGAACTCGCCAAGGAACCCGCCATCCAGGCGCGGCTGATGGATACCCTGGGCACGGTGTACATGGGGCTCGGGCTGTTCGGCGCCGCGCGCCCGCTCATCGATCGGGCCGTAGCGACGCGGCGCAGCCTGGCAGGCGTCGATCCGCTCGAGCTGGCGGCTTCACTGAGCCATCAGGGTGATTTGCTCGGATTGCAGGCGGAATACAGCGCCGCCGAAGCAGCCTACCGCAATGCAATTCGTATCGAAGCGGCGCGCCCCGACGACCGGCAAAGCCAAATCGAACTCGCGAGCTCGCTCTATGGGCTCGGCACGCTGTTCGCCGAGGACGGCCGCACTCCCGACGCGGAAAAGAGCCTGCGCGACGCGCTTGCGCTTCAGCAGACGCTGTATGGCGAGTCAAATCCGGACGTCGCGCGCACACTCAAGGATCTCGCCCGCGCCGTGGCCGATGGCGGCGACCTCAACGCCGCGATTCCGCTGATGCAGCGTGCCGTCGCCATGCAGCGTCAATTGCGCGGCGACGAACCGCATCCGGATTTGGCCGAGGTGCTCAGCGATATGGGAATGCTGCTGCAGCGTAACGGTGACATAGAGGGTACGGAAAGGTACTTCCGGGAATCGCTCGCGATGAACCGGCGTCTGCTCGGCGACAAGCATCCGGAGATTGCCACCGGCCTCGAAAATCTTGCCTCGACCCTGCAGGATAAGGGAGATTTCGCAGAGGCCGAGCGGTTGTACCGAATGTCGCTCGAGATGCGCCGCGAGCTGCTGGGCGCAAACCATCCGGACGTTGGGCACACGCTTTTCAATCTCGCCTCGCTGCAGTTCGAGCGCGGCGAGTCGAAGGACGCGCTCGCCAACGTTCGCGAGGTATTGGCGATCTTTCGCAAGGCGTATCCGCCCGATCATCCGTCGATCGCGTTCGCGCTCAATGTGATGGGCTTCTGGCAGACGATGGCTGGAGACTTTGGCGAGGCCGATCACTTCCTGGCGGAGGGTCTTTCGATGCGGCGTCGACTGTTCGGCGATGGGCAGCCGGATGTCGCGTCCAGCCTGATGATGCTTGCGATCCTGAGGGACGCCGAGGGTCAATTTCCGGAGGCCCTACAATTGGCGCAGACTGCCAAGGGCATCTACACCAAGGCGCTCTCTGCCGACCACTGGCGCACGGCCATTGCCGAGAGCGCCGAGGGTGCCGCGCTTACCGGACTTGGCCGCTACCCGGAGGCGGACGCGGTGCTGACCCATAGCTACGAAATCCTGAGGCAAGACAATGGCGCGCCATTCGTGTATCGAACCCTGACGCTCCGCTATGTGGACGAGTTGCATAAGCGAGAACGACACCGAAGTCCGTCCGCACCGGCGACGGCGACTGCAGTTGCCTCGGGCGCGAAGCCGCCGCTCGTCAGCGCCTTTCCGCAAACTGCGGGGCGCAGATGACATATTCTGACTGGCTTTGGCGAATCGGAAGAACGACGACGAATCGGAAGATGCGGTGGTGGCGATCGCGACAATAACTATGCTACGGTGTTCGAAATCGCTGAACCTTTGCACTGATGTGACACTGGCCGAGCGCGAATAAATCCAAGAAACGTGTCGTGGGCAACCCACGATTCGGACGCGAAGGGAGATGTTCCCGCCGAGGGAACGTCACGGAGGGGTAATGCGATTCCAATCCTCGACATATCGGAGCGGTGGGGCGCGGTCGCGCACATCTCATTCACTGATCCACATTGTGCTTGCGGCCGCCGGATTTCTCTCGATGGCGAGTGCACACGGCGGTACGGCGTACCAGGGCCCGGCGCTGCAGGTCACGGCGGCGAATACGATCGGCAATTCGATCTACAATCTCAAGCTGAGTACGAGCAGCCCGCCGAACCCGAACTCGGCGCTGATCAGCGGCGCGCAGGCGCCGCTCAACAGCGACGGCGCCAAGCATGGCGCATTCGACGCCATCGTCTGGGCCCCCAACTCCTTTACCGGCACGCTCGACCTCATTGCTTCGGACATCGTGAAGAGCCAGATCGTGCGTTACTCCGGTCCGAAGTACGGCACGGGGACCGTGATTTTCAGCTGGGCCGCCAAAGGGAAAGGCTCCGGCCCCGCGTATCCGGTAGGACTGTCGGTGGATCCGACCGGGAACCTGTACGTCATCTCGCCGAGCTCCAAGCAGGATCCGACGCCGTCGCTGTGGGTGCTGCCGTACAGCGCGACCACCGGCACCTATGGCGCGCCCATCCTGATCGACGATACTTTCGGCGGCGTCAAGACGCTCGCGCTTGCCGAGGTGCTGGTGGCCGGCAGCGCGGCGACGGCCGACGGCGCCGCGGCTCCCGCATGGAATGCCGGAGATTTGTTGGTGCTCGTCGGCGATTCCTTCAACGCCCGGGTGATCGTTTATGCCCAAGCGGCGATCAATGGCGTGATCCACTCATCGAGAGCACTCAGCGGTCCGAGCTCGACCGCCGTGACTCTGGCGCAATTCAGGAGCAAGAACGCGTTGCCGCTCGGCATGGATATCTGGCCGCCGGATGCGACGACCAAAGGAGTGAGCCTGCTGTTCGCGACGGTCGACGGGCGTCTCATCCGCTTCGATTCGAGCCAGGAGGCGTTCATCGCCGATTTCGCGAACGGGTTCGGCGTGAACGTTCAGCGAGTCAAGGTCGGCATATACCTGAACGTCCCCTATGCATTTGTCGCACAGCTCCTGACCTTCAGCGGCGGAGAGATCCTGCAGTACGGCGCACCGCCGGCGGGGCGCTCCAATACGACGCCGCTCGCGAAAATCGCCAAGGGCTTGGAAGGTCCGTTCGGCCTCGCGGTCACCATGTCGGGTTCGTCGCCCGCGGCTGATTGCATCGCTCCCAACACTTGCAGTCCCATCGGCCCGCAGCTCACGCTGCAGCTGTCGGGGCCGGGAACCATCAACAATTCGGCGCTCGCGAATGCCCAGATACTCGATACGGCCTGTACGGTGCCGACCGATCCGCGGGTGCAGATCGTCGGCGGGATTTGGAGTTGCAATGGCGGGACGCTCGATGTGGCGAACTATTGCCCCGGGTTTCCGCACACGGTATTGCCGTCGTTCCTCTGCGGCCATTCCGGCAGCAGCGGCGCGGCTTTCCAGGTTGTCGAGGGAACTGCGCTCGCGGTGGACGAGAATGCCAACAACGTGTTCTTCACCACGGTGCTCGATCCCACGGTGCCTCTCCCCGGACCCTACGACCTGACCTGCCCGAAGGTGCCGATGATCTTCCCGCAGTTGCCGATGGTGGCCTGGGCGCCGCGATCGGACTTGCCGAACGTGGAAGGCACGATCGTCGAGGATCTGGCGACGCCGTTTTTCATCGATACCGTCGGTTTCTGCGACAGCAGCGGCAGCAATCTCAAAGGCGCGTCGATGTACGCATTCGGCTTGGGCCTCAATGCGGCCCCGAGCGGCTTGGGCTCGGGTCCGGGCAGCGGCCTGCCCGGCTTCGTGAACGCCAAATTCGACAATCTGCTGTCGACCATCCAAGCGGCGACCACCATCGCCACCAACGTATCGATGGAACTGCAGGGCTACGTGCAGCAAAGCCAGGCGTACTTCAACAGCGCGGTCAACAACAATGTGGTGGATGGCTACAGCTGCGCGGCCAATTCGATCGCCTCGGCGGACGCCTATGCCCGCGCCCAATTCGCCGCCTTTCAGCCCGGAATGCCGCCCGCCGGCAACTACAATCCGCTGGGTGAGATCGATGGCCGCCTCGCCAATCTATTCCTGACGATCGATGCCTACTTCTTGATGCAGGCGCCGAATATGACGTGGCCGGCGACCAATGTACCCGCGTGCGTCACGCTGTCGGCTTCGCCGACCACGGTCACGAGCGGTACGGCATCGCAGCTGAGTTGGGGCCCGGCGACGCCCACCTACCCCTTGTCGTATCCACCTTCCAGCTGCACGGTTTCCGGGAGCCAGGGCACGCTGCTGACGACGCCCTTCACCGGCGGAGCCAGCGGGACTGTATCGACGGGCAACCTGACGACGCCGGGCCCCTATAACGCTTCGTTGGATTGCACCACGACCGGATCGACCGCACAGGGTCTCGCGGCGGCGACGGTGACAGTGACCGCACAGCCGGTGCTCCAGTCGATCGCCGTGTCGCCGCAGGCCGCGTCGGTGGCCACCGGTGCGAGCCAGCCGTTTGCCGCCACCGGCACCTACAATGTGGGCAACCCGCAAAACATCACCAGCCAGGTCAGCTGGAGTGCCGCGCCCACGAGCGTCGCCACCGTGAACGCGGGCGGCGTCGCGACCTGCGTGGCATCGGCCGCCAGCGGCAGCGCCACGATCACGGCAACGGGCGCGGGCGGCGTACAGGGATCCGCGATGCTCAATTGCCAGGCGCCGACACCGCCCGCACCCGCGATCAGCTCCTTCGCCCCTGTGCCTTCAGGTTATGGCGCGCCTCAACCGGTCATTGAGAGCCCCAATACGTACGCCATGACGTACACCCTGCTCAACAATGTCCCGACCGGCCTTGCCGATTTGCAGTGGACCACGACCAATGCCACTGCCTGCACTCTGTCGAATCCCGCCAACGTGCCGCCACTCAATGATCCGAGTGCCGGGCCCGCCAATACCTCGTATAGCGTGAATCCTCCCATTGCGGTGGGCTCGAGCGTCACCACGGCCTACACACTGAGCTGCCAAGGCGCCGGCGGCACGGCGACGGCCACTCTCACGCTGATCGTCGGCACACCGCCAATGGTGACGCTGACGGCGTCGCCGAACCCCGTCGTGGCGGGCCAGACGACGGCGTTAACGTGGACGTCGAGTGGCGAGTTGGCGGCTGACCTCGCGAGCTCCTGCCAATTCACGGCGGGCGGCATCCCAGGTGCGCTGACGGTCAGCGGTACGACCCAGACCCCGCCGCTGGCGGCCGGAACCTACACGGCGTCGATCACCTGCACCAGCCCCGAGTACGGTCAGAGCGCCGGCGCCTCGGTCAACGTCAACGTCACGGCGCCGGCGGCATCGCCGACGCTCAACAATCCCAATGGCCTCGCGATGGCCGCGAACGGCAATCTCTACACCGCGAGCTACGGATCGGGCCAGGTGCTCGTGTTTGCATCCGGGCAGTGGGGAACGGCCTTCTACGGCCAGATGGTCCTGCAGCCGTCGCAGACGCTGAGCACCGGCCTCACCTCCCCGGTGAGGCTCGCCTTCGATCAGACCTCGAGCGCGACCACCGGCGGCTACTTGTATGTGGCCGACACCGGCAGCGCCGGCAATCCGGCCTCGATCGTCGCGTACAACCCCTCGGGTGTGATGCAGAGCTCCTATACGGCGGTGACCCGGCCGCTTGGCATCGCCGTCGACGCCAACAGCCGAGTCTTGGTGGCGGACAACGAGGGCAGCGGCAACGGCAGCCCGGGCAACGTGAATGACGTTCAGGTGCTGTCGTACAGCGGCTCCTTCAGCAAGATCGCCGTGCTCACGCAGGATGCGAATGAACTTGCGTTCCAGTCGGTCGGCGCACTCGAGTACAAGCCCGCGACCGGCGACATCGCGGTGGCGATCGCCGGCTCCGAAGAAGTCCCGTTTTACGCGGGCGCGGTCATCGATCAGAGTTCGTGCGGGGCAATCCCCTGCCTGCCGGCGCCAGATAGCGGCGTGCAGCCCACTCTTGTCCTTCCCACATTTGTGTCCGGACCGACGGGCGTTGCCTTCGATCCGACCGGTAACATTTATGTGACGAACTATGGCGGCACTCCGGTCATCGAGTATCAGACGGGTACCGCAAACACGTTGCCGTTTACTTTGAGCGGTACACCGAGCCCGGCGATCGCGCAGCCGGAGGGCATCGCGATCGATTCGACCGGCAACATCTACGTGTCGAACACGCCGAACAATGTCATCTATGTCTACAATTCCTCGGGCGTGTATCAGTACAGCGTGGGCAACATCGCGCTCAACGCCGTCGACAGCTACGCCTCAGGCGGTATCCCCACAACTTCCGCGGTCTTGAACTGGACGACCCCCGGCTATCCCGCGACCGCCACCTGCGCGCTCAGCAGCAGCGATGGGGCCTACGCTAATGCAGCGGAGCCCCTGAGTTCGCCGAACAACTTCGTCGTGACTCCGTTGCCGACGGCCGCCCTGCCAATCACCTACACGCTGACCTGCGGAGTGGCCGGCGGCACCAGCTCGGTTGCGAGCGTACAGGTGCCGAGCGTCTCGATCGTGCCGACCTATGAAAATAACAGCGGCAACCCTCCACCGAACGGGCAGGCGTATACCACCGCAAAGGTGAGCACCGAGGTGCAGTTCAACTGGGCGGCCGCGGGCATACCGTCGACCGGAACCTGCTACCTGACCGACGGACACAACTTCAATAACTCCGCGTACAACGCCGAGGCGGTATCGATCAGCTATTTCCTGCCGCCGACGCCGGGCCCGTACACGATTTCCATCTACTGCACGACCGGCGTATCACCCAACATCGTTACGACCAATACGGCGACCTGGACGCTGAATCTCACGCCCTGACGTTGATGCTCGAGCCAACGGACGGGCGTTTTCGTCATTTCAAGTATTTGTCGAACCAAGCGACGGTGCGCTCGAGCGCATCCTGCGAGTTCTTTGGGTCGCGGAGGCCATGGCCTTCGCCGGGGTAGATCATGACCGCAGTCGGCACGCCCTCGGCCTTGAGCGCGTGCCAGAACTCCTGAGTCTGGGGCGCAGGGCATTCGATGTCGTGCTCGCCCACGTACGCGAATGTGGGCGTGTGCACGTTCTTGATGTAGTTGATCGCTGAGGAGCGCGCATACACCGCCGGATCGTCGTATACCGAGCTGCCGAAGTAGGGCAGCATCCACTCGTCGATGCCGTTCTCGCCATAATATGACTGCCAGTTGCTCAAGCCCGCGGCGGCAACCGCCGCCTTGAAGCGGTTCGTTTGCGTTACCGCCCACATGCTCATGAAGCCGCCATAGCTGCCGCCGGTCAAGCCGAGCCGCGCCTCGTCGATGGGCGCGGCGTGTTCCGCCGCATCGATGCCGGTGAGCACATCGCGCAGGTCGCCGTAGCCAAAATCGCGAACGTTGGCGGTGGCAAAGCGCTCTCCTTGTCCAAAGCTGCCGCGCGGGTTCGGATAAAAGACCGCCCAGCCTCGCTGGATCAGCGCCGCTCTGAGACCGGGCCCGGCGAATTCCGGACGCGAGGCCGCGGCCGGTCCACCGTGCACGACCGTCACCATGGGGATCTTGCCGCTGGCGTGCAGCGGCATCAGCAGCCAGCCCTGCACGTCGAGTGCTTCATTGCGCCAGTTGAGACTTCGAACCTCGAACGGCGCGGTCAGGCCGGCACTCACATGGGTGAGATCGCGCCAATGGCCGATGCGGCCGACGCGGATCTCCGGTGCCGCGGTGAAAGTTTCATAGGCGGCCGCCAGCGTTTCCGACGGGCAGGACCAGGACGCACCAGCCTCCTCACCGTGCAGCGATTCGGTACCGCTCCACAGGACGCGCGGCGGGCCCGCCGAACGGCCGGCGCCGAATTCGACGATCTGGTCCTGGTCGCCCGCGAGCAGCGCGGCGCGCAGGTTTCCGCGGCAGCTCCATGCGAGCGATGTCGCAGAGGCGTGAATGCCCGGCGTCACGTTGAGTGCAGAACCGCCGTCGAGCGCCATCGTATACACGTCGCCGCCGGTTGAACCGAAATCGCTCATGATTCCGGCAATGAAGGCCACGGTCTTGCCGTCGCGCGACACCTTCGGATCGGCGAGTTGCTGTCGAATGCTGGCGGGCGTGTACAGCACCCGCGCCTGGCCGTCGGGCGCAAAGGCGTACAGCTTGGCGGTCCACCAGTTATTGTCGCCGTCGCCGGGCGCGGCCGTGCCCACGAAGCCGGCGCCGGCCGGACGCCAATCGTATTCGTAGACGAACAGATCCGCAGGTGAAGCCCATCTCAGGGTCCCCTCCCTGAGCTCGGCGATCCGCTGCTCGGTGGGCGCCGCATCGAGGTCGCCGGCGATCACCGCGCCGGCCTCCGTGGCACCGACCTCTTTGCGAGCATTCTCGATCGCGAGCATGGCGAGCGTGCCGTCGCTGCCGTACTTCAAATCGGTGAGGGTGCCGCTGAACGCGAGCAGCTGCGTCAAGCC
>Ga0307476_10000617_pt1 | contig 25830 bp, 20 predicted proteins | sample atmos_gasesECM2C_2_FD_203314 | JGI IMG/M metagenome (GOLD analysis project Ga0307476, IMG submission 203314) | Hardwood forest soil microbial communities from Morgan-Monroe State Forest, Indiana, United States - atmos_gasesECM2C_05 | ecosystem: Environmental > Terrestrial > Soil > Temperate...
ACACGACGCAGTTCCCTTCGATTTTCGCTTTCCGCGCTTCCTCAGAATACGTGGCTGGCGGAGATGATGAGATAAGACGCGGAGGCGAAATGCAGTCTGTTCCAGAATTCTTTTCAGTGCATGTCGGAATAACACCGCTCGAAGGGGAAGGAGACCCCGCACTTTGCGGTGATGCAGCGACTATGCTTCCTGCAAATAGAAAGAGGTTGAGGATCAAACAGGACAAAATTACTGTGCGCATACGGTATCTAACTTTCGCTGGCGACATGTTATCGAGCTAAATGTTAAACCTGCTCTTACGAGCAAGACCCTACCTGCTTGCCATTGCGCCCACCATCGAGTGGAAAATCTTCATTCCATCAGTACCGCCAAGCTCTGGTTCGGCAGAGCGCTCGGGATGAGGCATCATGCCGACCACGTTGCCGCCGGCGTTGCAGATGCCGGCGATGTTTTCCAGAGAACCGTTGGGATTCGCCGAGGCTGAAACTTCACCCGAAGGAGTTACATAACGAAACACGACGCGGTTGCCTCGATGTAACTCATCCAAGGTGGCCTGGTCGCAGAAGTAGTTCCCTTCCATATGACCGATCGGGATGGTCAACACTTCTCCTTGCGAACAGGCGTTGGTGAAAGGCGTGGCGGCGTTCTCTACGCGCACCTGCACTGGCTTGCAGACGTATTTCAGTCCCGTATTGCGCATGAGAGCGCCCGGGAGAAGTCCCGACTCGCACAGGATCTGAAAGCCATTACAGATTCCGAGCACCAGGCCTCCGCCAGCGGCGAAGCGGCGCACCGACTCCATTACGGGAGAGAATTTCGCAATCGCTCCGGTCCGCAGGTAGTCGCCAAAAGCAAACCCTCCGGGGACGATGACGGCGTCGCAGTTCTCCAGATCGTGCGATTCGTGCCAGAGAAAGGTTACCGGCTGTTTGGCAACCTGTTGAATCGTCCAGTAGGCATCGTGGTCGCAGTTCGAGCCGGGAAAGATGATGACTCCAAATTTCATCGCCTGTCGCCTGTCCTTGGTGTGGGATTTGAGCTCAGTTTAGCACGCCCGACCCAGCAGCCCAGCATCAAGTTGTAATTCGGTAGTGGTAGTGGTGCAGTTTGAAATCCACAGAGCTGGCAATCGGTTCCGGCCTGTGGGAAACTGGGGACATGGCGAAAGCGCAAATTTGCCCCGAATGCGGCCATGAGTTTCCTCACGGGTGGGACGGAATCGATTCCCACTGGCGCTCAAAGCACCACCAAATAATGCGGTATGAGGAAGCGTGGCCTTTGCTTCAGTCTGGTCGATATAAGCGTCCCCAGCGCGAGGATTTCAGCCAAACTGGTGCTCGAATCGTGCGGGAGGTTACTGAAGGCCGATGAGGGTCGGCTGAAGTTCCGGCTTTGCCAACGGCGGATAGAACAAACCGACAATGATCCAAGTTCCGGGGTGACCGTGCATCGTTCCCATGAAGAAATGGGTTTCCTTGTTTTGGATCATTTCAGTTTCGTACCTCTGCCGAAACTTGGATTCCCAGTCGGCTCCGTAGTCGGCTTTCCATTTTCTAAACGATTCTCCCATCTCCCAGTCGGTACAAATGATCGTGTGTGTTCCGGGGCACTCGGCATCATCACACGCAAATTCGTATTGGAAGTTGTAGGGTATCTTCTCCAGCTCCTTGGATGGACTCTTCTCGAATAGATGGCCCTGGCGAAGGATCGCCAACTGTCGCGCAGTCCAAGTCGAGGTTGTCGGCTTGATTACAAGACTCTTTATCCTGGGGCGGAACACACCTAGAGTGGGGTATTTGTCAGCGTCTCTCTTCTTAACGAGGCAACAGAGGCAGTGAGCCTTCAGCGGCAGGATTACATCCTTGCGAAGCTGCCAATCGTTTTTCGTGGACAACGGCTCAGAAATAATCCGTATCGAATCTTGTGCAAGTTTGTAGCTCTCACGACGGGGATCACGGGCCTTCGTGACCCTGACTTCCACCCACTGATACCTGCGGAATTTCTTATCTTCGGGCAGCAGTCTCCAAGGAACAGGAAAGAGTCGCAGCCATTCGCCTCTATCAGTGATGGCGGCAGTGCAAGAAACTTCGACTCCATGCTTCGCCGGAGTCGGGTACGTGCGGACCACGATCAGGGCCTTCTTAGTTTCTTCTGTCGTCTGCATTCTTGATTCATAGGTCGAAACTCTTCATCCCCATCTGTTCTAGGGCGAGACAGAGCCGATGCCTATGGCACTCCTGCGGGTCAATTTCCGTACACATTAGGGCGACAGGGTGCTCGAAGCCATTAAAGAAAAAATGCAGGTTCCTACCGATGAAGGAGTTAACTACATGCTGGTCATACCAGCCCCAAATTACATCGCGCTTTCCCGCTTCGATTGCTTTGGCGCGAATGTCACGCGGAACGCCGAGTTGCGGAAAATGGACATATTGAATGCTGTTCTCTAGCAAAAGTCGAGATAAATTTCCCTTGCTCAACTCTGGCCGATACATGCTGACGGGATTCTGTCGAATATCAACTAAGGTTCGCACCGCGCTCGTCTTGAGGGCCGAAAGAATATCGTCCATCTTCCTGCCTGTGTATCCGATGGTGAAAAAATCGGCATGCTCCGCTGATCTGGCATCGTTCCAGCTCATCTTGTTTTCAAGCTGCTGCTTTGCGGGAACGGTAGGCAGATTGAGTCTGTGGGCCTGCGGCATGTCCACAGTCTAACTCACGCTCCACTTGATGATCCCGTGTGAATCCTTGTTCCTCTTGAGCTTGATGTCAACCTCCATCCGATGAACCCATTTATTGTTTGGGAATGCTTGAGGGAGCTTCGCCGTCGTTCTTATCTCGGTCCAGGTCAACGGTCCATAACTGGTCAGGGTCTCCTGAATCGTGCCGCGAAAATCCTCATAGGTCATCATCGGCGCTGCCTTTCGGGGCCTATTCCAATAGGGACTCTTGCACTTCGGACAAACTGACGGCTCTTGGTCGCCGTTCCTGGGAATCCACTCGTGGCTGCAACGTTCGCAGCGGTAGCCCATAACCGTAATCGGGACTCTGGCCATATCCCTCCTAATGTAGAGCGATACTCACTATATTACATGCTAAGCTATTATTGTATAATATATTCCTTTCTAGTATACGTCTATGTAGTAATATACTAGGTGGGGAAGAATCCCGGGGGGGGGGACAGATGGGAGGTTTCCCGTCGATCTTTCAATTTCGCGCAGCCCCGCCCGACTTTTCCACAGCCTTCCACAGCCACGCCCCGTGACATCTGACCTTGTGCACACCATACAATCTGTCCCATCATTGCCCAAGCACAGGCAATAGCCAGCAGGGGCGTCCGAGAAGAAACCTGGACGCAACTCCTTGGTTCTCTGGATTTTGACCTCTAAGTCCTTTGTTCGAGGGATTTTGCGGGCCAAAGCATGCCTAAGTCGATGATTCCGAAGATCGAGGGGGGTGGGGGTACCCCATAACAAAAAGGTAAACCGGCTCCCAAGTTAAAGCCGCAGGTTTGAATTTATTTTGCAGCGCGGGCGTCGCTTCGCTCCGCTGACGGCCGAGGCGGCCGTCTCCACATGAGTTGGGGCGCCGCGGGCTGACAGCAGGTTCCTCGCTCGCCTTCGGCGTGCTCGGAATGACAATGGGTTAGGGATGGATTATGGGAGTCGGCGCTGCGGTGTTCGTGCTCGCGTCGGGTCCCGCGGCGGCAGGCTGGTCGGCGTTTCCCGGTCGCGTCATCGTCAGCTGATCGGGCGGGGCCTGAGGTGGGATGCCCTTGGCCTTCACGATTGCCCAGTGCCATTCCTGGTCGGGAAAGAGGGCGAAATTCAGGGGCGTGCGAAAGATTGCGGTCGTGGATGGGGCTGCTGATCCCTTCACGCGCAGAAGCATGGTTGTGTCCGGCTGTTTCTGGAACGAGTCTTGCAGCTGTGGGGACGCATCGCCTACGATCGCAGGAATAACCCGGGCCTGGCCGAAGTACGAGATCGGGTCGCCGGGTTCGGGTCGCCTCACGATGGTCAGGCCGATCACCACCTCGCGCAGTTCCCAGGATGTTCCGTTGTGCATGGAAACCTGGAGTGAATCTCCGTCGATCGTTGCCGGGCCATCCAGCTTTGCCAGCTCGGTACGCGGTAGCTCGTCTAGCAAGAATGGATCGGAGAGCAGCGAGCTGGTCTTGGCGGTAAACGACAAGCTGCAAGAGACATCGGGTGAAGAGACGTGAAAACTCTTTCCTTCAGGATCGAGCGAGAACACGAGCGAGGAACCAGCCGCGCGACGGCTCTCGGCGTCCTCCATCGCCTTCGAGAAATTGTCGTTGTCAATGATCGCCTCGGACGAGGCAGTTTTCTTTCGGAAGCTGCGCGCGACATCCCCCAGGGGAGTCTCGCCGGGGTCATCTTGTGCGCTTGCACACGGGGGCAGGGCCAGGAGGAACATTCCCAAGATCAGCAAGGTCAGCTTCAGGCGGGTTGGCGTAAGAGTCGGCACAAGAAATAAGGAGGCGAGCCGAACGCGCGATTTACGCATCGCAAAGAACGCGATGCTTCGCGCGGCTCGCTCAGGTCCTTCGGCGGGCAAAAAGCGCCCGCCTCAGGATGACAATCAATGTCCTAAAGCGATTGTAGTGAGAGCGAGCGGCAAAGCGGAGGTTACCTGCAGAACTTTAGTAACACTTTAGTAGGTAGGAGTGCCCAGCAGAAGGAAAAGACAGGGCGCGCGCTGACGAAATGGAAGCGCAACGGGGCGCGCGCCCAAACCTTGTCTGCAAGCCTTCTTAGAGAAGACCCGAAGACCGCAACCGCGAGACTGGATCAGCAACTGGCTGCCGCCGGAATACCCAACGGGCCACCGCAAAGCCCAGAGCTGCGTAACACAGATGCATGAACCTCATAGATACCCCCATCTCAATCGGCCATCACCTCAGGGGAGGATCAGCATCACTATCGGCAAAATAGCAGTGGGGCGCAGGCGGGACAAGGCCCATCCGTGCCATCTGCGTGGCACGGAAGTAATAGGACGTGGGACCGCGAGTTAGGTTACGCAGGAGGGGCGTCTGAAGGTGACGTGACCTGCACAATCGTCAATGGGCATCGGTATTTTCCGCTTCTCCGGTCTGGCCTGGGGGTGGAACTACGACAGTGGAAAGATTGCTTTCTGTAGTCAGTTTCCGGAAGGCCGGCAGATCACGGAGCTGCAAGTCATCCCAGCGGCTGAGTAACTCGCCGCTTTGGCGCTTCAGCTTCTCGAACTCGAGCTGTTCGGCCTCGGTTGGGGCCGCATCGGCGCTGCCTACATCCATGGCGAGATATGCGAGCTTGCCGTCGATCTGCGGCGGGTAGGCTAAAGAATCTTCGTTGGCACTGATAGTCAGGTTGATGAGTTGATCGCGCACGGCGACCAATTTTTTCTCGAGATCGTCGGCCGAGGAGGCGATGGGTTTCGTGCTGGCGTTCTCAGGCAAACGACGCTTCAAGCCGGTTACTTGCGAGCGGACATCTTGAATCTGGTTGACTGCGTCGTAAACCCGGTTCAGTTCCTCGTGAATCTGCGTCAACAAGGTGAATTGCTGGGTCAGATCCGCCGGGCTGACTTTTACCCGGGGATCCAATTTCACCTCCAGAGGTGCGACCTGGCTCTCGCTGCCTACGGTCAGCCGCACTTGATACTGACCCGGCGCAGCCACCGGTCCGCGGGCACCGGCGCCATACTCCCACAGATAATAGCCGGGAACGCGATGTGCTTCTTCGTAGCGTAGGTCCCATACGAAGCGATTCAATCCGGCGTCAGGCTTGATCTGTTTTTCCGGCTTCTTCTCGTCGGGATCGAGGGGTTCCTCGAGCGGCTCGATTTCGGCGCTCGAATATCGGCGGATTACTTTGCCGGAGGCGTCCAGGATTTCCAGCTTGGTTTCGGTGCCAGTTTTTGGCGCATCCTTGAGAGAGTAATAGATGACCGCGCCTGCGGGTGGATTTTGTCCCGTCAACTTCGAGGGATGGCGTTCTCCGGCCGCGCCGGCCTGAATACGGTACGCAGGCGACGGAGTGTAGAGATGAACATCTTTCTTCGCCAGGTCGTCACTGAATTGGCGCAACGGACTGATGTCATCGAGAATCCAGAAGGCGCGACCATGCGTGGCCACGACAAGATCGTTGTCCTTGATGATGAGGTCGTGCACCGGAGTGGTTGGGAGATTCAGTTTAAGCGGCCGCCAGTCTGCGCCGTCGTTGAAAGAAATGTAAACGCCGTTTTCGGTGCCGGCGTAGAGCAGTCCGCGCTTCTTCGGATCTTCGCGGACAGCACGGACAAAACTTCCTTCGGGAATCCCGTGGCCAAGCTTCGTCCAGGTCTGGCCGTAGTCGCTGGTCTTGTAGATGTAGGGCCGAAGATCGTCGTTCTGATGGCGATCCACGGCGGCGTAGGCCGTGCCGGCTTCGAACGGAGAAGCTTCGATCTGGCTGATGCGGCTCCATTCCGGCAGATCTTTGGGCGTGACGTTGTTCCAGTTCTTGCCGTCATCGCGGGTGAGTTGGATCAGGCCGTCGTCCGTGCCAACCCAGATCAAACCCTTCGCGAGTGGCGACTCAGTGACCGCGAAGATGGTGTCGTAGTATTCCGTGCCGGAATCGTCGAGAGTGATCTCGCCACCGGAAACGTGCTGCTTGCTTTTGTCGTTGCGCGTGAGATCTGGACTGATCGCCCGCCAGTGCACACCGCCGTCTGTGGTTTTGAAAAGACGCTCGCCTCCGTGATAGAGCGTGTTGGGATCATGCAGGGAAATTACAACGGGTGCGGTCCACTGGAAGCGATGCTCCAGGTTGACCGCGCCGTAGGCGTCGGAAAGCTCTGGCTGTTCGGTGATCGATTGCACCTGGCCGATGTGCTTATCGAAGCGCGTGATGTTTCCCTGATAGTCGGCCGCGTAAACAATGTTCGGGTCGGGTGGATAAGGCGCGATGTAGCCGGCCTCACCTCCACCTACGTCATACCAGTCCGAGCGATCGATGGAACCATCATCGCTGCGGCTGGCGATGGCCACGGTTCCGCTATCCTGCTGCGCGCCGTAAACGCGGTAGGGTACCGCACTGTCGGTGATGACGTGGTAGAACTGCGCCGTGGGTTGATTATCTTCGCGCGTCCAGTTCTTGCCGCCGTCCAATGTTATTGTGACCCCGCCGTCGTTGGATGCGATCATGCGGCGCGTATCCCGGGGATCAATCCACAGGCCGTGGTTGTCGCCGTGAGGAACTTTGATCTTGTTGAACAGGTGGCCGCCGTCCGTGGACTTGTAGGCTTCCACGTCCATGATGTAGACCACGTTTTCGTCTCTGGGGTCGGCGATGATGTGCATGTAATACCAGGGCCGCTGCCATAAGCTGTGGCTGGGATTGACGAAGTCCCAGGTCTCGCCGCCGTCGTCGGAGCGATAGAGGCCGCCGTCGGGGTTGTGTGCCTCGATTAGTGCGTAGACGCGATCAGAGTTGGCTGCGACCGCGATGCCGACGCGTCCGTATGGGCCCTTCGGCAGGCCGTGTTCTTCCAGGCGCTTCCAGGTTGTGCCGCCGTCGCTCGATCGGTAGATGCCACTTCCTGGGCCGCCGCTGTCCAGACTCCACGAAGTGCGGCGCGCTTGCCAGAGTGCGGCAAACAAGATGTTGGGATTGTGCGGATCGAAGGCGACGTCGATGCCTCCGGTGTTTTCGTCTTTGTAGAGTACTTTCTCCCAGGTCTTGCCGCCGTCGGTGGTGCGGAAGATACCGCGTTCGGCGTTTGGTCCGTAGGGATGGCCGAGAGCGGCCACGAAGACGATATCCGGATTGCTGGGATTGATGATGACTTTGCCGATGGCGCGACTGTCGCGGAGGCCGACGTTCTTCCAGGTCTTGCCCGCGTCGAGAGACTTGTAGACGCCATCGCCGTGACCGATGTTGCCGCGGATGCAGGCTTCGCCAGTGCCTACGTAAATGGTGTTGTGATCGGAATTGGCTACCGCCAGGCTGCCAATGGATCCGCTTCCCTCTTTATCGAAGACGGAGGACCAGCTCTGGGCGCCGTCGGTGGACTTCCAGACTCCGCCGCCGGTTGCGCCGAAATAGTAGGTCGTGGGATCGCCGGGGATTCCGGCTGCGGTGAGTGAGCGTCCGCCGCGGAAGGGGCCGATCAGGCGGTACTTCATGCCTTTGAAGAGTTTGTCTTCGGGCTTATCGGATTCGTTGTCGGCGGACTTCTGGTCGGAGGAGGCTGTCGAGGATGGTGCTGCTTGAGTGGGCTTGGCGGCTTTTGACTGGCGCTCTGGCTTGGTTTGGGCAAAGGCGGCGCCCTGCCAACCTAGTACGAATACGGCCGGCGCGAATACGGCGAGCGCGAATGCGGCGAAAGAGAGCGGTGGCCACGAAGTCAGCAGAGCCTTACCAGATTTGTTGCGAAGAAATGCGTTTCGACCTGCCATTGAGATCCCCCCCCAATTGAAACAAATGAAAACGAAAAGAAATAGTTCTGCTATGGTAATGCGGCGCTGGCCAAATGGGAAGCGCATGACCCCGCGGCTGCGATTTATCTTATTTCTTCACGAGCAGTCGGCGGGCGGCCTGGAGCTCTTTACGTTTCGCGGCGTCGACCTTCGGGTAATTGAGACCGAGTTCTTCGAGCGTCTCTACGATGGCGGCTGAAACTGCCAGATGCGTGAACCATTTGTTGTCCGCGGGAATGACGTACCAGGGTGCGTGCTTCGTCGCTGTGTTGCGAATCATGTCTTCGTAGGCGCTCTGATAATCGTCCCAATATTTGCGTTCGTGAATGTCGGCTGCCGAGAACTTCCAGTTCTTCTCGGGCTCCTCCAGCCGCGCCAGGAAACGCCGCTTCTGCTCTTTCTTCGAGAGGTGCAGAAAGAACTTGCGGATCACTGTGCCGTTGCGCGCCATGTGGCGCTCGAAGCTGCGAATGTCTTCGAAGCGTTCCTCCCAGATATTCTTCGTTACCAGTGGAGGGGGAAGCTTCTCGTCTTCTAGCACCTTGGGATGTACGCGGACCACCAGCACCTCTTCATAATAAGAACGGTTGAAGATGCCGATGTGGCCGCGCTCTGGCAGATGTTCGGTCGTGCGCCACAAGAAATCATGTTGCAACTCGGTCGCCGACGGCGTCTTGAACGAGTAGACTTGACAACCTTCCGGGTTCACTCCAGACATGACGTGCTTGATGGTGCCGTCTTTACCGGCGGCATCCATGGCCTGGAAGATGAGCAACACAGCCCAGCAATCCTGAGCGTAAAGTTTGGACTGCAATTCCGCCGTGCGGGCGATGTCTTTTTGCAGGCGTTCCTGAGCCTGATCAATCGAGTGCAGGTGGCATGTGTCCGCTGGATCGAAGTCTTTCAGGCGGAAATGCTTGCCGTCGTCAATTCGGTAGGATTTGGCTAGTTTGGCGGTTTTCATTGCAGGTTGCTCCTGCGGTCCTAGGTAGGAAGTTTACCGCGTTCGGGTGGACTCTGGAGAAAGTCTGGGCAATCCGAAAGCTCGGCGGTGCCGCGGATCCATTACTGGGTGCAGCTTCTCAGCTTTACAGTTTCTACCCTATTTTCTCTCCGTCGCTAATTCGCTATATTCCCGCTGAACTTGGCGGGTACTCCGAGGGGGAGGGACTTGTCAAGCAAGGGGAGCGCCGACTTGGGCGTAGGCCAACGCAGAGATGGATGCTCCCCTTTAGATATTTGCTGGCGGTGCCGAACTCAGGCTTCGACCGACTTTTCGGATGTAGAGGGCAGTTTTGCTTGCTGCCAGGCGTCGAAGCCTCCCACTACGTTGACCACATTTTTAAAACCGGCACGCTCGAGCAAACTGCAGGCAATCATGCTGCGATAGCCGCCTTTGCAGTGGACTGCGATGGGGAGATTGCGATCGACTTCGGGTGGAGCGACTTTGAAGTTGTCGAGCGGCCACCAAGAGGCTCCGTCAATGTGGCCGGCTTCCCACTCGGGCTCGCGGCGTACGTCGAGCACCTGCAGGGCGTTTCCCCGCAACCGGTCGCTTAGGGCTTCACTGAGAACTTCAACGCTAATCTGAGGAAGCGTGGCCACGGGCAATCCGGCTTGACTCCAGGCTTTGATGCCTCCGGCTAAGTAGCCTCTTGCATCCTCTAGACCGATGCGGGCTAATCTCATTCGCGCTTCCGACACGGCCTCCGGCGATTCCGCAATTAACACCGGACGGGCCGCCAATCCGAGCAGGGCTCCGGCCCACGATGCGAACTGTCCTGACAATGCTATGTTTATGGAGCCTGGCACATGCCCTGCCGCAAACTGCTCGCCGGGACGGACATCGAGCGCGATGCCGCCTTCTTCCAGGAGAGTTTTCAGTTCGGCGGGTTCGACCGCGGGCAACACTGGCAGGTCGGACAGTGCGGCGGCGCCGGTGCGGTTGATTTCCGCGTCCTGCAGAAAGTATTCCGGGCGAGTTGGCAAGTTGCTGGTCAATTGCTTCACGAACTCTTCCCTGCTCTTGATCTGCAACGCGTAGTTCGTGAGCCGCTCGGTACCGATGGTGGAAACCCGCTCGGCCCGCATGTTGCGGCCGCATAACGAACCGGCTCCATGCGCCGGATAGACGAGAACATCGTCTGACAGAGCGAGCAGCTTTCCGTGCAGGCTGTCATAAAGCATCCCTGCCAACTGCGCGGCGTTGTAACGCTTGGAGAGATCGGGACGGCCCACGTCTCCGAGGAACAGCGTGTCGCCGGTCAGAACGGCCCAAGGCGCGGGGGACTTGTCTTCGTCCACAACCTCGTCCGCAATTACCAGGCAAACGCTTTCGGGCGTATGGCCGGGGGTTTCGAGAGCTGTGATGCGCATTTTTCCAACCTGCAGATGGAAACCGTCCTGCACCGCCGTGTGAGGGAAGGTTGCCTCGGCCTGCGCTCCGATGTAAATGCTGGCACCGGTTCTTGCCGCCAGCTCTCTGTGTCCGGAGACAAAGTCGGCATGCAGGTGAGTTTCGAAGATGTGGCGAATGGCGACATGATTCGCCTCGGCGGCTTTGAGGTAAATCTCGACATCACGCTGGGGATCGACTACAACCGCTTCGCCCTCGGAGGCGAGCAGGTAGGAGGCGTGCGCCAGACAGCCCAGGTAAAACTGCTCGAAGTGCATCGTTCCCCTTTGCCGTATTGCCGATCAAGTCTATCGCGTCTGTCGCGCCAGCTGAAGCAATTCGAACTGTGTAGCGGAGTTCACTTGTCGTTTCTTGCTAATGCGTCTCATGCTCATGCGCGAATGCCCATGCAGAAGGGGTCGCGGGGATCGAGCACCAGTTCGGCTTCGGCGTTCACGAATGCCGTCCCCTTGATGCTGGGATACACCTTGCCCTCCCGCACCTGCACGTTGCCTTCAAATACGCTGCCAACGATACTCTCTTGCTTCCACACCTGGCCTTCGCGGATCTTGCCATCCGCGTAGAGGCAAGCGAGCTTCGCGCTGGTCCCGGTGCCGCAGGGAGAACGATCGTAGGCTTTGCCGGGACAGAGCACAAAATTCTTGCTGTCCACTCCCGGCAGTTGCGATGGAGCAAAGAGCTCGACGTGGTCAATCTCTTTTCCGGCGGCGCCGACGATCCCATTGTCGCGAAGCGTCTGGCGGATCGCCCAAGTGAAGGCCGTCAGTTCCTCGACATTCTGCAGCGTTAGTTCCAGGGTGTGATTGCGCACGAGGAAAAACCAGTTTCCGCCCCAGGCTACATCGCCGCGCACTTCGCCGTATCCGGGTACGTCGATTGCGACGTCAGGAACGCTGCGATAACTTGCGACATTGTTGACGGTAACCTCCCCAGCTTCGTGCAGAACCGCGCTGATGGTTCCCACCGGTGTTTCTATCTTGTGTTCGCCCGGTGCGATGCGTTTCATGTGTGCCAAGGTCGCCACCAGGCCGATGGTGCCGTGACCGCACATTCCCAGGTAGCCGACGTTGTTAAAGAAGATGATACCGGCGGCGCAGGTGGGATCGAGAGGATCGGAGAGCAGTCCACCGACCATGACGTCGGAACCGCGCGGCTCGTTGACCACCGCGGAACGGAAACCGTCGTGCTTCTGCCGAAAACATTCCAGACGGTCGGCGAGCGAACCGGACCCAAGATCGGGGCCGCCACTCACTATTAGTCGCGTGGGCTCGCCGCCGGTATGGGAGTCGATCACGCGAATTCGATGGGGTGGTCTAGTCATGCTCTTGTCATGCTCGGTCATGCGTTTCATGGATACGATATGCGTGATTGCCGATGCGAGTCTATTCCAGATTTGCCGGAAGAGACGCGTCGCGCCCCGAGCGGGCGCGCTGCAATCTTGAGCGGCTTGACGACTACCGGGCGGCGGAGAACAGTTTCGAGCAGATGGCGTTCGGCGGCGATGGTTTGGGCGGACGGTCCGAACGGCGAATATCCCTCGGCAGCGATAATCAGAGCCTCGTTTCCTTTTGCTCTGAGGCGATCGCTTTCAATCTGAAGTCGTCTAATGTGGCCGTCGTGTGCGGCGTCTAATGCATTCGCCAGGCGCAGGATGGCGGCTAGCTGGATAATTGCTTTCTGCTCATCGGGGAGGAGATCGCGCAAGGTTTTGTGCTTCCTAGTGGGTAGGGATCCGCGGTGAAAGCGGGCGACGATGGCAGCGCGTTGCATGTCCCCGGGTTTCCAGCCTAACGGATTGCCGTGTGCGCGAATCATGTCGAAGGAAGTTTTGTGATGTCCCTTCTCGCCTTTGGACTTGCCGACATCGTGCAGGAGAGCGGCGGCGAGCAGGCTGGAGCGGGCGGAGACGGCGTCGACGGAAGGCTGCCAGGCTGAGGCCAGAAGGCCGTCGTAGAGCTGAAGGGCTAGGCTGGCTACGCGCTCGGAGTGGGCGAAGTCAGGAACGAGGTGATTCGCCCAGAGCTTCATGCGGCGGGTCGCAAGGGTCTCAACTTGCTTGCCTTGCGGCAGGGCGGCACGCCAGACCTGCCAGAGCGAAGCGGGGCCGATCATCTTCTTGCGGTAGCGCTCGATGCGCTTGGTGCGCTCGGAGAGGATTCGCTCGCGCCAGCGCCGGCGCGAGGAGTCGTCAGGAAAAGTGTGGCAGGAGACGGCTGTGGTCCAGAGCACATCGAGGTCGTGGACTTCGCCCAGCAAGTCCTGCATTGCTTTGAGGTCGTTGCTCCAGGCCTTGTGCTCGGCCGGCAGGAAATTCTCGACAATGTAGCGGAAGCGTTTGATGCCGATGCGAAGGCTGTGAAAAGCGGTCTGGGAGCGGTTACGCAGGGCGCGATTGTGGAGTTCGCGGGCTTCAGTCCAGCGCTCCAGGGCGAGATGCTTGAAGAGCGCGCTGCCCAGGCGAACGCGGGCGGCGCGGGCGGGAAGAGAGCGGGTCCACTGGCGCCATTGTTTACGATCGAATTCTTCGAGGGCGGCGTGGGCTTCGAGCTTTTGTTCCTGTTCGCGCGCGGCTAGGATTTTTAACAGGGCTTGGGCTGCCGGATCGCTGGGGATCGAGTGCTCGTTGGATTCGTTTGGGGTCGCCTTAGAGATTTGTTCCTCTGGATGCATAGCGGGCGAGGACGCCCGCTCTACGCCTGCTTCTGCGGGATGTAGCTTTTCGATCCATTCCATCATGATCTGGATGTCGCGCAGGGCTCCCAGCCGCTGAAACAAGCGCTTGCCTGCCTTTCTCATTGCCTTCCAATTGGGATCAGGATCAAGTGCGTTCAGGCCGTCGGCGAGAGAACGGCAGCGGCGCAGCGAGACGCGAAGGTCATGAACGGGATCAGGGCGGAAATCGGTGGCTGCGCGCTCGCACTCTTCTAAAACGCGCAGCATCCAGTAGCGCAGGCCGGTGGTTTTCTTAGCGCGAGAAGTGTGAGTGGTCGAGGAAAGCACCAAGGTTCCGGGTACAAGTGGGCGCGTGTTCTGATGTCTTGCCAATTCTGACCGTTACCTCCGTAACGTGCAACCCCTTACCTGTTGGATTTAACCTTTTATTGCCTATAGCTACCTAGAGCCAGATCTGCGGGTTGAGGGGTGTTTTATCAGCGACGCTACCACATTTCACGCAAACCGGGCGGCCTCCGCGCGCGCTTTTGTCCACAGCTTGAACATTTTGATCAAGTATGCGCGGATGTACGGTCCTGACCACAAGCGCACCGAAGCTCAGTTCGAAACCGCGTGGAATGAATTGCAGAACGGTCTGCCCGCGGCAGGGGAGGGCGGCTTTTTGCTGGGGGTTTCCGACAACAAGCTGCTGCTGGATGGAGTTCCGCTGGAAGCAGGACAGACCGAGCGCAGCTTTGGGCAGCTGTTGAGTACGGCTGGCCTGGCTAGCCTGCATTTCTCCAAAGACGTAACCATCGAAGACTTTGCCCGGCTGGTTCGCGCATTTACTTTGGCTGGTTCCAAGGCCCAGGACGTAGCGAAACAAATTAAAGAGGCCCTCGGCGGCGGGAGCAAGCAGAGCACGATCAAGATCAACGAAGTGAAGTTTGTTGCGGCCGATCCTCTGACCGGCGATATCAGCGTGGCGGCACAGATCGCGGCCCAGACCCTGGGACCAGAGTTCAAGCAGTGGTTGAACGATCCGCAAAAGTTGCTGCAATTGATTGCAGCAGCGGAAGGCGCCAATTCGGGCGGCGGAGGCCAACCGGGCGGTGTCGTGGTTCCGTTCGGAAGCGTTCCGAACGCTCCGGCTGGCAGCAAAGCAGGACAAGCACCGGGCGCTGGGCCGGGAACTGGGACTGCGCCAGTTTGGGAAGGCGGAGTAGTCCCGCTACAGGAAGCTGAAGTGATCCAGGCCATCCGCCTGCTAACTCGATTCGGCCAGGTGCAAGACGATCCTAATGCCAATCCGGAAGTCCTGCAGAAAGAGCTTACCGAAACTGATCCGAACACGCGACTGAACCTGCAGCAGTTGCTGGGAAGCCTGGCGGCGAAGGCGACGACTTCTCAGGAAGAAGATACGCCGCTGCTGATGAAGGCTGCCGAGCACATGGCAATCCGCTTCGCACTCGAGCGGTATTCGAAAGGCGAAGTGAAGGTCAATGCCGTGCACCAGATGATGGAGCACATGAGCCGGCAGATGGACTCGTTGCGCCAGATTCTGAAACTGCAAGAAGAGAAGATGAACAAGGCGGGCATTCTGGTGGAGTCGCACGCCGACATTCTCGACCGGATGTTCTGGGCAGAAGTGCCGGAGTCGGGCAAGAAGACGGTGCTGCTGTCGAATGAAGCTCCGTGCGTGCCGCCGCGCAACCTGCGCCAGTTCGTAGAAGTGCTGCTCGACCGTGACGACAAGCAAACGTCCGCCGAAATTCTGAATAACTATTCTGGCTGCGTGGTGAGCAAGGAGCAGGAGCCACGGCGCAAGACCGCGATTGGATTGAGTCAACTGGCCGACCTTTATGCCCGGCTGGGCGGCGAAGCCATGGGCACAGCCATCCACAAAGTGAGCGAGCAGCTGTGCGTGGAGAAAGATCCTGAACTGCAAAGCCTGCTGAGCGCTGCGTTTGTGCGCCTGAGCCAGGAGGCCAGCGAGGCCAAGAATTACCAGGCAGTAAACGAAGTATGCACTGGCATGGAGATGCTGCTGCAGCAACGTCCAGTAATGGTGAATGACTTGCGTCCGCGCGTGGGCGTGGAGAACCGGATTCCGGAGTTCATTGAGGAAGCGCTGCGCTATGAGCCAGCGCCCGCGGACCTGCTGCAAGTTTTGCGGCGCACCTGCCAATCGGGTGCCGAACATTTGGCCGACCGGTTTTTTCGTTGCATGCGAAGAGATGAGTGCGACCGCATGGTCGAACTGGTCAAGGAGATGGGATCTCCGGCTCTAACGCAGTTGCGGGAGATTCTGCGCACCGGGCAGCCGCGACAGGCCTCGGCGGTGGTGGGACTATTGAGCCGTCTGGATGTGGCTACATTGCTCGAGTTGTTGCCGACCCGCTTGCCGGAATGGAATCGTTTCTACCACGACATTGTGGTTCGGCAGATCGCCTACGGCGCCGCTCCGGACCGCGGGCGAACGCTGCTGGAACTGGCGGAAGTGCTGGATGCCGTTGTGCTACCAGAAACCATTGATGAAATCGGAATGAGCGGCGACCTTACGGCTGCTCCACCGCTGGTGGCCATGGCCAAGCCGGGCGAAGCCGCTTCGCGCTCGCCGTTTGTGCAATTGAAAGCCATCGAGTCACTGGGAAGGTTGAGGGATCCGGAAGCCGTGTCTCTGCTGCGCGAGATTGTAGAAACGAAGAAAACTTTCGGATGGGTTCATCACCGCGAACTGCGGATTGCGGCGGCGCAGTCGCTCTCGAAGACCGACCCGCGCTACAGCAGCCAGATTCTCTCCGATAGCGGGATCGAGCCGGCAGAACTGGCAATCGCGCCTCTGGATACGGCTCCGGCGTGCCCGTGGGTCCGGCAGCGGCGTTACGAACGGATGGTGCTCTCGAAAACGATTAGCGCCTCCATCGGAAGTTCGTGGGGTAAGTCAAAGATTCTGATCCGCGAGTTGAGCCTGGGTGGCGGTATGGGCACGAAGGAAGACAATTTGCGAATCGGGAGCGAGGCCGATCTGGAGATTTCCGTGGGCATGCGAGCAAAGATCAGGGCGCATGTGCTGCTGCGCCGAGCCCGCGTGAATGAAGTGGGATTCGAGATCGTCAATACTGACCTGGAAAGCCGTTACCGGCTGCGCCGGGTACTGGTGGAGTCGATGAGCCGGACCGCGCAGAACAAGGAGCAGCAGCCGTGGAGTGGGGAGCGGAAGCTGTAGCGGTTTTGGCCCCAGAAGGACACAAAAAGCCTCTGCTCGCGAGCAGAGGCTTTTTGCTTTCAGACAGGTTTAGAGATGCTTACTTCACCTTGGCGAAGATGATGACCAGGGTGTAAAGCGCAAGCGACTCGATCAGGGCCAGGCCCAGAATCAAGGCCAGCTGAATGCCGGGACGAGCGGCGGGATTGCGGGCGAGACTCTCGGCGGCGGAAGCGGTCGCCTTGCCCTGCGCCAAAGCACAGATGCCGGAGGCAAAGGCCATGGAAAATCCGGCGGCGATGGCGACCCAGTTGACCCCGCCCGACGGTTCGCCCTGCGCGAAGGCGGGGACGGCAAACGACAGCACGGACAGCATCATGAACAATTTACTTAATTTACCCATTGTGTTTCTCCTAGCATGAAATACCGCCAGTGGGTGGTCGACGTCATACCGTGCAGACGCCCTCACGCTTGCGGCTGGAAAATCTGAAAATCAGTGGCCAGTGGTCAGCTGCCAGTGGCCAGTCAAAACCTTATTCTTCGGGCTATTCAACTAACTTGATCGAGCCCCCTTTTACTGGCCACTGACCTCTGATCACTGGCCACCGCCTCTAGTGCTCTTCCGCGACAGCACCTGAGAGATATACCGTGGTCAATAGAACGAAAATATAAGTCTGCAGCAGCGACACACCGATGTGAAGACCCAGGAACAATATCGGAACACCCAGGGGTACCAAGGAGAAAAAAACCAGCGTGACCATATCTCCCGCAAACATGTTGGCGAACAGACGGATGGTCAGTGAAAGAACGCGCGCCAAATGGCTGATGAGTTCAATCGGCAGCATCAGTAGGGCCAATGGGAGCCGGATGAAGATCGACATGGTCGGATCGGATGGGCCGAGAAAGTGCTTCAGGTAGCCGATTCCAGCATGCTTGAATCCTTGAGTCTGGTAGTACACGAAGGCGCAAAGAGCGCATCCTAAGGGAACAATGGGCACGGCAGTCGGCGACTCAAAGCCGGGAATGACGCCTATGAGATTGCAGAACAAAATAAAGAAACAGAGAGTGGCCAGAAATGCCGTGTAGCCTTCGCTATGATGGCCGATAATCTCGTCGCTCTGGCCTTGAATGAATCCCTCGACACCTTCGAACGCATGCTGCAGCGCTCCGGGACGGTCCACGGAAAGCCGCGAACGGACGAGAAGGAATAGAACCAGGAGGAATGCGAAAACGAGAACCTCCATCGAAAACGAGTTTGAAATGGGGGCCGTAGGGTGCTTGGGTGTGATGTGGAGTGCCAGCAGCAGGGACGTGACAGGGCCTGCGAACAGACGATTCAGGATCGCGGTGAACCAGAGTTGTTCAGGCATAAGAAAGTTTCTAGCCGCCGGCTCCGGCTCTTTCACAAACCCGGCCTGCCTCGCGCTAAACTCCGCGAGCCAGCGCCCCGTACAGTTCGTAAACTGCTTCGCAACCGATGGCGGCAACGGGCAAAAATAAGCCCGCAAGAAGCCCGTTCAGGCTTGCGGGTGAAACAGTCAATATAACATAGGCGCCGAGAGCCATCAAAAAGTAACGCAGCAAGAAGCGAAAGACGATTCCCTGCCCGGATTGCGATGTAGCGGTTCCAGTGGCGCGATCGGCGAAGCCGGCGATTACACGCTTGAGCCAGTGGAAATTGACGTAGGCGATGACACAGCCAAAGGCGAAACCAGCGGCAGGACGCAGGCCGAACTTCCACCACGCTGCCACCACGAGCAAAGGGGCAAGCACGGTCATCGAGCGACGGATGCGCTGGAGAGCGCCAGAGTAGAACTGTTCCGCTTCCGCAGGTTGCGCCGGGTTGGGTTCGGCTTGTAGTTGATCAGCCATCGAAGCTATTGGTTAGCAAACATAGTCACTTGGTGTCGCGCAGAACGGTGCGTATCAATTCGATGAATCCGGCGGCGATGCCCAGGAGAATACCGGCAAGGTAAAGCCAAGTGGTGTGCAACCAACGATCCAGTGCTGCGCCGACCAGCCATCCCACGACGAGGCCGGCGGGGAAAATGAATGCCAGTTGGCTGTAGCGGGCCGCTTGCACCCAGAAGTTCTCTTTGCGACCGGAGTCTTGACGGTCTGGATCTTCGCGGTCGGAAGTTGGATCGGGGAGCGCCATCAGGCTTGCCAAACGGATTCTACCTTAATCGGCAGTGGTGGATTCCGGCTGAGCCCGCTCTCGCCGGGACAACCGATGCGGCTGTCTCCACATGAGCATCTTCCAGCTTACCCGCGTTTCTAGTGGATTAGCTTGGCTACCGTGGGATTCTGCGCTATCCCGATCGACCAGTTCACGAGGTGAATGAAGCGCTCGGGCATGATTCCGATATAGAGTGTTGCGAACGCGGTTACGGCGAGCGCGGCGCGCATGGTCCAACTGACCGGCAGCAAGCCTCGTTCTTCGGGCTGGCCCATGAACATGGCGTTCGCCATCTTCAGGTAATAGTACAGGCCGAAGACGGAATAGAGCACGCCCAGGGACGCCAGGGCGTAGTGTCCAGTTTCGATCAGGCTGAGGAAGATGAAGTATTTGCCGTAGAAGCCCGCCAGGGGGGGAATCCCAGCGAGCGAGAGCAGGAAGATCAGCATGAGGACGGCTTCGACTGGAGCGCGCGAGTAGAGGCCGTTGAGATCGTCGAGTTCGTCGCCGATTATGTTGCGGTGGCGCAGCGAAGTGATCACGCCGAACGCGCCGAGGTTCATGAACGTGTAGACCAGCAGGTAAATCAGAATGCCTTTGACGCCGTCCGGGTTGAGCTGGGTGGGAGTTCCGGCGATCAGGCCGAGCAGCATGTAGCCGACGTGCGCAATGGAAGAGTAGGCGAGCAGGCGCTTGGTGTTGGTCTGAGTGAGGGCGGCGAAGTTCGCGCCCGTCATGGTGGCGATCGAAACGAAGACCAGCACGGGAACCCACGTGGCACGCATAGCGAGCAGTCCACCCCATTGGAACGGGCTACCAACCAGGATTCGCAGAAGCATGGCCCATCCCGCAGCCTTGACGGCGACGGACATGAATCCGGTAATGCAGGTAGGCGCGCCTTCATAAGCATCGGGCGCCCACTGGTGGAACGGGATCGCTGCAATCTTGAATAACAGGCCGGTGATCGTGGTCAGCAACGCAATGATCGCGACTGCATTGTGAGGATCTTTGGCAAGAAGCTGCGCGAGACGCCGTCCAATCTCGGCGACGTTCGTGCTGCCGGTAAGTCCGTATAGCAGAGACAGACCGTAGGCAAAGATTCCGGACGAAAACGCGCCTAGGAGCAAGTATTTCAGCGCCGCTTCGTTGGAGCGGCGGTCGCGGCGCAGAAATCCCACGAGAACGTAGGTGGAAATCGCCATTAGCTCGAGGCCGATGAAGATGAGCACGATGTCGAAACCCGCGGCCATGCACATCATGCCGACGACGGAGAGCAGCATCAGGGTGTAATACTCTCCGTGGTTTTCGTGCTCGGTCGTCATGTAACGCATCGACATGAGGATGGAGATGGCTGTGCCTGCGAGAAACAGATAGAAGAAGTAGATCGAAAAGCGGTCGACGAGCACGGTACCCATGAAGCCCGAAACGCGAGTGACTCCGCTGTTTTGCATCCAGGCTTGGACGTTATAGACGGCCTTGGCGGCAAAAAGAACTCCTACGAAAGCAGTGACTGCATTGACCCACTTGTCCTCCGCGGGGAGCATGAGGTCGATCAGCAGTATGCCGAGGGCAAACAACGTGAGCAAAGTAATGGGGAGGGCCAGCAGATAGTCGTTCAAGCCGAATTGGGGAGCGACGCCCACTAGTTCTTCCCCTTCGTCGATTGCGCCGTGGCAGAGGGATTGATTGCAGAAGCCGTGGTTGCGACGGGCGCGGTTGGCACTGGTCCGAGCACCGGCTGAACTGTAGCATTCACCGGAGCCCCAGGCTGCGGGCCGCGGACATTTTCTACGATCTGATTTACCGGCTGCTCGAGAATCTGGAAAAACGGTTTGGGGTAGATGCCGATCCAGAATGCCATGATCAAGAGCGGCACAAAGGTCAGCACTTCGCGCGGCGTGAGGTCGTGCAATTTTTCGTTTTTTGGATTGGTCACCGTGCCGAAGAATACACGCTGGTAGAGCCAGAGCAGGTACGCGGCTGCGAGAACTACGCCGGGGACAGCCCAAGCGCCCCATCGCCAGTTCTCCATGAACGTACCTTGCAGAATGGTGAACTCGCCGACGAAACCATTGAGCAGCGGCAATCCCATCGACGAGAGGAACATGATCATGGTGATGGTTGCGTAGATGGGCATTACGTTTGAGATGCCGCCGTATTCGGCGATCTCGCGGGTGTGGCGGCGCTCGTAGAGGATGCCGACGATCAAGAACAGCGCGCCGGTCGAAATGCCATGATTGATCTGTTGCAACACCGATCCGCTCAGGCCTGCGGAGTTGAGTGCGAAGATTCCCAACGTGCAGAAGCCGAGATGGCTGACGGAAGAGTACGCGACCAGCTTTTTCATGTCCTTCTGCATGAGCGAGACTAGAGCGCCGTAGATGATCGCGATGATGGAGAGCGTGATCATCCAGCCGCGGACTTTGGTGTGCATCAGCACGTCGGGGAAGAACGGCAGCGAGAAGCGGATGAAGCCGTAGGTTCCCATCTTCAGCAGAACGCCCGCCAGGATGACGGAGCCGGCAGTCGGCGCTTCCACATGGGCGTCGGGCAGCCAGGTGTGGAAGGGGAACATCGGAACCTTGATGGCGAAGGCGAAGAAGAAAGCAAAGAACAACAGCGTGGCGATGGTGGGGCCGTAGGCTGGGTCAGAGTAGATTAGTGGCGCCGTCTTATAAAGCTCGGGAATGCTGAACGTGTAAACGTGCGGCGACGATGCGGCGTAGTGGTGGAAGTACAGGAACAGAATCCCGAGCAGCATAAGCACCGAGCCGGCGAGGGTGTAGAGGAAGAACTTGATCGCGGCGTAAAGTTTGCGCGGGCCGCCCCAGATGCCGATCAACAGGTACATCGGAACCAGCATGGCTTCCCAGAACACAAAGAAGAGGAAGAAGTCGAGCGCCATGAAGACGCCGAGCATGCCGGTCTGCAAGATCAGAAACCAGACGTAATATTCCTTGACGCGGTTCTCGATGGCGGTCCAGGAAGAGAGGATCGAGATCCAGCCCAGCAGCGTGGTGAGCATGATGAGCAGGAAAGAAATGCCGTCGATGCCGATCACGTAGCCTGCGCCGATGGAGGGGATCCAGTTGTTGGGAGCGCCCTCGATGAACTTGAAGCGGTCGGCGCTCTGCATCTGTGACCAGAACATCGGCACCAGCGGCAGCGAGATGAGGAAGCCGCCGAGGGCGAACAGGTTCGCGATCCAGCGGATGGCGTCTTTGTTCTCCTTAGGGACGAATAGGAGAACGAGGGCGCCTACCAGCGGCGTGAAGAGGATGATCGAGAGTATGTGGTTTTGCATGAAGTTCTCAGTTATAGCGCTGGCGTCTTGCTAGCTGTCGCGATGGCATCTTGCCTTCGCTTGTGGCGGCGAGACGCCGCCACGACAGCCGCCGGGACGGCGGCGCTACTTCCCTAGTGATACACGTAATAGAACATGAACCCTACCAAGCCCGCGGTCATTACCAGGGCGTACCACTGGACTAGACCCCATTCGAACAGGCGCGCGGGATAAGAAAGCATGCGTGCCAGAATCGCCGGACCGTTGACGCCGATGCCGTCGATGATCCACTTGTCCCACCAACTGGAAATTGTTGCTGTGAGACGCGTGATCCAGCCAGTGGCGTTGACTGCGCCGTCGATCACATTTGTGTCGAACCATGTGGACGCTTCGCCAAGTCCTAGCACGCCGAGGCGGACGTCTCCTAGTTTGCGGCGTCCGGTGAAGACGTAATCGTACGCTTCGTCCACGTAATATTTGTTGAGCAGCGTGTTGTAGACGGGCGGGGCAGCGGCGGCTATCGGCTCGATGTAGCCTTTGTCGGCGTGGTTATAAGAGCGGCGCGCCATGCCCCAGCCGACTGCTGCTGCGGCAACGGAAAGAAACATCAACAAGTATTCAGTGGGACTGGTGTGTTCTGCTTCTTTCTCTCCGGCCGCGAGCTGCGCGGCCTTGCCTTCTTCCTGGAAAACCTGGGCTTCTCTGGCGAAAACGGGATCGAGGAATTTTTCAAACCTGGCGGAGCCGCCGAGACTCGGCGGCCAGCTTAGCCATCCGGCCGAGAGTGAGAACAGAGCCAAAACCAGCAACGGCACAGCCATGGAATGAGGACACTCATGAATATGGTGTTCAGCTTCGTGGCTCATGCGCGGTTTGCCGAAGAATGTCAGGTAGATCAGGCGGAACATGTAGAACGCCGTCATCAGCGCGGTGGCGTAGCCGACAAACCACAGTATGCGATACGCGCCGCCTTCTGAAGCCCATGTCTGCCAGAGGATTTCATCCTTGGAAAAGAAGCCCGCGAACGGAGGAATGCCTGCGATCGCCAGGGTGGCGACCAGCATAGTGCGGTAGGTGATTGGAATGCGATGGGCGAGGTCGCCCATGTTGCGCATGTCCTGCTCGCCGCTCATGGAGTGGATCACCGCGCCTGCGCCGAGGAAGAGCAGGGCTTTGAAGAACGCGTGGGTGAAGACGTGGAAGACGGCGGCGGAAAAGGCTCCTACTCCGAGGGCGAGGAACATGTAGCCGAGCTGCGATACGGTGGAGTAGGCGAGCACGCGCTTGATGTCGTTTTGGACGAGGCCGATCGAAGCAGCGAAGATCGCGGTCAGCGCGCCCACGATGGCGACTGTCTTCATCGACGTCGGCGCTAGCACGAAAAGGGCGTTCGAACGCGCGACCATGTAAACGCCCGCGGTGACCATAGTTGCCGCGTGGATGAGCGCGGAAACTGGCGTGGGGCCTTCCATAGCATCGGGCAGCCAGACATAGAGCGGAATCTGCGCCGACTTGCCACAGGCTCCTACGAAAAGCAGCAATGTGGCTGCGGTGATGATGGGATCGCCGATGGCGAAGTGGCCGCTGCGGGCAAGGCTTGTCACGTCGGTGAAGCGCAGCGATCCGAAATACCAGGCGATGAAGAACATTCCCAGCAGGAATCCGGCGTCGCCGATGCGATTGACGATGAATGCTTTGTTTCCTGCGTCGGTGGCGGACTTGCGATGAAAATAGAATCCGATCAGCAGATACGAACACAGTCCTACGCCCTCCCAGCCAACAAACATGAGTACATAGTTGTTGGCCAGGATTAGTGTGAGCATGGAGAACATGAAGAGGTTGAGGTATCCGAAGAAGCGGTAGTAGCCGCCTTCATGCGCCATGTATCCGGTGGAATAAATGTGGATCAGCATGCCGACGCCGGTTACGAACAGCAGCCAGATGCTGGAGAGGGGATCGAGCAGGAAAGCCACGTCAGCCCGGAATTCAGCTGGCTTGCCCGATTGCGTCGTATAAGTCATGTGGCCGGTATCGGTGCCAAGCCAGGTGTAGAGCGGTTTCTCGTAGGGCTGATGGAAGTTTTGAGGTGTGGATGACCAGGCTGAGTATTGCCAGACCGCGCCGCAGGCCATGACGAACGCGAGCACGATGGTGCCAACGCACACCGCGCTGACCGTGGCCTTCTGCAGTTTGCGGCCGAAGAAGAACATGACGGCCGCGCCGAAGGCCGGCAGCAGCGGGATCAGCCAGATGTGCGTGAGGAACATTCGTTCTCAGTTCTCAGTTCTCAGTTCTCAGCAAAAAGCTGAACGCTAAGAGCTGACTTTCTACCACTTCAGTAAATTCACTTCGTCTATGTTGACCGTCTCCTTGTTACGGAAGAAGGCGATTAGAATGCCGAGGCCGACCGCGGCTTCGGCGGCGGCGTCGGTAATTATGAAGATGGCGAAGACCTGGCCGTGCAGTCCGCCCCACAGGCGGGAGAACGCAACCAGGTTCAGGTTCACGGCGTTCAGAATCAATTCGATCGACATTAGAACGATGACCACGTTGCGGCGCGTCAGAACGCCGATCACGCCCAGCAGGAACAGGGCCGCGCCGAGAACCAGATAATGCAGCGTCGTGATGTGGAGCATTGTTTCCATATCAGCTACCAGTTCCGAGTTGCGAGCCGCGAGCATCTTCCCGACGTCCCGTTGCGTTAGTCGGGACTCGGGACTCGGAACTCGCGACTAGATCCTTTTCTTTGCCATCACTACTGCTCCAATGATCGCCACCAGCAGCAGCAGCGAGGCGATCTCGAAGGCGAACATGTATTGGCCGTACAGTAACTTGGCTACTTCTTGCGTGTTGTTGTTGTCTGCTACTATTTCCGGCACGCGGTCTGGGAAAATACTTATCCCTTTCGTATAGACGGCGACAAATAATCCGCCCAAAGCTGTAGCGGCAACGATCCCCACAGCCCACTGACTGTTGAACTGCCGCTCTCTCATGGAGCGTTCAATGCTTACCAGCATGATGACGAACAGGAACAGCACCATGATTCCGCCGGCGTAGAGGATGATTTGCACGCCAGCAACGAAAGGAGCGTACAGCATGAGATAAATCGACGCCTGAGCCAGCAGCGTGACGATCAGCGCCAGCGCCGAATGCACAGGGTTCTTCCTCGTGATTACCGCGATCCCCCCGATCAGCATGATCGCGGCAAACAGATAAAAGAAAAATGGGGTGGCTACGGGTGCCATATTTTTTGCTGGAGCAACGCTACGCTAGCCGTCAGAATTAAAACGCCCAAGCCCATGGGCAACAGGACTTTCCATCCCATCTGCATAAGCTGGTCAAAGCGATAACGCGGGAACGTGCCACGATACCAGATATAGAGATACATGAAGCCGGCAACTTTCGCCGAGAACCAGAAAATATCCTGAACGCGAAAACTGATTGGAGGATAGAACAGAACCAGACCGATCAAGCCGAGGACCGCGCCGAATGCGGCGAGGCCGATAGTCTGAATGCGGAAAAGCGGATGCTTGGGCATGCGGACCGCGTTGTAGAAGCAGATCGTAGCGAAGAAAAGAAAGGTGGCGCCGGGGAAGAGTGAGAAGACCAAATCCCAGGTGGAGTT
>Ga0307476_10000618_pt1 | contig 25815 bp, 23 predicted proteins | sample atmos_gasesECM2C_2_FD_203314 | JGI IMG/M metagenome (GOLD analysis project Ga0307476, IMG submission 203314) | Hardwood forest soil microbial communities from Morgan-Monroe State Forest, Indiana, United States - atmos_gasesECM2C_05 | ecosystem: Environmental > Terrestrial > Soil > Temperate...
CGGCCGTAGGCGTAGGCTCCCCCTCACGGACCGCCCTTGTCATCTTAGGCCCTAAGGAACTGCCGAGCGCCGTTCGGGTCCGATGGGTGCCATCACCGCGGGGGGTTCCCACCGATGCAAACGATTTTGTCCGCACTGGCGAGTCTATTGCTCTTGGCGGTCGCGCCAGCATTGGGGCAGACGGGAGATTCGTCGCGCGAGGAGGCCGTGCGGGAACGCAGCGCTGACGTCATGCCGTTTGACATGAATGCGACGACGCACATCTTCACCAAGAAGCCAGAAGGCGGCATTCAGCGCGTGGTCGTGAAAAGTCCAGGGGACACAAAGCAGATTGTGCTGATTCGTCGCCATCTGAAGGACATTGCGGACAGGTTCGCGCGAGGCGACTTCGGCGCACCAACGGACGTTCATGGCGCGGAAATGCCAGGGCTCGCCGCCCTCAAGGCGGCCGTTCCCGGAGAACTCCGCGTGCGCTATCGAGACCTTGAGTCCGGCGCCGAGATTCAGTACTCGTCACGCAACCCAAGGCTCGTGTCAGCCCTGCACGAATGGTTCGATGCGCAGATCGCCGATCACGGGAAGGATGCCATGGCGGGCCACGAGCATATGGCGCACCCGTAAGGTTGGATGCTCCCCAAGCAGCCGTCAGGCGCCCGGATCGTTTGCGTCGGGGTAGAAGAGCTGCTGTCCATCGATCTTGTAACTGGCGATCGCCCTCTGTCCCTCGGGCGAGATCAGATAGTCGATGAAAGCCTGACCCGACGCTTTCCTGACGTTCGGGTGCTTGGCCGGATTCACTAGCATGACGCCATATTGATTGAAGAGCCGCCGATCACCCTGTACGACGATCTCAAGTTCAGCCTTGTTCGCAAAGTGAATCCACGTTGCGCGGTCGGACAACACGTAGGCGTTGCTCGCCGCCGCGAAGTTGAGTGCCGCGCCCATGCCCTGGCCGATCGACTTGTACCAGGGACCCCGGGCCTGCTCGATGTCGATGCCGCAGGCCTTCCACAGTGCAAGCTCGGCCAGATGCGTGCCCGAGCGATCGCCTCGTGAGACGAACGGCGCCTGCTTGTCCCGGAGCGCTCGTAACGCCTGCCCGATGTCCTTCACGCCATGGATACCAGCCGGGTCGCTCTTCGGCCCGATCAGGACGAAGTCGTTGTACATGACCGGGTAGCGTTTGAGGCTTTCACCCTCGGCCAGAAATTGCAGCTCGGCCGCCTTCGCGTGCACGAAGACCACATCCGCATCGCCACGCCGGCCGGTGTCGAGCGCTTGCCCCGTGCCTTGGGCTACTACCTTCACCGTGATCCCGGTTTTCTGCGTGAAGAGAGGCAGCAGATACTCGAAAAGGCCGGAGTCCTGGGTTGAAGTCGTCGATGCGACGACGATCGAGCGGTCAGCCGCCTGAGCGCCCGCTGCGGCCCCATACAGCGCCAGAGCCGCCACCAGGACAACCCACGTTCGCATTCTGGCTGCAGAATTCATCCAGCGTCCCTCCGACTAGAGCAGAAGTTCGCCGGCGATAAAGCGCTTCGCGGCGTCCGTCAACGGATCGGCAAAGAACTTCTGCACCGGGCAGCTCTCGATCAGCTCGCCGCGGTGGAGCAACAAAATCTCCCCCGCGAGCCGGCGCGCCTCTCCGAGATCATGTGTTGCCATCACGACCTTGACGCCCCTCTCGCTCACAGCGCGGACGATGTCCTCGATCGTCTTGGTCGCATTCGGGTCGAGGCTGGCGGTCGGCTCGTCCAGGAAAAGCACCTTGGGGTTGCGCGCGAGGGCACGCGCCAGCGCGAGCCTTTGTTGCTCACCGCCTGAGAGCTGGCGGGCCGGTCGATTGGCAACAGCTTCGAGACCGACGATCTGCAACAGCTCAGCCAGGCGGCTCTTGCGATCGGCGCCGACCACACCCGCGGCCGCGAGCGCATACGTGAGATTGCCGGCACAACTTCGGCGCAACATCACGGGTCGCTGAAAAACAATGGCACGTCCCGTCGGCGAGGGTGCCTTACGACCTCCCCAGGTGATGCCGCCGGACGTGGGCGCAATAAGTCCCATCGCAGCTCGCAGCAACGTCGACTTACCGGCCCCATTCGGGCCGATGAGCACCGTGGGCGCGCCCGCAGAGATGGCACACGAGAGGTTACGGAGGAGGACCGTGGGGCCCCTGCGGATGTCGACGCAGGCAAAGAGGATCGGTAGGTCGGAGCTCGATGCCTGCATCGTCATCCTGCAAAGCGCTCACCGACGCGCCGCATACCCCAGGCGAGTGTGCTGACCGAAACGACGATTAGGAGCAGCACGACTCCCAAACCGATCGCGAGCGGCAGGTTTCCCTTCGAGGTTTCGAGCGCCATCGCGGTCGTGATCGTGCGCGTAAATCCCTCGATGTTGCCGCCCACGATGATGATGGAGCCGACCTCGGCGGCCGCTCGTCCATAGCCGGCGAGGAAGGCCGTCGTGAGTGAGAAGCGGCCGTCCCAGAGAAGCGTCGCGACCCGCCACATGGGGCCGACGTTCATGGCGGCAAGCTCCTCGCGATACTCGAGCCATAGATCCTCGACTGTCTGACGCGTGATGGCCGCGATGATCGGAGTGACGAGGATGGTCTGTGCGATGACCATGGCCTTCGGGGTGAAGAGCAAGCCCCACGCCCCCAGGGGTCCCGACCGCGAGAGCGCGAGGTAGCACACGAGTCCGACCATCACGGGCGGCAGCCCCATCATCGCGTTGAGCGCCACGATGGCCACCTCTCGACCCCTGAAGTGCGTGAGGCCCACGAGCGCACCGAGCGGAGCGCCGAGAAGCGCCGCGAGGAGAGTCGCGCTCAGGCTCACCGCAATGGACAGTCTCACGATGGCAAAGAGTGCCGGGTCACCCGTGAAGAGCAGATGCAAGGCCGAGGCGCTTTCTGCTCCCATGACTACAGCCGCAACCAGCCGCGCTTCAGGATGTAAGCGAAGGTCATGCCAACCACGAACGCTAGGCCCACGTTCCACAGCGAAAACGCCGCGGTGGTGACCGTGATGAACCGCTCGCCCTTGTTCTTGCTGAAATCGCACGAGCCGAGGGCGAGCTGCGCTCCCGTGAGGAACAGGATCACTCCGAGGACGGGCCGGGCGAAGAGGGCAAAAATGGCGTTGATCGAGTCGCCGAGGAAGAAGGCGAGGCACAGGAGGATGGCCCCAAGGATGATGGGCGCTCCGCCCGTGCGTGCTCCGAAGGCGACGTGACCGGCCATGCCGCCGGCGCCGTGACACATTGGTACGCCGCCCAAGGCGGCGCTCGCGAGGTTCATGACTCCGGTCGAGGTGGCGAGCGTGTTCTCGCCCACGGCACGGTCGGGAAAGAGCCGGTTGTTCTCCTCACGGATCGCGATGATGGCGTTTCCGAGCGTCAGGGGCAGCTGTGGAAGTGCCAGCAGGGTCGTACCGATCAGAAGGTCATGCCAGGTCATGCTCGAGAGGGCGAGACGTGGCAAGTGCAGTTCCGGTCTCGTTGAGAGAAGGTTTCGCAACAGATCGGGGTTCCGATAAGCGCCACACGCCACCCCGAAGACAAGCAGCAGGAACATCGCGGGGACGGCTTTGTTGGTGAGCAAAAGCACGGTCCCCTAGGAGCCCGACAGCGGCGATGATCCACCCGTCACTCATGGTCCGGATGCCCTGGAGCATGAAACCCATGCCGAGGCCCAGCACGATGCCAACCACCACGAACCGGGGGACGAGCCGTGCGATGTACTTGGCCGTTCCAGTGAGTCCGAGAGCGAGCCAGATCAACCCCGTTGCCAGGCTCGCTCCATAGACTGTGGCCGGCGTGATGGTTGCCGTCTGAGCCGCCTGGGTAGTGGCTACGGCGCCGATTGCTTTCATGGGCTGAACGGGGAAGGGAGTCCGGTAGTAAAGCCCACACGCGACCATCGCAGTGCCGAAGGAGAAGAGGATGCCGAAGGGATCGACTTTGACAACCGCGATGTAGGCGACAACGAACGGGATCAGTGTCCCGAGGTCGCCGAACGCCCCGGCCCATTCCATCCGATCGAAGCGGTTAGCGGCCATCGAGAGGCAAGTCTAACGGCATAGAGTTGTTCGGCGTGAATCACTCCCTCAGCGGTACGACCATGAAGTAGTACGAGGATCCCCCATCAGGATCTGTGTGACCCCAAGCGCTGGAATTGCCACCAACCGCGAGGTCGGCACGCCAAACTTGGCTAACCGTCTTCCCGACGCCCGAATCTTTGGGGGGCCGTCTTTGGCGGCTGCCCGCTGACCATCGCGAAGCGCCGCGAGATATCTCGCCCACTTCTCGAGCGCCTCGCGCTTCTCATCGACATCTTCCGCTTGCTGCCCGCGAAGCGGCGCTGGATCTTCCTGGCCTGCGAGAGGCAATCGTTCGACGCGAAGCCGGCGAGCGCATAGTCCCGCCGCCCGCTTACGACGCCGAAGTTTCCCGGTCACGAGTGGCGGCTTCTGAAAAACCTAATTCGCCGCCGCAATTTCTGCTTCGACCGCTGTTGCATTTCTTGACTTGGGCGCATACGTGGGGGTTCCACGGTGCGCTGATGAGCTGAATTACTGGCGTTTGTCCGTTGCCGAGTCACTCACGGTCGCGTCACCTGTAGTGATTGGTGCTACGCCTTTCCGATGGCCGCTTGACCGAAAGACTGTCGCCCGAATTGCCGTCGGCCGCGGCTGGAAGCGACACCGAAGCATGGAAGCATGCTGGATGGGTCGACGGAAATATTCGCGGAAGACTGGCAGACGCAAAAAGAAGGCTCCAGGCTAAAAAGGGGGGTCCTCGGCATTTAGCGGCGGCAGACAGAAGCGGATTCTGAGGTTCGGAGTTGCTCGTGTTTACCGAGGCGCCCTCCGACGCTTGGACGATTGCATTTCCGCCAAACTGTACACCGGACTGTACACCAGAGTTTTTTGGGAAATTTTAGGGCTTCGTAAGTGACTGTTTTGACTGGTCGGAGCGCCGAGATTTGAACTCGGGACCCCTTGCACCCCATGCAAGTGCGCTACCAGACTGCGCCACGCTCCGACACTGCGTTTCTTTTTATCTCAACGACCATCACCGCGCGGTGGGGAATGCCGCACGCTCAGGCAATGATACCCCGATCGCCTGAGCCTGCTGCAGCTAGCTTCAGCGGCGCAGAAGGCGCATCAGCTCTTCGAGCTCCACGCGTAGCTGCTTGACGATCTGCTGACTCTGCGAAACGTCGGTGCGCGCCTCTTCGCCGGTCAGCTTGTTGCGCGCGCCGCCGATCGTGAAGCCCTGGTCGTAAAGTAGGCTGCGGATCTGGCGAATGACGATCACGTCCTGGCGCTGGTAATAGCGGCGGTTGCCGCGTCGCTTCACGGGCTTGAGTTGCGGAAATTCCTGTTCCCAATAGCGCAACACGTGCGGCTTCACTCCGCACAGCTCGCTCACCTCTCCGATGGTGAAATAGCGTTTGCCGGGGATGGCCGGCAATTGCGCGTTATTCTTTGGCTCCAACATAGGCCTCGACCCGTGCCTTGAGTTTTTGCCCCGGGCGGAATGTCACGACGCGACGCGCGCTGATGGGGATCTCTTCACCGGTTTTGGGATTGCGCCCGGGACGCTGATTCTTGTCGCGCAGATCGAAGTTGCCGAATCCGGAAAGCTTCACCTGCTCACCGCCCGAGAGCGCGGCGCGAACTTCCTCGAAGAAGAGATCCACCAGCTCGCGCGCCTCGCGCTTGTTGAGCCCCAGCTGGTTGAACAGGGCTTCAGACATCTCCGCCTTGGTCAGGGCCATTTCTTTATTCTCGAATCTTTGCGTTCAGGTTCTCACGCAAATCCGTCACCACGGAAGCCATGAGGCGCTCCACATCGTCGTCGGTAAGAGTGCGAGAGATGTCCTGAAAAATCAAGCCTAAGGCGACGCTTTTTCGACCTTTTTCGAGGCCTGGGCCTCGGTACACATCGAAAACGCGGAGATCACGCAGCAGGCTTGTGGCTGCCAAGCGTACACGCTCGGCCAGGGTACTTAAAGTGACGGACTCATCCACGACGACCGCGAGGTCGCGCCGCACCTGCGGAAAGCGCGAGATCTCGGCGTATGTGGGGCGGTGTACCGCGAGAGCGGGCTCGAGATCGAGCTCGAAGAGCATCGGCGGATATGTCAACTCGAGCGCCCTCACGAGCTGCGGGTGGAGCTCGCCGAGCCATCCGACGGGCTGACCGCGCCGCAGCACGCGAGCGGACCGGCCGGGGTGCAATGCAGCGAGCGTTGCGGGTTCGAACGTGAATGCCCTCGCTTCCTCTCCGGTCTCGGCAAAGAGCGCCTCGAGATCGCTCTTGAGGTCGTAGAAATCCTCACGCGTCCTTGATTCCTTCGACACACCCCACTGCTCAGGAAGTCGCGGACCGAGCGCAATGGCCGCGAGCGAATCGATCTCGCGAGTTTCCTCCCCGTCCGGCTCGAAGCGCGTACCGTGCTCGAAGAGGCGGATGCGATCCTGCTGTCGCCGCTGATTCTCGAGAGCGGCGCGGATCAGTCCGGGCCACAGCGACAGCCGCATCACCGAGAGATCGCTCGCGATCGAATTCGCGAGCGCGCGACCGCGCCGTTCGGGAAAGAGCCGCTCCTGCAGCACAGGATCGACGAAGGCATAGGTGATGGCCTCCTGGTATCCGCGCGCCGCGAGCGCTTGCAGCACTGCAGCCTCCGCAGGACGCACGGCAGGAAGGCGCGGGAAATGCTGTGGCACGAGCGCATCGCTCTCCGGGATGCCCTCGAATCCCGTGAGGCGCGCGACTTCCTCGATGAGATCCGCCTCGATGCCGATATCGAACCGCCACGCGGGAGGCGTCACCGTCCAGTCTTCCGCATTGCGCCTCACGTGCATGCCGAGTGCCTCGAGCGCGGAGGTGACGCGCTCGGCGGGCAGCGAGATTCCGAGCAGTCGGGCGAGCTGCTTCGCTCGCAACGACACCGGGCTCCGCTGCGATAAGTGCGATTTCGACTCGGTGACTTCGATCGGCCCGACCCGGCCGCCGGCAATCTCAGCGAGTAATGACAGCGCACGCTCGATCGCACGCGCCTGCTGCGTCGGATCTACGCCGCGCTCGAAGCGCTGGCTGGCGTCGGTCTGCAGGCCGAGCTTGCGTGCGTGGCCGAGCACGGTCTCGGGCGGAAAATAGGCAGACTCGAAGTACACGTCTCGAGTGTCCTCGCTGACCGCAGTGCGCTCGCCGCCCATGACGCCGGCGAGGCTCGCGGGACCCTCGGCATCCGTGATCAGCAACATCTCCGGGGTGACGCGGACCGAACGGCCGTCGAGGAGCGTGATGGTCTCCCCTTCGCGAGCCAGCCGCACCACGATGCCCTCACGAAGCTTGCCCAGATCGAAGGCGTGCATCGGCTGGCCGAGCTCGACCATCACGTAGTTCGTGACGTCGACCACCGGGCTGATGGAGCGTAGCCCCGCCCGACGCAACCGCTCGCGCATCCAGAGCGGCACCGCTGCGCGATTGTTGAGGCCGCGCACGATGCAGCCGGCAAAGCGCGGACAAGCCGCAGGAGCATCGAGACGCACCGGCAAGCGATCCGTGTGGGTCGCACGCACGGCCACGAAGGGCGGGCCGGTCACGCGCGTCCCCGCAAGCGCCGCCACTTCGCGGGCGATGCCGAGGATCGACATGGCATCGCCCCGGTTCGGCGTGACATTCAGATCGAGCACCGACTCGTCGAGATTGAGATACTCGCGCAGCTCGAGACCCACGGGCGCATCCGCGGGGAGCTCTAGAATGCCCTCCGAGTTTTCCCCGAGACCGAGCTCCTTCGCCGAGGCGAGCATTCCCTGCGATTCGACGCCCCGCAGCCGGGCGGCGCTGATCCGCACATCCCCCGGCAGCACCGACCCCACTTGCGCGAGTGCCGTCTTGAGCCCCGCGCGCGCGTTGCTCGCCCCGCAAACGATCTGAACGGCCGGCGCAGCGGCGACGCCCGCCACGCGGCACACCCGCAGCTTGTCCGCTTGGCTGTGCGGCTCGCAGCTGAGGATTTCGGCGACGACCACTCCGGTGAAAGGCGGCGCCGCTGTGCTGAGTGCCTCGAGCTCGAACCCCGCCATCGTGAGGCGCGCACCGACCTCGGCAGCCGGCCACGGCACGGTGACGCAATCCTGCAGCCAGGTGTAGGGCACTTTCATGATTGGAAGGCGCGGAACTGCCGCAGGAAACGCAGATCGCTCTCGAAAAAGAGCCGCAGGTCGTTCACGCCATAACGCAGCATCGCGAGTCGATCGATGCCGGCGCCGAAGGCATAGCCAGTGTAGCGCTCGGGATCGACTCCGCTCGCGCGCAGCACGTTCGGATGGACCATGCCGCAGCCGGAAATCTCGAGCCAGCCGGTGAACTTGCAGACGCGGCAGCCGCGTCCCTCGCAGAAGACGCATGACATGTCGACTTCGGCCGAAGGCTCCGTGAAGGGAAAGAACGAAGGCCGCAGTCGCATCGCAAGGTCACGCTCGAAGAACGATTGCAGGAAACCGTGTAGCGCCGCCTTCATATTGGCGAAGCTGACGCTCTCACCGACCACGAGGCCCTCGAGCTGGTGGAACATCGGCGAATGGGTCATGTCCGAGTCGCAGCGATATACCCGACCGGGGGCGATGATCGCGAGCGGCGCGCCGTGCTCGCGCAACGAGCGGATCTGCACCGGCGAGGTGTGAGTACGCAGCAGCCGCCCATCGGCGAAGTAGAACGTGTCATGCATCGCCCGCGCGGGATGGTTGGGCGGGATGTTGAGCGCCTCGAAATTGTGGAAGTCGTCCTCGATCTCAGGACCCGAGGCCACCTCGAAGCCCGCACGACGGAACAGCGTTTCGATACGCAGCCGCGCCTGCGTCACCGGATGCAGGCCTCCCGGCTCCTCGCCGCGTCCCGGGAGCGTCACGTCGATGCGGCCGGCAAGGAGCTCCCGCTCCACCGCAGCGCGCTCGAGCGTCGCACGGCGCTCCTCGATGGTCGCGATCACCTCGTCACGGGCGGCATTGATGCGCGCACCGGCCGCCGGGCGCTCAGCCGCGGGCAGCGTACCGAGCGCTTTCAACTGCTCGGTGAACGTGCCCTTCTTGCCAAGCCAGCGAACGCGCGCCTCTTCCAGCGCGGAGCTATCGGTGCAAGCGGCTATCTCCGCAAGCGCCTGCCGGGTCAGGGCGGTCAGCTCAGCCAACACCCCTCCCGGTCAGGTGATGCCGAGAGAGCTCTTTGCCTGCTGGGCGAGCGCGCCGAAAGCCGCGCTGTCGTGTACCGCAATATCCGCCAGCACCTTGCGATCGATCTCGACGCCGGCTTTCATCAGTCCGTTGATCATGCGACTGTAGGAAAGCCCGTGCACCCGGGCCGCCGCGTTGATGCGGGTGATCCACAGTGCGCGGAATTCGCGTTTGTTCTGCCGGCGATCGCGGTAGGCATACTGCCCGGCCTTGATGACCGCCTGCTTGGCGGCGCGGTAGACCTTGCGGCGCGCATTATAGTAGCCCTTGGCCTTGCCGAGGACCTTCTTGTGACGGCGCCCGGCCGTCACGCCACGTTTTACTCGTGCCATTGCTGCTCCTCTTCTTAGCGGTCGTAGGGCAGCAAGCGCTCGAGACGACCGACGTCGGTCTCGTGCACGAGGCTCGTGCCGCCGGAGCGCGCGTGGCGTTTTACCTTGCGGTCCTTGTGGCCGAGATTGTGGCGGCGCTTGGAAGCGTACCGCTTGAAGCCTTTCGCCGTTTTGCGAAAGCGCTTCGCCGCGGCCCGGTTAGTTTTCAACTTGGGCATCACTGACACTCCTGATTGTGTAGCCCCGCTCGCAAGGCGCGTTGCCGCGCCCGCTTACGGGCGAACGAACGAACGCGGCGCTTCAAGGCGCCGCCGTCGCGCGTTACTTCTTTTTTGGTGCAAACACCATGACCATCTGCTTGCCCTCCATGAGCGGGTTCTGCTCGACCACCGCGTGCGCGGAAAGGTCGGTCGAGACCCGATCGAGTAGCTTGCGCCCGATGTCCTGGTGCACCATCTCACGGCCACGGAACCTCAGGGTTACCTTGGCCTTGTCACCCTCCGTGAGAAAGCGGGTGAGATTACGCAGCTTGATCTGGTAATCCGACTCGCCCGTCCCCGGACGGAATTTCACTTCCTTGACCTGAATCTGTTTCTGCTTGCGCTTGGCCGAGTGGGCTTTCTTGTTCTGCTCGAACAGGAACTTCCCGTAATCCATGATGCGCACGACCGGCGGTTCTGCGGTCGGCGATACCTCGACCAGATCGAGCTCAGCAGCTGACGCCATTTGCAGGGCGTCGTAGCGGGACATCACCCCGGCCTGCGACCCATCGGCCGCGATCACACGCAGTTGCGGCGCGTTGATCTCTTCGTTGCGCCGCACCCGCTTTATTGCACTAGCGATTCGTCAACCCTCCAATACCTGGCGCCCGCGGCTATCGAGCTCGACACGGAGTCGTTCAGCGAACTTCTCCGGGACCATCGTGCCCAGATCCCTGCCGCTGCGGGTGCGCACTGACAACAGATTTGCGGCGACTTCCTTATCGCCCGCAACCAGAAGATACGGAACACGCTTCAGCGTGTGCTCGCGGATTTTAAAGCCGACCTTTTCGTTGCGCAAGTCGGATTCGACGCGAAGGCCCTGATTTTTCAGGGTTTCCGTCATACGGCGAACAAATTCGTCCTGCCGCTCGGTGATGCTCATCACCACCGCCTGGACCGGCGAGAGCCAGGCCGGAAGTTTCCCCGCATGGTGCTCGAGCAGTATCGCGAAGAAGCGCTCCAGGGAGCCGAACATCGCGCGGTGCAGCATCACCGGTGTGCGGCGGGCGCTGTGCTCATCGATGTAGTAGGCCCCGAGCCGCTCGGGCATGTTCAGATCCACCTGCAGCGTTCCGCATTGCCAATCACGCCCGATCGCATCCCGCAGCACGAACTCGAGTTTCGGGCCGTAGAAAGCGCCCTCCCCTTTGTTCAACCTGGTCTCGATCCCCGCGGCTGCCGAGGCTGCTTTGAGTGCCTCCTCCGCGCGGTCCCAGATCTCATCGCTTCCGACCCGCCGCGCTGGCCGGTCGGCGTACTTGATCGAGACGTCCTCGAAGCCAAAGTCCCGGTAGATGTCGAGAATCAGCTTCGTGATCGCCACCGCCTCGGAGGTGATCTGGTCCTCAGTGATGAAGACATGGCCATCGTCCTGAGTGAAGGCCCGTACCCGCATCAATCCGTGCAGCGCCCCCGAGGGCTCGTAACGGTGAACCTTGCCGAACTCCGCAAGCCGCACAGGGAGCTCACGGTAGCTGCGCAACCCGTGTTTGAAGATCTGCACGTGCCCGGGACAGTTCATCGGCTTGATGGCGTAGAGCCGCTCATCGGGTGTCTTGGTGAGATACATGTTCTCGCCAAACTTCTCGAGATGCCCCGACTGCTGCCACAGCGAGGCATCCATCAGCTCAGGTGCGCTCACCTCTTCGTAGCCCGCGGCGCGTTGCCGCTCGCGCATGTAGCCAATGAGGGTCTGAAAGACTGTCCATCCTTTCGGATGCCAGAACACGGCACCGGGGGCTTCCTCCTGCAGGTGGAAGAGATCCAGTTCCTTACCGATGCGGCGGTGATCGCGCTTCTCGGCTTCCTCGAGACGATGCAGGTACGCATCGAGCTGCTTCTTGTCGACCCAGGCTGTACCGTAGATCCGCTGCAGCATCTCGTTGCGCGAATCGCCGCGCCAGTAGGCGCCGGCCACTTTGGTGAGCTTGAATGCCTTGAGCTTGCCGGTCGAAGGGACGTGCGGCCCGCGGCATAGATCGACCCATGTGCCCTGCCCATAGAGGCCGATTTCCTCGCCTTCCGGAATGCCGGCGATGATCTCCGCCTTATAAAGCTCGCCCATGTTGCGGAAGAACTTGACCGCCTCATCGCGCGGCATGACGCGACGATTCACTTTGAGGTCGGCGCTGGCGATCTCCGTCATCTTCGCTTCGATCGCCGCGAGATCCTCCGGCGTGAAGGGTCGCTGGTACGCGAAGTCGTAGTAGAAGCCATCCTCGATCACGGGACCGATGGTCACCTGCGCATCGGGAAAGAGCTCCTTCACCGCCTGCGCCAGGAGGTGCGCTGTCGAGTGACGGATGATCTCGAGTCCGGCAGGATCTTTGTCGGTCACGATGCTGACTTCCGCATCGTTCACGACGGGGAAGGACGTATCGACGAGGCGCCCATTGACTCGGCCGGCAAGGGCCGCTTTGCGCAGTCCAGGTCCGATGCTCGCCGCCACCTCGTCGACCGTCACCGGGTGATCGAAGTGCCGCTGACTGCCATCGGGCAATGTAACGACCGGCATGTCAAACGAACCGGTCGCGCATTAAAATCCCTTGTGACTCCTGCACTTGTGACATCGGGACTGGGATAAATGGGGCAAGCGCGGACAAGGGTGGGCAGTCTGCTTCACAGTGCCCATCGGCGCAAGTCAGTCCGGGACCTCGGTCGCGCGGCGCAATCGGGCTCGGTGAGTCGATGACCGCCAAGCCTTGACAGCTTGGTGAGCGAGGCGTAAGCGGCACAGAGCGGTCCCGAACCACGCGCCGAAAACACAAAGAAACTGCCGGTACGTCGAGCGCCGGTTCGGACTTACGAGAACAACTTCACCGACGGCGCCCAACAGCGGGAGTGACCACATGCACGGCGTCTCACATAAGCGGCTCACGCGAATCGCGACGTTCGCCCTGATCTGTTCGATCCTCAGTTGCGGAGCGGCGTTGGCCTCACCGCATTCGATTCTGAGGGAGCTCATGAGCAGGGATACCAACCAGCCGCCGACGGATGCGTTCTGCCGCGCAACCTTCGGTGTCCCCTGTTATTCACCCCACGAGATACGTACCGCGTACGGCATGAATGGGCTCATCAATTCCGGCATGGTCGGCGCCGGCGAAACGATCGTCATCATCGACTCATATGGCAGTCCGACGATCGCTGCCGATCTCGCCGCCTTCGACGCCGGCTTCGGACTGCCCAACCCGCCCTCCTTCACCGTGCTGTCCCCGCTCGGAACGGTTCCCTGGAACCCGACTCTCTACCCCGATCAGCCGGGTTGGGCCGCCGAAACGACACTCGACGTCGAGTGGGCCCATGCCATGGCCCCCGGCGCCGCCATTGTGCTGATGACGAGCCCAGTCGATGAGACCGAGGGTGTGCAGGGCATGCCGGAATTTCTCGAGCTGGAGAAGTACGCGCTCGATCACCACCTCGGCAAGATCATCTCGCAGAGTTGGGGCGCGACGGAGAATACGCTGTTCCGTGACACCGCCGGACCCGGTGGACCGAAGGTGATCGCGGATTTCCTCGCGTTTCAACGGCGCGCGGTCGCCGAGCACGTGACGCTGCTTGCGGCTGCGGGCGACGACGGCAGCAGCAACCCGGAGACCGACGGCGTAACGTTCTATCCGTTTCCAACGGTTGGCTTCCCCGCCTCATCTCCGTTCGTAACCGGAGTGGGTGGCACGATCCTCACAGCCGACACCGCTGGACACTACCAGTCCGAAACCGTTTGGAGCGACCCGGGCTGCTGTGCCGGCGGCGGCGGTATCAGCCAGCTGTTCCAGGCTCCGGATTATCAGCGGGACTTCCTGCCCTGGAAGACGCGAGAGGAGCTCGGGGGCATGCGCGGAGTACCGGATATCTCCTACAACGCCGACTGCAACAATGCGATCCTCATCTATCTGAGTTATTTCGGACCGGACAGCGCAGGTTGGTACACGATCTGCGGGACGAGCGAGGGCTCACCGCAATGGGCCGGCATCGTCGCTGATCTGAACCAATATGCCGGCAGGCCGCTCGGTTTCCTCAATCCGGCGCTGTACGCAACGGGCGGCTTCGGTCAGTTTTACAAGTTCGGTCGTGACATCACCATCGGCAACAACGCGCTGATCGATGTACCCGGCGCGGTCGCGCCGGGCTATTCGGCAACGCGCGGATGGGACCGTGCAACCGGCTGGGGGACCCCGAACTTCGTTGAGTTGCCCTTCCGCATTTGCGAGCTGCTCGAGCACTAGTGCTGCATGAGCGACGGACACGCGCCAGCGTACGAAGCGTTTGGCACCTGAAGGCCCCGGTTTCGCGCCGGGGCCTCCAGGTCGTTCCACCAATTTTGGTAGGCGCGAGTGGGATCGAACCACCGACCACCACCATGTCAAGGTGATGCTCTACCACTGAGCTACGCGCCTGAAGACTTTCCGCAAATGGGCGGCGAACGATACAAGAGGCAGTGCCACTGCGCAAGCTAATCCTTGAATTTACAGGTACTTACGCCTGCGACGCGGGAGCTGGGAAGCCGAGCTCGAGCTGCTTGAGGCGCTCGATCTCATCGCGTATCTGTGCGGCCTCCTCAAACTCGAGATTGCGGGCCTTGCGGAACATCTCCTGCTCGAGCTTCTTGATGCGCTTCACCAGCACTTCGGGGCGCAGATCCTCGGTGCGCTGTCCCTTGTCAGCGCCGCGGCGCAGGCTCCGCGGCAGCGCTTCCGCCCGCGCCCCCTCCATGATGTCGGTCACGCCTTTCTGAATACCGCGCGGGGTGATGCCGTGAGCTGCGTTGTATTCGAGCTGCTTCGCGCGGCGGCGGTCGGTCTCATCGAGCGCGCGCTGCATGGACCCTGTGGTGCGGTCGGCGTAGAGGATCGCGCGACCCTGAATGTTGCGCGCCGCGCGACCGATGGTCTGGATGAGTGAGTTGTCCGAGCGCAGGAAGCCTTCTTTGTCCGCATCGAGTATCGCCACCAGCGCGACCTCCGGCATGTCGAGCCCCTCGCGCAGCAGATTGATGCCCACCAGCGCGTCGAACTTGCCGAGGCGCAGGTCGCGGATGATCTCGGTGCGCTCTACGGTCTCGATGTCGGCGTGCAGGTAGCGCACGCGTACGCCGTGCTCGCCAAGGTATTCGGTCAGATCCTCGGCCATGCGTTTGGTAAGCGTCGTGATCAGCACGCGTTCGTTATTCGCCGCGCACTTCCTGATCTCCGAGAGCACGTCGTCGACCTGCGTCGCCACGGGGCGCACTTCGACCTGGGGGTCCACGAGACCCGTGGGCCGTACGAGCTGCTCGACCACCTGCGCAGAATGCTCGGACTCGTACCCGCCGGGCGTCGCAGAAGCGAAGATCATCTGTGGGGCGAGCTGCTCCCATTCCTCGAACTTCAGCGGCCGGTTGTCGAGCGCCGAAGGCAGGCGGAAGCCGTACTCCACCAGCACCTCCTTGCGCGAGCGGTCGCCGCGGTACATGGCACCAAGTTGTGGGATCGTCTGATGACTCTCATCGACGATCAGCAGCGAGTTTCGCGGGAGGTAATCGAACAGGCATGGTGGCGGCTCTCCGGAAGCACGACCCGAGAGGTAGCGCGAGTAGTTCTCTATCCCGGCGCAGTAGCCAACCTCACCGATCATCTCCATATCGAAGCGCGTGCGCTGCTCGAGCCGCTGCGCCTCGAGCAGCCGCCCGGCATCGCGCAGTTCCTTGAGCCTCACGCGTAGATCCTCGCGGATCTGGTCGACGGCACCGATCAGTCGCTCCCGCGGAGTTACATAATGCGTACCCGGGTAAACGGTAAAGCGCGGCACCTTGCGCGAGATCGCGCCGGTCAGAGGATCGAACAGCGTAATGGAGTCGATACCGTCGTCGAAGAGCTCGACGCGAACCGCTTCGCGCTCGGACTCGGCTGGAAAGATGTCGATGACGTCGCCACGCACGCGATAGGTCCCCTGCGTGAGGTCGAGCTCGTTGCGCGTGTACTGCATCTCTGCGAGCCGCCGCAACAGTGAGCGCTGGTCGAGGCGGTCGCCGCGCTTGAGGTGCAGCACCATGGCGAGATAGGCCTGCGGATCGCCAAGTCCGTAGATCGAGGACACCGTGGCGACGATGATCGAATCGGGTCGCTCCAGGAGTGCCTTCGTCGCCGAGAGCCGCATCTGCTCGATGTGCTCGTTCACCGAGGCATCCTTCTCGATATAGGTGTCGGAGGACGGGACGTAAGCCTCGGGCTGGTAGTAGTCGTAGTACGAGACGAAATACTCCACCGCGTTGTGCGGGAAGAACTCGCGGAACTCTCCATAGAGCTGCGCAGCAAGCGTCTTGTTGTGCGCCAGGACCATGGTGGGCCGCTGCACGCGCTCGATGACGCTCGCGACGGAATAGGTTTTCCCACTGCCCGTGACCCCGAGTAGCGTTTGATGCGCGAGTCCCTCGCCGAGACCCGCGACAAGCTTCTCGATCGCCTCGGGCTGATCGCCCGAGGGAGCGAAATCGGCTACGAGCTCGAAGCGTGGCTGATCGACTCGACGTGCGTGCTGTTCCATTCGGCGTGCGTTCACAGATTCTTGCCACCGGTCGCTGTCCGCTGCGATGGCCGGGGCTGACACAATCCCTTAATATAGCTATGCGTTTCCGAACTCAAGCGAACTCCAGGGAGGTTCAGTGAGCCTGCCGCTCGCCCGCCGCGTTCAGCGCGTCAAGCCTTCGCCGACCCTGGCCGTAACTGCCCGCGCCGCGCGCCTCAAGGCCGAAGGCAAGGATGTGATCGGCCTCGGCGCAGGCGAGCCGGACTTCGACACTCCGGCGCACATTGCCCAGGCGGGTGTCGATGCCATCCGCGGCGGCTTCACCCGTTACACCCACGTCGAAGGGATCGACGAACTCAAGGACGCAATCATCGCGAAGTTCGCCCGCGACAACGGACTCACCTACGAACGCTCGCAGGTGCTCGTGTCCTCGGGCGCCAAGCAGACAATCTACAACCTCTGCATGGCGGTCATCGATCCAGGCGATGAGGCTGTGATTCCCGCGCCCTACTGGGTGTCGTATCCGGACATGGTGCTGCTCGCGGACGGTCTGCCCGTGATGCCGCTCGCCGGCATGGCGCAGGGCTACAAGATCACTCCGCGGCAGCTCGCGGCCGCCATCACCGCAAAAACGCGGCTCGTACTGCTCAACAGCCCCTGTAATCCGACCGGCGCGGCCTACAGCCGGGCGGAGCTTCGCGCCCTTGGCGAGGTGCTGCTCGAGCATCCGCGCATCATCATCGGCACGGACGAGATGTACGAGAAAATCTACTGGGAGCCCGAACCCTTCCCGAGCCTCGCGAACATCGTCCCCGAGCTTTACGGTCGTACCGTGACGATCAACGGCGTCTCCAAGGCTTATGCGATGACCGGCTGGCGGCTCGGCTACTGCGGCGGACCGAAAGAGATCGTCGCGGCGATGAGCACCATCCAGGGACAGTCGACGTCCAATGCATCCAGTATCGCGCAGAAGGCCGCCGTGACTGCCCTCAACGGCGATCAGACCTGCGTCGCACAGATGACCGCTGCGTTCAAGGAGCGACGCGATTTCGTGGTGCGCGCGCTCAATTCCTTGCCTGGCATAAGTTGTCTTCCGGGTGCCGGCACGTTCTATGCGTTCGCAGACGTGTCACGCGCGATGGCGGCGCTCGGATGTCGGGATGACGCGGAGTTTGCAGAGCTTCTGCTCAACGACGCCGGGGTTGCCGTCGTGCCGGGCTCGGGGTTTGGCGCGCCGGGCCATGTGCGGCTGTCATTCGCCTGCAGCATGGCGACCCTCGAGCAGGCACTCGATCGGATGGCACGAGTACTCCTCACACGCGTCGTAGCCGCCTGATGGGCGAAGCGCCCGGGCGCCGCCGGCTGCGGCGGCCCGGCGCGCCGAGTGACGCCGATGATCTGGTCACTGCTCGCCGATGCGGTCGTCGTCATTCACTTCGCCTTCACCGCATTCGCGATTTTCGGTGGCTTCCTGACCTGGCGCTGGCGCTGGATCGCGGCCGTACATCTGCCCGCCCTCGCCTGGGGCTGCTGGGTCGAGGTGTCGCACAGCATCTGTCCCCTGACGCCGCTCGAGAATCACTTGCGAAGTCTCGGGGGCGAGGCCGGCTATTCGGGAGGCTTCCTGGCGCATTACCTGGTGCGTGTGCTGTATCCGCCGGGGCTGACCTGGCACATCCAATGGGAGCTCGCCGGGCTCCTTCTCCTTATCAATGCCCTGGCATACGGCGTATTGCTGGCGCGAGCGCGGCAGCGCGTTGCCTGACGGCTCCGTGCAGCACACCTGCCCTGGCGCGCTGCTGCAATGGAACGGCGTCACGGATTCTCGAAAGGCGCCCCCGTTCCTTGACGTTGCCGACACCCTTGCTTGAGAATCCGCGCCCTTCGCCAAGCCACCAGTTCCCCGGTAGCTCAGCGGTAGAGCATCGGACTGTTAATCCGTTGGTCGTTGGTTCGATTCCAACCCGGGGAGCCAAATAAGCAGCAAAGACAGGAACTTGCGCATCAGCGCGGCCTCGTCAGGCCTGCGTATAGGTAGACAGCACGTCAGTGCTGGCGCTCATGGGCGCGAGGCGGGCGGCGTCAATCCATCGCTAGAAAGTCATTCCTGCGGCGGGACGCAGCGGAACTCAAAAACGAAGCCGGTCCCCATGTCGAAGCCACCGCCAGTCTGGACCATGACCTGTTTCAGTTTCGCGCAGTACTCGCGTGCCTGCTGCTTCACGCTCTCCTCAACGGTTGCTTGATCCGGGACTCGCATTGGCTCAGCTGGGGGCGCGTCGCCGATTGCCGTGAACGTCAACGCGATCTGCGGCATCTTTGGAGTAGGCACTCTGATTTCGTAAGTGCCCTTACCCGTCGGAACGATGTCCCTGTCGTTGGCGCAACCGGCGATGATCGCTGCGCACAGGCCGAGCACCAGGCCCCTGATCGTCATGCGCGGCGATGCTACCCCCTTCCGCGGTGGGGTGCGGCGTGAAGTCTCTGCACGACGTCATGCTCGACCCGCCCGCTTCGGTCACACCTTGGCGGGCCCCACATTCGCGGCCTGGCGCACCCACGGCACTTTCGAAAATCACGCGTTCCAGGGATAGACAAGGCCGTCAGGGTTCCTCGGAGCCTGTTAGCGCAACGAAGCGGGGGGATCCATCACGCACAATGCGAAGCAGTAACGGCATCTGGGAGCTCGGCTTGCTCACCGTCGCGAGGTCCGCTACGTCCGTCAATCGCTTCGTCCCAGCATGCGTGATGAGGTCACCGACCTTGAGTCCCGCCAGTGCTCCGGGGCCCGCCCGTCGTAGCTGGGTCACGATCAGCCCACCGGTCTCACCGTCCGCCTTGATCGCCTTGCGGATTTCGGTGGTCGTGTTGGCTAGCCCGAGCGCAAGGTTCGGCACCCAAGTGTCCTGCCCGCCGGTCAGTGCCGGATCGGGAGTCGGATCGGGCAACCGGCCCACAGTCAATGACGTCGATTGCCGCACACCGCCTCGCACGATCATCGCGTCCACCCGGCTGCCCGGCTTGAGTCGCGCGGCGATCTTCGGGAGGGTAGTGAAGCTCACAGGCGCGGAACCGAGACTGAGCAGTATGTCGCCAACCTCCAGGGCCCCGTCCGCGGGACCGTGCGGCTCGAGTGCCGTGATCACCGCACCGTCTGTGGTCTTAACGCCCAGCGCCGTTGCGATCGCAGGCGTCAGTGCCTGGGCAGAAGCACCGAGATAACCCCGTTCTACCCGGCCGTGAGCCGCGAGCTCGCGGATGACGGTTGCGACGGTTTCAGCCGGGATCGCGAAGCCAAGCCCGACAGAGCCGCCGTTCGGCGAGAAGATAACCGTAGTGACTCCCAGGACGGTTCCGTCCACGGATAGCAGCGGGCCGCCAGAGTTACCACGATTGATGGCAGCGTCTGTTTGCAGGAAATCGATGTACGGGTCGTCTTCCAGGGTGCGGCCGCGCGCGGAGATAACGCCGGCAGTGACTGATTGGCCAAGTCCGAATGGATTGCCGATTGCAATGACAGCATCGCCGACAGAGGTCCTTTCAGAGGAGCCCAGCCGAAGCGCGGGCAGGTGAGCTAAATTCACTCTGAGCAGCGCAATATCTGTCGCAGCGTCAGTGCCAACGAGTTGCGCAGAGACCTCCCGCGCATCCGACAGCCGTACCCGTATCGTGCGAGCGCCCAGAATGACGTGACGGTTGGTGACAATGAGCCCGTCTGCACTGATGATGAATCCCGAGCCGAGTGCTGAACCGCCTTCGCCAGGCTGTGGATTGCTACCGGGACCGGAGAGCAGGCGGCGCATCATCTCGCGTACCGCTGCATCAGCATCGTAATCACTGTTGGCGAGCGCTCGATCTGCGGCGCGTTGACCCGCGCCTTGGCCCTGCTCCTGCACCAGAACTGTTACGACACTAGGCGCGACCCGTCGGACGAGCGCCGCGTACCCGGACTGTGCAGTGCTCTTGGCCGAGTGAACCAACAGAGCAACGAGTGAAGCGATGACTACTGCAGCTAGCAGCTCGCGCATCGTCCGATTTCGAAAGAGCCTCAGTTGTCCTCCTTGCTAACGCTGGCGAGGCGAGCATATGAAATGTCGCAAGAGATTACCGCAGCCCGCACCTGGCGGGCACGGCCCGTGGCACGCCCTGCGCTCGATATCGAGAAAACCTCGAAGACCTAGGTACTTAGTCGATAGGCGTCCCTGCAATCCGGGCAGCCATGAAAACAGTCATTTAGCTCCCACTTCGAGTACCCGAAGATCTCGGCCGCGCGTCTCTCGGCCATAAAAGGCGACGAGCCCCAGGCCGAGCAGCACGGGAACTGCGGTCTCGAGCGCCGCTGTTCCGATTGCTGGAATGAGCGCAAAGCTGCTCAATCCCTGGCAGATGAGGCCGCCGCTCTTGCTGACGCCCGCCACCCAACCGTGATCCCGTATTCGACACTCATGCCCGGAATCACGAAACCGAGGCTGCTGATCTTCATCGTATCGACCATGAATAGCTCGTACATCGTGCCTTCAACCCGTGGGTAGCTCGCAGCGACCGCAGCTCAACCGGCGCTTGGACAGCATTTTATTCGCTCGCGCCGTCTACGTTGCTAGACACGGGAGGAGCGCGACGATGCCTTCAAGTGGCTCGATCCTGTGTGGAGCAATCGCGACAGGTGGTATCACGGCAGGTCTGCTCGACCTGCTGCTGCGGCCCTATCGGCGCGCCCCGCGATTTGCATACAATCTCATCGCTTGGCATCCAGGCACAAACTGCGTGGACCGATGAGGCGTTTTGGCTCCAGGAGAGCTCTCCGGCAGGCGCTGCTGCTCGTTGTCGTCCCGTGCGGAGCGTTGGTTGCTCTGGAGCTTTTCCAGGCTCGAGCCTCCGCGGCTGGGAGCATTGCTTACTACAGCGCGCTGGCGGGCGCCGCCATCGCGCTCCTGGTGTTGCTCGCCGAGCTCGCAACTGCTGTGTTTGGGTTCCGCGAAGCTCGGGCGTCGAGCGTGGCTCTGCACTCCGGGGATGAGCAGTTTCGTTTGCTGGTCGAAGGGGTGAGTGACTACGCGATCTACATGCTCGACACCCAAGGGCGTGTCTCGAGCTGGAATCCCGGTGCGCAACGAATCAAGGGCTATTCCGCGGAAGAGATCATGGGGGAGCCCTATTCTCGTTTCTTCACCGAAGAGGATCGAAACGCTGGCGTACCGCAGCGGATCCTGGAAGTCGCGGCGCGGGATGGGAGGTTCGAGACCGAAGCCTGGCGGGTTCGCAAGGATGGCACTCGCTTCTATGTGAGCGCGGTGCTGACCGCTTTGCACGACAGCTCAGGACAGCTCATCGGCTTTGCCAAGGTCACACGAGATGTCACGGAACGCCTTCAGCAGCAGCAGGCGCTCGAGCAGGCGCATGCCGCGCTCGCGCAATCCCAGAAGATCGAGGCGTTAGGCCAGCTCACCGGAGGGGTTGCGCATGATTTCAACAATATCCTGCACGTAATCGCCAGTGTCATAGCGGCCCTCCGCAACGGGATACAGGCGGACGATTCGAGCTCGCTCAAATATCTCGAGATGGCCAGGCGCAACGTCGAGCGCGGAAGCTCGATAACGCATCGCCTCCTGGCATTTTCGCGCCAGCAGCCTCTGGAGCCGAAGCCGCTCGACGCCAACAAGCTACTGCAAAACATGAGCGACTTCGTGCGACAGGCCGTTGGCGAGGGTGTTGCCATCGAAACCGTCTTCAGCAGCGGCCTGTGGACTGCCTGCGCCGACATCAACCAGCTTGAAACCGCGATTCTCAACTTGGTTCTCAATTCGCGCGATGCCATGAACCGTTCCGGCAAGCTCACCCTGGAGACAGCGAACGCACTGCTGGACGAGACGTATGTGGCGGCTCATCCAGACGTCAGAACCGGCCAGTACGTCATGATTGCCGTCAGTGATACCGGCACCGGCATGTCAAAGGAGGTCTTGGAGCATGCGTTTGAACCGTTCTTTACCACCAAGAGCGTAGGAGAAGGCACCGGCCTCGGTCTGTCCCAGGTTTTCGGCTTTGTGAAGCAATCGGGTGGACACGTCAAGATCTATACCGAAACCGGCCAGGGGACGACGGTCAAGATCTACCTCCCGCGGCTTCGGTCGGTGGATGCGCCGTATCGTGCGGACGCAGCGGCAGTGGCAACTCCCACGCAGGCTCAAAGTGAAACCATACTTCTGGTGGAAGACCATGAAGATGCCCGCGTCTTTACGGCTGAGATGCTCCGGGCTCTGGGTTACAGGGTTGCCGAGGCCGCGGACGGTGCCAGCGCTCTGCGCGCGCTCGAGCAGTTAGGCCATGTAGACCTGTTGTTCACCGACGTCGGATTGCCGGGCAACGTGAACGGGCGACAACTCGCCGAGGAAGCGGTCAAACGACAAGCTGACCTGCGCGTGCTTTACACCACGGGTTACGCGCGCAACGCGATCATCCACCACGGACGCCTGGACTACGGCGTTCAACTGCTCACGAAACCGTTCACGCAACCGGAGCTGGCTCGCAGAGTGCGCCAGGTGCTCGACGGCGAATAGTGCGGCCGTCGCACCGGGATATTATGCGCGCGAGGCTCAATGAGTGAAATAGCGACGGTTCAATAACGTCCCGACTTTTCCGTGGTATGCGTCCAGCCGCATCGTGGTCGACTCCAGGAATTTCCTGAGAGCGGGCTCGGTTTCGAGCCCCACCATGACTCCCGTCAGGTGACGCTGCTCATTCAGGGCGTCGTAAAATATCAGTAGAGCTTCGCGCTCGAAGTCGACACCGGTCTTGCCAACGAGCGGGGCCAGCTCCCTGGCTTGCTCAGTACCAATCGCCTTGCGCTCCTCGCTCTCGATCGCGGACATCGGCGGCACGTCGATGCGCATCGCGGGATATTGCTTCGCCAGCTTGCGCATATCGTCGGCGAGCTGATCGTAGTACTTGACCAGCTCGTTAGTGAGCTGCCCCATGTCGGAGCTCTTGTCCTTGAACATGAGCAACCACTGCAGCTTAGGCAGGCCATCGGCTTCTTGATAAAGCAGACTGTAGCCGATGGAAAGCTGCGCGCGCGGCGTACTCTTGTTCTGCACGGGCCGAGTGGACTCACTCAACTGGCTGCACGCTGCGAGTGCGAGTACGAGTGCAGGCGCGAGGAACCATTTCACCATCTGTTGGTGCGTAGCACCTCGGAGCCTGACCGTCAAGCTGTGCCGGCCATGAAGGTAGACTGCCGACGGCACCGCCCGGCGTGTGCTTCCAACTCGTAACAGAGCAGTGTCATTTCAAGCTGCACCGTGGCGTTACATTGAGTTGCCTGCGCAATTGCCGCCCTCCTGTTCCATAAAAACCCCCAGGTAGGTGCCCGCTGACGTCGTGCGAGCCCCGTCGCCGACCAACAGCGAGGTCTCGTTACCGGACACTGTTCACATGGTCCGGGAGCCAAAACTCAAGACGCACGAAACGCCGAGCGATGACTTGTCTTCGCAGATACTGCGCGGTATCGGCAGGCCGGATGATTTCGCACTCGGGCTGACCGTCGCGGAGTACGAGGCACTTGTCGCGTGGCTATACAAATGTCGCTGCCTGCGGCTGGAGCCCGGCAATCGCCGGCTATTGCGACGCTGCCCGCGGTCACGGCCGCGCGCGGGCTGTCGGCATGGCGAACGCGCGGCGGACAGCGTAATCACCTTCGGCTAGCCCGCGAGCCCGCGACTACACGGCCGGATATCACCCGCCGCGCTCGCCTGGAATCCATTCACTGTTTCGACGAACTCCTTCGCGCCAGGGTTACTTAAGGCCTTCCCGCAGACTTTTGACCTGGCCCGCATCCTTCACTGCGTAACCTGGAATCGCGGCGATCGCCTGCTGAAACTCTTCGCTGCGCATGATGGCGAGCAGGCGCTGAACGGCGCTGTTCTCCAGAATCTTCTTGGTACTGACGAAGATATAGTCTTCCGTCAGCAGCCTCACGAAGTCGAGGTCGAACTGTCGGGCAGCGGCCTCCACGCCGAAGCTCGCATCGGCCATGCCGCTCGCAACGTAGGCTGCGACGGCGGCGTGCGTGAACTCGATGCGCTCGTAGCCATTGATACGCGTCTGGTCCAGCTGCCGCTGCTCGATGAGCTGGTCGAACAACAGGCGGGTGCCCGAATCCGGGTCGCGATTGACAAAACTCACTGCGGGATCGAGCAGCCGCTCGAGAGAGTCGATCTGTAACGGGTTGCCGCGCTTTACCATCAGGCCCATCTCGCGCGTCACGAACCCGATGACGCAGTGCTCGCTCGTCGTCAGCCATTGTCGCGCCGCCCCGGCCGCCGCCGCGCGCAGCTCGCCTTGCGGCAGGTGCACGCCGGCGAGCTCACAACCACCATGAACCAGTGAGACCAGCGAGTTCTGATTGCTCACGTAGCGAAGATCAACCGCGAGGTCCGTCTCGCGGCTCAACAGCTCGCGCAATTTCGAGACGGCGAATCCGTGACTCGCGTGCACGCGAACAATCTTGGTTCGCTGTGACAGCGCTTCGTTCAGCTCTGTCTCGAGCTCTTGAGCGAGATTCTGCAACTGTGGCTTGAGGCGCGCCTGCAGCCGCTGCCCTGCCCAGACCAGCCTTTCACCCAAAGCCGTCAGGTGCGTGCCGCGACCCTGCTCACGTTCCACGAGGGGGGCACCGAAGAAGTCGGCCCACTTCTCGGTGAGGTTCCAACAGTGGCGATAGGAGAGATGAGAGCGGCCGGCAGCGCGAGTGATTTTGCCGGTCGCGCGTATTTCGTTGAGCAGGTCCAGCATCACCGGGATCTCCTCGGCATCGGACTCCCGCCTGAAGCGCCATACGGGCTCGATCTCAATCTTGAACATGGCGGAAGCCTTCCTCATGGATATGTCGTTGTGCACATATGTAAGTAGATCTAATTGTGGCAGCGAGGTTCATATCCTTCGGTTGAAATAGTGGCTGTTGACCGCATATTCCTCTCGAGTACCCCGCTCGTCTAGTCTTTCTGTCTGTTCTGATCCTCGCAGGAATACATATGAATCTTCCCGCCTATGTTGAGTTGCCGGAATCATCCCGTCTCAACGCTGTGAAGCAAGCCGATCTGCTTATCGGGGGAGAGTCGCGGCCTTCGCAGTCGGGACGCTATTTCGAGACCGTCGATCCCGCCACGGAGCAGGTGATCGCACGGGTCGCTGAGGCTGACCGTGCCGACATCGACGCCGCCGTAGCCGCAGCACGCGCGGCTCTCCACGGTGCCTGGGGCCACATGAGGGCGGCCGATCGAGGTCAGGCACTTCTGCGCCTGGCCGATCTCATCCGCCAGAATCAGGCGGCGCTCATCGAGCTCGAAAGTCTCGATTCGGGCAAGCCCGTCTCGGCCATCCGCCGCCAGGACCTCCCGGCAGTGCTCGACACGCTGACCTATTACGCGGGCTGGGCGGACAAGATCACCGGCCAGACAATTCCCGCTCGCCCCG
>Ga0307476_10000620_pt1 | contig 25768 bp, 17 predicted proteins | sample atmos_gasesECM2C_2_FD_203314 | JGI IMG/M metagenome (GOLD analysis project Ga0307476, IMG submission 203314) | Hardwood forest soil microbial communities from Morgan-Monroe State Forest, Indiana, United States - atmos_gasesECM2C_05 | ecosystem: Environmental > Terrestrial > Soil > Temperate...
AACAAAATCTCTGGTGAAGATCTACGCCAACGTGGATCATCTCGTGCCTCCTTCAGGGCTTGTGCTTCGAGCACGTACTCTACCCTTGGAGGCACGCCTTTCTCCTCTTCATTACATCTGAGCGAAGGGAGTGCTTCGCAAAGCGAAGTACTCGCGCAATCGAAGGAGCCCTACCGTGTCTCCAGTGTTGGTGCTACGTCGGGGAGTTCTCTCTAGGTGCTTTGTCAGCATCTACGAACGTCCCGGGGGCTCAGTTACCCCAAGCAGGCTAGGGATCCTTCGACTCCCATTTGTCTCGCACTAAGCGTGAGACAAATTCCGCTCCGGATGATAGTGCTCGGCAGTCCGGGTTCCAGTCAGCGATTCGAGCGGACCGGATGCTCACTTCCCGTGTCCTCTTCGAAAAAGCGAGTGTTGCTATTGCCACGAATCGCCTACCAAACTATTCACTCTCCGGTCGCGTCATGAGGGTGAGAATATGAACTCGGGCTTCAACCCTGGGAATCGGTCTGTTCTCTGCGTACGACTGCCCGCAATCGTTCTTCCCATGACCCATACCTTCGACGCACTCATTCTCGGAGGAGGCGCCGCCGGACTCATGTGCGCCATCGAGGCCGGCAAGCGCGGCCGCCGCGTCGCCGTGCTCGAACACGCTGATCATCTCGGAAAAAAAATCTTGATCTCCGGCGGCGGACGCTGCAACTTCACTAATCTCCATTGCCAGCCGGAAAATTTCCTCTCCGCAAATCCGCATTTCGCCAAGTCCGCGTTGGCCCGCTACACTCCCGCTGATTTTGTTGCGCTGGTAGAAAAACATCACATTCCCTATCACGAGAAAACCTTGGGCCAGCTTTTCTGCGACCGCTCCGCACGCGACGTCCTCGCCATGCTTGAAGCCGAATGCCGCGACGCAGGCGTGCGCATTTTTCTCGGCACAAGAGTTCGCCAGGTCGAGCGCACTCAAGAAAAAGAGTTTATCGTCTCCGCCACTCCCGACGAATTTCGCGCCCCCGCCCTCGTCGTCGCCACCGGAGGCCTTTCCATTCCAAAGATCGGCGCGACTTCCCTCGGCTATGACATCGCCCGGCAATTCGGCATCGCCATTCGCGCTCCGTGGCCGGGATTGGTTCCGTTACTTCTGAATCCCGAGGATCGTTCCCGATATTGCGGTCTCGCCGGCGTCTCCACCGAGATCGTCGCCTCCTGCGCCGGTCAGCAATTTCGCGAGAAGATACTGATCACGCACCGCGGCTTGAGCGGTCCGGCAATCCTGCAGGCGTCGTCGTATTGGGAGAAATCCCAGCCCATCGTCATCGATCTCGCGCCCGGCCGCGAAGTGACCGCCGCGTTTCGCGAGAGCCCGGCAACGATGCCGATGCCGCGGACCCTCGCCACGCTCCGCGCAGAGTTGCGAAAGTTTCTCCCTCATCGCCTCGCTGACCGCTGGCTCGATCTTCACCCCCCCACGTCCTGGACAAACCATGCCCTTGCTGAATTCGAAACGAAGCTGCACGCCTGGCCAATTTCGCCGTCGGGAACCGAAGGCTACGATAAAGCCGAGGTGACCGCGGGCGGCGTCGACACGGCCGAACTTTCCGCGAAAACCATGGAGAGCCGCAAGGTCCCCGGCCTCTATTTCATCGGCGAAGTCGTGGACGTGACCGGCCACCTCGGCGGTTTCAACTTTCAGTGGGCCTGGTCATCCGGCGCGGCCGCCGGACGATCCCTATGAGGCGACCTCAATATCCTCCGCCGTTCCCATTTCGGGAGGACATCCTGCCAAAAAAGGAAATTCTGCAGCAACTCCTTTGAGTCTCCCGTTATAAATAAATCAGCGGTCCAAATCACAGCGGAGTAACTCTCTATGAAGCTACCCGACGAACCGGAGGGCTGGCATCGCCTGCGTGCGCTGGCGAAACGCGCGCCGGACACCCACACCCTCGCCCTGATCATTGAACAACTGAATCGTCTTCTGGACGAACACGAAAGGAAACGAGAGACTGATCCACACCACTTTCTCGATGAAAGAACGGGAACTCCCGGAATCGCCTTGGAAGTCCAGCGCCAGTACGACTGAGCGTAGCTCATGGGGAAAGCCGGGGGCGCCCTTGTGGATCTCTCATGTAGGACAGCCGCCCTCGGCTGTCGAGCGAAGCTCGACTTTCTTCTGGTCGCAAGCTCCTCAGCCTCCAGTGTCCCAACTGCCTCGCCCGTGTTCCCGCCGCCTCGCGCACGCACCCACCAATCTGTGTACAATTCGACTGCTTTCCCAGTTCAAGGAAGAAAATCCGCTTTCCAGTCTGCTGTGTGACCGAGGAGGTCAACATGAAGAGACTTAAGAACTCGAAGCTCACCCTGTTGGTTTTGCTAGTTGTCGGAATGTCCGGAATTGCATCGGCGCAGGAAAAATCTGCCGAACACATGCCGCCCAAAGTGCTGATGATTACGCGTGAGTACACAAAGCCAGGTAAGGCGGGCGCCGCTCATGAAAAAACCGAAAGCGCCTTCGTGCAGGCGATGACCAACGCAAAATGGCCGACTCACTATCTTGCCGTGGAGTCTCTCTCCGGCAAGAATCGCGCTCTTTTTCTCACCGGCTACGAATCGTTCGCCGATTGGGAAAAGGATCAAAAAGCCACAGAGAAAAATGCCGCTCTCTCAGCCGCTCTCGATCATGCCTGGGCCGCAGACGGTGATCTCCTCAGCGAGACCGATTCCACTGCGCTCGTATTCCGCCCGGATTACAGCCTGCGTCCCGCAGTCGACATCCCTCACATGCGCTATTTCGAAATCTCCCTCTTTCAGGTTCGTCACGGACACGACAAAGAGTGGGATGAAATCGTAAAACTGGTCATGGCCGCCTACCAGAAAATTCCCGACGCGCATTGGGCCGCCTACTCCGTTGTCTACGGATTGCAGGACAATACTTATGTCATCTTCAATCCCATGAAATCCGCCGAAGAGATCGATAAGGGCGTAATGCAAGGGAAGGGTTTTGAAGAGGCCATGGGTGAATCCGGCATGAAGAAGCTGAACGAACTTTCCGCCGCCGCAATCGAGGCCAGCCAAACCAACCTCTTCGCTTTTAACCCGCGCATGAGCTACACGTCCGACGAGTGGATCAAAGCCGATCCGGATTTCTGGAAGCCCAAAGCCGCTCACATGGCGACCAAGAAACCCGCCGACAAGCCGGCTGACAGCCACTAAAGTTCGATCGGATATTCAAGGTTCGACCTCAGACCATTAGCATTCGAACTCGGATAATGTGACCAAGCCCTCCCGAAATCGGGGGGCTTTTTCGTGTCCGCGAGACACTCATGTGGGACAGCCGGAGGCACTCATATCGGGACAGGCGCCCAAGCCTGCCCTAAGCGAGGTCGAAGGGGCTGTCCAGTCGAGCGAAGCTCGACTCGCCTTTCCTAGAAAGCTGCCAGCTGACAATTTGTTTGACCTTCTCACCTTAACTCTTGTACGATTTTGGCACTAACTCAGTTATCCCACGTTGTATGTTCAACGCGTCCACTTAGTCTGCCGCGACGTGACTATGCTGTACTTTCAGGTTCATCGACTAATTAATTGCCTGATAAGTAGAGCCCACGTTGTGTGCGGCTCCACGTTCATTCCAAACCTCCTGGTTAATCCCCGAAATTCAGTCAACCCCCTGAGCGTTCCAGCAAGGAATGCTCTCTACTTCTCTATATCTCAGTAAGGAGGAATCTCATGAAAGTAAGCAGAATGTTGTTCGTTGAACTGGCGCTCGGCCTGCTCGTCAGCTTTATGCTGGTAAGGCCAGCGAGCGCCCAGACCTCTCAGCAAATCGTCAGCACTGGCACGAGTTCCTTTCAGGCATCGTCGTTAGGCGGAGATGCATTGGCGTCTCCTGAAATCGATCCTGGCATCGACAACGGTGACGACGGAACCGGCAGTAGCGTTTCGCAGGCTACCGGTCCAGCTCTCAATCTCACGGTTGCAACGGGCTCCGGGCAGGGCCCTTCAGGCAAGAGCGGAAAGAAGGCCAAATCCAACCCGCAGCTGAATCTAACCTTCGACGGGCTGAACCACCGCCAGCAACGTCTTGCCGACAACGGGAATCAATTCAGCGTGGAACCGCCCGACCAGGGACTGTGTGCCGGCAACGGCTTTGTCATGGAGGCAGTCAACGATATTGTGAACGTTTACGATACCTCCGGCAACAGCTTACTCGGACCAGTTTCCCTCAACCGATTCTTTGGCTACGCTTCAGCCATCGTACGCCCCAGTACCTTCGGCGCCGACATTACGGACCCGAGTTGCTATTTCGATCCCGACACGCAGCGCTGGTTTCTGGTGGTGCTGACCCTGGATCGCGTGGGAACCAGCTCAAACCTGGCAGGCACCAACCATCTGGACATCGCCGTTAGCACGACTTCCAGCCCGCTCGGCAGCTTTGTAATTTACAAAGTCCCAGTGCAGGATGACGGCACTCAAGGCACGCCCAACCACAACTGCGCCGGCGGCTTCTGCCTGGGAGACTATCCTCACATCGGCGCTGACGCCAACGGTTTCTACATGACCACCAACGAGTTCAACCTCTTCGCTCCCGGGTTCATTGGCTCGCAGATTTATGCCGCTTCTAAGAGTGCCCTGGCATCGGGAGCGCCCACGGTCACGGTTTTCCAGTTCGACACGCGCGGTTTCACGCTGGACGGAAATCCCGGATTCACGGTTTGGCCGGCCACTTCACCCGCCATGGCTTACTCCACCGACGCCAATGGCACGGAGTACTTCCTCAGCTCAGTGGCGATTTTCAGTAACACCGCCAGCGACACTCGCATCCGGCTCTGGGCCCTTTCCAATACGCAGTCGTTGAACCGCACTCCAGCTCTGGTGCTGAACACCGCAGTCCTGACGGTCAACCCTTACGCCGTCCCCCCGAAGGCCGACCAGAAGGTCGGGGACATTCCCCTCGGTACCTGCATCAACGACACCACGACGGTAATTACTTCTCTGGGCGGATTTACCGGATGCTGGAAAGCTCTGTTTGGCGGCGAGCCCGCACATAACGAGACCGAGTCACAGCACGTCGACTCCAACGACTCGCGCATGCAGCAGGTGGTTTTCGCCAACGGCAAACTCTGGAGCGCCCTGGACAGCGCCGTTACCGTCAACAATGCCAACAAGGCGGGTGTCGCCTGGTACATTCTCAAACCCTCAGCTACAACCAGCAGCGTCTCGGCCTCGGTGGCGATGCAGGGAGTAGTCGGATTGGCCAATAACAATCTCACTTATCCTGCTGTCGGCGTGACCAACAGCGGCCGAGGGGTCATCTCCTTCACCCTGCTGGGTCTCGGCGACGGTGTCACCGACTTTGGCAATTTCCCCACTGCAGCCTATGTTTCTCTGGATGCTCAAGTCGGCGCCGGTGACATCCACATAGCCGCGCCTGGCCTGGGGCCTCAGGACGGGTTCACTTCCTACAAGGCCTTCGTAGGCAATGGCCGTAATCGCTGGGGAGACTACGGCGCCACCGCCATCGACGGCAACTCCATCTGGATGGCCGCCGAGTACATCGGACAGACATGCTCGTTCGCGACCTACATCTCTGCCCCCTTCGGCGGTTGCGGAGGCACACGCAGTTCACTCGGCAATTGGGGTACGCGCATCAGTAAAGTAACGCCCTAACCCCTGCTCGCGGCCAGGACATCAGCCAAAGGGCCGGACTATTTTCACCAGAGTCCGGCCCTATGTCGTAGTGTGGAGCGGGCGCCCTCGCCCGCTAAAAGCCCGCCATCAGGCCTGAATGTGGGGACGGCCTCGGTTGTCCGCCGAGCGCAGCACGACTCGCCTGTCCTAGAAAGCTGCCAACACCCGCCGCGCCCGAATCTCCCGTAGAATCAACTCTTGCTCCTAACCATTGAAAAGCTCATCTACGGCGGCGACGGACTCGCCCGCCTTCCCGCCACGCAGTCCCCCAATCAAGACCGCAGCTGCGGCAAAGCCGTCTTCGTTCCCTTTGTTCTCGCCGGCGAAAAAATCGACGCCGCGATCACCGAAGAAAAGCCCGGCTTCGCGCGCGCTCATGCTACCGCAATCGTGGAGCCCTCCCCTCACCGCATACCGCCGCCCTGTCCGCATTTCGCCCGCTGTGGCGGATGTCACTATCAGCATTCCGACTACGACCATCAACTCGATATCAAGAAAGAAATCCTGCGCGAGAATCTGCGCCGCATCGCCAAGCTCGAACTTCCCTGTGAGATTCAGGTGCATCCGTCTCCGCCCTGGAATTACCGCAATCGCTCGCGCCTTCAGATGCACACACACCCACACTTCGCCGCCGGATATTTCAAATTCGCTTCGCATGAACTTCTCCCGGTCGAAGAGTGCCCCATCAGTTCGCCTTTGATCAATCGCGGCATCGCGGCCCTCTGGCACTCGGGACGCGCCGGCAACGCGGTCGAAGGCGTACGCGAAGTTGAATTTTTTGCCAACAGCGACGAGACGCGCCTGCTGGTCGAATTCCTGTGCGCTCCCGAAACTCGACGCGCTGCCGTACGCGCCTGGGCCGAAGATCTCTGCTCGGCCAGCCCGGAGATCGCAGGCATCGTCGCCTTCCGCGAGCCGCAAAAAGGCGTGTACGAGCGGCTGGTCACGGTCGGGGAATCCGCGTTGACCTACCAGACGCGCCATCATTCCTACCGCGTCAGTGCGGGCGCATTCTTTCAGACCAACCGCTTCCAGGTCGATGAGTTGATCGAAATCATTACGGCGGACCGCTCCGGAGATCTGGCCCTTGATCTTTACGCCGGAGTCGGTTTATTTTCCACAGCCTTAGCGTGTAATTTCCGTCACGTGATTTCTGTAGAGTCGTCACAGACAGCCGCCAGCGATCTTGACTACAATTTGCCAGTCAATGCAGAGGCGGTATTCGCCGAAGCCGGGCAGTACCTCAACCCAGCAAGGGCCGGATTGGCTGGCGTCGGTACAACTCGTGTGAGCGCGGGCGGTTTGCTCGCGCAGCGTCGCGGCGATGGGAAAAAACGTAAGGTCGGGAGTGGCGCGGTCATCCCCCAACCGTCCCATCCCGACCTGATCGTCCCCGATCTAATCATTGTGGACCCGCCTCGAAGCGGTTTAGGAGATCTCGTGGCGCGGGCGCTAGCAAATCTTAGCGCGCCTCGCGTGACCTATGTCTCCTGCGATCCGGCCACACTGGCCCGTGACCTGGTTCCGCTACTCGCTGCAAGCTATCGTGTCGAGGAAGCGCACTTGGTTGACTTGTTTCCCCAAACCTACCACCTGGAAACCGTTCTCCACCTAGTCCGCTGACAGATTTGTAGTGGCGCGCACGGCGATAAGCTTTAAGGGGTGGCGCTTTGTTTTGACGGGCAGCTTTGTTTTGAAAGGGCGCGGCTTCAGCCGCGCCGTATTCCCGCCGATCAATTGCCGGCCTTAGCCCTAGGGTGAATCAAACAGGCCAACGAATGCCACCTTTGCCCCCCATCAATAACCCGTCCCCGCACGCCCCGCCCAAATTCCAACTCAAGCCCACCCGCCAACCCATGCTCTGGGCCGCCCTCGCCTATTCCACCGGGATCGTCGCCGGAACCTACGCGTGGCGTCCCGCGTCCTGGTGGCTCGCAGCTGGAACTGCCTTTTTCGCTGCAGGTCTCTACTTCGTCAGAGATCAGAAAAGAAAATATCTAAGCGCGGCCTTAGCTCTCGGCGCCTTTTTCCTCGTCGGCGCGCTCCACATCCAGTTGCGCGGTTCATACGCTCTTCCTGACACGAGCCTTCAACTGTTCGCGGACGGCCAGCCCGTCGACATCACCGCCCACGCCACCTCAGAAGCCAAGTTAAAAGAAACAACCCCAAACGAACTCCGTCAAACAATCGACATCGAAACCGAACAGCTTCTCCTTCCCGACGGCACGATAATTCCGGCGCACGCCGGAATCCGCCTCAGCGTCTACTCCGAAGCGCCGCCCTCAAGTCCATCCTCACCCGGCATGCGTCTCTTCCACTACGGCGAACGCATTCGCCTTCCCATCAAACTAAAGTTGCCCCGCAACTTCCGCAATCCCGGAGCCTTCGACTATCAAGGCTACCTCGCCTCCCACAACATCGCCGCGCTGGGCTCGGCGAAAATCGAAGACGTTCAACTACTCCCCGGTTTCGTCGGCAGCCGTCTCGAACTCTTCCGCGCGCGCGTTCACTCCAGCATCATCGCCCAAGTCCACGCGCTCTGGCCCCCGCCCCAGGCCGCACTCATCGACGCCATGGTCATCGGCGAAGACGCTTTCATTGATCGCGACACTCGCGTCGATTTCCAGCGTTCCGGCACCTATCACATTCTCGTCGTCTCCGGCATGAACGTCACCATCCTCGCCTTCGTCGTTTTCTGGACAGTTCGCCGCCTGCGCCTCAACGAAATCTCAGCCACCCTTCTCACAATTTTCTTCTGTGTCCTGTACGCGCTTCTCACCGAAGTTGGCGCTCCCGTATGGCGCGCCACTCTCATGTGCGCCATCTACCTCGGCACGCGCCTGCTCTACCGCGACCGCTCGATGCTCAACGCGCTCGGCATTGCGGCTCTCGCCTTGCTCGTATTCGATCCCCGCCAGCTCTTCACCGCCAGCTTTCAGATGACATTCGTGTGCGTCCTCATCGTCGCCGCCATCGGCCTGCCGCTCGTCGAGCGCACTTCGCAGCTCTATCGCCACTCCCTCGCCCACTGGGATTCCGACAACTACGGAGGCCTGCTCCTTCCGCGCGTCGCCCAGTTCCGCCTCGATCTCCGCTTGATCGCCGGCCGTCTCGCGCGTTTTATCGGCCAGCCTCTATCTTTCAAAATCACCCGAGGCATGACAATCACATGTCTGCGCATCTTCGAACTATTGCTGGTATCGGCCGTTATGCAGATGGGCCTCGCCCTGCCCATGGCCTATTACTTTCATCGCGCAACTACCATCGGCCTGCCCGCAAACGTCGCAATCGTTCCCCTCACTCAACTCCTCATGCCCGCCGCCATCTTCACCGCGGCCTTGGGATATCTTTCCCCGTTGCTCGCGAAACTTCCTGCAATGCCCGCGCTCTTTGCCGTGAAAGCGATCACCGGCACCGTGCGCGGCCTGGGTGGCCTGCGCCTCGCCGACCTGCGCGTCGCAACTCCGTCTGTGCCCATGGTCGTCGCAGCCTCCGCAGCATTAATTCTCGCCATGCTATGTACCCGCCGCCGCGCTCTGCTCGCGCTCGTCGGATTGCTCTCGTTGCTCGCCGCCTCTCTCGCACTGGCCTTCGTCCCTCCCAAACCACAAACCCATCCCGGAGTTCTTGAGGTCACTTCCATCGATGTCGGTGAAGGCGATTCCATCCTCTTAGTCACGCCGCAGGGCCGCACGCTGTTGGTCGACGCCGGCGGCCCCACTTGGGGCTCCGGTTCGCAACTCGACTTCGGCGAAGATGTCGTCGCCCCTTATCTGTGGACACGCCACATCTCCCACCTCGACGCAGTCGCCATCTCCCACGGCCACTCCGACCACATCGGAGGTATGTCCGCCGTCCTCAAAGATTTCCACCCCAAAGAATTGTGGATCGGCCTGCTGCCGCCGAGCCGCGAGCTCGATCACTTAATCGCTGAGGCGCATGAACTCGGAATCAAAGTCGTGCGCCACTGGGAAGGAGACGAATTCGAATTAGGCGGCGCGAAAGTGGAAGTGCTTTTTCCGCCGCAAGACTGGCCCGTTGGCCTCGCGCCCAAAAACAACGATTCGATGGTCCTGCACGTCAGCTACGGCGCAACTTCGGTTCTGCTGGAAGGCGACGCCGAGAAAGCCGTCGAGCGCCGCATCGCCGTCCTTCATCACCCTCACGCCGATCTGTTAAAAGTTGGCCACCACGGCAGCTCGACCTCTACTACCGAAGAAATTCTCGACTCCGTAAAACCCAGCATGGCGGTCATCTCCGTCGGCTTTCGCAACTCGTACGGCTTGCCCAAGTCCGATGTTCTCTCTCGCCTGCAATCCTCCGGCATCCACGTCTACCGCACCGACGTCAACGGCGCCGTAACCTTCTACCTCGACGGCCACTCCGTGACGCCATCACAGCCCGCCCTCGAATGACTTCAGCCTAGAAGGGCGCGCCCTCAGCCGCGAAGCGGCGATAGAATGCAGCCCACGGCGCAAGCCGTGGGTAATAGGACGTGGGAAAGGAACCTAGCCCGGGAGGGCGGAAGACAAGTTCTCACGCACATTCTTTAGCCCCAGAGGAACTCACTCAACTCTTCGTCTCCTCATCATCCGCAACCGCACTCCCCTGCGACTCTGCGATCAAACTCCGTGCCCGCTCCTCATCCTCTTCTCGCACCAGAATGATCATCCCACCCAGCCCCGGAAACGCATCCTGCAGCAAGCTCGACGACTTCAAATCGTTATCGATTCCCGCCGAATCCAGCAAGCCTTTCACCACCATCGCTTCCGACTCCTGCTCGCTGTCAAACACCTTCACCAACTTCTCATTCGGATCAGGACGCGGCTCTGCCACCTTGGCCTCTTCTGCCATATTTTCTCCAATCCAGCAGCCAGGACCGTCGCCCCGACCGCCCCTGTGATTCTAACTCTTCCCCAGCGTCCTCCAATACCACGCCCAATCTAGGAACATCACGACAAATGTACTAACGCAACGGCAGATCTAGGAACACCACGGCCCGTGTAGGGACAGCCGCCCTCGGCTGTCCGGCGGCCCGGACGTATCGGGCTGCTTTCCGAGCGTGTAGCCACCGGCCCCTCACTTCCGGCTCTTTGCTTTCCCTCCAAACTAGAGCACAATGCTTGAAAAACCACCGCAACGTCGACCGGCGCCGGAACATCAAAAGGTAAACGTGTGGGCGAACAGAACTAGGGCAGAAGGGGAACTATGACGACCGGGGAACCAGCCAATCACGAAAAAAATCCAATCCTCGCAGGACAAACCACTACCGAAGATCCGGAAGCCCAGGACGAAGCCCGCCGTATCCGCCGCCTTCAGATCATGATGAGCATGGTCTCTTCCGTCATCAGCCAGGATCCCAGCCTCACCGTTGAACAAGCCTCGGAACTAGCCGCCGGAGCCAAGCGCGCCGCCCTCGCCATGTTCCCCGACAAAGAGCTGGCCTACGACCTCCTCTACAAACCCCGCCTCCAGCGCCTAATGCGCGAACGCTTCCGCCTGCAGTAGCCAAGATGCTCATGTAGGGACGGCCGCCCTCGGCCGTCCAGCGGCCCAGGTTCATCGGGCCGCTGTGGGGTTGACTTCTCTTGGATTAACGCCCGCACTCGCCCACCCAAGAACTAGGATCGCCGGGAAACCCCTATTCATCCACCACCGGATTCCTCAGCGTCCCGACTCCCTCCACGCTAATCTCCATCACATCTCCCGCCACCACCGGCCCCACTCCCTTCGGTGTACCCGTAGCAATCAGATCCCCTGGAAAAAGCGTCATGACCTCCGCAATATGGCGAATCACCACATCGAGCGGAAAGATAAAATCCCGCGTATTCCCCGACTGCTTCACTTCTCCATTCACCCGCGTCTCCACCCCAACGCCCGCCCACGGATCAAGCCCATCCACCACCACCGGACCGACCGGACAAAACGTGTCAAAGCTCTTCGCCCGCGTCCATTGCCCGTCTTTCACCTGCAGATCGCGCGTAGTCACATCGTTCAGGCACGTGTAGCCGAGAATATATTGCCGCACATCCTCGTCGGCCGCCGGATGGTAGCAAGTCTTCCCAATCACCACGCACAGCTCGGCTTCATAATCGACGCGGTTCGAAATCTTCGGCCGCCGTACCACCCCTCCCGGAGCCAGCAGCGCGGAGTTCGGCTTCAAGAACAGCAGCGGTTCGGTAGGGATGTCATGTCCCAGCTCCTCCGCATGTTCCTTATAGTTGCGCCCAACGCAGACAATCTTCGATGGCCGCACCGGCGGCAGCAGTTCCGCCTCTTCCAGCGCAATCGGATCGATCCGCCGCGTTCGCAACCCTTCCACGTCGCCGTCCGATTCCTCAGGAGGAGTCAGCAAAATCCGCAGAATCGAATCGCGTCCGGCCACGCTCTCGACCAGCCCATACTGCGCCTGGCCATTCAGTTGAAATCGACAATATTTCATCGCCATCTATCTAAACACGCCCAGCCAAAATCCGCCGAAACTTTTTTCAAGAACGCGTCGATCACTTCGATCATTTCGATTTTGATGTCATCCCGAACGCAGCCGTTTTTCAGGCGGAGCGAAGGACCTCAAGCTTCACTGGTGTGGAGCGCCAGCCTCACGGCACCCGCTCACTACTTTCTTCCGACCGCTCACTCTCATTCCCCCGCAGATCCACCGCCGACACCGAATAAAAATAATTCTTCCCCGCCTCAACCTTCATATCGCGATAGGAAGGCGTTCTTACCAACTCCGAATTCACCTTCACCGCCGACCCGCCCCCCTCATGGCGATAAACGTTATATCCGTCCAAGTCGGCGTCCCCCACAGGCGTCCAGATCAAATCGATGAACCGCTCTTGTCCCGGCCCGGAAAACACCGCTTGTAATCCCGAAGGCATTGCTGGCGGAAACACGTCATGCGCGAACACTTTGATCTCCGCCGTGTCGTCGCCATCGATCGAAATATCGGTCGCCCCGGCCTGCGCGACCAACGTGAAAGTTTCGGCGTGATAGTAGTAACTCTGCTCCCACTCAAAATTCTGATCGGTCAGCGACAGCTTCGTCTCGGTTCCTGCGTTCACTTCGCCCACCAGTATCCGCTGGCCGCCTTCGTCTCGCCGATAGACGCGATACCCGTAGCGGATCGAATTCGCGGACGGCTGCAGCAGCTCCCCAGTCCAGCTCAACTCCACTCCCCGCGCCGTAACCCGCGCCTTGAAATCTGTCGGAGGAGGTAGAGTCTCCGCTAGGGATACTCGCACCTCATTCGATAATCCGGCCGCACGTCCGTCCCGGTTAAAGACTTCAACGGCGTATGTTGCCGAGCCCGAAGTCGTGGAATCAAGACTCGCCGAGCCAGCAATATTCCCTCGCTGCAACTCAACCGGCAGCACATCGACATAGCTCGCCGTCAACTTTTTCCCGCCTGCTTCCTGGCTCGCAAAGTCCACCGGCGGCACGACCTCGCCCACACCCGTTCCGCACTGCTTGAGAGCTGCCTCAACACTGCGGCACACTCGAGTGTTTCCCAAGTACCGCACCCTCTGCCGCTCTGTAGTTCGCGCCGGAATCGTCCAGGTGAGCGTGACCTTGTCGCCCTTTCTCGCAGCCTTCAGATCGGACGGCGCTCGCGGCAACTCCAGCTCCGGCGGCAGCGGCGGACCAATCGACGCACACCCCGTCAATCCCCAAATCCCCGCTATCGCCAGCAACAACTGTCCCAGTCGCACTCTCATTGCAGAAGGAACAGACTACATCATTACCTCAACCCGAGCGCCTTGAAAGGGCGCGGCTTCAGCCGCGCCGTAACCGCAACCATCGAGGATATGCGCCATAACCGAGGAGGGCTCGTGTCGTCACCGTGGAAGAGCAGCGCTTTAGCGCCCCGTTACCCGCCAACAATCCAACCCGTTTTAACCGAGGCAATGGTGGTGGGTCAGTTTGAAAAAACAGCGTGCACTTCTCCCGTCGGCGTCATCCTGAGCGTAGCCGCTTTTCAGGCGGAGCGAAGAGCCTGCCCTGAGCGAAGTCGAAGGGACCTCCGGCTTGACCGGCCCGGCGCGTACGCCAAATTGCACCACTTGTCATCCTGAGCGAAGCATGATTGTCCGAAAGACAATCATGCGCAGTCGAAGGATCCCTATAACCCGCACCGCACTAAACGTCTTAGGATTTCCTTTCCACAATCACCGAAATTCAAAACCTTAGGAAATTCAAAACCTTAGGAAACCCAACATAGATGCGGGTGCCCCATCCTAGTCGCGTACTTTGCGACTAGGGTGGGGACTTTGACTTTGTAGCCGGAGTGAGACAGCCTCAGGAGAAGGACGCGCAACGCACCGGAGCGTGCACTTCTCCCGTCAGCGTCATCTTGACCGGCGCGCAAGCCAAATTGCACCACACCGAAATTCAAAACCCTAGGAAATTCAAAACCCTAGGAAATTCAAAACCCTAGGAAACCCACCATAGATGGCTTCTCGAGGAAAACATCGGACCGTCAAGCATACAAAAGAAACCAGAAAGAAAAACAATGGTGGCTCAGCTTGGCTTACGCGCTGGGCTGGTTGCGCGCCAAATTCTCGAGAAGCCTACAAAGAAACCGGCTCCGAAGAAACTAAAAGGCAAGAGAATAAAGAGGTAACCGTCTGTGCGTTGTCATCCTGAACGTAGCCGTTTTTCAGGAGAAGTGAAGGATCTCGTTCTCAACAGGCCCGCCGCATAAGCGAATCCGCAACCCAAGCTCAACCCGCAAACCCAGCAGATTTTCTGCTTCCCAATCTCCAATCGGGCTTATAATGCCCCTATGCGGCGCCTGATCGCACTCGCGGTTTCCTTGGTTGTCGTGGCGTCTGTGCAGTCCTTCGCGCAGCGTGGTGGCGGTCATGGATCAGCCGGTGGTCACGGCGGATTTTCCTCCCACGGCGGGTTTAGCGGTGGCCACGCATCTGCCGGCCATGCCTTCGCCGGTCATTCGATGGGTGCAGTTCACTCCGGTTCACGTTTCGGCACACGCTCCTCGATGCGCGGTTCTTTCAATCGCGGCCTTACCACACGCCGCTTCAGCCATTCTGGGGTGGGTTTGCGGCTCCACACGCGCGGCTTCAGAAACAATTGCTTTGGATTCCGTTGCGGTTACGGCTACCCTTGGCTCGGCGGAATTGATCCTTACTGGTGGTGGGATTCTGGCTCGTCCTATGACCAGGACTATCAAGATCAGATCGGCCTGGCGAACGAGATGAACCAGCAGAGCCTCGACGAACAGCGCATGCGTCACCAGGGCGATCAAGATACATACGCGCGTTCCACCCCGCCTTCGCCCCATGTCCCAGAGCGCACAGAAGCCGCTCCCGCCACAGTGCTGGTTTTCCGCGATCAACGCAAACAGGAAGTCCAGAATTACGCCATCGTTGGACAAACATTGTGGAACTTCGCTCCGCAGCACACGGAGAAAATTCCGCTCTCCGACCTCGACCTAGCCGCTACCTCCAAGGCGAACGACGCGCGTGGTGTCGATTTCCGCCTCCCCAACTCCCCCGAAGGCCAATAGCGTCAGCCCTCACCCAACGTCGTCGCAACATTGTCATCCTGAGCGAAGCCGTTCTTCAGGCGAAGTCGAAGGATCTCTAGCGCAACCGCATCTTCGTAAGTAAGTGGCATTTTTTACCCGTTCTTGACAATTCCCCCGGCGCCGCGATGTTACGCTGCCACACCATTAAAAGAATCACAGCGGACAAAACTTACAAAGACGAAACTGACAAAAAAGGGTGGGGGAAATGATCGAGTCTGCAAGGTATCGAATGGCTGTTTCGATAGTCGTGTTCTGGACAGCTGCAAATTGTGTGTCACTCATGCCGTGCGCATCAGCCCAGACTGGCGATTGGCTGACGCACGCGCATGACGCACAGCACAGTGCGCAGTCCACCGTTCAGTCTCAAGCCCTCGAGATGATTCATTGGCATATGCCAGTCGACCTTGATCCTCCAGAGGGAGAAATCACCGTGCATTACGGCTCTCCGCTGATCACGCAGGCGAACACGGTAGTTGTCCCCGTGAAGACTGGCAGTAACAGCTTTCGCGTCGAAGCGCACAACGGGGCCACAGGTCAGCGGTTGTGGACTCTCGCAACTGGTTATCAAGCTCCCGGTGCAAGCTTTCTCCCCGGCTTGGGGCCCACTATTTTTGGCAGTCAGCTTTTCGTTCCCGATCTTGGTGGCCGCGTGCTGGTGCGCCAGAATCCCGATCAGGCCAGTGGCGCGTTGAGCCGCCTTTATTTCTACGGCGAGGCGAATTACAAGAAGAACCCGACTGCCTATAACCAGAACGTGCAGATCGACACTCCGCTCACCACCGACGCCGACGGCAATCTCTATTTTGGTTTCCTCACACTGGGATCGACACCAATCAATCTGCAGGGCGGTATCGCGCGCATTGCGGCAAACGGCACGGGAACCTGGGTTTCAGCTGCGGTCGCCAGCGGAGATTCATCCATAACGCAAGCCGCCATCAGCTGTGCGCCCGCGCTCTCTCCCGATGGCAGCCTTCTCTACGTCGTAGTGGACAATGGCAGCTATGGATATCTTCTTGCCTTGAACAGTTCGACCCTCGCGCTTGTGGGCAGCGTGCGTTTGAAAGATCCCGCATCGGGGCAGGATGCGTGGCTCTACGACGGCAGTTCCGCCACTCCAACCGTTGGCCCAGATGGCGATGTTTATTTCGGCGTCCTGGAAAATCCCTTTGATAGTCACAACGACCGCGGCTGGTTGCTCCATTTCAACAGCACTCTCTCGCAAACCAAAATCCCCGGAAGCTTTGGCTGGGACGACACCGCCTCGATCGTGCCTTCCACCCTGGTCGCCAGCTATCACGGAACCTCGAGCTACCTGCTCATGACCAAGTACAACAACTATGCAGGCATCGGTAACGGCAACGGCCACAACCGCATCGCCATCCTCGATCCCAACGCCACCGAGAAAGACCCCATAATTCCGAAGACTCTCGTGATGAAAGAAGTCATCACGAAACTCGGCGTCACGCCTGACCCAGACTTCCCGAATTTTCCCGGCGCCGTGAAAGAGTGGTGCATCAACACCGCCGCGGTCGATCCCTTCACCAAGTCGATTCTCGTCAACAGCGAAGACGGAAAGCTCTATCGCTGGGACCTGACTTCCAACTCATTCACGCAGGCAATTAAGCTCTCGACGGGCCTCGACGAAGCCTACACCCCAACCGCGATTGGCAGCGATGGCACGGTGTATGCGATCAACGAAGCCGTACTCGATGCCGTGGGGACGAAACCAAATCGCTGAAAGGCTCGGGAACCTCGGCAGGATTTCGACTTTTTTCGGTGTCATCCTGAGCGGAGCCGTTTTTCAGGCGAAGCGAAGGACCTCTCGCGCAACCGGCCGAGCGCGTAAGCGAAGTTACACGACCTCACGTGAGCCCTAGATCGCAGCGCCGTTTCACACCGCCCCGTGCATTTTCTGTGGATAACTAATCCCTTCCACCCCCGCATTTCCCGCTAAAATAAAGGCAGTAGCTAGTTGTTGAATCAGTAATCAGAGATCAACAATTAGCAATCGACAATTCGTTTCCATCTATGTCCCAATTCGTTCACCTCCACCTGCACACAGATTATTCCTTGCTTGACGGCGCATGCGACGTCGAAAAACTTTGCCAGCGCGTGCAACAGCTCGGCATGCCCGCCGTGGCCATGACCGATCACGGAAATATTTTCGGCGCCGTGCATTTTGTAAATGCCGCCAAGCAAGCCGGAGTAAAGCCGATCGTGGGCTGCGAGCTCTACATCTGCAAGAAAGATGATCACGTCATCTCGCGCACCCCGCCCGATGGCGACACCTACAATCATCTGCTGGTTCTGGCGCAAAACGAAGAAGGCTATCGCAACCTGGTAAAGATCACGTCAGAAGCCTCGCTGCACGGTTTTTATTACAAACCGCGCGTGAGCAAGAAATTTCTGGCGGAACACTCCCGTGGATTGATCGGCCTTTCGGGATGCCTGAAGGGCGAGGTTGCCGAGCGCCTTATGGAAGGGAACTACGACGCAGCTCGCACTGCCGCCGGCACTTTCACCGACATCTTTGGCAAAGACAATTTTTATCTCGAGATCCAGGATCAGGGCCTGGCCATGGAGCACAAAATCCATCCCGGCCTCTTCCAATTGGAAAAAGATCTTGCTCTGCCTCTCGTCGCGACCAACGACAGCCACTATTTGTGCGAGGACGATGCCCATGCCCAAGATGTAATGTTGTGCATCCAGACGGGTAAGTCGATTCACGACACGGCCCGCATGAAGTTCGATGGCAATCAGTTCTTCGTCAAGAGCCACGACGAAATGTATCGCGTGTTCAAGGACTCGCCTGAGGTCTTGACCCGCACGCTCGACATTGCCGAACGCTGCAGCTTGCGCCTCGAAAAAGTGGCAACGCCGTTTCCGCAATTCGAGGTGCCGCCCGGCTACACCATCGACAGTTATTTCGTGCACGTTTCGCGGGAAGGCTTCGCCCGCCGCATGGAATCGCTGCGCCCGCTAAGCGAACAAAATAAATTAAAGCACTCTGTTTCCGACTACGAGCAGCGCCTCGAGCAGGAACTCGCGATCATCCAGCAAATGAAGTTTCCCGGATATTTTCTCATCGTTTGGGATTTCATTCGCTACGCGAAAGAGCGCGATATTCCGGTAGGGCCGGGTCGTGGATCGGCTGCCGGATCGCTGGTTTCCTACGCGCTCGGCATCACCGATCTTGACCCATTGCAACACGAATTGCTGTTCGAGCGTTTCCTGAATCCTGAGCGCGTTTCGATGCCCGATATCGACATCGATTTCTGCATGAACCGCCGCGGCGAAGTGATCAACTACGTCACACAAAAATATGGACGCGACAATGTCGCGCAGATCATCACCTTCGGCACCATGGCCGCCAAGGCCGCCATCAAAGACGTGGGCCGCGCCATGGATATCCCCTACGCCGATGTCGATCGCATCGCGAAGATGGTTCCAACCCAACTCAACATCACGCTGGAGCAGGCCATCGAAGACTCTCCGCAGTTGCGCGAGGCTATGGAGAAAGACGGCCAGATTCGCGAGCTGATTCAGACTGCAAGAAAACTGGAAGGCATGGTCCGGAACTCCGGCGTTCATGCGGCTGGGGTCGTGATCTCGCCACGTCCGCTCACCGAGCTGGTCCCGTTGCATCGCACCAAGAACGACGAAATTGTCACTGCCTTCGACATGGTCGCCATCGAAAAGATGGGCCTGCTGAAGATGGATTTTCTCGGTTTGACCACGCTGACCATTCTTACCGACGCGCTGAAGTTGATCGAGCAAACTCGCGGCACGCGGCTCTCTCTCGACGATGTTCCGCTACAAGACGCCGAGACCTATCAAAAAGTTTTTTACACCGGACTCACCTCCGGCGTCTTCCAGTTTGAATCGCACGGCATGAGAGACGTGCTGCGCAAATATCGTCCGGACACCATCGAAGACCTGACCGCTCTCAACGCGCTCTACCGCCCCGGTCCGATCCAAGGCGGCATGATCGACGATTTTATCGACCGCAAACACGGCCGCAAGAGAGTCGAATACGAACTGCCGGAGCTGAAGGAAATTCTGCAAGAAACCTTGGGCGTAATCGTGTATCAGGAACAAGTGATGCAGATCGCGAATCGCCTTGCCGGCTACTCCCTCGGCGAAGCCGATCTACTGCGGCGCGCCATGGGTAAGAAGAAGGCCGAAGAGATGGCGCAGCAGCGCGAGCGTTTTGTCGAAGGCGCGGCACGGCGCAAGTTTCCGCCTAAGAAGATCGAAAAGATTTTCGATCTGATGGCGCAATTCGCCGGATACGGCTTCAATAAATCCCACTCCGCCGCCTACGCGCTGCTTGCCTATCACACGGCATATTTGAAGACGCACTATCCCGTCGAGTTTATGGCCGCGCTGCTGACCTCCGTGACCGGCAGCACCGATGACGTGGTGAAGTACATCAACGAGTGCCGCGAGATGGGCATCGCCGTCGAAGCGCCGGACATCAACGTCTCCGACGCAAACTTCACGCCCCACGGCGAAGCCATCCGCTTCGGTCTTGCTGCGGTGAAGAACGTTGGCGGCAATGCGATCGAGTCGATCGTCATTGCACGGAAAAAGCTAGGGCGTTTCAAATCGATTTACGAGTTCTGCGAAAACGTCGATCTTCGTCTGCTTAACAAACGCGTGCTGGAGTCGTTGATCAAGAGTGGAGCCATGGATTCCCTCGGACGCCGCGCGCAGTTGATGAGTGTTCTCGACCGCGCCATGGATCGCGCGCAAAAGGCGCAACGCGATGTGGAATCAGGCCAGCACGGCCTGTTTGGAGTGTTTGAGCAGGAACACTCCGCAGCCGACAACGACAAGCTGCCAAACACTCCCGACTGGGATGAGCAAGCGCGCCTCGCCGCGGAAAAGGAAATCCTAGGCTTTTTTATCAGCGGACATCCGCTCGAAAAATACAAAGACAAACTGGAAGACCTGCAAGCGCTGAGCGTCGTGGAAATTGCCGCGATGAAGAACTCGACCGGCAAAGATGAGACGATCGCTACCGCCGGAATCATCATGAACGTGCACGTGCAGAAGTCCAAGCGCGGCGAGTTTTACGCGCAGGCCACGCTCGAAGACATGTCCGGCTCCATCGACATGATCGTCTTCCCCGAAGCCTACAAGCGTCTGGGCGACAAGGTAAAGCTTGAAGTCCCGGTGCTGGTACGGGCTGGCGTGCGTATTGAAGAAGGTGCCAATCCAAAAATTACTGCCGCGGAGATTATGCCGCTGGAAGATGCAAAGGTCCCGCTGCCCCGTGCAATTCGCATTCGCGTGCCGCTCGAAACTGCCGCTGAGGCTACCGTCGACGATCTTCATTCGCTTTTCAAGGAGCGCAAAGGCGAGGCCCGAGTGTTGTTTGACGTGGAACGTGCTGGCGATTTCATGGTGGTGATGGAAGCGGAAGGTTATAATGTGCTGCCGGATCGCAACTTCATCGCCCGGGTTGAACAGTTATGCGGGCGCGGCAGTGTGCGTGTGATCAGTTAAGCTGCTTCGTTCAATCATGCTTCGTTAAATCATGGACTCGACCCAAAAGGCGCAGGAGGAACTGGAAGCGATCGAACGGCAAGTTGCGTTAATCGAGGCCACCCCAGGGCAGAACGCGGAGACGCATCGTCAGCTCGCACAACTACAGGAACGCATCCACATCCTTCGAGAGGAAATGAAGTCGTTGCAGACCGCCTGGCAGAAAACCGAACTGGCTCGGCATCCTCAGCGTCCGCAAACGCTGGACTATGTCGAACGCTTGTTCACCGACTGGAGCGAGATCCACGGCGACCGCGGCTTCGGCGACGATCCCGCAATTGTTTGCGGCATGGCTCGCTTTCATGGCGAGGAAATTATGGTGGTCGGCACCCAAAAGGGACGTGACATGAAACAGCGCGTCTACCGCAACTTTGGCACACCGCACCCCGAGGGGTATCGCAAGGCGCTCCGCGTCATGCAGATCGCCGAAAAATTTCGCAGGCCGATTTTCACGCTCGTCGATACTGACGGCGCCTACCCTGGCATTCACGCCGAGGAACGCGGCCAGGCGGAGGCGATTGCCTACAACTTGCGTGAGATGGCGCGTCTTGAAGTTCCGATCATCGCAACGGTCATCGGCGTCGGCGGCAGCGGCGGCGCGTTAGCCATTGCCGTGGCCGATCGTGTGCTCATGATGGAGAATTCGATTTACTCAGTGATTTCTCCCGAAGGCTGCGCCGCCATCATGTGGCGCGATGCCACCAAGAAAGAACTAGCAGCCGAGGCCATGCGCATTACCGCTACCGATCTCAGCGAACTGGGTTGCATCGACGATATCGTTCCTGAGCCCGAAGGCGGCGCGCACCGTGATCACGAAGCCGCAGCCAATCTTCTTGATGTCACTTTGCAGAAACACTTCGCGGAGCTGAAGAGAATTCCGCCATCGGATTTAATTGAGTCACGCTACAACAAGTTCCGCACGATTGCGCAATTCTTCAAAACCGAAGCCTAAGTTCGCTGCGCTTCATCTTTTCACCCGCATCTCGTTCCCAAAGAGGTTCCCTTCGTAATCCAGTCAGGTAATTCAACGTGCCGACTGCAGCCAGCCGCCGTATAATTAAAGGTTCCCCTGAGAACGAGAATTCGGCGGATGACTCCGCCGCTAAAGCATAAGGAAGGTGCGGGAAATGGCAACTATGGATGTTGCGCCCCAGGGCACGGGCGGGCAGTTGGGGCGAAAGCGCATTGTCAATGACATGAGCATTCAAGTCGCAACCGTGAATGGCTCAGGTTCGCAGAGCTCGAACACGGTGCTCTTGCGGGCAATTTTTCAGATGGGCGTGCCGATTTCCGGCAAAAATCTGTTTCCCTCGAACATTGCGGGCCTGCCGACCTGGTACACGATTCGCGCCAACAAAGACGGCTACATCGGCCGCAAGAAAGAAATCGATTTTCTGGTCGCGATGAACGCCGAGACCGCGCAGGATGATGTGATGTCGCTCGCGCCCGGCGCCGCCGTTCTCTATGACGAGCCGCTCGCCCTCGATAAGCTGCGCAACGATCTGATTTTCTACTCGGTTCCTTACGACAAAATCGTCGCGACGGTTTGCCCGGAAGCGAAACTGCGCAAACTCGTCAAGAACATGGTTTACGTGGGCGTGGTCGCGCAATTACTCGAAATCGAGATGGGCGAGGTCGAAAAAGCGATCCGCAAGCAATTCGCCAAGAAAGTAAAAGCTGCCAATCTGAATCTCGCCGCCGCGCAAGCTGGGTTCGATTACGCCAAAGCCAGTCTGCAAAAACGCGGGGTGTTCTACATCGAGCGCATGAACAAGACCGCCGGCAAGATCATCATTGACGGCAATTCTGCCGCCGCTCTGGGCTGCATGTTTGCCGGATGCACGGTCGTGACCTGGTACCCGATCACGCCCTCCTCGTCGCTGGTCGAGACGATGATCGAATACATGAAGGAGCACCGCATCGGTCCCGATGGTAAGGCTACCTTTGCCATCGTGCAGGCAGAAGATGAATTGGCGGCGATCGGCATGGTGATCGGCGCGGGCTGGGCAGGCGCGCGCAGCATGACCGCGACCGCAGGTCCGGGAATCTCTTTAATGTCGGAATTTTCCGGCCTGGCTTATTACGCCGAAATTCCCGGCGTCATCTGGGACATTCAGCGCGTCGGGCCTTCCACCGGCTTGCCCACGCGCACCTCGCAGGGCGACATTCTTTCCACAGCTTTTCTTTCGCACGGCGACACCAAGAACATCATGCTGATCCCATGCTCTGCGGCGGAGTGTTTCAGCATGGCATCGGAAGCTTTCAATCTCGCCGAGCAATTCCAGACCCTGGTTTTCGTGATGTCAGACCTCGATCTCGGAATGAACAACTGGATGTCCGATCCCTTCGAATATCCCACGACGCCGATCAAGCGCGGCAAAGTGCTGGATAAAGATGCGCTCGCCAAGCTCGGCGGATTCGCCCGCTACAGAGATCTTGACGGCGACGGCGTGGGTTACCGCACGCTGCCAGGGACCGATCATCCCGCTGCCGCCTACTTCACACGCGGCAGTGGCCACAACGATAAATCCAACTATAGCGAGCGCCCCGACGATTACGAAAACAACATGGAGCGCCTGAACCGCAAATTCGAAACCTCGCGATCGTTTGTCCCGCGTCCGGAGATTCTTAAAAGCGACAAGGCAAAAACAAAAATCGGAATCATCGCCTACGGAACTTCGCATTGGGGCATCATCGAAAGCCGCGACCAGTTGCGCAGCGAGTACGCCATCGAGACCGACTATCTGCGCTTGCGGGCGTATCCCTTCACGCGCGAAGTGCACGACTTCATCGAACAGCACGAGCGCGTCTACGTGGTGGAGCAGAATCGCGACGCACAAATGCTCAGTCTTCTTAGACTCGATCTCAAGCCGGAGCTGATTACCCGGCTGCGCAGCATCAGCCATCTCGACGGATTGCCGCTCGACGCGCGCTCCGTTACCGACGAATTAAGCACCATGGAGGGCAAGTAATGGCGACCACGCCGACCGCTGAACCCAGATCTCCCGAACCAAAGAGTAACCGCATTGGCCTAACGGTAATCGACTACAAGGGCGGCAAGACTACGCTGTGCGCCGGTTGCGGCCATAACGCGATTTCCGAGCGCATCATCGAAGCCATGTACGAAATGGGCGTGCAGCCGGAGCGGGTCGCAAAGTTGAGCGGCATCGGCTGCTCCTCGAAGAGTCCTGCCTACTTCATGAACCGTTCGCACAGCTTCAACTCGGTCCATGGACGCATGCCCTCTGTCGCCACCGGCGCCATGCTGGCCAACCGGAATCTGATTGCGCTCGGCGTGAGCGGCGACGGCGACACCGCTTCCATCGGCATCGGTCAATTTGTTCACCTCATGCGCCGCAATCTTCCCATGATCTACATCATCGAAGACAACGGCGTGTATGGCTTGACCAAAGGTCAGTTCTCCGCGACCGCCGACCTCGGATCGAAGCTGAAGTCGGGAGTCATCAACGATCTGCCTCCGATCGATACTTGCGGCCTGGCCATCGAACTTGGCGCAACTTTTGTCGGCCGCTCCTTCTCCGGCGACAAGCGGCAGTTGAGCACCATGTTAAAAGCTGCCATCGCGCACCACGGTACGGTCATGCTCGATGTCGTCTCGCCCTGTGTCACCTTCAACGATCACGAGGGTTCGACGAAATCTTACAAGTATGTGAAGGATCACGAAGAAACTTTGCAGGAGATGAGTTTCGTCCCTCACTTCGAAGAAATCGACGTGGAGTACGATCCCGGCTCGACGGTGAGCGTTACCATGCACGACGGCTCCCACCTGCAACTGCGTAAGCTGGAGGAGAACTACGACCCGACGGACCGCATCGGCGCGATGAAGCGTCTTAGCGAAGCGCACGATGCGGGCGAGGTTCTAACCGGAGTCTTTTATGTGAACACGAAGGCGCCGAGCTTCCTCGATATGCTGAACATGGTCGATGAACCCCTAGCCACGCTTCCGGAATCGGTGACGCGCCCCGGCAGGGAAGCGCTCGAAGCTGCGATGGAAGAATTGCGGTAAAAGTGAAACCGTAATCCCACTCTTGTTTCTTGCAGGAGTGGGATTTTAATTTATTTTCTTCCCATCATTACCCACCACGCTTCGCGGTAGTTTTCGAACAGAGCACCTTTCGTGCTTCCATCCGGATAGAAATGCAAACGTGCTCTTGGTGAGAACGCTCTCACCGGCACGACGTACCAGATGTCCCTGGACGAAACGTAGGCGACGAGCACGTCAATATCCCTCGCCGTGAGAGGTACATGCTTCGTTCCCACCCAGACCGACGCGTGCACCGCGTAGCCTCTCAGCCCGTTGAGGTATTCTGTCGATCTCACCTGAGTCCTCGATAATCTGCCCTCCCAATCCACTACGAAATCGTAGCGATAACTGTCTCCCCAGGGCTTCGATACGAGCATACCCATTCCCATTGCCTTCCTCAGAAAGTCCAGCTCGCCTAGCTCTCCTCTTAGCTTGGGAGGGAGATGCTTCCATTTCACAGGAGCCGTTTCGGCCTGGTTTTCAGGCGCACTTTGCGCCTGCATCTTCTTCCTAGAGGCCTGCTTCCTGCGCTTTGGCGTGCGACCCGGTTCGTACGCATCATCGGCCACCGCCATCAGATCTCCGATCCATACACTCATAGGGACCGCCCTTGTCCTCTTTTTTCGTCATTGCACCGATAAAACTAGAGCCCCCGCCGGGTTTTCTTCCCGTGGAGGCCTCCATCGACACATTTCGCGACGATAGGAAATAATGGCCCTAATCGTTTTCGAGGACAAGGGTAGATGTCACAGAGGTGCTGTGGATAACTTGCGTATTCGGAACTCGGGGAGGGAACTGCCCCCACTCAAGCCAAAACCGGGCTTGAGCGGGCCACGCAATATAAAAGGGCGCCCCTTTTCGGAGTAGGCTGCAGTTGCTGTGAGGAACAGTAACTACGCCCAACGAAAGGAACACCCATGGAGAGTGTGAAGTACATTGGC
>Ga0307476_10000621_pt1 | contig 25758 bp, 22 predicted proteins | sample atmos_gasesECM2C_2_FD_203314 | JGI IMG/M metagenome (GOLD analysis project Ga0307476, IMG submission 203314) | Hardwood forest soil microbial communities from Morgan-Monroe State Forest, Indiana, United States - atmos_gasesECM2C_05 | ecosystem: Environmental > Terrestrial > Soil > Temperate...
CCTTGCCAGTGGCCGGGTCTTGGCCGACCTGACCGCTGAAGTAGAGGAAACCACCGACTTCGATCGCCTGGGAAAACGGGCCGACCGGCGGCGCGAGTTCGGGCGAGGTAATTGCGGTCTTGCTCATCGCAAACTCCTGTGGACACTGGGTTAGATGGTGAGGATGGTGGAGCCCGAGGTTGCGCGCGCTTCCAATGCCTCGTGGGCGTCTGCAGCATCCTTGAGCGCAAAGCGCTGATTGACGTTAATGCGCACTTTTCCCGAAAGCACCACTTCGAACAGTTCGTTCGCGGAAGTTTCGAGCGCATCGCGTCGCTCAATGTAGTGAAAGAGGATTGGGCGCGTCAGGAACAGCGAACCCTTCTGTGACAGCAGAACGGGCGCAATGGGATCGATGGGACCGGAGGCTTGCCCGAACGTGACCATCAATCCGCGTGGTCTTAGACAATCGAGCGAGTGCAGGAATGTATCCTTGCCGACAGAATCGAAGACCACCGGCAGTTTCTCACCGCCGGCGATACGGGAAACTTCCGCTACGAAATCCTGCTTCGTGTAGAGGATCGTGTGGCTGCAGCCGTGGGCATGAGCTATTTCGGCCTTAGCTTCGGTCGAAACGGTGCCGATGACCGTTGCGCCGAGGGCGGCCGCCCACTGGCAGAGAATGAGACCCGTTCCGCCCGCCGCGGCATGCACGAGGATCAAGTCACCCGCCTTGACGGGATACACCTGCCGGATCAGCACCTGAGCAGTCATACCCTGCAGCATCATCGCGGCAGCTTGATCGAAGGAAATCGCCTCCGGTAATCTCACCAGCCGATCGGCCGCTATGAGCCGCACCTCGGAATAGCCGCCGCTCGGACCAGCATAGGCCACCCGATCGCCGACTTTCAGACCGCGCACATCCTGGGCGACTGCCTCCACGGTTCCGGCGCCTTCGAGGCCGGGGATAAAGGGAAGCGGCTGCGGGTAGTATCCGGTGCGGTGATAAACGTCGATGTAGTTGAGGCCTGCCGCCGCCTGGCGCAGGCGCACCTGACCCGACCGGGGCTCACCGACATCGACCGCTGTCCAGTTCAGAACCTCGGGACCGCCCGTCTGCCGAATTTGCATCGCATGAGGCATACAGATTTCCGCAAAAACATGAATTCATATCCTCATGCAAGACGGAAAATTCCACTACTTCATTATTATCACGATTATGGTGCTACTTTCGCACGATCTAGGTTGTTCAAGGCGCCGCAGGAAACTGCGATCGAAACGACGTTGTGTTAGTAACACACAGCGCGAACGGCTCTTGAATAACCCTGAGGCGCAGGCACTGCTGCCGCCGCGGCCCCAACGACGGGCTCAAGACAAAGGCGGCAATACGTGCTCTGCCCCGACCGCACGGATTCGTGCATCGAGGTCTTGCGCCAGCGCATCCGTCAACGCGGCTCGACGCGGTCCATCGAACGGGCGGTAATCACTCGCCGCTGAGACCAGCTCGACATCCACGAGACTCCCTCAAAGGGAGACCTGCGCTCCGAGAAGCCCGACAGGGACAGCGCGCCGAGCGTGTTGACCGTCCAGGTACCCGCGACCCCTCGTGTCGTGCAGATAGCTTCCCTCGCCGGGAGAGAATCGAGTCCCCAGCCGGGGGCGCGCCTTGCGCTTATGGGTGCTGGGGATGGAGTGCCGACCGGGGTTGGTTCATGAGGTCGGTAGGAGACTGCGAATCTGCCTCACCGCATAGTCGACCTTCATGTCAAATGCGCGCTTCCCCAGCTCCGCCGTTGAGCGGCGCGCGTCACCCAGGATTCCGTTTTGTGGACTATGCGGCCCGAACTGCGCCTTGCCATCGACGACGGGATCTCCCACTGCAGAGGAGACCAGATCTCTGCGCACCCATGTGCTGTCCTTGTCGAGATACATCATCTCCGAGGTGTCAGGAATGCCACCGTGGAGGCTGAGTGGATAGCCGTGCTGCGCCAGGTACCGATCGAACGCATCATTGGCGGCCCTATAGACCTGGTCACAATAGAACACACGAGCTCCGTCGCGCGCGTCGAGCTTCTTGGCGACCTCCTCGTAGACCTGCGGCTGGCCGCCAGCGTGATCGCCCATCAGAATCACGTTGCGGAAACCGTTGAGGATCGCTTGCTCCGTGATGCGCTCGAGCATGGCAGCGAGCAGCTCGTTCGTGATCCCGATGGTACCGGGAATCGATTCTGCATCGTTCGGAGTGTAGGGCAACACGGGCAGGAAGATGGCATTGCCGAGTTCTCTCGCAATCGCCTCGACCGTCGCATGCGCCATGAGGTTATGGCCGCCGTTCGCGTCCTGGGGGCCTCGTTCCTCGACACCGCCGGTGTAGATCAGCGCCGTCGTCTTGCCCGCCGCGAGCGCGGACTTCACTTCCACCCAGGTCATCTTCTCGAACTCCACCAGATCGGCCTGCGCGCGCGGCGCAGCGCGCGCAGATCCCGCAACCAGTATCAGGGAGGCGGTGCCGCCAGCGATCAACAGCAGCAAGGAATGCAAAACCGAACCAATGCGCATGGCATTCTCCTTTCCGCAAAAAACATGAATTCCCCAATACTCTGGTGCACGGCAGAAGATTCCACCACTTCATTATTCTCACGCTTATGCTGCCATTTAAGCACGATTCCGTTATTCATCGGGAGAACCCCAGCCCTTTGCGGTTACCCGGCACGTGCAAAGGCTGGACGCTGCGTTGGGTGCGGAGTTGCTCGACTGCTCGGTAAAGCCTCCGCGTCTGAACGCGCTTGGCTCCAGAGTGCTCGAACACGCGCGAGATCTGCTACAGCGGACGGCGTTCTCGCATCCCCTGGCCGAAGGGACGCTTATCCACCCTACTCGGGCGCTGACTGAAAAATCCAGGAAGTCCGCTGGCGGATGATAACGAGATACGCCATGGGCGCTCTTTGAACACGTATAAAAATTTCACTTTAAAATAAGTTCACGGATCAATTCAGTGCCCAGAACTTTTCGGTATCCATTCCGGACGACCCTAGCCTTGTTCTGACACTCGGTGTTACAGATTACCTTCCTGGCCACGTATTCTAGCTCGATGCCTTTATCGCCGGTGTCCCCGGCATAAGCCGCCATGTTTTTATAAGTGATAAATAAAAACATATTGGGCTGATCCGGCGATTTTGGGGTGGCCTTGAAGACCTTGTAATCGATGATTAGTCCAGCCTTCTTCAGGGCTTCCATAATCGGCTTCCATGTCGAATTCAGCCAATCGATGTACTCTGCAGAATGCCCGTACTCGACTTGTATGTAGTCCACCTCAGTGACCGGGCCGTCGGTATACCGGCGGTCATTCTGGGCAAGTGCGTCCTGGGCAAGCGTATCCTGGGCACGTGCATCAAGCGAAAGTGAGGAAGCTGCAAGACACATGGATAAGATAATAGTCTTAGTCATTTTCTCTTCACCTGTTCTGCTATATCTCTAGTTGAGGCCTGCGGCCGCTGGCGCAGGCGCACCTGACCCAACCCGGGCTCACCGACATCGACCGCGGTCCAGTTCAGAACCTCGCGATCGCCCGTGTGCAGAGTTTGCATCGCATGAGGCATACATTTCCGCAAGAACATGAATTCCCCAATATCCTCATGCAAGAGAGAAAATTCCACCACTTCATTATTATCACGATTATGGTGCCATTTGAGCACGATTCTGTTACTAATCGAGAAGCCCCCCCCCTCAGGAGACCCACGTGCTCGACGATTTACGCGCCTTAGTAGAGTTCGCCCATGCCGGCTCCATCGCCGCTGCAGCCGATCGTCTATTCCGGACGCCCTCTGCGATTACCCGGCAAGTGCAAAGGCTGGAGGCTGCATTGGGCGCCGAGTTGCTCGACCGCTCGGTAAAGCCTCCGCGTCTGAACTCGCTTGGCTCCAGAGTGCTCGAACAAGCGCGAGATCTGCTACAGCGGACGGAGGCCCTGAAATCTCTTACGTCGAGCGACGCCGAACCTCGCGGCCTCTTGCGCATCGGGTTCTCGCATCCCCTGGCCGAGGGAACGCTTATCGACCCCATTCGGGCGCTGACTGAAAAATACCCCAAGGTCCAACTGCGGCTGTTGAGCGAACTTACCGGTGAATTATTTCACCGGCTGCTCGCGGGTGAACTCGACGTTGCAGTCGTGCTTTTGCCCGAAGGTAAAACCGCGCCTCCACCTCTTCTGACGAATATCATCGCGAGCGACCGCATGGAGATCGTTCAAGGCGACGCAGGCAACCTCGACGGTGATTGGAAAAGTTTGGGCAGAGCACCCTGGGTGCTCAATCCGCCCGGGTGCCCGCTTCGGGCAAGCCTCATCGATCGGATGGAGCGTGCCGGCTTCACCCCAATGATTGCGGCTGAAGTCCACAACATGCATTTGCAGCTAGCGTTCGTTCAGTCCGGTTATGGTGTCGGGCTGCTGCCTTCCCGATTTATTGCCAGGAATCATTCCATCGACGCCGTGAAAGTATTGCGTCCCCCATCGTTTGACCTGCACCCGTCCGTCGCGATAGTCCGGGCTGGGCAACTTGGCGCCTTGGGGAAGGCCGTCGAACTGTTGGAACACGGGTTTCGGCAATTGTTTGAGGCAGCCGACACCACGAAGCCCGTGACGAGGCAGCGAAGAGGTGTGCCCGCGAATCGGCGGGCTGCGCGACGGCCCAAGTAGTCCCCGGACACTACTTGTTGCAGCTCAGCGGTCTTGAGGACATTTTGTCCTCGGTTCTTGACCGCCGGGAGCATTGAGCCAGGCGACCCGCACGCATGGTCGCGCGTCGATCACCAGCATCAGCACCCGTCCGACACGAAGTCCATCTGCCAGCTGCGATTAGCAGCCGTGGGCTTCGGCAATGGCTTGCGCTCAAAGGGTCCGACTCGAGCCCCCGTAGCCGCCGTGCCTCCGAGACCGTCATCCCGGCGTACTTCGCCTTCCATGACCATCGGTACTGACGTGGACGCCAAGATCGCGCCATTCTCGGCCAAGAAGAGATTGAGCATCGTAAAGACCGCGCACGATCCGTTTCTGGACAAGGGCTACGAGCTCACGAGCATGGACGACATTGCGACGCGGGCGAAGGTCATTCCCGCGAATCTCCCGCAGCCTGTCGTCGCGATGACGGCCGTGCCGAGCTGCATGCTGCCTATGCGGGAGCCGCGCGAATCGCATGTGCAGTGCCGTATCCGCGGGAGGCGGAAGCTCGAGATAGTGCTTGCCTTGCCTACCGAATCTTGGCCCATACAAGTACTGCTGAGCTGATCCTGCCGTCCAATGGATCCTTCGCGGCCGGAGACTGTATGTGCAACAGGTTCCCCTCGATCCTGAACCTACGAAGTTGCGTGGTCCCGGTCCACGTCTCGATCCACGAGATATCCACATGATGACGTACGATGTCGCCGTCTACGCTGTAGGTGCCCGCGTACGCACCCATCCCCGAGAAGAGCAAGATCTTCTCTGCATCGCTGGGTATCTCCGGAGGTCGTCCGCGATATTCGTGCACAATGATCGCGTACATACGACCATCCGGTCCGTAGCCTAGGTAGCCATGCGGGTGTGCACCGAACGGCTCGACCTTCTCTCTCGTATCCGCATACTCGAGTGTGAAAGACCGGAGTTTCCAGGTTCCCACCAAAGAGCTCGCGGATGCTTGCTGCTGTCTTGGGCCAAGCTTCTTACCCATTTCCATTCTCTTTGGAGCTTCTCCTACGTAAATTCGGCGGCGTCCTGCTCACTGCCCTACCCCTGAAGTCAAGATGCTGTTCTCGCTTTGCGGTGGGCGTTGTGCCTCGCCGCTTGGTACGCACGTCTCAACCACAAAACCACTCGTTCATCTGAGCAATTTTTGGCTGCGATTTTCACACGATGCGTGACCAGGGCATTCCACTTTCCGGCCGCCTCAAACGGTGCGTCAACCGGCTCACCTTGAGCTTGATACCGATATCGAGCCGCTCAGCCGACGACGGTTGGAGGATGGCAAACTTCTTTCCCGCTCGCAGCAAGCTCAGATACGTCGCGCCGATCTTCACTTCGACATCGGGAGCAGATTTGCGCTTTTTTGAGACCAACGAATCACACACCGTGCGCCAGCGCTGCTTGTTCCCTCTAAACAGCGCGGTCGCCCTGTCCTCTCGGCTTAATTTCGGTGCCTTCATGCGTAAGACCATCCCCGCGATGGCTGTGGCGTGGCCGTGCCCGAGCGAGTGCTCGGACTTGAGCCATTTGACGATCTCGCCATGTTTCGCGAGACCGCGCCGCGTGGCCAAATTTGCGAAGTCTTCAGGCGTCTTACCCGTCTTCGCTTTGACGTTGTCGAGATAAGCTTGAAATGACATGGTCAGTTCCCTACCCCAGGCTGTTTAAATCGCGCTAAGGAAAAAAAACAACGCGCAGTCGAGCGTTGCGCAGTAAGAGGCCACCCCAGACGAGGATGCCGAAATAGACTCCAAACAGCACGGAGCCAAATAACGGATCCTCGATGCGAACTTTGCTGGCAACAGCGCCCCCAAGGTAACCGGTGAGCAGAATCGCCCCCAGAAGCGATGTTCGCGGGATGGCGTAAAGAATCGTGCACACCAAACAGATGACCCCGAGGGGTCGAATCGATGTAAACGGGTAACCGATGGCCGCCGTCGCTGCGACTACGTGCTGCTCCAGAGCAATCTTTGACAGGCCATCGAAGAGCAGAAACAGGATCATCAAACCGCTCATGATCCACCCGACCCGACGCATCCATGGCGGAGACGCGGACTGCGCAAGTGAGTCGGTGAATTCAGGAACCAACGCCGGTTTAGCCATCATCCTTTGCTCCTTGTATTGACTCGAGATGTGCAGCCATCCGGTCCGCACCCAGGCCAATCATGTGGGCGAAGCCCATCTTTGAGGACAAATCGCGGTCTGCCATCGAATCGAATAGCGACACCAGCTTCCACCGCGTCTGCCGCCCCCGGACCTCGAGCGTGACGGTATTGAGTGATGTCGGCGGAGCTGGGTGCCGGTCGGGATCCCTGAGCGTTCGCCACACCAGCCGTTCTGGTGCTACGACCTCTTCGAACACACTATTGATCGTGTAACGCGCGCCGTTTGGCGCCTGCATCACGTGGTACCAGATTCCCCCAGGGCGCAGGTCCATTTCGCAAACTGGGTTCGTGAAGCCGGAGCCGCCGTACCACACGGCAACGTGCTTCGGGTCAGTAATCGTCTGCCACACCAGATCGCGTGGTGCATCGAAAACGCGGGTGATGACGATTATCGGCCTGTCCGAGATGCTGACGTCGATAATGTTGGTCATGGCGCTCTGCCTTTCTGACCTCGTTTCTTTCGTTGCGCCCGTTGTTGCAGGGTCTGCAAGTGCTCGCTCAGCCGGTCAAGACTCCTGTCCCAAAAGCGGCGGTACTGCTCAAGCCAATCCACGACTTCCCGCAGCCGGGCTGCCTCAAGATGACGGGGACGCCATTGCGATTGACGCGAATGAGAAACCAAACCAGCGGCCTCGAGCAGTTTCAGATGCTTCGATATGGCGGCGACACTCATGTCGTACGGTTCCGCCAGCTCGTTCACAGTCGCATCACCCGTCGCGAGCCGGCCCAGGATCCCGCGACGCGTAGGGTCCGCCAGAGCAAAAAACACAGGACTTAGGCGATCGTTCGTCACGTATTTAACTAATAGGTTGTTAACTATATGGTTTAATACGATATCAGCGATTCGTGGCTCGCGCAACCAAGGTCCGATCGATGACAACCGCACCCAATCGAGCCGATTTCCCCTACAGATCCCGCGTGTGATCTCTCACCAAGCCGTTTGTCAGCCAGTGAATGCGCGGAAGCATAGGCCTAGTTGCATCGTAACTCTACCTATGTTGATATATTCGCATGCCGAGGCCCCCTAATGCCTCTCGACAGACTCGCATGCTGTTGGCTGTTCTCCTGCAGGAGCCGCGCCGGTGGCAGCATGGGTACGACCTGTGCAAGGAGACTGGACTTAGCTCGGGCACGCTTTACCCCCTGCTCATTCGACTGAGTGATCAGGGAGTGCTTGATTCCGAGTGGCGCGAGCCGAGCCGACCGGGGCGCCCTCCGCGGCATATGTATCGCCTAAACGCACATGGTCTGGCGCTCGCCCGCCGGGTTACGCAGGGCGCCGACGACGCCCCCGAAGTCCAATCACTGGGAGCACGGACGCGATGATGCCCGGTCGCACCCTTTGCCGATCACTCGCTCACACGTTGGCTCACCTGATGGTCAGAATGGCGCCACCTCAAAGGGAAGTTTGGATGCGGGCAATGGCGGCTGAGCTCGGATCTATCGATCGAGACCTCGCTGCGGTTCGCTGGGCGGGCGGCTGTCTTTACACCGGGCTCCTCCTGTAACGTTGTCCTCGCGCTGGCAGTCTGCTCTGGGCTGTGGCTTTACGAACTGTCTAAGCCGCTCTACTTCCAATCTTTTCCGATCCGCGACCATCTGCACGATGCTGCCGGGTACCTCGTTACGGGCTTTTTTGCGTGACTCGTATGGGCGGGCGCCTCACGGGCTGTCGTCGACCGGCGCGGGTCAAGCGAGTAAGCCAAACATGATTCGCGCGTGCATCGGTGCGCTGCTCGCCCTGCTATTCGCGGTCGCGCACGCGGACACCAGCGGTCAGCAACTCGCTGAGACTGCCGGTCGCTCACTGGTCGGTCAGCCAGCACCTCGCCTCGTTCTTACCACCATTGACGGTGCCAAGATCGATCTCGGCGAGCTCTATGGCCGCAAGGCGGCTTATCTCAAGTTTTGGGCGACCTGGTGCGTTCCGTGCCGCGAGCAGATGCCGCATTTCGAACGTACCTATGAAGCAGCAGGACCCGATCTTGCCGTCATCGCGGTCAATATCGGCTTCAATGACACGTTAGCAGATGTCCAGGCTTATCGACGCATGATGCATATCGAAATGCCAATCGTCATCGAAACGGTCAGCTCGCCGATGCCTTGCATTTGCGAGTAACGCCCCAGCACATCGTAATAGGACGCGATGGTCGGGTTCTTTATGTCGGCCACCTCGCTGACTCCAAGCTCGATGCCGCGCTCGAGGCTGCCCGTACGGTCGTGATCTCCGTGCCTGCCGGCGAAATGGCCCCGACTGTCGCCGAACCGCCCCCGGCACATCTTGAGGTCGGTGACCTGCTGCCCGAAGAGTCGCGGCGAACGCTCACCGGAGGGAGGTTCACCTTTCGCGATCCACACCGATCCCGTCCGACGGTGCTGGTTTTTCTCTCGCCGTGGTGTGAGGACTATCTCGCTACGACTCGACCCGCGGCTTCCGCTGCGTGTCGCACTATGCGCCGTCAGGTGGACACGCTCGCCCGTGACCCCGAAATCCACGCGCGCTGGCTCGGCATAGCCTCAGGCCTGTGGGCCTCACGGCAGGATCTCGCTGCCTACCAGCGCAAGTTGCACGTGCAGATTCCTCTGACGCTTGACGACTCCGGCCGCGACTTTCGCGCTTTTCAAGTAAGGCAGGTACCCACCGCCTTGATTGCCGACGATCGCGGCCGGATCGTTCGCAGGGTCGCGAGCGATGAGCTGAGTACCCTCACGCTACGCGCCGCGCTGGGCGCTTTGTAAGGGTTTTGCGAGCCCGATGGGTTCACCGATTGAGCCTCCTCGGCGAGCTTCCTTTGAGCGGCTCGCTCAGGTTGTCATCGCTTTAGTCGCGCTGGCTTGTGTGGGTAACGGGCTCGTCATGATGCTGAAACCCATGGGCTGGTATGAGGCGCTGCCGTCGGTTAAGGCTACGGGTGCAGCAAATCATCACTTAATCGTTGATGTGGGCTTAGCGTACCTATCCTCCGGGCTGTTACTTGCCTACGGCGCTTGGTCTCCCTCCATCCGCAGCGGCGCACTGACCGCCGGCATTCTATGGCTGGCTGCTCATGGCGCGTCTCACCTAATCGAATTTTTGACGGGCGCGGCGCCACTTGATCGCTTTCTCGTGGACGCTCCCGCCGTACTCGCCCCACCACTTGTGGTTATCGGCGCACTTGTACTCGCTCGACCGCGCATCCAAACCTAATGAGTGGAGCAGGATACTCAATCCCGGGTCCGTGGCCGACTCGCGCACGACGACCAGCCCCCTAGCTAAACGTTGCTCCGGTGCGTGCGCACCTTTCCCGGGTCGCTGGCTGCGGAGATCTGGCGAGACGCGCGGAGATCTGCCGCGGTACAGATCAATTCGGCGTCCGTCCCTACAACGCTGATTCGATTGGTGGAAAGAGAGGGGCTCGAACCCGAAGCACAACCGAGCACGACTGATTCACTGATTCCCGCAAAACCCCCGCAGTTGGTGGTGGACCACTGACCATCAAATCAGTGTTCACGGAAGGCGAGACCGCTAATGCGCTAAATGACGCTCTCGAGAGGTATTGGCTCCCGGTGCTCACGTCGTTTCTCATCCCGCAGGGCGGTCGAGCGCACTCTCATCTCCGACTACGCGATGGCACTTATCTCGGCCGCATTGAGCCTGATACTGGCTGCCGAAATGTCTTCCTCCAGGTGCGCTACCGAAGATGTGCCCGGAATCGGCAGTATCGTCGGTGATTTGGCGAGCAGCCACGCGATGGCGATCTGCACAACGCTCACACCGTGGGCGCTGGCGAGAGCGTCCAAGTCGCTTTTGCCGTGGGTCACCGCTTGCGCAGAACCTCCAATGGGCGCCCAGGGAATGAACACCAGGCCGTTGCGTGTGCAAGCATCGAGAACATCTGCCGACTTGCGCTGAGCGAAGTTGTAGCGGTTCTGCACGGACACGATGCGCGCCACACTCCGCGCCCGTGTGAGCTCATCGAGCTGGACGTTCGAGACGCCGATGTGGCGGATCTTGCCCTCCTTCTGCAGCTCGGCCAGCGCGCCCATCGAATCCTCGAGCGGAACGTTCTCGTCGGGGGTGTGCAATTGATACAGATCGATGCACTCGAGCTTGAGACGCCTGAGGCTCCCTTCGCACGCCGCGCGCAGGTGCTCGGGGCGCCCATCCGCCACCCACTCGGGAGCGCTCGGACGCACGATACCCCCTTTGGTCGCGATCACCAGCCCGCGCGGATAGGGATGCAAAGCCTCGCAGATGAGCCGCTCGTTAATTTCCGGCCCGTAGGCGTCTGCCGTATCGATGAAGTTGACGCCGAGCTCCACCGCGCGGCGCAGCACCCGCCGCGCCTCGGCACCATCGGTCGGCTCGCCCCACACGTGTTCGCCGCCCGCGATACGCATGGCGCCGAACCCAAGCCGGTTTACCGTGAGGTCGCCGCCGATCCGGACGGTCCCCGCGGCTGACGCGTTTGGCCTCTTAGTACTGCCGCTTCCGAGGCCATAAGCCGCCAGCGTGGTCAGGCACGCCGTGATGCTCGCCAGCGCCTGCCTGCGGGTCAGTTCCCATCGCTCCATCGCAATCCCCTTCCGATGTCAAAGCGGTTCTGAGCAGCTCGACCTTAGACCCGGTAGTCGTGCGGACAATCGCATGTGTGGTGCGCTCACCAGATATCCTCCGCGAAACGACGTCGACGCCACTCGTACTGTAATGCCGGGGTGTTACCCGATTGCCGCAAAATTGGCTACAACCGTGCCGAGACAAATCACTTGCAGGGGGACTCATGACTCAACGCGCTCATCAGCTCGACGCGATCGACGCCAAGCTCCTCGCACTGCTGCAGGCGGACGCGCAGCAATCAAGCAGGTCACTCGCCGAGACACTTGCGATCTCGGCGTCGAGCGTTCAGCGACGTATTCGTACCCTAAGAGGTGCAGGAATCATTGAGCGGGTCAGTGCAATTGTCCGGGCACAACGTGTGGGACAGGGCCTCACCGTTCTTGTCAGCGTCTGGTTGAAAAGCGAGGACGTTCGAGCAGTTCAGCAGTTCAAGCGGCAGATGGTTGCGACTCCGCAAGTCACGCACTGCTATCACGTGACCGGCGACCACACCTTTGTGTTAATCCTCTGCCTGCCCAACATGGACGCATTCGCGCCCTTCGCCGAGCGAGTCTTTGACTCTAACGCGTCCGTGCTCAAGTTCAACACTAGCGTCGCGATTGCAACAGTCAAATCCGGCGGCGCGGTACCCGTCGCTCCTGATGACCGACAAACCCGCTAACCGAGCGGGTGTTCCGTCTTGACCGTCGTTGGGTGCCGCTTCGTATTCGGGGGAAGCATCGGCGTGCGTCCCGAGCTGTATGAGCGAGTCCGAAGGGCTCTTCCCGCCCTCTTCTCTCGACCCATCACCATCGCACCCAGCCAACTCGGCGATCGAGCGGGGCTGATTGGCGCCGTGTGCGCCTCGGTGCATGCCCTGCGTCAGAAGCCTGAGCCTGCGCAATTTTAGGTGGATCCACGGCAAGCGACACGCTGGCCGCGACGGGTCCCGCGGCAGCACGGAACGCGGCCGCATGTTCGTAGCAATTTTGCAGAGTGGTGGAAGGGGAGGGACTCGAACCCTCGACCCCGGCATTATGAGTTGGGAAATCTAGCCTGTAACTTCAACAACTTGCCGAGCGCGTCCGTTGCAATTAGCACCACGAAGCACAACAGCGCACGACTGATTCCCGCAAAACTCCCGCAGAAATCAGTCGATATGTCAGTGACCGGATGTGGGGTAGAATGTGTAAGGGTCTCCACATTGGACCACACAGCGATGAAAACGATCCAGATGACCATTGACGAACGTCTCCTGAAGCTCGTCGACAAGCTAACCCGCGCCCGAAATACCACTCGGTCGGCGTTCATTCGCGATGCGCTCGAGGCAGAGATCCGGCGACAGCGAGTTCGCGAGGACGAGCTTCGACACACTGAGGGCTACGCGCGCAAGCCAGTTGCGCCCGGGGAGTTCGATATCTGGGTGAGCGAACAGGACTGGACCACATCGTGAATCGGGGCGACGTCTGCTGGTACACGTTCAAGACACCAGACAAGAAGCGACCGGTGCTGATCTTGACCCGCAATTCTGCGATCGCCGTGCTGCACTCGGTCACCGTTGCACCGATTACCTCGACGATCCGTAGCATCCCCACTGAGGTCGTACTGACGGAGGCCGACGGGTTACCGACCACCTGCGCGGCGAACTTCGACAATCTCCAGACCGTACCTAAGATCAATCTCGGCGATCGCATTGCCACATTAAGTGCTCGAAGAATGCAACAAGCGGCGGAGGCCGTATCGTTCGCGCTGGGCTTCGATGCCGACAATTGATAGCTGGTGTTCAGCAACCGGCGCCTGGCAAGTCAGACGAACACTAGCGCAATACGAAGTTCTGCAGGGGATCCGTCAGATGAATAAATCATGAAATTCACATCGGCCATGTTGCTCGCCACCTCGTTGCTGTCACTCGCCGCGCAAGGGCAACAGATCGCCGACGGCAAGAGCCCGGTTTGGAGAGTTGCACCGACCACGCCGGTAATCGCCCAAGAGGAGAAGTTCAGCAGCGGGCCGATTCCGCTCAGCGGGACCCTGTACCTGCCGGTCAGTGCAGGGAAGGTTCCCGCGGTCGTAGCCTTTCACAGCGCGGCCTCTGCAACCCGGGAGCTCGCGCCTTATCGCCACCTGAAGGAGATGTTGCCGTCGCTTGGTGTCGCTGTTTTCCTCTATGACCGCCGCGGTAGCGGCCACTCAGGTGGCACGCCAGCCCATGGCGACTACGAGGCCCTCGCCGACGACGGGATTGCCGCCGAGCGCATGCTTGCGAAGGATCCGCGCCTTGACCCGAAGCGGATTGGCTTCTGGGGATTGAGCCAAGGCGGGTGGCTGTCGTTGCTCGCAGCCTCGCGCTGTTCCGATACGGCATTTGTTGTTTCCGTGTCGGGGCCGATGACCACACCCGACGTGCAGATGAACTTCGCGGTTGCCAACATCCTCAGGATCAAGGGCTTCCCGCAAAGCGAAATCGACGCCGCGATCAACGCACGCAAGGCGGTGGACGATTTCGCGCGCGGTCAGCTTGATCGCGCGACAGCGCAGATGCGCCTTGATGCGGTGCTTGGGCGACCCTGGTTCGAACTCACGTACCTCGACCGGACTCTGAATGACACCAGCGTGTCAAGTTGGGCGCGCGCAATCCGGCACGACCCATTGAGATGGCTCGAGGCAGTGAAGGCACCCACGCTGATCCTCTACGGTGCCGATGACCCGTGGGTTCCGGTCAATACGTCGGTGCAGGCTTTGACGGCGAAGGCCGCGCAGCACCCCAACGTCACCGTCGCGATAGTCACCGGTGCCGACCACGATATGAATCTCTCCACTTCTCTCGAAGCGCAAATCGATCCGGCGAAGCTGAGCGAGCAGGCGCCGGATTCGCCTGAGTATTTCGCGCTCATGGCCGCCTGGCTCACCGCCCACGGCTTCGCGCACCGGTGAACGGCTCGGTTTCGTCTGATGGGTGGAAAGGGAGGGACTCGAACCCGGCGAAGGGATGAGCCCAGTCAATAGCTTACTGAAAATGTTCTACCAAGGGTCCCCTAGCGCACCCCGGAGGCCCCCGATTCGGCATTGAATTTGGCACTACCACTCTTGTCAGCTTCTCCCGTTTGCACCGCGCATCCAACACCGGAGCCATTGCCGGTATCGCCGCCCGCCGGTCGGTTGTGTCTTCATGGCGACTCCCAGCTGGCTCTTCTGCGGTTGGTCAGGATCGTCTCATTATGCACGAGGGGTCGAGCCCAGTAGCAAACGCTCAATATGTACGCGAGCGTCGCAAATACGCTCACCAGGCCAATCCGCAGGCCAAACCGGTCGCCCACCAATCCGACCAGCAGCGGCACGACGGCGCCGCCGAGTATGCCGGTGCACAGGATCCCGGACAGGGCGCCGTGATGTCGGCTTACAGAGTTGAGTCCTAACGAAAAGACAATGGACCACATGACCGACAGAAAGAATCCCGACACGGGAAAGGCGACGAGCGAGGCCTGCGCCGATCCAAAAAGCGCCAAGCCCACGGATATGAAAGCGCCCAGCGTGAACGTGGCCAGCACCACTTTCGCATCGAGCAGCTTCAGAAGGACCAGACCGAGCAGGCACCCTAACGACATCAAACCCCAGAATGAGCCGACGGCGTGCGCCCCCTCCTGGGTTGGCTGGAAGTGGTGGTATGTGCTCAGGAACTGAGACATCCAGTTGGCAAGGCTCTGTTCGGTGCCGACGTAGGCAATGATGCCGAGAAAGAACAGACGCACGGTCCGATCGCTGATCAGTTTTTGATACGCTTCTAGCCCACCGGCGCGCTCGCTTTCGGCGAGTTCCACTCGTGGCAGCGGCAGCCAGGCGGTCAATGTGATGAGAGCTGTGTAGACGACAAGAAACGCCCAATAGAGCTTCACCCAGACGAGTGCCTCGTGCTCGGCTCCGGGGCGGCGCATCAGCCTCGAGAAAACCAACGGGCTGACAAAGGATGCGAGGCCGAACACGAGTTGTCCCATGACTGAGAAGAAGGAGAAATGCCCTTCGCCGCCCGTCGCACGTGTCAGCGGGTTGATGACGACTTGCAGCATCGCCATGCCGAGTCCGATCACGAACAGTCCGCAAATGACGACCGCGTACGACGGATAGAGCGAAATGGCCAGGCAACCGAGCAGGTTCAGGCCAAAAGCGGTTAGCAGCGTCGTTCGGGGTCCGCGTGCCTCGACCAGCGCGCCGGCCGGTATCGATATCAGCCCATAAGCGAGAAAGAACGAGAACGGCAGAAAACCGGCGAGCCCCAGGCTCAGATGGAAGTCGCGGATGATGATGGGCATCAGCGGTCCGATCAGGTTGGTTACGAACGAGACGACGAACCAGACCAACATGATGTAGCAGATGATGATAACGCGCGATTTCATCAGACGACCGGCACCTGGCTGATGTTGTTTTTCGGGTCCATCCAGAACGATTCGTTGACGAACCGGGCGAAGATCTCGCGCGGCAGGATGGGGGTGCGCTCTATCGGCTCCACCTTCGGGCGCACGGTATGAAGGCCCGGCATGCCAACGCGGGCGTCGAACTCGTCCGCGTTGTAGGAGATGTGGTCGAAGTCATGCTCGAACCACGGCTCGCCGATGAACTGATAGACCGCGCGCATGGCCGCTGACGGATTGCGCGCCAGGCTCTCGTAGGTCAGGAGCAGCAGGTGGCCGGCGGCATATTGACCATAGAAGGCATCCTTGGTGGCCTGGAAGGCGAACCCCACCATGCCGCGCGGATCGGTCAGCGCTTCGACGCGTGAGTACACCGTGGTGTTGGTGTCGAAGCGGAACACCTTGCTGACTCCGACCGGTTGCCTGCGCACGAGCCGTTCCATGCTGTCCAGTACCCAGGACAGCTGGCGAACGCACGCGATGACCTTCGCCTCTGGAAACAGTGTCTCGAGCAGCTGCATCCGGCTGCACCACAGCCGGCTGGTATCGAACACGACCTGGCTATCCGCCGCCCCCGCGTAGAAGTTCTCGGGCAGGCCGCGCAGCATGGCGACGCGCTGCTCGTCGGAGACGTCAAAGGAGAAGTCGTTCTTGCTGCTCGCCTCCGCCATCACCACCCCCATGATGTCGGCGAGCGGGCTGGTCATGCCGGCGCGGAAACACGGGTTCTGATTGAGGATGGCGGCCAAGAGCGTGCTGCCGGAGCGCGGCAGCCCGGAGATGAAGTGAAATTTTCGGGCTCCCTTCGCGGGGCGAGCTGCCGCAGGCATGTGGGCCCCTCCTCTCTATCTTTCCCGTGAACCGTCTGAAGCCGCCCCACCCGGGGTCGCGGGCGGATGGTAGCCGGTCTCGGCGGCGAGCGGGACGCTGCGGGTCGCCACATTCCACCCCGTCACTTCGACGATCGGCGTCGCCGGCGCCGGCGCCGGCGCCGACGTCGCGAAATGCGCCGTCAGAGTGAGCGATTCGCCGGGCCAGAGCGTGACGTCGTTGTCGCTCCAGAGGATGGGGAGCGCCGGCTCGCCGCCTGCGGATCGCTTCACCGACACGTGCTGAAACAGCGCCACGCCCCTGGCGGAAGGGGGTACCGTGAGTGTGACCGCGACGATGTCCCCGGCGCCCTCGTGCCGCATCGTGGCCCGGACCTCAGTCGCCGTGGTGGGCAGGGACTGAAGTGCGGTGAGGTCCGCGTAACGCGTTACCGGTGTGACAGACCAGTTCGAATGCGCCCAGTCGAGCTCGTCGGTCTGGGTGGAGAGCCAATAGACATTGCGGCTGATGGGTTTGCCGCCAGCGGAAGCGAGCTCGAGCTCGACGAAGTAGACGGACGACAAGCGGGCCACCGCCGGCAGCGTGGCCACCTGCCGGGTACCGCTCGCGAGATCGAGGTCCTTGAGGCGCCGCTCGTAAGGCACGCTGCCATCCACGTTATGGACGCGGATCACAGCCTGCAGTCGACGCTCGGTGTTGGGCGTGTGATTGACCAGCAGGATCGCGCGCGTATCGTACGCGTACTGGATGTGCAGCGGCTCGTTGGCGATCCGCGCGCCGAAGTAGGCGCCGGCCGGATTCAGGAAATAGTCGTACAGATGCCAGTGCAGCGACGGCCACGCGTTGTCGAGCATCCAGTAGATGACGCCGGTCGAGGGCTTGTCCGCATCCATGCGCGCACTGAACGCCTCGAATTGCGCTCGGACGTTGTCATAGTTTTCTAGCTGCGATTTGGCGACGTAGTCCTCGAGGCTCCGGAGTGGGCCGTAGCGTTTGGCCAGCGCGGTGTCGAACGTCGCGAGCTTCGCGAAGGTCGACCAGGCGGCCGAGGCATGAAACTGCCGGACCTCGGGGTATTTCCACAGTGCCTCGAGCTCCTGCGGCGATAGCATGCGGGTCAGGTCCTCGAGCAGCGGAATAGTTGCTCCCGCGCTCACCTCGGAGTCGAACCCGAAGGCGCCGCCCAATTTGTCGGCATACCAGTAGGACGGCGGCACCCAGTCGTAGGGCCCGTCCATTTTCATCCCGGACGGTCCGGTCGCGGCCGTGGCCTGATTCGATGCCGCCGCGATGATCGGCAGCGGCCAGTCCTCGGCCTGCAATGTGTCGACATACCTCTTTGCAATCGCGGGCGGTGGCGCATTGTCGCTGCCGATCAGAAAGCCGATCACGGATGGATGGTTCCGCAGCAGTCGCGCCTCGCTTGCCATCGAGGCTGCGGCCACATTCTCATCCGCAGCGTCCCACGGCTCGCCACCGGTCTTGGCCCACGATTCCCACTTGTCGCAGCACTCCCAGCCGGCGAGCACCATGACGCCTGCGCGGTCAGCGAGGTCGTAGAAACGCGCATCCTCGAGCTTGCCCTCGCTGCGAATCGCGTTGAGCCCGAGATTCACGATGTAGCTGAATTCGGCCTCCAGGCGCCTCGGGTCATCGCGCAGGAACATGTCCGGCGCCCAGCCGGCACCGCGAATCAGAACCGGCTTTCCGTTGACCACGAACTGCCGATAGCCCTGCGGGGTAAGGTGGGAAGTGACGCTGCGAATGCCGAAGGTCGCGTTGGCCCGATCGGAGATCGCATCATCGACGGCAGCCGTCATTTGCAGACTATAGAGTGGCTGCGCCCCCATACCGACCGGCCACCAGACCCGCGGACGGTGAAGGTCGAGGGCGGGATCGCTCCGGGGGGAAAACGACACGGCCTGTGTCTCACCGGGCGCGAGGTGGATGGCGCGCCGGAGCGCAACGCCAGCCGCGACGCCCGTAATCGTGGCATCGTGAGCCGACCTATCGAGGTTCCGCACCTCCATCTTCACGGTCAGCGCGGCGCGCGCCAGATCGGGCGATAGCATCGATGTCACCTGCGGGAAGCGCAGCTGGACCGGTCCCGTCCGCACGAGATCCACGCCCCGCCACGGTCCCATGTTGTTGTCCGGTGGTGTCGGGTTCCAGTCGACCCAGCCGATCGAAAAGCTCGTCCGCGGATCTCCGGGATGCACACGCAATGCCAGGGTATTGACGCCGGCATGGATCCAGCGGGTCACATCGAGCTCATGCACGGGATAGGCGCCTGCGATCGTGGACTGCTCGGCGACCGCGTGCCCGTTCAGCCAGACCTCGGCGCTCGCAACCATGCCGTTGATTCGCAGCAACGTGCGGGCGCCTGGCGCGCCTTCATCGAGCGTGAACTCGGTGCGATACCACCAGGGGATCAGGAACAGGTTGCCGCTCGAATCGGGCTCCTCCACCGCCCGCAGGTTGTCACTGTAGAACACGTTCTCATACGCGCCGTTCTCGAGCAGCCCTGCCATCACCGTCGCGCGCCCGCTCACGGGATACCAGCCCTCGGTTGAGAAGCCGGCCGAGGAGACCTCGGCGCCGCCTTGCTGCGCCTTGGCACTCGACTGAATCTGCCAATGGGCGATGGCGGTGGCGGACGCGGCCTCGCCAGCTACCGGAGTGGGGGCATAGGCGCCGTCGGCGCAGGCGAGCGACGCGCCCGCCAGCGCGGCCAGCGCCGCCATCACGCGCACTATGGGTATCCGCGCCACTCGCGTCGTGTCAGCTGCTCCCAGAACGCCATCACCACTGTCCGCGCGCGCCCACCGTATAACTGCGCTCGGAGAAGTTAGCGTGCGCTTCCTGACTGGGCCAGACGAGGTAGTACCGATTGTACTCGTTGGTGAGATTGCTACCGTTCACGTACACCGTGATGTACTTGTCAATCCTGTACTGGATCGACGCATCGAGATACCCCTGCGGCGCCTCGTACTCTTCCAAGCCCTGGATGCTGCCCACATCATTCTCCGCCGCTCGTTTCGAGCGGTAGTTGTACGCCGCGCGGACCTGCAGGCGGTCGTCCTGGTACCACAGGATGAAGTTCCCCGACTCAGTCGAGTTGTCCTGGAACGGAATCGCATGCCCGGCCAGATCCCTCTGTCCCGTGTTGCTCGGCGCGTACGTGAAGTTGAATTCCGTGCCGGTATAGCGCAGCAGTCCCGGAAGGAAAGTAAATCCCTGGCGGTAGTCGAACTCCGCGCCTTGGATGCTGTTACCGTAGCCCTGCACCGGCTCGATGATCGTGATGCAGCGATGGCGCACCACCCCATCCTCGTCCGGCAGATTGCAGTTCTGCACGTTGCCGTTCTCGATGAAGCTTTTCACATCGATGCGGAACAGCTCGAGGCCGACCATACTCACGGGGTTGATGTAATACTCGAGTGAAGCGCCGTAATTCGTGGAGCGCCACGGGTCCAGTTTCGGATTGCCGTTCGATTGCCCCTGCGCCACTTCATACAACTGAATCGGTGGCCCGCTGGGGTTGCTCGGGTTCTTGACATACGCCAGCGCGTAGTTCAATGCCAGGCCGCCGCCCCAGGTCTGGAGATCGAGCGGCTGCATGTTCTTCGATGCGGCGAAGCGAGCCAGCAGCTTGTCGGTCAAGCCCAATGAGAGGTTGAGAGCCGGCAGGACATCGGTGTAACTGCGCAGGGTGTCGCTGGTGCCGATATCCGCGGCATTCGTGCCGTATAACCCCGGCAGGCCGTCCAGATGCTGCGTGATGTCCAGGTTGGTACGGATCACGCGGACGCCGACGTTGCCGTTGAACGGCATATCGCCCAACTTTTCGCTGAAGTCGGTTTGTAGATAGGCGGTTGTTTCCTTCATCCACACGGCCCATGTATCTCCCGGGTCCTCCTGGGTCGTGGTGTTCGGATAAAGCGACTTCCAGAATGCCAGAGGATTGTCCATGGCGGAGGGATTGACTGCCCAGAAGTTGATCCCCGAGCCGAGGAGGTTGAAGTATTGCTGCCAATTGCTGGACAGAGGCGCCGGGGTCTTCGACATCTGTACTGCCGATAGCGGGCCGGCGCGGAAGTAGCCCTGCGCGTTACCAGCGGTGCACCCGCCACCATTGCCGTCGCCAGCCAGGATCACATCGGCGCCGACATAGCGCACCAGGCATCCGTCCGGGTTGCTGGCGCCGATGCCGGCGTACACGGGGGTTACCAGGGTGTACGCGTAGTTATTGGCGGTATGGATACTATTGCGCAGGCCGAAGTCGAGCTTGAGGCCGTGATGAAGGTCGTAATGTCCATCGAAGCGCAGCGCGGTGATCGCGGCGTTGGCAGTGTAATCGTCGCCGGAGGACTCGATTGTCTTGAACGTCCAGCCGTTGGGGTTAGCGAAATTGGCGGCCATCGATGGGGGCATGCTGACCGTGATGTTCCGGCCGGTGAAATTCGCGATGATGGGAGTCGAGTCCTCGGGAATGCCGATCGCGTTGAATACGCGGTTGCCGCCCAGTTGGGCCGGATAGATGAAGGTGCCGCAGGGCACATTGACACCGGGCATCAACTCGTTGGGCCACAGACAGCCATTGGAATCGGAAATGTTGAGATCGGTCTCGATATATGACTGCTTTGCGGTCTCGCGTATGCCGCGCACGCTCCCCTTGAAGTCGCCGCCATTGTCGAAGTTGACCTGGAGATTGGCGTTCTGCGCGACCGAGCCGGTGCTTTGGAGCTGCGAGTACGATTCGGTGTCACCCGGCCACTTCTCGTACACCTGGGTGGTGTAGATCGTAGAACCGGCCCAAGCCGGGTCTTGCGGCGGCGTATTGTACTGACCTAGCACGTGGGCGCCGGTGTTCTGCGACTGCAGCGGCACGTAGGTCGCGCCCTGCCAGTCGGTGGAGTTGAACTGCAGGCCGACGTTGCGGTTGTACTGCCTCTGCTGCGTGTAGAAGTAGTCGCTGGTCAGTGTGAATCCGTCACTCAGATCGGCCTGGAACGAGGCATTGCCGGCCTCGCGCTTGCGCTCAATGCTCGAGTTGTAGAGGCCGATGTCCTGGCTTCCCATGAATATTTCATTAGTCCTGCCGTCACCATTCACGGAGACACTGCCGTTAGGGTACTGCACGATCCTCGAAGGAATCGGCAGCCCGTTCCATGCCCCCACGAACCCTGCGTAGCTGCCCGCACTCTCGGCGTTCTCAGCGTTGAGAATGACGCCATACTGGTCGAGGCCCTCGCTCGAGCCTGTGCCTGGCGCCCCTACCCCGTTGCCCGCGTTGTTACTTTCGGGGCCACCCCGCGTGGTGTTGGAGAAGTCACCGGAAAGCAACAGACCCCAGCGGCCATCGTCGTTGAATGAGACGAGGCCACTTGCCTCCGGTCCGATCTTTTTGGCGGTGTCGCCGCGTTCTCCGTCGGCGTTGTAGCTGAAGGTGAATCCACGCGGCAAATCCCAGGGTCGATAGGTGTGCAGATCGAGCGAGCCGCTGATGCCTTCCTCGGTCTGGCCTGCAGTGGGCGATTTGATGACGTCCACCTGATTGAACAGCGTCGCCGGCAGTGTCTCGAAATTGGGTTGTTGCGATGTGATCTGGTCCGGGGTGATGAATACTTCGCCGTTGAGCATGCTGCCGACTTGAGGCAGGCCGCGCACGTCCACCTCGGTGCCCTCGCCGCCGTTGCGGTCGATCTGCACGCCGGTGATCCGCTGCAGCGCATCGGTGATGGTCGTGTCGGGCAATTGGCCGATGCTCTCCGCCGAGATACTGTCCTGGATGCTCGCAGCCTCGCGCTTCACTTGGATCGCGCGTTCCTGGGACTGACGTACGCCGATGACGGTGACGGTCTCAAGGTTCGACGTATCGGTCGCCTCGCCGGATTTGCTCTTCTTGGCGTCGGGCGAGAGAGATGCGGGAATGTCCTGCGCGGCGGGGTCCGACGCGCCCGCGTTCTCCGCCGGAGTGCCCGTGGGTTCCGACGCCAGAGCCGCATTCGCCGCCGCGGCGAGCAACGCTACGGATACGGCAATCGACACGGGGTGCTTGCGATGTACGTTTGACACGGGCGTTACCCTCGGATTGATATCTTTTTTCCTTGATGCCCTGCGGTGCGCGTTCCGCTTATTTCGAAAATGCCATTCGCGCCAGCGCCCATTGGCCATCGCGTGGATCGCCAGTGGCGAAAATGCACAGATCACGAGCTTCGTTCTGCTTGGACGTGGAAACGCTTGCGTTCAGCTCCCTTTGCCCGTCCCCCTGCACGACAGGCGCCAGCGGCAATCTGGCGAGCAACGGCCCCGTGCAGAAATCGGCATGGATCTCAAATTCACCGACGGCGCTGGCCTTGGGGCGTACGACGGCTCCCTGGGCCTCGTCGCCGAAGCGCCATGCCAATCGCTCGACAGTCAAGGTGACGTGTTGGATGTTTCCCAGCGGCGCACTGCGCCACAGCCAGCACATGTCGCCGACGTCCGCCTCGTAAACTGGTCGGGGGCCTTGCGCCGGCTGCCTGCCGGCCAAGCGCATTCCCGGCTGGTTTGAACAGGACGCCAGCTCGCTGCCGTCTCGCTTGAGCAGAGTTGAGACATCGACGACCTGCGTACGTGGCGCGGCGAGCTCGAACCCGCCGGGTGCGAATGTCGCAACGCGCAGCGTCACCTTCCCTTGTGCGGAAAACTCCAGCGGGCCGACATACTGAGTGGAGGTGGAAGTCGGCACGGAGGTGTCGGTGGTGTAGCGGATCTCGCCGTAGTTCGCCTGGTTCGAGAGCGCGACATGCAGCATCCCCTCGCGAGCTGCAGTCACATCGAACGCGGGAACAAACGCCGTGTCGGTATAGCCGATGCCGAGGGCGCGGTAGCGGGCGAGCTCGGCGGGCAGCCGCTGCCGGAATCCGTCCCAGTTGTGTTGGCTCGCCGGCGACCACCCAAGCTCCGACAAGGCCGCGATGCGTGGGAACAGTGCCTGCTGGGCCAGCGCGAAGCTGGGCACGAGCTCCGTCCAGAGATCGCCCTGCACACCGATGACTCGCTTTGCTTCTTCGGCGGTCGCACCATTCGGGATGGCGGCGGTGTCATAGGCCTGGCGAAGCGTCGTCATGGGAGGCTGTCCCGGTGATTCCTCAGCCAGGCCCGATTGATAGTGGTCGAAGTACAGCGACTCCTCGGGCGTCAGAACCACTTCATGTCCTTGCGCGAGCGCCTCCAGTGCTACGTGTGCCTGATCGCGCCCGTGCCAGGACATCACCACTTGCGATGACGGAAGCCTGGCACCCACCAGCAACTCATCGTCCCAGCCGACCGGCGTGCGTCCGTGCCTGAGGAGATGGTCGGCGACCTGGTTGGTAAACCAGCCCTGCAGCTGATCCATGTTCGCAAGCCCCAGCCGCATCATCCGCTCCCGCAGTTCCGTCGATGCGTTCCACTGCTGCTTGTCGGCTTCGTCGCCACCGATCGAGATGTAGCGCGAAGGGAAGAGCTGCATCACCTCATCGAGCACGTCGTCGACGAACTGCAGGGTCTTCGCGTCGGGCTTCAGAAGCCAGGGACTGACCCCCCAGTCCGTCCACACGGGCGGACGCTCCCCGGTGACGCCGAGCCACGGATACGCAGCGACCGCTGCCTGCGAATGCCCGGGAAGGTCGATTTCCGGCACGACGGTGACGAAGCACTCGGTGGCATAGCGCACGATGTCGCGCACCTCGGCCTGGGTATAGAAGCCGCAGTACGGGTTCTCAGGAGCGCCGGTCAGCTCGATGTCGAGGCCGACCGCCTTGCGGCATGCTCCGGTTCTCGTGAGCTCGGGGTACTTGCGGATCTCGAGGCGCCAGCCCTGGTCGTCGGTCAGGTGCCAGAGCAACACGTTCAGCTTCTCGAGCGACATCCAGTCGATCAGCTTCTCGATGTCGGCCACGCTCTGAAAATGCCGTCCTGAGTCGAGTAGCAGCGCACGCCACCCGAAACGCGGGTGATCATCGATGACCCCCGCGGCGATCTCAGCAGCGGCGCCGCGGATCCAGCCCGGCGGTGTCAGTAATTGCCAAAGCGTCACGCCCCCATAGAAGGCACCGCCCGGCGAGCGCGCGCTGACCCGGATGCCTTCGGCGCTTATCACGATGCGGTAGCCGCCATCCCGCGCAACACTCGCGTGAGGATCCACATCGAACGTGATGGCGGGGTGAGCGTCCAAGGCAGTCGCCACCTGCAGCTGCAGCCCGCGCGTGTGGGCCACCAACTGCATGAAACGATCCACTGCGAGCTGAACCTGCGCTCGGTCCGCACCCCGCACCGCGACCCGTGCGCCATCTGCGATCGTCACGACACCCGATGCGGAAGGGCGCACTTCAGCGGGCTCAGGCAACAGCGACCACGCGGAGGTTTGAGGTGACGCAGCGGCCATGCCCGTCGTCGCAAGTGACAGGAGGGCCATCAATCCGGGCGCGACGCAGACACGCGTGGAAGCGACGTCGCCCCCCGGAAATAACGTGCACGAGCTTCCTGCCCGTGGATTCGGATGACCGACTACCCCGTTCATATCTGTATTTATTCGGTCGCTTGACGAATCAATACTGCCAATTGCCAGATTTTGAGTCAAGTTTTGCTGGATCTTCTGAGTGGCACAGCTGTTATAGTTCGGGTATAAGACGAATTAACTGAGAGACTCTATGACTCCCCAGCCGACGAACCTGACCCGGCAGCTGTCGCAGCGGAGCGTTTTCGAAGCCCTTCTGCACCGCAGCCCCATTTCTCGGGCGGACCTCGCCAAGGTGACCGGTCTGTCAAAACAGACGACCTCGGAGGTCATTGACGCGTTTGAGCAGCAGGGACTGGTTCGCCCGATCGGACGAACGAGCGGCAATGTCGGACGGACCGCGGTCCTGTACGAATTGAGCCCGGAAGGCGGTCACGTGCTGGGCATCGACCTCGGAGCCCGGCGGTTGACCGTCGCACTGGCGGATATTGCAGGCCGGGTTCTCGCCGAGGTCGATGAACCCACCGATAGCCGCGGCGGTGCCTGGGCGATTGACCAGATCGCCCGGCTTTCAGATCGTCTGGCGCGCGACAATCACA